>FRDC01000162.1_pt1 | contig 29340 bp, 29 predicted proteins | sample 1106171 | NCBI WGS metagenome assembly FRDC01 (sample SAMEA3930566, study PRJEB13176) | freshwater metagenome | biome: Drinking water system; feature: drinking water; material: water | place: Singapore | collected 2014-12-20 | reverse complement strand
GCCGCGCGGAAGGCGCGCCATTTGAGGACGTTGCGGTTATGGTGGTCGAGCGTGTCGGCGAACACATGCCCGCCGCTCCCGTCCGCCACGAAATAGACCGCGCTCGACTCGGCGGGATCGAGCACCGCGTCGATCGAGGCGCGCCCGGGGTTGCAGATCGGGCCGACCGGCAGCCCCGCCATCGTATAAGTATTATAGCCGTTGCGCGCGTCGCGCTCGGAGCGGAGGATCTTGCGGCCAAGCGGTTTGCCCTTGGTCACCGGATAGATGATCGTGGGATCGGCCTGGAGCGGCATGCCGCGCTTCAGCCGGTTCGAATAGACCGCCGCGACCAGCCGCCGCTCGCTCGGCTTGCCGGTTTCCTTCTCGACGATCGAGGCCAGGATCAGCGCCTCGCGAGGAGTGCTCACCGCGATGCCCGGCTTGCGCCGCTCCCAAGCGACGGCGAGATAGGCCGCCATCGCGCGCTGCATCCGATCGAGCACGCTCGCGCGCGTGTCGCCGCGCTGGAAGCTGTAGCTATCGGGCAGCACCGTGCCTTCGACCGGCACCGGCACCGCGCCCTCGAGCCCCGGGGTCGCCTTCAGCCGTTCATGGACCAGCACCGCTGGCCAGCCCTCGGGAATGGTGACGAAGCGCTGGATCGTCCGCCCGCCCTGGAGCAGCTTCAGCACGTCCGCGGCCGAGAGCCCGCGCGGCAGGCGATAATCGCCCGATTTGATCGGCGCGGACGAGCCGAACAGCCGCGCGTAAAGCTTGAACCGCGCCGCCGATCGAATCGCGCCCGCCTGCTCCAGCCGCTGCGCGGTGGTCGCGAGCGAGGCGCCCTCGGGCACGGTGAAGCTCAGCGCCTTGGGCGAGGGCCCGCGCCCGCCCCAATCCTGCGCGACGAACAGCGCGCCGCCCGTCAGCGCCACGATCAGGACCAGCAGCAACCAGCCGAATTTGCGCACTTCCGCCCTCCCCCGTTCAGGCTCAGTCGAGCGCTTTCATCACCAGGCTGGCATTGGTGCCGCCGAAGCCGAACGAATTGTTGAGCACGGCTTTCACCCGCCGTTCCTTGGCGACGTGCGGCACCAGATCGACGCCTTCGCAATTCTCGCTCGGGGAATCGAGATTGAGCGTCGGCGGCACGATTTGATCGCGCATCGCCAGGATGCAGAAAATGCTCTCCACCGCGCCGGCGCCGCCGAGCAAATGCCCGATCGCCGATTTGGTCGAGCTCATCGACATGCCGCCGATCGCGTCGCCGAACAGCCGCCGCACCGCGCCGAGTTCCAGTTCGTCGCCGAGCGGGGTCGAGGTGCCGTGCGCGTTGATATAATCGATGTCGCCGAGCGCGAGCCCCGATTTGCGCACCGCCATCTGCATCGATCGAAACGCCCCCGAGCCTTCGGGATGCGGCGCGGTGACGTGATAGGCATCGCCCGACAGGCCATAGCCCACGACCTCGGCATAGATTTTGGCGCCGCGCTTCTTCGCGCGCTCATATTCCTCCAGCACCAGAACGCCCGCGCCCTCGCCCATCACGAAGCCGTCGCGGTCGCGGTCATAGGGGCGGCTGCCGCGTTCGGGAGCGTCGTTGAACCCGGTCGAAAGCGCGCGCGCCTGGGCGAAGCCGGCGATGCCGATCGGGCAGATCGCCGCTTCGGCGCCGCCCGAGAGCATGACGTCGGCATCGTCCATCGCGATCATGCGCGCCGCGTCGCCGATCGAATGCGCGCCGGTCGAGCAAGCGGTGACGACCGCGTGGTTGGGGCCCATCAGCCCATATTTGATCGAGACCTGGCCCGAGATGAGGTTGATCAGCCGGCCATGGACGAAATGCGGCGAAACGCGGCGCGGCCCCTTGTGTTCGAGCACGAGCGATTCGCTCTCGATCCCCGGCAGCCCGCCGATCCCCGAGCCGATCGAGCAGCCGGCGCGGAAACGCTCTTCCTCGCTCATGTCGAGCAGCCCGGCATCCTCGATCGCTTGGCCCGCCGCGTCGATGCCGAAGACGATGAAGGGATCGACCTGGCGCTGCACCTTGTGATCGACGCGCTTATAGGCGTCGAAGCCCCAGGGATGATCCTTGGGCTTCACCTCGCAGGCGATGCGGCAGGCATAGTCGCTCGCGTCGAAGCGGGTGATCGTGCCCGCCCCCGATTTGGCGGCGATCAGATTCGCCCAGCTCGTCTCGACATCGGCGCCCAGCGGCGTAACCAGCCCCAGCCCCGTGACGACCACCCGACGCATTTTATTCGCTCTCCTTACCCAGCGCGACGCGCGGCCCGCGCGGGCCTGCTCGCGAAATCGAAACGGCTCCGACGCCCCGGTAATATGCCGGGCGCGCGGAGCCGCTAATGGGGCGCTTGGCCCCGGTCACCCAAGCAATCAGCCTTGATGCTCGTCGATATAGCTGATCGCGTCCTTGACGGTGCTGATCTTTTCGGCGGCGTCATCGGGAATTTCCACCCCGAATTCTTCCTCGAACGCCATCACCAGCTCGACGATGTCGAGGCTGTCCGCGCCCAGATCATCGATGAAGCTTGCATCTTCGGTCACCTTCTCGGCTTCGACGCCCAGATGCTCGACGACGATATTCTTCACGCGATCGGCGGTCTCGCTCATGCTTTCTCTTCCCTCTATCATTTGGGCTTCAACAGGGTGGAGCCGTAGAGCGCGCGCCCCCGGCTGACAAGAGGGCGCGGGGCGCGCCCCGGCTCAGAGCATCGCCATGCCGCCGTTCACGTGCAGCGTTTGTCCCGTGACATAGCCCGCCTCGCGGCTCGCGAGATAAACGGCGGCGGCGGCGACATCGCCCCCCTCGCCCAGCGCGCCCGCCGGGATGCGGCCGAGCAGCGCCGTCTTCTGCGCCTCGGGCAGCGCGTCGGTCATCGCCGATCGGATGAAGCCGGGCGCGATGCAATTGGCGGTGATTCCTCGGCTGGCGAGCTCCTGCGCGATCGCCTTGGTCATCGCGGTGAGCGCGCCCTTGGAGGCGGCGTAATTCGCCTGGCCGGGATTGCCCGTGGCGCCGACCACCGAGGTGATCGAGATGATGCGCCCGAAGCGCGCCTTCATCATCGGCTTGGCGGCGGCGCGGGCGAGGCGGAAAGCGGCTTCCAGATTGACGCGGATCACCTGGTTCCACTCGTCGTCCTTCATCCGCATCAGCAGATTGTCGCGGGTGACGCCGGCATTGTTGACGAGGATATCGAGCTTGCCGAGCCCCTCGAGCGCGCGCGGGACCAGCGCGTCGACGGCGGCGGCGTCGGAAAGATCGCATGCGAGCGTGAGATGATCACCGCCCAGTTCGGCGCGAAAGCCATCGAGCTTCTCGGCGTTCGAACCGGAAAGCGCGAGCCGCGCGCCTTGGCTCGCGAGCGCCCGAGCGATCGCCGACCCGATGCCCCCGGAGGCACCGGTGACGAGCGCGGTCATGCCTGAAAGGTCGAACATGGTTACTCCTTTGTGTAAGAAGAATTTTGGTTCACGCGGAGGCGCGGAGACGCGGAGAGATGATCGTTGACCACGCGCCTGATGCCTTCCTTCAGCGTCGCGCCGCCGAAGTTGATTAACAGCCCTACGGGCTGTTTGGTGAGGCGCAAATAGGTGAGCAGTTGTTTGCCATGAACGGGAAGCAATTGGTCGACCGACTTAATCTCGACGATGAGACGTTCGTCGACCAACAGATCGATACGAAAGGCGTTTTCAACTCTCACGCCATCGAATTCGATATCTATCGGTCGCTGCCTACCGACGGCGTAGCCGTCTTTGATGAGCCGTGCCGCGAGCAGAGTTTCGTAAACGCTCTCGAGCAGTCCCGGCCCCAACTCCCGGTGCAACCGAAGGGCAACGTCGATCACATCGCCCGACACCGCATCAATGTCTCGCATCTCCGCGCCTCCGCGTCTCCGCGTGAACCAAATAACCTACAGTCCCCGCGCCAGCCCCTCGATCTCCGCCATCGTCACCACGCTCACCGGCTCGGCCTGCACCGTCCGCTTCACCATCGGCGCCAGCAGCTTCGCGCCGAATTCGACGAACTGGTCGACCCCCGCCGCTTCCATCGCCAGCAGCGATTCGCGCCAGCGCACCATCCCCGTCACTTGCTCGACCAGCCGCGCGCGGATTTCGGCCGGGTCGCTCACCGGCGCGGCGGTGACGTTGGCGTAGACGGGGACGAAGGGCGCGGCGATCCGCGCGCGCTCGAGCGCGGCCGCCATCGTCTCGGCCGCCGGCGCCATCAACGCGCAGTGGAACGGCGCCGACACCGGCAGCGCCATCCCCTTCTTGACGCCGAAATCGCGGCACAGCGCCACCGCGCGCGCGATCGCCTCGGCATGGCCCGAGATCACCACTTGCCCCTCGGCATTGTCATTGGCGACCGCGCAGACCTGCCCCTCGGCCGCCGCGTCCGCCACCGCGCGCGCTTGATCGAGCGTCGCCCCGAGCAGCGCCGCCATGCCGCCCGCGCCCACCGGCACCGCCGATTGCATCGCCTGGCCGCGCAATTTCAGCAGCCGCGCCGTCGTCGCCAGATCGAGCGCGCCCGCCACGCACAGCGCGCTATATTCCCCCAGCGAATGGCCGGCGACGAACGCCGCCTGCTCCGCGAGCGCGACGCCGCCCTCGCGTTCGAGCACGCGCCAGGTCGCGACCGCGTTCGCCATGATCGCGGGCTGGGCGTTTTCGGTGAGCGTCAATTCCTCGGCGGGGCCTTCGCTCATCAGCCGGAAGAGATGCTGGCCGATCGCCTCGTCGACTTCCTCGAACACCTCGCGCGCGAACCGGCTCGCGGCGGCGAGTGCGGCGCCCATGCCGACCGCCTGGCTGCCTTGGCCCGGAAAAATGAACGCGCGCATGGCTTGGCTCCTTGGATTGAAGGCGGACGCGGTAGAAATCATGGGCCGGCTTGGCAAGCGGCCTTGCATTTGGCGCGGTTTCGGCTATGTCGCGCGCCTTCGGGGGCGCCCCGCGCCGCCGGTGATACCCGTGGACGACAGCCGGAGGGGGCGCTTGCATGGTGCGGGCGCTCAGCGATCGGCCAAGATGAAGGACAAGACATGGCTCTTTACGAGCACGTCTTCCTCGCGCGCCAGGATTTGGCGCAAGCGCAGGTGGACGCCCTGGCCGAAATGGCCACCAAGATCGTCGAGGACAATCAGGGCCGGATCGTCAAGACCGAGACCTGGGGCCTGCGGAGCCTGGCGTACAAGATCGCCAAGAACCGCAAGGCGCATTATGTGATGCTGGAAATCGATGCCCCCGCCGGCGTCGTCGCCGAGCTCGAGCGGCAGATCCGCATCAACGAAGACATCATCCGTTATCTCACCGTGCGCGTCGACACCCATGAAACGGGTCCCTCGGCGATGATGCGCAAGGGCGAGCGCGACGGCCGCCGCCGCGAACGCGACGGTGGCGATCGCCCGCGCCGCGAGCGCGACGGTTTCGACGGCGAATAAGGAGGAACTGACCAATGGCACGCCCCTTTTTCCGCCGCCGCAAGAGCTGCCCCTTCTGCGCCAAGGACGCGCCGCGCATCGATTACAAGGATGTGCGCCTGCTCCAAGGTTTCGTGTCGGAACGCGGCAAGATCGTCCCCTCGCGCATCACCAGCGTGAGCGCGAAGAAGCAGCGCGAACTCGCCCAGGCGATCAAGCGCGCCCGTCATTTGGGCCTCTTGCCCTATATCGTTAAGTAAGGAGCCGGGCACATGGATGTGATCCTGCTGGAACGCGTCGAGAAGCTCGGCGGTATCGGCGACGTGGTGAAGGTGAAGGACGGGTTCGCCCGTAACTACCTGCTCCCCCGCAAAAAGGCATTGCGCGCGAACGAAGCCAATCGCCGCGTGTTCGAGGCCAATCGCGAGCGGATCGTGGCCGAAAACGCCGCCCGCCGCGCCGACGCCGAGGTTCATGCCAAGGCGATCGACGGCGTGACGCTCACGCTGATCCGCCAGTCGTCGAACACCGGCCAGCTTTACGGCTCGGTCGCGGTGCGCGATCTGGTCGAGGCGTTCGAGGCGCTCGACCATAAGGTCGGCAAGGCGCAGATCGTGCTCGATCGCCCGATCAAGACGATCGGCCTACACGAGGTGAAGGTCGCGCTGCACCCCGAAGTGCCGGTGCTGGTGAAAGTGAACGTCGCGCGCTCGCCCGAGGAGGCCGAGATGCAGGCCGCCGGCGTCGACGTGATGGCGCAGGTGTTCGAGGAAGGCCGCGACCAAACCGGCTTTACCGAGGAACGCGATCCGAACCTGGAAGTCGGCGAGATCGCGAGCGACGCCCAGGGCTGATCGACCGACCGTTGATGAAAAGGGCCGCGCCGGGAAACCGGGGCGGCCCTTTTTCATGGTTGGCGCGACGGCGCGGCTTTGGCGGACGAAGTCGCGGGTTGCCACGAAGTTGATCTTGCGGATCGACTTATTCTGCTAAGGTGGGAAGCTATCCACCCCCGGCCCATCGGGCGGGGAGCCCGTGAAAGGCAATTAAAACGCGTTCGCCGCGTCGATCATGGTCCGCATCGCGCCAATCACGGCACGATCATCACCGCGCTCAACACGCCGGCGAGCGGAATCAGGGCACAGATGATCGGCAAGAACTTGCGGGTCATGAAGCATTCCTTTCGCTGGCGCGAGCGCCGGTCATCGCTCGTTTAAATGCGTTGGCGGCCAACTAGTTTCCAGAGGCCGCGCGCGCTCGATCCTATCGCTTCCAGACAAAGCCTGTTGCAAAGCGAGCAACAAAGCGCGCGCGGCTCGCAAAGGGGCGCCGCGCGCGCTAGCGTCGTGCCGATGCACAACGGCTTTTACGCCTCGATCATGCTGCTCGCGGGGGTCGGCATTCCGGTGATGGCGAGCGGCAACGCGCTGCTCGGCGCGCGGCTCGGCAGCCCCGCGAGCGCGGCGGCGATCATGTTCGCGCTGGCGCTCGCGGTCGCGCTGGCGGTCGCCTGGGCGACGGGCGGGCCGCAGCGCGCGCTGCTCGGCGCGGCGCCCTGGCCCTATTATCTGGGCGGGCTGCTGATCGCCTTTTACCTGCTGTCGATCACCTATCTCGGCCCCAAGCTCGGGATCGGCACCGCCGTGCTGCTGGTGCTGCTCGGCCAGATCGTGGCGGCGGCGACGATCGACCATTTCGGCCTGCTCGGCGCGCCGCGCACGCCGCTGACGCTGGTGCGCGCCTTGGGGCTGGCGATGATGGCGGGCGGGGTGCTGCTCGCGCGGCGGATGTAATTTGGCTCGCGCGAAGACGCGGCGATTTTTTGGTTCGCGCGGAGACGCGGAGGCGCGGAGGAGGGGCGCGGCGTAAGGGGGGTAACCGAACGCTAGGCGTGCGCCGCAGGCGCTCCAATCTGCCGGATCGAAAGCGCTGCGCGCCGTTTTTTCGCGCCTCCGCGCGAACCAAAATCGCCGCGCGCGCGCCTACCGCCGCCCGAACAATTTCTCGATGTCGCCATGCGCCAGCTTCACCCAAGTCGGGCGGCCATGGTTGCACTGGCCCGAATGCGGCGTCGCCTCCATCTCGCGCAGCAACGCGTTCATCTCGGCGACCGAGAGCACCCGCCCGGCGCGCACCGAATGATGGCACGCCATCGTCGCCGCGACGTGATCGAGCCGCTCGCGCAGCCCGAGCGCGCTGTCATAGGCCGCGAGATCGTCGGCGAGGTCGGTGACCAGCGCCGCCACGTCGCCCGCCCCCAGCACCGCCGGCACCGCGCGCACCAGCACCGCGCGCGGGCCGAAACGTTCGAGTTCGAGCCCGAGCCGCTCCAATTCGGGCGCCGCCGCCTCGAGCCGGTCGCAGCCGGGCTCGTCGAGCTCGACCACTTCGGGGAGCAAGAGCGCCTGGCGCGCCACCCCCGCCCCCGCCACGCCGGCGCGCATCCGTTCGAGCACCAGCCGCTCGTGCGCGGCGTGCTGGTCGACGATCACCAGCCCATCCTCGGCCTCGGCGACGATATAGGTGCGCGCGACTTGCCCGCGCGCGACGCCGAGCGGAAAACGCTCGGCCAAGGGCGCGGGCGCCGCCGCGGGTTCGGCGCGCGCGGCCGGGGGCGCGGCGAAGAAGCTCGGGCGGGCATCGTGGAGCCGCCCCCCGTTCGGCGGCGCGGGCGCCAGCGCCGCGATGGCGCTCGGCGCGGACCAGGCGGGCGCGGGCTCTTGCGCCTCCCCGCCCTCGACCTGCCACCGCCCCCAACTCGACGGCTCGGCCGACTGGGCGCTGCGGTGCCCGGCTTCGTCGAGCGCGCGCTTCAACCCGCTCACGATCAGCCCGCGCACCAGCGCCGGATCGCGGAAGCGCACCTCGGTCTTCGCCGGATGGACGTTCACGTCGACCGCGTCCGCCGGCACGTCGAGAAACAAGGCGACCACCGCGTGGCGATCGCGCGCGAGCAGCTCGGCATAGGCGCCGCGCACCGCCCCCACCAGCAGCTTGTCCTTCACCGGGCGGCCGTTGACGAAGAGATATTGGTGATCGGCGATGCCGCGGTTGAACGTCGGCAGCCCCGCGACACCCGCCAGCCGCACCCCCTCGCGCTCAAGCGCGACGACGACGCTGTTTTCGGCGAGCGCGCGATCGGTGAGCGCGGCGACGCGCGCCGGACGATCGAGATCGGCGGGCAGGTTGAGCGCGAGCCGCCCATCGTGCCGCAGCTGGAACGCGACCTCGGGCCGCGCCATCGCGAGGCGGCGCACCACGTCGAGGCAAGCGGCATATTCGGCGCGCGACGAGCGCAGGAATTTGCGCCTAGCGGGCACGCGGCCGAACAAATCCTCGACCCGCACCCGCGTGCCGGGCGGCAGCCCCTGCGGGCCTTCGGCGACCAAGGCGCCATTGTCGATCACCCGCCGCCAGCCCTCGCCCCCGCGCACCCGGCTGTCGAGCGTCAGCCGCGCGACGCTCGCGATCGAGGGCAACGCCTCGCCGCGAAAGCCGAGCGTTTCGACCGCCTGGATCGCCCCGGCGTCGAGCAGGCGATCGGGGAGCTTCGAGGTCGCGTGGCGCTCGAGCGCAAGCGCCATCTCGGCGCTAGCCATGCCGCAGCCATCGTCCGCCACTTCGATCAGCGCGACCCCGCCCTCGGCGAGCGCGACGTCGATCCGCGTCGCGCCCGCGTCGAGCGCGTTTTCGACCAGTTCCTTGAGCGCGCTCGCCGGCCTTTCGACCACCTCGCCGGCGGCGATCCGATTGACGACATGTTCCGGGAGACGGCGTATTGACATGGCTCTAGCTCTAGCCCAAGCGGCGGCCTTCCGCGACCTCGATCGAACCACGGCCGGCGACGCCTGAGTCGACCCGGGGAGCGGCGACGAAAGCGGCGGGTGAGCGCGACCGGGACCTTCCCCATTAGCGCGAATGACGGGACGATCGATGGCTTTGTTTTCGCGCTTGTTCAACTTCATGTCGCACGACATGGCGATCGATCTCGGCACCGCGAATACCGTGGTTTATCTGCGCGGTCGCGGCATCGTGCTCAACGAGCCCTCGGTGGTCGCGGTCGAGACGATCAACGGCGTGAAGAAGGTCAAGGCGGTCGGCGACGACGCCAAGCTGATGATGGGCAAGACGCCCGAAAGCATCCAAGCGATCCGCCCGCTTCGCGACGGCGTGATCGCCGACATCGACGTCGCCGAGCAGATGATCAAGCATTTCATCGCGAAAGTGCATGGCCAGCGCCGCTTCATGCGCTGGCCGCAGATCGTGATCTGCGTGCCCTCGGGCTCGACCTCGGTCGAACGCCGCGCGATCCGCGACGCGGCGCAAAATGCCGGCGCGAGCCAGGTGTTCCTGATCGAGGAGCCGATGGCGGCGGCGATCGGCGCCGACATGCCGGTCACCGAGCCGATCGGGAGCATGGTGGTCGATATCGGCGGCGGCACCACCGAAGTCGCGGTGCTCAGCCTGCGCGGACTCGCCTATACCACGTCGGTGCGCGTCGGCGGCGACAAGATGGACGAGGCGATCGTCTCTTACGTGCGCCGTAACCACAATCTGCTGATCGGCGAAGCCACCGCCGAGCGGATCAAGCAGGAAGTCGGCGTCGCCAAGGCGCCCTTGGACGGAATCGGCAAGACCATCCACATCAAGGGCCGCGATCTGGTGAACGGCGTGCCCAAGGAAATTCAGATCAACCAGGGCCAGATCGCCGAGGCGCTGTCGGAGCCGGTGAGCACCATCGTCGAAGGCGTGCGGATCGCGCTGGAAAATACCGCCCCCGAACTCGCCGCCGATATCGTCGATCAAGGCATCGTACTCACCGGCGGCGGCGCGCTGCTCTCGGGCATCGACGAAGTGCTGCGCGACGAAACCGGGCTGCCGGTGACGGTGGCCGAGGATCCGCTCACCTGCGTCGCGATCGGCACCGGTCGCGCGCTCGAAGACCCGGTCTATCGCGGCGTTCTGCAAAGCGCTTAAGGAGTGATGCGCTGTGGCGTCGCGGCCGAGACGACCTGGCTTTTCCAGACGCGCGCAATATGGGGTGTTCGCCAGCTATGTCGTGGTGGCGGCCGGGGTGATCGTCGCGCTGTTGCTGCTCGCCTTGTGGAGCTTCGACCCGCGCACCTTCGGCGTCGCGCGCCAAGCCGCCGCCGAGGTGACGACGCCGCTCTCCTCGGGCGTCAGCTGGGCGGCGCGCGGGGTGGCGAGCGTGCCGCAGGGGGTGAGCGACTATTTCGGCGTGATCGGGCGCAACAAGGCGCTGCGCGCCGAAATCGCCGCCAATAAACGGCTCACCGATCAAGCCAAGGCGGTGCTTTACGAAAACGCCCGGCTGAAGGCCCTGCTCAAGCTGCGCCAGGGATCGAACGACACGGTGGTCGCCGCGCATCTCGTGAGTTCGAGCGCCGCCAGCACGCGCCGCTATGCCGTGCTCAACGCCGGCAGCCTGCAAGGCGTGCGCGAGGGCCAGCCGGTGCGCGGGCCCGAGGGGCTGATCGGGCGGGTGATCGAAACCGGCTTCAACACCGCGCGCGTGCTCCTCATCAGCGATCCCGAAAGCATCGTCCCCGTGCGCCGCGTGCGCGACGGGCTGCCCGCGCTCGCCGCCGGGCGTGGCGACGGGCTGATCGAAATCCGCGCGGTCAACCTCGCCAACGCGCCCTTCGCGGTGGGCGATGCCTTCGTCACCTCGGGCACCGGCGGCATCTATGCGCCGGGCATCCCGGTCGCGCGGGTGATCGCGGCGGGGCGCGACACGACCAGCGCGCGCGCCTTCACCCAGCCCGATACGCTCGACGTCGCGATCGTCCAGCGCAGCTTCATCGCCATGCCGGCGCCCGCGCCGGAGCCGCGCTGATGGCGGTGCTGCCGCGCCGGCGCCCGCGCGGCCCCTTCGATCCCGAGCCGCAGCGCATCTGGCCGAGCCTGAAGCCCGCGCTGACGGTGATGGTCGCCTCGGCGCTGACGCTCGTGCCGATCATCGCGAGCTTCCCGCTGCTTCCCCCGTTCGGGCTGCTGATGCTGCTCGCCTGGCGCCTGGCGCGCGAGGAGGCGCTGCCGGTCTGGTCGCCGCTGTTGCTCGGGTTGTTCGACGATTTGCTCTCGGGTCAGCCGTTCGGCAGCGCGATGCTCTTGTGGACGCTCACCTTCGTCGCGATCGACTTGTTCGACACGCGCCTGGTCGCGCGCGATTTCTGGCAGGATTGGTTGATCGCGGGCGGTGGCATCGCCGGCGTCTTGATCGTTTCGCGGTTGATCGCGGCGCCACTCGGCGCGCATGTCGACACGCTGTTGTTGCTCCAAATCGCGGTTTCGGTCATGCTTTATCCGGTCGCGGCCCTGATCGTCGCCTGGACCGATCGGGAACGGAGCCCGACATGAACCCGCCGAGCCGGATCGTCACCGAAGCGCATCAAACCTTCAGCTTCAATCGGCGCGCGGTCGCGCTCGGGCTCGGGCAGATCGGGGTGGGTGTGGTGCTCGGCGCGCGGATGGGCTGGCTCTCGATCGCCGAAAACGCGCGCTACGAAATGCTCGCCGAGAGCAACCGCGTGAACCTGACGCTGATCCCGCCCCGGCGCGGCTGGCTGATCGATCGCCACGGCGCGCCGATCGCGAACAACCGCACCGATTTCCGCGTCGACATCATCCCCGATCGGCTGCGCGACAAGGAATTGGTGCTCGCGCGGCTGCGCGAGATCCTCGGTCTGCCGCCCGAGGAACTCGAGCGCATCCGGCTCGATCTGAAGAACGCCGCCGGTTTTCAGCCGGTCGAAGTCGCCGATGATCTCGATTGGGAGCGGTTCGCCGCCGTCTCGGTCCGGCTGCCCGAGCTGCCCGGGGTCGCGCCGACGCGCGGCTATTCGCGCAACTATCCGGCCGGCGCCGCGGTCGCGCATCTCACCGGCTATGTCGGCGCGGCGTCCGCCGAACAATATCGCGAAACCAAGGATCCGCTGCTCGTCACCCCCGGGTTCAAGATCGGCAAGGACGGGATCGAAAAGACGCTCGACGATCGGCTGCGCGGCGCGCCGGGGGCCAAGCGCGTCGAGGTCACCGCGCACGGCCGGCTGGTGCGCGAACTCGCCCAGCGCCCCGACGCGCCGGGGCAGACGGTGCGGCTGACGATCGACGCCGGCTTGCAGGAATATGCCGCGCGCCGGCTCGGCACCAATTCGGGCAGCTGCGTGGTGATGGATTGCCAGACGGGCGAAGTGCTCGCCTTCGTCTCGATGCCCGCTTACGATCCGAATAGTTTCTCCGACGGCATCAGCCATTTCGAATGGGAAATGCTGTCGAAGAACGATCACGTGCCGCTGATGAACAAGGCGCTGCAGGGGCTCTACCCGCCGGGATCGACCGTGAAGCCGATGAACGCGCTCGCGCTGCTCCACGCGGGCGTCAGCCCCAATGATCGCGTGGTGTGCTCGGGCGCGTTGCGCGTCGGCTCGGGCGTATTCCACTGCCACAAACGGCGCGGGCATGGCGCGATCGACATGCACAACGCGGTCGCGCAAAGCTGCGACATCTATTTCTACGAAATGTCGCGCCGGCTCGGCTATGATCGCTTCGCCCCCACGCTCAAGATGCTCGGGATGGGCCAGAAATTCGATCTGCCCTTCGCCAGCCAGCGCTATGGCACCGTGCCCGACAGCGCGTGGAAGCTGAAGAAATACAAGGAAGAATGGACCGTCGCCGATTCGCTCAACGCGTCGATCGGCCAGGGCTATGTGCTCGCGAACCCGATGCAGCTCGCGGTCGCCGCCGCGCGGCTCGGCTCGGGGCTCGAGGTGACGCCGCGCCTGTTCGTCGATCCCAAGGCGCCGCCGCCGCGCGCGATGGCGATCGACCCCGATCATTTCAACACCATCCATGCCGCGATGCACGCGGTGGTGAACGGCGGCGGCACGGCGGGCGCGGCGCGGCTCAACCTGCCGGGGATCGAGCTCGCCGCCAAGACCGGCACCGCGCAGGTGCGCCGTATCACTCTGGCCGAGCGCGCGCGCGGGGTGCTGAAGAACAACGCGCTGCCCTTCAAACTGCGCGACCACGCGCTGTTCATCGCCTTCGCGCCCGCCGACAAGCCGCGCTATGCGCTGGGCATGGTGCTCGAGCATAATGGTCACGTGAACCGCCTGCTCGACACCCCGCTCACCGCGCGCGACATCATGACCTGGCTGTTCGATCGCCCCCGCGCCGAGGCGAGCCTCGCCGAAGTCGAGCCGAGCTGGGGCGGCGACATCAAGACGCGCATGGCCGCCGAGGCGAGCGCCTATCGCGCCGCGCTCGCCGCGCAGGCCAATCCCGCCGCCGCCGCGACCGAACTCGACGCCGAGGCGGCGACCGAATCCGACGCGGTCGACGCCGCCTCGGCCGCGAGCAACGCGACCGCCGCCGCGCTCGGCAACAGCGCGGGCGGCGGGGTCGCGGCCGAAAGCAGCCGGGAGCAACCCGATTGAGCAGCTTTACCGCCGCCATCCCCGCGCCGATCGCCGCCCTCCCCTGGCGCATCATCTTCCTGGTGCTCGCGATCGGCGGCTTCGGGCTGCTGGTGCTTTATTCGGCCGCCGGGGGAAGTTTGCGCCCCTATGCGCTGCCGCAGGGCATCCGGCTTTGCGGCTTCATGGCGATGGCGGTGCTGATGTCGCGGGTGCGGCCCGAGCGCTGGGGGCAGCTCGCGCTGCCGCTCTATGGCGTGCTGCTGGTGCTGCTGGTGGTGGTGGAGGCGGTCGGCGCGGTGCGCGGCGGCAGCCAGCGCTGGATCGATCTGGGGCTGATCCGGCTGCAACCCTCCGAGCTCATGAAGCTCGCGATCGTGCTCGCCTGCGCCAAATTCTACGACATGCTCCCGCCCAACGAGACGCGGCGCTGGGGGGCGATTTGGCCCGCCGGGCTGCTGATCGGCATGCCGGTGCTGTTGGTGATGAAACAGCCCGATCTCGGCACCGCGTTGATGATCGCGGCGGGGGGCGTGACGGTGATGTTCCTGGCGGGCATTCCGCTGCGGCTGTTCATCGGCGGCGCCCTGGCGCTCGCGGCCGCCGTGCCGCTCGCGGTGAATTTCCTGCTGCACGATTATCAGCGCAACCGCGTGCTGACTTTCCTCGATCCCGAGAACGACCCGCTCGGCACCGGCTATCACATCACCCAGTCGAAGATCGCGATCGGCTCGGGCGGGATTTGGGGCAAGGGTTTTCTCCACGGCACCCAGAGCCATTTGCAATATCTGCCCGAAGGCCACACCGATTTCGCGCTGGCGACGATGATGGAGGAATGGGGGTTGATCGGCGGGCTGGGGCTGATCTTGGCCTTCACCTTGCTCGTACAATGGGGTTTTTCGGTCGCGACCAAGGCGCCGACGCGCTTCGCGCGGCTGACGGCGGCGGCACTTTCGGCGACGATCTTTTATTATTTCGGCATCAACATGGCGATGGTGATGGGGCTGGCGCCGGTGGTCGGCGTGCCGCTGCCGCTGATCAGCAATGGCGGCTCGGCGCAGATGACGATCCTGTTGATCCTGGGCATTTTGATGTCGATCGAGCGCGAGAACCGGCGCGCGGTGCGCTTTTGATGGCGGGGGCCGAAGGGCGCGCGCGATAGTGGCGCGCGCGGCGAGGGCTCGGGCGGCGAGGGCTCGGGCGGCGGGGGCTCGGGCGGTTGGCGTAAAAAGCGGTTGCGTAGGCGCGATTCGGCTGCTAACGGCGCACCTCCGTTCGCGGCGGCCATCCGGCCCGTCCCCGGCGATGGACGCATAGCTCAGTTGGTAGAGCAGCTGACTCTTAATCAGCGGGTCCTTGGTTCGAGCCCAAGTGCGTCCACCACCATTTTCTGCGGTTTTTCCCCTGTCTTCGTCGGACTCGGGTAGAGCGGTTGGGAGCTTAGTTGGGAGTTTCCGCCCTCCTTTCGAGCTTCCGGATCGCGAAATCCGCAAGCCCTCCGTCCCGCTTCAGATAGTGTGAATCGAGGATCGCGCCCACGTCGCGGAGCGAGTGCCCCGTGATCGTCGCGATCTCGGCTTCGCTGCATTCGGCGAGCGCCAGGCGGGTTACAGCCGTGCCGCGTAGATCGTGGAAGGTGACGCCCACCACGCCCGCTTTCGCGCACGCCTTGCGCCAGGATGCCCGGAAGCCGGACTCGGTCCAGGGCGTGCCGTTCTCCGTCGCCAGGATCGTCAGGGGGCGCGGCTTGCCTTCCGGCAGCTCCGCGAGCTTCCGCTTCGCTTCGTCCAGCGCACGCTTCAGGGGAGCGCCCACGGGTATCACGACGCGGGCTCCCGTCTTTTGCTGCTTGAGACGGATGTGGGAGCCATCATAGGCGTTCCACGTCAGCCTAAGCAGATCGCCTTGCCGCTGCCCCGTCCACAGCGCCAGCGTAAGCGCCAGGTGAAGGTGCGCGGGAGCTTTGGCGAGGAATGCCGCTTCGTCAGCGTCCGTCCACACGACTTCGGATCGCGTCGAGCGATAGAGCCGGCCCGGCCGCTCACATGGGTTGAGGGGCACTAGGCCGCGATTGAACGCCCATGCCAGGATGCGTGCGAAGACGGCGAAGCGATAGTCCGCGTTGCGGCGTGACGTGACGCCCATGCGGTCGCGCCAGGCTAGGAATTCGCCGCGCGTGCGTCGATCCTCCAACGCCTTCAGGGGGAAGTCGCCAAACTCCACCTCAATCGCTTTGATGTGCTTCTTGTAGTCCGTCCGCGTGCGCGGCGCGAGCCCGGCGAAGTCCGACGATGCCTCGAAAGCGTCCAGGATCGCGCGAAGCACGCCCTCCGGCGTCGCCTTCCGCGTCTCAACGGCCGCGTTGTAGCTGGCGTGGAATTCCGGCGTGCCGGGCTTGCCGTCCAGGCGGGGGCCGCCCTTCCAAGCATAGAAGTAGGTGACGGAGCTGCCATCGGCGAGCTTCTTCGTCACACGATTGATGCCTTTAAGCCGAACGCGCATCGCGCTTAGCCTTCCATTCGTCGAAGGGGCTCTCCACCACCGAAGTTACTTCCGCTTGGTGGATAAGTCGAATTGTGCCGTCCGGCATGATCTCCGTCCGCGCCACGTCCAAGCCCGCTGCTCGCGCGGCTTTCACCGCGCGAGTCAGATCAGCTTGCTTGAACTTGGCGGGACCGCGAGACATCAAGCTATCAGAACGAGCCGTTGAGGCGCACGTTGACGGTCGGGCTCGGATTGGCGGCGGCCGTAACCGCGACGCCGATCTTCGTATTCCCGCCCGCCGTCTTCGTGACGAGCTTGTTGGCGTTGTCCCAATACACGGTATCGCCGACGCTGATCGTGAGTGCCGACACCTTGGGAAGATCGAACACGCCCACCACGTCGAGGGCGAACGTGTCGCCGATCTCCGCGTCCACATTGGCGACGCCAAAGATGGAGCCGACAATCACGCCATCGCCGGAGCTGATCGCTGCGGCGGCCGTCACATCAAGCGTGTCGCCACGCTGCACAAAGTTTCGCATCTCAATATCCTTTCGTTCGGAAGACGACAGTGTGCGGCTTGCGAGCGCCAGAAAGCGCCGCAAGCTCGCGGTCGATTGATGCAATGGCGGCGGCCATCTCGCGGTCGCTCCCGTAGGTGACGGACTCGCCGTTCTGATCCGTGAAGGATCGAACGCCGGCCGCCCGCATCTTCACGAGCTTGTCGCGCCACGCCTGAAGGTCCGTCGCCGTAAGCATCAGATTTCAGCCTCGCCGGGGTTGCGGTAAGCGCCGCGCCAGTCGAGCGCGCCCGCGCCGAAGTCGAGCACGACGCGGAATTCCCGTCCGAGCACATCCCAACCGTCACGGCTGGCGAGCTGCGGCCCCGGAGCGCTCGACAGATAGCCATAGGCGAGCACGGGCACGCTGGCGGGGTCCGCAAAGACATACCAAGTGCCATCGGGAAGACGCGGCTCCACAAGCAGCGTGAGCTTCCCGGAGAACGGATTCACTTCGGCGAACGTCTGCGATGCCAGCTCCGCCAAGAGCTGTTCGCCCGTGGTTTCCAGGTCCGCCGACACGACCAGGAATTTCGGCGTGGCGTTGATTAGCGTCACACCGTCCAGGCCCGTTTGACGACGCATCGCGAGCCGGGCGGCCGAAAGCTCGTCCACATCCGGAGCCGCGCCCGCGCCTGCCAGGTTGCCGTGATCGACATGGAAGAGCCGCTTGCCGTCCGACATCATCGGCCCCGCGCCCGCACCGTCGAGCAAGAGGCTCGCCAGCAACTCGGCTTCCGTGTTGGCGGCGGCGACGCCGGCATTCGTCGCCCACTGTCCGAAGACGCCGAAGTCATCATTGATGATGAGCTGGCGCGACACGGACATGATCGACGCATACGTCTTCAGCTTGAAGCCCTCGCCGGACTCCAGCGTCGTGACGTGCTTGATCTCACCGGCTTCCGTCACTTCCTTCAGGTTCGGAATGCCGCCAGCGCGGAGAAACTTGCCGTCTCGGAAATTCGGAAGGTTGCTCTGCCGAGCGACGCGCTTGAGCGGCGATTCCGCTGCCCGATAGGACGCGAGCAACACGCGGTTGGCGGCATCGTTCATCAGGATTGGGAAGTCGCTTGTGGTGGCCATCGCGCGCGTGACGAGCGTGTCCACGCCCATCGCCGCCACGCCAGCTTCGCCGGAGCGCGTCAGGCAAACGCTGGCATGGCCGAGCAAGCCGAGCCCCATATACTGCCGCGCGCCCTCGCTCGGCTCCGCGCCAGTGACGCTTGCCGCGAGCGCTTCCGCCTGAAGCCCGCGCGTGACGGCAGGGTCTTCGGCGGAGCGGCCGACGGTGATAACCGGCCGGCGCGAATTCAGGTGCTCGAAAGCAGCCGCACGGGCTTCGGTCGGCGTCACGTCGCGGTCGATCAGCTCGTCCGCCTGTTCGGCCGTCATTCCGGCCGCTCGGCAGATCGTGCGGATTTCCGCCCGCGTGGTGACTTCGTTTCCGGAAGTAACTTCCGGCTGTTCGGTAATGACTTCCGGTTCCATAGGATCATTCCTTACGGTGGCGCTTGGATCAGCGCCGATTGGCACAAGTGACGCTTCGCGGAGCGTCGTCTTCGTCAAGGTTCGGACCTTCAGGCCGCTCTTCGGGTCGCGGCTTTCGGAATAGGTTTGCGGCGCGTAGCCAATGGAGACATTGCGCACGTCGCCGCGCTCAATTGCCGCCCATGCTTCGCCATTCGAGACGAACGCCGTTCCCAACATGCGCCCTTCTTCGAAGCGGATGTTGCGGACTTGTCCGAGCACGTCGCGGAACGAGCCGTTCCGGTGGCCGTCGATCAGCGGGACGTAATCGGGAATCTCCCAATGCGTCGGATCAGGCGACAGGCGCTCGATGCCGTAGGAGCGGCGCACATCGGCGAAGGCGGACAGCACCACTTCAACGGAGCGCTGTTCCGCGTTCGCGGTGGACGGCTGCACCGTCATGCGGCGAGTAAGCAGCTCAACCATGCGCCGCCGCCTTCCGCCCGCGATACGGACGATCACGCCAGTAGCGCTTCGCGTCCGTCTCTTCGACCTTGGTGGCGATCTCGCCACCCTCGCGGAGCAAGGGCGCAAGGGGGCCTTCAAACAGGCTGCAAACGAGCGTCCGCTTGGAAGTTACTTCCTCGATATGGACGCGATAGATTGGGGGACTCTCATGCATCGTTCGTCTCCGTGAAATTGAGCCCCAGGGCAGCTTCGCGGATTCGGTCCTCCGAGATTTCTTGATCCAGGCGCGCCACGTCCCATCCCAACTCCGCGACCGCGCGGCGGCGAGACGTGAGCCCGAGCTTCAGCATTTCAGCCGTGGCAGCGGCATCCTTTTGCGGGTCAATCCAAGGCCGCGCTGGCGGGATGAATTCGCACGCCATCGCCGCGTCTAGGTTGTCGATCTCCCCGGCGAGATACTGGCGCGTGACGAATGCTTCCCAGGCCGGCTTCAGGAATTGCGGCACGACGATGCCGAATTGCTGCGCTTCCGTGCGCGCGTTGAACTCGACCATGCCCGCCCGCAAAGACGAGTAATTCGCATCGGAGAGATTGTTGGACAGCAAGTGCGTCGGCACGCCGAGTCCACTCGCCAGGCGGTGAAGCTGGTGGCGTAGGAATTCCGCGCTTTGCTGCGCCTGTTGCGGCGTCGCGAATGTGACGCGCCAGCCGCTCGGCAGCACCTTCAGCGTGCCGGGCTCCAACCCCGACTCCAGCACGTTGCCGCTCGACTTGCCATCGAACGGGAAGTCGCCTCCCGCCTGATTCTCGTCCGTAGCGATGCCGGCAAACATGGCCGCAACCTTCACGCCGGTTGCGAGCGCGTGCTCCGTCTCGCCGAGCGTGTCGGCGGCAACGAGCACGGACGCGCCCCACGGCACGCCGCGAACCTGTCCAGGGAAGTCCTGCCGATAGACGCGCATGTAGCGCGGCTTTTCTATGCGCTCCGGCACCGTCGCGCCGTCCAAGCGAACATGGATCGCGACTTCGCGGCCGTCCTGATACTCAACGCCTTCCCGGATCACGCGGCGATTGCCCGGATCAGCGGAGAATGCGGAGTCGATCACGTCGCGGGGGAGCTGGTGAAGCGTGCCGTCCGGCTGAATGGCGACAAGCCCTTCCCCGCTCACCACCATGTCACGCATGACGGCGACGGTTAGCCCGTCGAAACTGCCGCCGCCCCACACGGCATTCGTGGCGTAGCTCGTCCAGGCGGGGAGCAAGCCGGCGTCTTTCGGCGCGAGCCCCCATCCGGAGCCGGCAAGCGCCGTGGCGAGCGCATCGCACCCGTTCCGGTAATAACCGTCGTTCCGATATGCATGGCGCGAGCGCTCAATCACGCTTGCCGGGACGGTGCCGGTGTTGTTCCAGTCGAGCCAACGCGGATCGCCGTCGCGCCAGCGGGCGGGCGCACTACCAGCGGCGTCGTAGCCCGCACTCCGCTTCACCAGGCGCACGAGGCCAGACAGGAATCCGGAGCGGGCGGCCATCTCACCGGCCCTTCGTCGAAGGCGGCGGCGGCATGTCGAGCGGTTCGGACGCTAGCCTGTCGAGTGCGCCGATCAGCGGCCGGAGCACATCGTGAGCCGGAATGACGATGCGGCCAAGTGAGCGCTCACCGGGCACAACATCGGCGTCCGCGATGATCTCGGCAGCAAGCGGCGAAACATCATCGCTGTCGTCGCGGCTGAACCGTCCGATCACGTAACGGACGCCCGATGAAGAGCCTTTTAGCTCAAGGTGGAAATACCATTCCTCGCCCCGACGAATGCCGGCAACGGCGGCCTCAATTCCCCGCTCGCTATAAATCGCATGTTCCGTTTCCCGCACGGGAACGGGTTGATTCATAGCCGCGTCCGCCTTGCGCAGTGTGCTCACGTCAAAGCCCATGTCGGCGAGCGTGGCGAACAGACACGCCTTGCAAACGGCGGCGTCGTCAAAGCGGGCGGGTTCACTGTCCGAGCCATCCAGATCGGCCGGCACAAGCAAGCTCTTCGCGTGCCAATTCCGAACCGCTCGATGAGCTTGCGGCCATTCATTGCGCGGAAGCTGACGAGCATCCGCGATGAGATTGGTCATCTCGGTCAGAGTGTGTGTCGGCATGAAACCCTCCATATGGACTATGGAATAGTCGAGTCTACACGTCGTGTCAACATGGCGTGTTGACTGCTCGGCGCGGGGCTGCTATTGCCGGCGTCGCCGTCTCGCTCCCTATGCGCGTGGGCGGTTCTTCGTCGGGGGTTCGGCCGGGTTGGTGTTGCCATTCTCACCAGCCCGGCCGGCTTCGTTTCCGCTTTGAGCCTTGGCAATCTGTTCCCGGTGCGTTCTATTTAGCACATGAACCGAATCACCGCCGCGGAAGTAACTTCTGCAATCCTCGCCGCACCTGCCTGGGCGCGGGTCGGTATCACCATGCCTGATGAGCGGATGCGTGAGCGCGCCGCGAGCGAGTTGGCGCACGCGATCCTCGTAGCGCTTGGCGAAGCTTCGCCTGCGCCGACCGCCGACCAGTTTGCCCTCGGTCTCTAAGAAGTAACTTCGCAAACCCGTGCGCTCGTCCTATGAAGAAGACGGGAGGGCTAAGTAGCAATGGGCACGCGCGTTAATCTGGATGCAATGATCCAACGGGCCGACTTCGCGACCGAAGACGGCGAATATACGATGGACCTCTTCCAGAATTTCAACATGTCGAACCTTGATACAGGCTCGCCCGTTAGGAGCCTGTTGCGCAAACCCGACTTCCAGCGTGAGACAAACCATTGGACGCCAGCGCAAGTAACCACCTTCATCGCAAGTTTTCTCGACAATGAGCTGATCCCATCGCTCATTCTTTGGAAGTCATCATCTTTCATTTTCGTGATTGACGGAGGCCACCGACTAAGTGCCCTGCGAGCGTGGATCGAAGATGACTACGGTGATGGCTCCATTTCGCAGGCCTTTTACGGCGGTGAAATCTCAGACGATCAAAAGCGCCTAGCACGACGCACGCGGCAGATGGTCGAGTCCCGTGTGGGCCGTTTCTCCAAGCTCAAGAGCATGGTCGGCTCTGCGAACTCCGGGTCGGAAGTCGATCTAAAGCGCGCTCATCTGCTATTCACGCGGGGCCTCAACTTGCAATGGGTGCAGGGAACTGCATCAGTTGCGGAAACATCATTCTTCAAAATTAACTCGCAAGGCACCCCCCTTGATGACACTGAAGAGCTTCTTCTTCGGAACCGGAAGAAGCCTATCGCCATTGGCGCGCGCGCGATCCTCCGCGCGGGTGGCGGCCATAAATACTGGTCCGCCTTCTCTGCCGAAGCTCAGGACGCTATTGAGGCGGCAGCAAAGCAGCTCTTCGAGGTGCTGTTCGATCCAGAGGTTTTCCAGCCAATTAAGACCCTCGACCTTCCGCTTGGCGGATCGGTCTCGCCGTTGGACGCGCTATCGTTGCTAATCGAGTTTTTGAGCATTGCTGACTCAACTCAGACCTTAACTAAAGGGATCGCCGGTTATGACGACGACCCCGACGGTTCCTCCACCGTCTCTGTTCTGCAAAGCGCTCTCAGCGTCGCAAAGCGGTTTACCGGAAATTCGAATGGGAGCCTAGGGCTTCACCCGGCCGTCTACTTTCACAACGAACGTGGAAAGCATAGCCGCTTTCTTTTTCTCGGCATGGTTCTACTAATATCTCGTAAGATGAAAGATAACGATAGTTCATTTTTTGCTAAATTCACCAAGGCTCGTGCACTGCTTGAGAAGTTCTTAATTGACAATAAGTCTCTTATCGGAATTCTCCTCCAGAATATGAGCAAACAGACGCGCGTCAGCAAGATGCGTGATCTTTATATGTTTTTAATCGAAAAATTTTCTGCAGAAGAGGTCGTGACGGTTGAACAAGCTATAGAGCATTTGGGCGCACGTGGCCGCATTCTTGATATTACGACAGCGGTTAACAACACCCAATTTTCAGATGAAACGAAGTCTGCGCTGTTTGTTAGGCGGGCACTTAGTTCAGCTATTAAGTGTAGCATTTGCCAAGGCTTACTTGATCCGGCGAAGTTTGTTTCATATGATCACAAAACGCCTGTCCGAGAAGGTGGAACAGGCGATGTTACAAATGGCGATCTTGTTCATCCCTACTGCAACCAATCCGTGAAGTGCTAGCGGCGCTCCATCCACGCTGAACGGATCACGGCTGGTGGTCCGGCCGGCACGGCCCCTACACTCGCCAGCTCTTCCGCTCGACGATCTAGGTTCGTCGGAACGATACTGCGCGCCGCTAACGCATAGATCGTCGAGTCCAGACACTCCGCTCGCTTGCCCGGCACCAGCTCCCACTGGCGGACAGGCACGCCCCTACGATACCGCACCACGCAGCGTTCGCTCACCAGCTCTTCAAAGTATCGCGGCTCTAGCTGATCGCTGAAGCGGACGGAGCGCCCTCGCGCCAGCCGGGCCGTTAGCTGTGACTTCAGTCCGTCCACGCCAACGATAAAGAGCGGAATGCCTTTAGCGGACGAGCGCGAGATGATCGGCCGATTGCCGGCCGCGCCCTTGATCGCCACCACGCGGCGGCCGAACCGGGCGCGAGTGAAGGCTTGCACGCGATCCATCATCTCGCCGTCGCCAGCGTCAACGGCCGCCGCGTCAACGCGGAGCACGCCGCCGTTCGGGTGCGGCCATTGACCCTTCAGCACTTCGTCTAGCTCCGCCCACACGCCATCTTCGTTCGACGGCCCCCAAATGACGGTGTTGCCGAGCACGAAGGTTTCGTCGCGGCCGTGTCCTAGGAAGACGATTTCCAGCCGGTCGCGCTGCACGTCCACGCCAATAGTGAGGATCAACACTTCGGCGGGGATTGCCTCAAGGCTGAAGGGCTCGACGCGGCCGGCAAGCTCGCTCTCGTCCAGCTCTTCGGCGTCTTCCTTCCAACCTTCCGCCAGGATCGTGTTGACGAAGGTTTGCAGGGTATCAGGCGAGCGCTTCGCCACCACGAATTCAGCGGCGAGCTTCGCCCACGATGCGTTCGCGTGCGGGCTCGAAAGGGCATTGATCCGAAAGCCGGCGTGCGAAGTTACTTCCGGCCGTGTCGCGCGCCAGCGCCCATCTTCCACCATGCCAGCTTTGAACCGCTCCGCGATCAGCTCGGCGCAATGCGGGCAGCGGAAGGCGGCCGTTTCCGGCTTGTCCGTCTCCCATTCGATGTGTCGCCAGGCAACTTCGGTGAATTCGCCGCATTCGGGGCATGGCAGCTCGAAGACGCGCTGATCCGACACAGCATAGGCGCGAAGGACGTGCGAAGTTGCCTCAAATGTCGGCGTGCTCCCCATGATGATCTTGCGATTGCCGAATGACAGCGTGCGACGCTCCGCCAGCGTGATCGGGGAGCCTTCCGCTGTAGCTTCCATCGCATCCGCTTCGTCGATCAGTAGCACGCGGACATTGTGGCGACGGAGATTGCGGGGCGAGCGGGCAGCAACGATCTTGAGCGATCCGCCATGGAAGCGCCGGCTTAGCAACGTGTTCCGGCCCCCTTCCATCTCCGCCTTCAGCAAGCCGGCAAGCGTCGGCGATGCGCCGAAGATCGGATCAAGGTCCGACACGACATAATCGCGGCAGTCGGACTCGGTCGGCAGCAACAGCAGAATGGGGCTCGGCTCATTGGCGACGAAGCTGCCTACCGTTGCGGTTAGCAGCGTCGAAAGCCCTACGCGGACAGATTTGACGAGCGACACGCGCTCAATGGCCGGATCGCTGATCGCGTCGGCAATATCGCGCTGGAACGGCCATAACCGCACTTCGCCGGGCAGCGCGGACACGTCTTCCGGCAAGCGGATGTTGGACTCGATCCATCGGGACAGCGCCAGGCGCGGCGGCGGCCGCAGCGCACGAAGCGAGCGCGTGCGGACGCTCCACACGGAATCGTCAAAGTGGATCATCGGAAAGCTCCGTCAGCGCGTCGCGTAGCTCGCGGTCGATTGTCGCTACATCATGTGGGGTGAGATGCCCGAGACGTTGCTGAAGCCGGCTCGGCAGCGCGAGCACGCGGGCTCGGATCGTGCGGAGCACATCGCTCCACATCGCCTCTACCTGCCCGGCTGGCAGCATCTCGCCACGAGCGGCGGCGTTCTTCAGCTCAAGCGCATCCGCACGGGCTCGCGTCTCGCGTTCGCGTTGGATCGCCAGGCCGGAGCCGGCTTTGACGTGATCGCGGCCGGCCGCCTCTTCGCGGAGATGCGCGCAGTAGCGACGGATGCTCGACGCGAGCGGATAGGCACCACGCTTCGCCCGGATCAGCACGCCCCGCGAGACGAGCGTCTTCAGGTTTCGCGAATTGACGCCTAGCACGCCCGCCAGCTCGTCCAGGGTGACGGCTTCATCTTCAACCATGACGGTTGCTCCCGCGAGCTGCCCTCGGTGATGGCGCTCCAATTTAACTGTGCAGCTTCACGAATCGGGGCTCCGCGCCCCCGCACGCCACCCGCCATAGGAAGGACCCGCTCGCAACCATGACGGTTGAAGGCATATCGGGCGCATCGCTAGGCGGGACAGCGGGACAACCCTTAAAGGGGGTTGTCCCGGTCCGTCCCGGCACGACTGCGGCTTGTGGGGCGGGACGAGTCCCGGACAGTCCCGGCTTGTCCCGCCTGTCCCGGCAAGCGTGATGGTTAGTCATCGTCTTCCTCCGAAGTGACTTCCGACGACACATCGCCGTCGCGGAATGCGATCAGTCGCTTTTCAAAGAGCGCCGTGCGGACGCGGTTGAACACGCGCTTGCGGCTGTCCCTGTCTTCCGATTGAGAGACGCGCCGCCCTTCAAGGCACGCATCGCGCCACGCCTCTTCACTGACGCGCCCGTCCGCCTCCAAGTCCGACAGGATCGACAGGGCTTCGCGTTGCGCGGCGGACACGCGGACAGGCCGCACGGCGTCCAAGCCCGTCAGCTCTTCAACCAATGGCGCGGTGATCGGATCGCCGTCTTCGTCCGTGCCAAGCGTTTCCGTGCTGATCCGGAAGGCAATGTCACGATCAGGCGAGCCGTTGCGGTTCTTAGTCAGCTTGCCGCGAATGATTCCGTCTTCGTCACGCTTGACGTGAAGCGCCATGTCGAGCGCACCGTTGAAGACGCTATGGCCGCGCGGCGTCGATCCTTCGGCCTTCGTGTCGTGGTGGACCAGCACCACCGCCGCCCCATGCTCCGCGAGCTGGCGCGCCACCGTGACGACCCGCACCATGCTTGCCGCGTCATTCTCTTCCAAGCCGGGGAACGCCATCGCCAGCGTGTCGATGATGATAAGGACCGGGCGCTGATCCGCCACAGCCTTCAGCAATGCGTCCAGGTCCGCCGAGTCTTCGTCGAACAAGTCCGACACGCCGCCCACGACCCGGAAGTCCGGAGCGTCGCCATGCCGGAGCATCAATGCTCGGACGCGCTGGCGAAGCCCCGTGGCGTCTTCAGCGGCAACATAGAACACGACGCCGGGCTTCGTCCGCATTCCGAACGCCGTGTCGCCGAGCGCCACCATATAGCCCGTGTGCGGCGAGAGAGTGGACTTGCCCGCGCCGGGCGCTCCAAAGATTGAGGCGATGTCGCCGGGCGCGAGCAAGCCCTTCACGACATAGCCGCGCGACGGCATCTCCGCGCATTCTGACGGCGTGTGGAACGTCAGATCGCCGAACGTCTTCGGGCGATATTGCCTCGCCAGCCGATGTACGGTGGCGATGGTGACAGCCTTCCCGACGAACGATCCGAACGACTCCCACACGCGCCGCTGATCGTCGGCGTCGTGCTTGTCGCTCGACTGCGACCATTCATCCCACAGCGCAAAGCCGTCTTCGTCGCCGTCGAATTCATGGTGGAGCGCCTGTCCGACGCGAAGCCATATCTCGCGTTCGTCGGACGGGATTAGCGCCAGGTCGCGCGTGATGCGCTCCACGTCCGGCGCTCGCACCATATCGTCGTCATCGTCCGGCTCGACGGCTTCCGCGCCCCACGGCTCGCCGTGCTTGTCGAGCGCGCCCGCGTCCAGATCGTCGGCAAGGTCGATCGCACGCCCGTCGACAAGCTCGACGGCGGGCGCGGGCTGTCCGTCAACGCGGCCATAGTAGTAGGTTTGCGAGAGGGTGAAGGATTCCGGCGACAGCGCGCCGTCCAGAACGCCCATAAGCCGCGCCATGAGCTGATCGCGCTCGGCTGGCGGCAAAGCCCGCGACGTAGGGCATAGGATGCGCCAGCGCGGAGCGTCGGGGCGATGCGACGGACTGGTATAGAAGAGCCCGGCAATGCCCGCTTTCCGGAGCCGCTTGGCGGCACTGGCGACGGACAGCCGCTCGCCGTCATAGTCGCCCTCGATTCCTTCAATGGCGAGCAAATTGGCGTTGTGCCGGAGCGCGCCCTTCGGCGTGCGCTGATCGCCGAACGTCGCCAGCTTCAGCAATCGCAGCTCGGCTTTGCTGGCGGCCGCCCGTCCCGGAATCAGGCGTGCCAGCTCGCGCAGGGTCCGCTTGGTATCGGTTTTCGACTTCGCCCGCGCATCGGGGAAAATCGTGATCGCGAGCGGCCGATCTAGCGGATTTTCGGTTGGATTTTCGGGCGTAACCCTTTGATACTTCACGGTGCCAATTTCCCTCGGTTGGGAAAAAAGCGCAGCAAAATCAAAGGTCCGCTATGGACTCTTAATCAGCGGGTCCTTGGTTCGAGCCCAAGTGCGTCCACCACTTTTTCTATGATATAGAATACGTTACACTCAAAATGACAAAATCTGAGATCGCTCCCATTTTCATGCCAGCACTATACTAGCTGACGCAGGTTTTATGGTTCGCGATCCGCTTGCTCCCCCGAACCAGCGCGAAATCTGCCCGCCTGACTGGTTGCAACTCGAAGACAGGGGCACGCTAACGTCGCACTCTTTCCAAAATCGATCGCGTTCCCGGGACACTTTTCAGTTCGGCACCCACGGCCTATCGCATTTGAGGCAACGCATGCCTGCCCGTCCGCCACCCCTCCTGAGCATTTTCGTGTGGCATTCAGCACATGGTATGGCGCCACAGTGCGAACATTTCTGATACATGTAGCTGATTCGGTGCAGGTGGCATGTGTTACACAAAAACATGTTCGAGAGCTCGGCGAGCTGCCCCAACGTGTTTTTCACTATCTGGTTGAAAATCCAATCTCCTGCCATTGATCCGGGCTCCTACTCAAAAACTGGCTGTCCTTGTAGGATTGGAGAGAATCAACTGTAGCACAAGGCAGCTCGATCACGCGCATCCAAACCGTTTCCATATGCGATCGCGGGTCAACTGGACCGGCTGAGCCGCGCGATTTTTGCGTAGCGCCTGCTACGCGCGCGTGCTACGTAGCGCCTGCTACAAGGAGCCACGCCATGACCAGCCTCGCCGCCCATGCCACCAACACCAGCGGCACCGGCCGCTTGATCCTCTCGGGCGCCGTGCTTTGGGCGCTGGGGGTCGCGCTCTTGCGCTTCGCGGCGAGCAGCGGCTGGCTCGACGCGCCGCTGCCGCTCGCCGGCTTTTACGCGCTCACGATCGGCTTCACCTGGCCACTGATCCCGCTCGTCACGCGCTTCGCCGGGCTGCCGCGCGCCGCCGCCGTCGAGGCCACCGCGCTCGTCTGCGCGACGGCGGTCACGCTCGATGGGCTGGTGATCGGCTTCGCGCCCTGGATTTACGCGAGCGACCTCGCGCGCGCCAAGGCAGTCGCGGGCTGTTTGCTCTGGGCGATCGGGGTCGCGCTGGTCCTGGGGTTCGCGCGGCGGCGGGCTTAGAGCATCGCCCGCGCGACGACGTCGTCGAGCCCGATCGCGCGCAGCACCGCCGCGCCCTCGATCTGCTGGAACAGCCGCGCGGCGACCGTGCCCCGCTCGGGCTCGGGCAGATCGAGCCGCGCCGCGATCCAGCCGAGCAAGTCGCGCCCGATCGCCCCCGCCGCCGCCCGGCACCCCGCGTCGCCGCGCGCGGCGAGCGCCGCCATTTCGAGCCACAGGCTCATGAAGGGCGCGAAGGCGGGCGCCGCGACGAGATCGGGGAGCAAAGCGAGCAGCGCGGCGGGCGGCCCGGGCGTGGCGGGCGCCAAACCATCGAGCATCGGTGCGAACCGCTCGGCGATGCGCGCGAGCACGGCGGCGATCAGCGTCGCCTTGTCGGGGAAATAATAAAGCAGCATCCGATCGCTGGTGCCGACCGCGCGCGCGAGCGGGCGCAGGCTCGCGCCGCCTAGCCCCTCGGCGAGGACATGATCGGCGAGCCGATCGAGCAGCAGCGCGCGCTTATCCTCGGCGTTCATTGCCCGACGCTAAGCATTTGACGCGGCGCGAGGCAACCGCGAGCGTGCTCTGGCGACCGCGCATCACCCCAGCGGCAGCGCGAGCAAGCTGCCGCCGACCCCGGCGAACAGCCCCGGCTCGGTGCCCGTCATCCAAACTTGCCCGCGCCCCTCCAGCCGCTCGAACAGCGCGG
>FRDC01005108.1_pt1 | contig 29355 bp, 55 predicted proteins | sample 1106171 | NCBI WGS metagenome assembly FRDC01 (sample SAMEA3930566, study PRJEB13176) | freshwater metagenome | biome: Drinking water system; feature: drinking water; material: water | place: Singapore | collected 2014-12-20 | reverse complement strand
TCGAAACCTTGATTGAACTGCGACCGAGCCGCGCCTTCTGCACCGGTCAATAGAGCATCGGCGGCAGCGGTTGAACGCCGAATTTCTTTGCGTTGATTTTTTCCGAACAACGAGCCGAAAAACCCCACATTAGCCCCCGTAAGTTAGATAAAGGTTCCGCAATAGAGGCGGAAGTTCATGGTGAATGCCGGAACAACCGCATTGCGTGACCCGCTTGTTGGTGCGTAGGCCCGCATGATGAGACGATCGCGCATATAAAGTTGACCGCTCGTAATGTAGAACGTAAACAAACCCAGCGACGACGCGAAGTTTCGGTCCACGGCCGGTTGCCCTTGAACCGCCGTCGCCCACCATGTGTAAATGTTTGTCCCGTTGACCTGTCGCCAGCGCGTGTTGATTCTAGAGTTATCCGTTCCGCTGCCCGCTGGTCCGGCCTGCACCATCCCGAACACAATATCCGCAGCAGCGTTGACGTTTGCGATAAAGTAATCCGTGCTGGTGTTGATGTAGGCGGCGGCTGTTGACGTTGCGGTCGCCGTGCGGCTCGGCAAAGACACGGCCCCGACGACGCGACTATCTACAAAGTCGGTCACGGTGAATAGGTTCTCAGCCGACGAGAATTTGAGCGTTCCGGCCCCGTCACGGATGACCAGATCACCGCTCTCAAATTGAAGTGTCACAGGCCCGCCGTTGCAAAAGAGGCAGCAAACGAAGAGCCGAGAGGCGTTGCCAGCCCTGTCTGCACATTGCCGGCAACGGAATAGCGCCACTCCCAGTCTTGATTGATGTCTGTCAAAGGTGAGGCTCTCGGCGTTCCGACCATCACCATGCTTTGCCCCTTGACCAACGTAACCGCGTCCGACGTTGAGCCCTGCCGCATGTAAGAGAAATCGGTGTCAAACTTCCCACGACCGGCCCTGATCCGCGTCCCTTCTAACACCAGTTGAGCGACCGAACCGTCAGCATCAAAGGCGTCGGTTACAACAGTCGTATCGAGCACATAGCCGCGCCCGTTAACGGTATACGTGCCTAAAGATCCGGTGCTCTCTGGGATCACTCCAAAAATATCGAGGACGACATGCGTTGCGTTCGCACTGATCGCGCCCCATACGGCCATGTTTTGCCGGAAACGAACAAGTGGAATCGACCCAGCCCAGGCCGAATTGGCCGGCATCATGGTTGTCGGGTTTGCCCCGATGATCGAAGAACTCCCGTTCAGATATTTCGCAAAAACAACCGGAACATCGCTCATGCCGTGGGCGTAGAGATTCACGCTTGTATTCACGATCTGGTTGGTCTGCGGGAGCGTGGCGTCGATCGTGTGCGAGAAGTTGAACGTCTTACTCGGGATAAATCGAGGATAACGGAGCCCCGAGTGAAACTTGATCGAATTTAAATTAGATAAAGGATTGTCAATGGGGCCGTCTGACGGGTTGAGCACGTCTGCTGTTTCATAGACCGCAAGCGCTTCGATGCTTGGCTTAAAGCGGAGAACGATCGGCATCACGGCGCCCCTATCACAAACTCGCCTGTATTCAGATTCCAGCGCGATTTTCCGTCCGCCGATTGGATAACGCCAGCTGTCACCGTGCCGAGATTGGCCACGATCGCGCTCAAACTGGTTACGTTCAGCGCTTCAGCCGTAATCGTGTTATCGACGACTAAGTTTCCGTTGATCCCGACAGTCGGCACCCCGTTGACGGTGCCCACGATAAACGCCGTGATCTCCTGCTCATTCGCTGTCGGATGAACGACGATGAACTTGTCCGCCAGGATCGCAAACGAACTGTCCGCCGGCGACCCGTCCAACTTGATCGAAGCTGTCACCCGTCCGTTGACGTTGACAGAGACGCCGTATTGTCCACGGACGTTATCGACGGTTTGCTCCACCACGCCCACGGCGTTAATCGTGGTCCGCAGCGCCTCAAACAGCTTTTTCATCCACGGATACCACTTCGGCGTGATGCGCCGATAGCGATCTACAAACACCTCGTTGGGGCTCGGCGTCGGGAACGTGTTGTCTTCGATCGCCATTAGCCCCTCACCGTCACCGCATCAACCGCAAGCCCTGTCAGAGCCTTTGGCCGGCTGTTCTGCGACGATCCCGGCACAATGTCGGCATAAAGCGCCGCATACCGCATCGGATACGGGTAGGCGTGAACGTGCGGCGGGATGATCGTCATGGGGACGCCCGTCCCGTTCTCACTCACGGCGTTGGTGATCTCGATTTTGAACACCTTGCCGTCTTCCTTGGATTGGCCAAGCCGGTTCCACCTGAAGCGCTGAGTGCGGTTCGATGTCCCACCAATCGTCTTGGATCGGGGGCCGATATAGGTTTCCCCGTTGTTGTTCGAATGCGAGAGGCTGGCCACGCTGTCCGATGAGGCGTTGACCGTCGTCGTCATCAGATACAGTGCGCCGTTGGTATAGTCCCCGACGATGAGCCTCGTTCCAAACTGCACCGCCTCCGACACGCGCCACCGGGACAAAGACGCAGAGGCTCGTTCGTGCACCAGCCCCGTGCTCATGTCATAGGTCCACGTAAACGACGTGCCGGTGATGGTATAAAACTGATGCCCGTTGATGGCGTAGGTGAACGCCTTCAAGTTGGCTGGCGTTGTCTCGCTCAGAATCGCCCGATCCATCGCCGGGGTGCTGATCTTGTTCGCCTGATACCCGTCGAGCATCATCAAGCCCGTAAACGCCCCGTCTGCGTTGGTGGCCGCGAAAATGATGGTTCCGCCGATCTCCCGCGCGGTTCCCGCCGCGTAGCACCCGAAACTCTGCGACGTGGAACGCTCAAACGGAAAGTCCGTGTTTCCAGTGTTCTGCCAGAACTCCGTTGAACGCTGCCCGAATAGAACAACCTCATTGCCCCGAGACATGGGAACCACGATCCCATCAGGGTTGGATTCCGCCCGCGCAAAGTCGAGTGCGTCAATATTCGTGCCGTCGTCAATGGCTGTGATGTACCACTCGCCATTGGCTTGGGTCAGAATGAAATACCCATCCACATGGGCAATGCCGTTGAACTGCACTCCGGACGGAACCGTGGGCGTGGACACCGTGTCGGCGGTCGTGTCGATGATCCGAAACAGACCGTCGCTCGAGACGATCCCAATCTGGGCGTTAGGGTCTTTACGGTTGCGGACCATCTGCACGGTGCCGGACGTGGCAAAGGCGGCAAGAGCCGTCTCAGTCCCAGCGGTGTTGAACTTGCTCAACCGCTGCCCTGAAACAACATAAAGCGCCGTGTCACTGAACGCGAGCATGGCCCGCATCGCTCCACCTAAGGCCACCGAACCCCACGAGGCAAACCCTTCACACGCATAGACGGGGTACCGGATCTTTCCTTCTTCCCCCGCGTCTTCGGCATAGCAGTTGATGAGGCGCGCGGCCCCGTCTGCGTTCGCCCTGCCGGGGTTGGAGCGCAGCCCTAAGGCAATCGGGGTCAAGGCCATCAGAAGTATTGCGCCTTGGTGGGAAGGCCAGACGAACGAAGGTGCATGTGGCGGCGCACCTTTTTGAGAAGGATGATTTCAGCCGCTTCCTTGGCATCGACGCTCATCGGTTCCCCGTAATTCCCGCGCGCCTCGTTGGCGATGATGTCGCGGATCGCCAAAAAGATCGGGGCCGGTACTTCATCAGAAGACCAATAGGTCAACTCCATGTCGTTCAATTCTTCAAACTTGTCGGCGTAGAGCGACTGAATGTAGGCAATGTCTTCGGCGTCGGCGTCGTTCTCGTCTTGAGAGGCGTCAATCACCGAGAGGTGACGGAGAACAGCAACGGCCAATTCAGTCGTGGTTTTTGTGCTCATGACCGATAAGCATCCGATGAAGCGGGTTCATAGAAACGGGACACTTGCACGACAAACTGCCCCTCAACGGCTGTAGCGAGGTTCGCACCGGTGCTTTCCCACCGAAAATGCCAGCGGCCGGGAAGGTCCGGTGTCACGTCGATATAGTAATCCCCGACTGACGTTCTAAAAACCTCGTCATCCGTTCCATAAACATACGTGCTGATTTCAGCGTCCGGCGAATAGAGCTTGAACGTGATCGTATCGGGGTCAACGTCCGCGCCGTCCGCATCTTGAAAGTTCACGGGGATGCGGACGGTGGAGTTTTGGTAGATTCGACCAGGGATCAGCATGTCAGTTTGATGCCCTCATATAGCGGGAGCGCGCCTTGATTGCATAGTGGCCGCGCTTGTTTGCAACAATGCCGGACTTCTGCACGGTCAACGCAAAATCCACATCAAATCCGGTGACGGTGAACGCGCCGGGTTCTGCGTTGAGGTTCTTTGCGAAGATGAACTCAATGGTCACGCCCGAGAGCGTGAACACGCCACGCTCGGCAATGAGCGAAGCCCTGCGCAGGATGTTTGCATCGTTGCCGGTTAGGGTGAAAACGCCCGTCTCAGCGACAACGGGGGTATTCTTACGGAAGTTTGCGTCAATGCCCGTGAAAGTGAACGTCCCCGTGTCCGCAAACAGGCGCGGCGGGTAATACAAAATCGCGTCATTGCCGGTCAGAGTGAATGCGCCGGGATCAGCCCCGACGAAGTAAACGCCCGTCCCTAAACTCGTGAGCTGGCCTAGCGGCAGTTCGCCAACGACGCTATGACCAAGCATTAGCCGGCCTTCCGCAAGAGTTCTTCAGCTCCGTCCGCAATCTTCAGGACGACACCTTCCAGTTTTTCCCGCTTGGCGCGTTCGTCTTCCAAAAACTGCAACACCGCCTGAAGCGCCTGCATGGCTTGCAAGTTCTGTGTCTCAAGCAATTCGATCCGTTTCAGAACGTCAGGCGGCAGCGCCTTAACGGTTTCTGTTTTTTGAATGATGCCGCCAGTACGCCGAAACTCTGCTGCGGCCTCGCACAGCTCCAGCGCACGCGCGCGGGCCTTGGCTTCGGCGTTCATGTCTATTCCCAATAGCTGTCGGCGCTGTAATCAGACGGGATCGGGGTCATATCCTTGATTCGGCGGGCCTTGAATATCATGGCTTTGCGATGAGACGCGGCGGTCTGAGCAAACGCCCAGCACGTTTGCGCATCCATCGGCGTCATGGTGTTGTCGTTCGCGATCCAAGAGAAATCGTTGTCAGGATCGGCCCACCGCAGATCGCCAGGTTGCGCACCGTTAATGATAGCAGCCAGAGACAGAGTTCCCACCCCCGAAACGTTGGCGAGAGACTGGCCTTTAAGGTCGTATGACTTGCCGCCGAATGTAAACGACCCCATGCGGCGGTCCCGTTCTGTGTCAACATCGGTGGCCGATGGTGGCGGCGGGGCGTAGGGTGCAATTTCTGCCCCATCTGGGATACGAGACGCGGGCACAAATGTCCCATCTTCCCGACGTGCCCATGTCTGCTCTGGATTAACCCACTGGAACATGTCTATAGCTCCGCATCACAAGTGATAGCCGTGACAGAGTTAACGGGAATGAATGCGGTGCGCGTCGGTGACAAAGTGTTGGCGTTTATCGCCAAGCCTTTGCGCGTTGCTGACAACGTGTAGGAGGTCGTTGTCGAGTGTCCGACACCGAAAAAGTTTATCGTGATCGTAGAGCCGCCACCGGACAAGGCAAGGTTCGGAGTCGTTCTCATAATGCCTAAGAAACCGGCCTGCATAAATGCAGAACTCGTGCTGTTAGAACTGCCCAAGTTATCGTCAGCCGCTACGATCTGATAATATCGCAGACACGCCGTTTCCTCAAACGCAGCCGATCGGCGTTCGATCGAAGTTGCCACCGATCCCAGTTCCAACTGCGCCCGCCCAACATCCAGCGTGACGTTCTGTGCTTGCGTGCTGTCGGTCCAGAACAGGACAATCACATTATTGACCGATGACCCAAGCGTTGCCGTAAGAGACACATCCGTCAGCGTATTGGCCGTCAGAGCCGTTGATCCCGTAGATGTGACGGTGAGATTTGACGCCAAAAAGAAGTTTCCGGCCGTAAACGTGCCGCTTGTCCAAGACAGCACAACGTCTGAGGTCACAGTGTCGGCTGCGCCTGTCCATTCAAGAATGGCATAGCGTAACGTTGTGGATGCGGACATCCGGACCCTTGCCGACAGAGTAACGGCTTGGCCCCGAAGCGGGTACGAGTCGGACGATTCCATAATTTGTTCAAAGCCGAAACACTGAGCAGACGCTTGGCTTTGCGTGATCCGCATCATGTTCGGCGTGCCGTCCTCAACCAAGGTCTGCGAGGTGACGGCAACTGTTCCCGTTTGGGTGAGGATGTTCCAGCGGTCGTGAGCGTAGGTGTCATCGGCATTGGTCGCCGGCGCACGCTGATTGAAGCGAAAGCAGCCGTTAAACAGAATATTTCTGCGGCCAACAGCCGACAGCGTGGTTCCAGACGAAGAGAATCCATTCCCTAACGTCAGGTCTTCAGGATCGCCCGTCGAGGCTGTCAACCGGCCCTTGAGTGTCGAAGTCGAGACGTTGGCCAGCTTGGCGTTGGTGACGGCATCATCCACAATGCCCGCTGTGGGCAACCCCGTTGCGTTGGCCAGCGTCAAACTGGACGGCGTGCCGCCTGCCCCGTTAAAAAGAACCGGAGCGCCGGCTGATCCTGTGTTGACGGCAAGGGCCGTTGCGATGCCGGTTCCTAGCCCGCCGATGCCGGTCGAAACCGGTAAGCTCGTGCAGTTTGTCAGTGTGCCGCTGGCGGGCGTGCCGAGCGCCGGGGTGGTCAGCGTGGCATTTGTGACCCGGACCCGTCCCGTCCCCTTAGCTTCAAGGTTCAAATCTACGTCAGTGTCGGCACCAACGGCTTTGACAGACGGACCAGTTCCCGTGGCGGTGTTCAGAATCTCAACATAGTTAACAGCGCTTGATGTCTTTCGAAACCTAACAACCTCATTGCCTGAGTCGTCATTGATGCCGGTATTATCGTCGAACCCAATTGAGAACCCGTTGGCATCGATGTTCGCGAACCATTCAAGGAAGTTCTCCCGAGCCGCCGTGATGCCAACCGTGGCCGATCCCGAGAGGTTGATCGCCGCGTCCGAGTTTGTGGACTTCAACACGTTGCGGGTCAGTGTCGTGCCGGAACTCGTATAAACGCCATAACCCAGCTCTCTATTGGCCCCGTCTTCAATGATGTAGGTGACTGTCTGGCCATTGGTGACGCCCGAAAGCGCAAACGTAAGGAACCCGGATACAGCCGTTGAAAGGGTTATGGGCCCTGTTCCCGTCGTCTCCGTGTTCATCTTGGCGAGGTTATAGAGAAGCCCTGAAGCCATCGGTTAGGGCGCTCCCGTCTTGCCGTTCAAGGCTCGCGACAAAGCCGCGCGCTGGTTCTCAATCTCGACGAGCGGAGCGCGGGCCGTAAGCAACGCTGCCGTGATCTGGCGAAGTTCCGCTTTTTTCGCCTCGATATGGGTGTTCAGGTCGTCCACCTGCGTCTGAAGTGGCGCGAGTTTTTCGCGCAAAGCCGCTGCGTCTGCTGTAAGGGCGTGAAACTTCGCCTGCATCTCTGCCGTCGTCATATCGTCCCCCTATCAAGCCAGCGAAAACACGCCGTTCGTTCCGTCGAAGTCCACCGTGAACGTTTCGCCGTTCGCCAGTGTCAATGCGGACCCATAATCCCACCAGCCCACGAGAGGGTCGGCTGGCGACGTAGGCGTGTCGTTGTAGAGAACGGCATACCGGAACGGCCCCACTGAGCCCGTGGCCGTAAACACCACGTCCGCGCAAACAAGACGATAGGTCCCCGATGTCTGCGAACTTGACGACGTGGTGACCGTCGCGCCTCCCGCCGTGTAGCCGTTGCCCGCGCTGATTTCCGTAATGTTGGTTTTGACGGTGTTTGACGCGCTCGGGGCTGAGTTGGTCAGCATCACCTTCAGCGTATGAGACTGGAAGTTATGAACGCCTTCCGCGATGTTCTCGACGAAAGCGTTGAACTTGTTGTATGCGGCCATGTCGGCTCCCCTCAAGAGTTAGGGCCGAGGTTCCCCCCGGCCCTGATGCCTCACACCGCGTAATAGATGATGTAGGCCGCAGCCCCGCCGGCCGCAAAAGCGTTCGCAGCGACGTTGGCTTCGATCTGCACCATCGTTTTTTCGGAGAAGTACTTCGGCTTAACAAAGAATTGAATGCGCTGGTTCCCCGTGTGGAGTTCCGCGATCCCGCCTCCAGTCAGCACGCCGCCATTGACAAAGCCGGTGGCCGAAGCTGATGCACCGGAGTTGGTGTACGTGATGCCGCTTTCGGTGTCATAGTACGTGGCAGAGCCGCCGCCGTTGGCCGCCCACCCAAGATCCATGTCGAGGGCTTCCGTGCCGGTGTCAATGTCATCGGCCACCAGAACCGCACCCACGACCATGACGTTTTTGGGCAGATAGCCAAGTTCGAAGATGTCGCCATCCTCGACGTTCGCGGCGATCTCGTATTTCGAGTAGAAGATTTTGAGGTTCTTAGCCAACCCGTGAGCAGCGCCCACCGGGATCGGACTCACGGTCAGTGTTTCAGCTACCATGTGGAAAGTTCCTTCTTAGTTTGTCCAATAGGCATCAGCCCGTGATAAACTTCCTCCATGCTTAAAGGAGGCTGCTTATGACAAAGTGGAAACCTATTCGCGGATTTGAAGATTGTTACGAGGTTTCAGATATTGGCGATGTGCGCCGCGTCGTAACTCATTTCGGAAACCCAACTTGCAGACCTTGCAAACCAACATGGTCTAAAGGTTACGCCCGTTTTGTTCTTTCCATAAATGGAACAAAGCGAACTTTCTCTGCTCATCGGGCAGTTTGGGAGGCATTTTGCGGACCTATCCCGCAAGGAATGCAAATCAACCACCGAAATGGGAACAAGGCGGACAACTCGATCAGCAACCTTGAACTCTGCACGTCATCGGAAAATAGAGCCCATGCTTATCGCGTTCTTGGGGTCGCTCCGAACATCAACCCCAATCACGGCATAAAAAATGGCCGCGCTAAGTTGAAATCGGAACATATCCCAGAGATTAAACGGCTCTACAATTCGGGACTAACTCAGAACGAGATCGCTGATCGTTATGGCGTCTGCCAAAAAACCATAAGCCGCATAGTTAACGGCAAAGGTTGGCTAGCCTACTGACAATCCTCACGAATCTGCCACAGCTGCGAACCAGCCCGTCACGACGCCGTTGTCCTTATAATCGGACGTGTCGGTCGTACCCGTGCCAAAGCGCAGCTTCTCGACCTTATACCACTGCTTCACAGCGAGGCCGATCGCGCGCTTATAGTCGAACTCTTCCTCGACCGTCTGCGGACGCATCGCCCAGGCCATGCCAAGCGCCTGCGCACCGCAGAGGAAGGCAGGAGCCACCGTGACACCGGACGACACGGTGGGAATGTCCTCAATCGTGTAGATCGCGACGTTCTCCCACATGTAGTCTGCGCCCGTGAAGAGCGGGTTGTCCATGCCCCGGTTACGAGCCTCGCGGTTGGCGGCAACAAACGTGCTGTTGAGCGCTAGGTCGCGAACGTGCAGCGGATGCGCAAACAGCACATATGCTTCCGTGTCACCGATTGAAGAGCGGGTCTTAAACGGACGGATCTTCGGGTTGGCCGTCAGAGCGATGCGCTTCATCAGCGAGATCGCGTCTGGCGTCAGCTTGTCGTCCGTGTTGTCGATCGTGGCCAGCGCCGTGGCGTGAACCAGCGACGAGGCATTGGACTTCAGCTTGCCGAACAACACGCGGTCTGCGTTATCAACCAGCCAAGCGTTGCGCGCCGTGGCATCAGCCGAAGCAAACGCCGTGCCGTTGATGGACATGAGCGCTTCGATGATGTTGTCGCGGTCAAGCTCCATGTTCCAGTCCATAAGGATGTCCTTATGGGCTTGGCGAAGATCGATGGCCGTTTTCTGCGCTTCGAACTTCTTGAACTTGACGGCGTGCGAGTATTCACGCACCCGCACAAGGAAAGAGCGCAGCTTGGCTTCTTCTTCCGCACCTTCCAGCGCTTCGGTCGAATCCTTGGCCGTGCCGCTCAGCTTGTTGACGAGGGTGAACGTCACCGCGTCGCCGGGCTTCTTGGTCAGATCCTCTTTGACCTGGATCATCTTGGACGATCCGGTGCCCATAAACTGTTTAAACCAGTTCGAAGCGAGGTATTCCGTGAAGTAGCGTTCGTCCCACTGTTGGACTGTCAAGCCACTGGGGACGTAAGTCTCTGCCATGTTAGCCTCCTAAGAGTTCATCTAGAGAGGCGGGTCCGTTTCTCGGGGCGTAGCGGCCGTGTTGGTCGCGCGGCACAGACGAGGTTGTTCCCGCCAACGATTTGGGAGCGGGCGCTTTGGGTGCCGTGACTTGAGAAGGTTGCTGCGCTTGCAGTTCGGCCATCAGTTCTTCTTTTAGCTGCTGGCGAAGTTGCTCGCGGTAGCTCACAGGATCGGGGCCAATCTCACGAAGGGCGGCAATACGCTTCCCTTCCTCGTAAACAAACTTGGCCGGCAATGGATGACGCACGAGCTTCTGCGCTAACATCGGATCGGCATTGGCCGCTTCGATAAAGGCCGCTTTGGCTTCGTTATAGTCCGGCTTTTGAGACATCATCTCTTCGGAGATGAGAACGCGCGTCTCGTAAAGCTCCATTGCCCGTTGCTGCCGTTCGTACTCAATCGCGCCCTCCGGATCGGTCCAAGGATCGGGAGGGGGCGGCGGAGCCTGACGTGACTGCACCTGCGGCTTCGGTTTGCTAAGTTCATTAAGCTTGGCTTCGAACTCGGCAAGTTTCTTCTCGTAGTCTTGGCGCTTGCGGCGCTCTTCGACGAGGGCCTTGCGAGGAACCAATGGGGAGTCGTCTTTCTCGTCTGACTCAGCCGGCGGCGCTGCGTCCTGTTTAACGCCCTGGTTTTCTGGTTCCGGCTGAGTGTCAACCCGTTCCGCTGGCGTTTCAGCCTTGGGTTCGGGTGATGTGCCGTCCAAAAGATTGTCGAGAGAGGCTGTCTCCGATTGTTCGCTCATGTTGTCCCTCTGGTTCGCCCGTTGAATCGCCGGCGGCGCGTGCTGGTCGTGAAACGCCCTTAAGGTTGGCGGCACCTACGCTTGAAACTAAAAACCCGCCTGTGGGGCGGGTTGTTCGGGAACCATCTGACCGTTCGGCTGTGGGCTTGGCGGCCCGCCGTTCGCGATCTGTGGCAGAGTAATGGAGCCTAACGGCATGGCCAGTATGTCGGCCTCTGTGGCCGTCTTGGCGGCTTCGGCCCTGATCTTTTCCGTCTCGGCGACGAGCTTGTCGACCTTGGCCATCAACTCTTGCATCTGCGCGGCGGCGGCTTCTGCGGCCTGCTGCTGTGCTTGCGGGTTCTCAGCCGAATCCATCTCCTCGAGGATTTCCGTCTTGTTCCTGAGGTTCGAGGCTTTCACGTAGGCTTTCGGCGGCAACTGCACGCCAGCCCGCGCCAACTCAACAAGGCCCTGGAACTGTTCGGCGGCGAGGTTGGCCACGTCCGGCACTTCCTCGATCGTGATGTCCATGGCCATCTGAGCCGGCACGTTCTCCATGCCCACCTGCTGCGTCATCAACTGCGCTTGCATCGGATCGGCCATGGCCTGCTTGAGAGCCTCCGCGATCTCTTCAGGCGGCATCCCCTTCTTTTCCATGTCTTTGCCGAGTTGTTCGCCCATCGTGACCGGACGGTTGAACCCGACAAACTTCACATTCTTCTCGTCGTCCGTAACCCTGATCCACCATTCCTCGTTTTTGTACTGGCGAATGAGGTTCCAAATCCCGACAAAGACGCGGCGCTTCAGCGAGCGGTGCCGGTCCATCAATCGGCTGATCTCCGTCTGTCCGCCTTGCTGATTGGCCAGAATGGCGCGGCCGGAGGGATTGCCCGATCCTTGCTTGCCCAACATTGCCGCGTTCGGGCCGATCAACTCAATCTCGTTCTTCGCCTCCTGCAACAGCTGCAGGTGGCCGGAAATGTTCGCATCGTCGCGGACGATTTCGAGTTCAAAACCAGGGTTGCGCTCGATCACCCCGTCTGGCTTGGCGGCTTCGGTGCGGAGCACGTCCACATCGTCCACCGCGCCGCGCTCAAGGCTGATCTGCTTGACCGTCAGCATGTGCAGCGCCTTGCTGCGGCGCTTGTTGATCTCGTCTTGGGGGCCAATCATCGTCTTGACGAGGCCATACCGGCGATTATCGCGATCGATATAGGCCGATTGAAGCATCAGCGGGCACCAGGACTTGCCGTCCTGATCAATGAACGGAACATCGCCGCCCTCGAGTTTGCCGCCCTTCGTGAAAATGCACCATTTCCACACGTCACCTTCCCGGTGATACATCTGAACGATGCGAACCCGCTTGCGATGCTTGCCCGAAACCCACCGCTCCCATGGGCGATCGTCATAGGTCCGGCTCATTGTGTGTTCGTTGAGCGTCACGTCGATCGCTTCCGCCGCTTCCGGCCATTTGACCTTGGCGTCTTCGGCGTCCATCCAAATCACACCGCCCAGGTAGCGCGCGTCGGAGAAGTCCGGCTTGCGAGAAAAGGGATCGTAAAACAGCCGATCCCAATCCCATTCGACCGCGTTAATCTCGCCCGTCTGGTCGTCAACCGTGAGCTCGATGCCGCCGAACCCTTCGATCAGCATGTTTTCCCAGACGGTCGTGAACTTCGTGTCTAGCTCGCACTTGTCTTCAACGTAGCGTAGCGCGTCGGTGGCGGCTTCGGCGGCGTCCTCATCTTGAGGGTTGCGGGGATAGGCGCGCGGGTCTGTCCGGTTCGACGCCTCATAGCCGATCAGGTAATCAATCTTGGCCTGGATACGGTTGATGATGATGTCCGGCTGGCCACGATCCTGAAGCGCCTTGCGCTCGGCTGCGGTCAGTTGCTTCCCGTCGTAATAATCGCGGCACTGTTCCGACTGCTTGCGGGCCTCTTCGGTCGATTCCTCCGACCGCTCGAAATACTCCACCAGCTTCGACACGTAGTCGGCGTCATCGTCCGACTTGGCCTGCGGCATGCTTGGCGCCATGGCAGGAGCGGGCGTCCCCTGCATCGGCTGGGGCGCTAGAATGTTCTCTAGGTCTGCCAATTATCGGCCCCTCCAACTCGTTGCCGCCTGCTCTTGAGCGCGGCGCTTGAATGCTTGATCCCATTTCGAGGGCGGGGGCGCGTCTGGCTTGACCGGACGTCCCGAGGTCATCACGTCCAACATCCGGCCTACCAACCCAAGCGCGTCCACTTGGTCGTCATGCTTGCCGACGGGGAAGTTCATTATTTCCCCGATGAGATCCGCGACCCATGGCGCGTTGTGGGGCAGATAGACTTTCCCCATGGCGGCACGAGCCTGAAACGAGCGGCACCGCGTCGGCTTGTCTGCGACCGAGGCCATCTGTTCCCGCCGGCAGTAAACCCGCCTTTCCCGCATCCGCTTGTCGATGAAGGGACCGAGCGACTTGATGATCTGCCCTTGTTCCTCGCCCCAGTTCAGCGGCTTGTGCCGTTGCACGAGGTTGATGAACTCTTCCACCCAGACGTGACTTTCAGCCTGTGACCGCCACAGGTCCAAGATGTAAAGGTTATCGTCGGGATCAACGCCCGCCACGACATGAACGGTATAGTCGCCACCTTTCGCAGTGACGGCGTAGTCAGAGGCTCCATACGTCCTCAAATGGTGCGGCGCGACGGTGTACCACTTGAACCATTCGCGCTTGAAGTAGTCGCCTTCATCGGGCGCTGGGCGCTGCTGATAGAGCGCGGACCAATCCCGAGCCGGGAGAACCGTTCGGATGCGTTCAAGAGCTTCGATCGGGTAGAAGTCAGGCCAGAGGGCTTGACCATCCTCATTGATCGCTGGGAGTTCGAGAACGTCCCACTTATCGCCGCCTCTGGCCTGTTCCGCTAGGAGCTTGCCCGAAAGGTCGTCTTCATGCCATCGGGTCTGAATGACGATGATCCGCCCGCCTGGGGCCAATCGCGTATAGGCGGTGGACGTATACCAATCCCAGACCGTTTGCCGCTGCGTTTCGCTGTCGGCCTCTTGCCGGTCTTTGATCGGGTCATCGATGAGGAACACGTCAGCACCGCGACCTGTGATGGCTGTACCCACACCAGCGGCCACGTAGCTGCCGCCTTGCGATGTGTTCCACCGGTTCGCGGCGCGGCTGTCTTCGGCAAGAGCCGTCTGAAAGAGCGGCTTATATTCTCCGGATCCAACGATGTTGCGGACTTGCCGGCCAAAGTCGGAAGCCAGATCCGAGTTGTAAGACGCGGCAATGATGGACTTGGTAGGATGCCGGCCTAAGAACCACGCCGGGAACCGTCTCGAGGCGAGTTCCGACTTCCCGTGCCGAGGCGGCATGTTGATCATGAGGCGATCAATCTCGCCCCGCTCGACCGCTTCCAGCTTCTCGGCGATTAGCGTGTGATGCTTGGCCTCGATGTACTGAGGCAGCGTGTACTTGGTGAACTCAATGAGAGAGCGGCGGGCTTTCCTCCGATTCAGAAGCTCCAGAGCCGCTTGCGAGGGCGAGAGCGGCGAGTTCGTCATCGGTCATCTCATACGTTGTTTTCGACGCGATCGAGCCGCTATGTTCAATCGAAGAAAGGCGCGCATGGACAAATGGCGCGGCAGCCTTGGCCGCATCCAATCGGCGTCCGTCGTCTTGACCTGGATCGCGCATGACCCCTAAAAGATAGTCGAGGGGTGACATTCCTTCAGTAGCGGCACGGGCAAACATTTCTTGCCTATAAACCGTTGCCTTCGTTACGCTTCCCCTTTTGCGACCCGCACCGGGCCTCGCACCGCCCCTAGCCATCCTTTGATTACCTTTGATACCGTTTCAACAAATCAATTCGCCAGTTCACTGGTCAAGTTGTAACTAGAAATCGCCTCTTCCGCTTCCCACTGTTCGAAGGCGGTGCGGGCCATTTCAATCTCTACTGCGCTGGGGTTGTCCACCAGGCGAATGGAACGAGAATGGCTCTGGCCAAAGATGGTGAGCGTGCGAGAGACGAACCAGTAATGGCCATTGTCGGATCTACGGACGTTGAGGCCGTCAATCCCTATGGCGTCTTTGATCTGTTCTGGGGTCATGCTTTGCCCAATGCGAAAGCGAGGCCAGCTAACAGCACGCCGGTTTCCTGCGCTGAGTCCGTGACCAAGCCGGGAAGCAGGTTAAAGCCGAACAACTTGGCCAAGATGAGGACGATGTACACCAGCAGGGCAAGGGCTGCGGCTCTCTTCCCCCAAGCGATCAGTTCCGAATAAACTTGCTGAGTTGCGTCACCTATGGCGCTCATTATGCAGCCCTCAGTTCTGGACGGATGGAGCGGAGAAGTTCCGCCAGTTTCTTGGCGGTGTCATCCTGTGCCATGTAAATGGCGGGGTAGTTTTCCTCAATGCTGGCCTGAACTTCCGTCATAGCGCGGCGCACGGGCTTAGCGGCGGGTTCGAAGGCGAACGCCACGAAGTTGCAAAGGCCACCGGCTGCAATGGCAAAGATGGCCAAGAGGGCTGAGATACCTACGCCAGACCAATAAGCAGCGGTTTCGTCGGGGTTGGTGTTGGCGGTGAACATCGAGGCCAGCACGAGGTTCTGAGATGCGCCTGCTGCGTGGCCTTCATGCTTGGTGCCGGCGGTGGCGCGAGCGTCCTTCAGCTCGCTTTCGGCGGTGGCAAGCTTGATTTCTTGAGCGGCAATCTGGTCCCAGAGTGCTACGCCAGCCTGAGCCGAGAAGTATCCATCACAGAAGGCGCGCGTTTGGGGGCCTTTGGTGGACTTGCAAGCGTCGGTCAGTTTCCAGAACTTATGCGCTTCCGCGTTGGCAATCACGGCCTTGGCGGCGGCCGGGGCCTGCTTGGGCTTCATAACATTGCGCTCTTCCGTGAGGCGGGCAACTTTGGCTTCAAGATCCTTGACCGTGTTGCGGGCGTCTGCGGCGGTGGCCGTCTGGAATGAGGCCTGCTGCACCGTGGCGTCGCGGTTGGCGGCGTTGAAGCCGGTATGAGCGATGAATTCGCATGTCACGGCGATGGCAAAAAGGGCCACGGCGGCAAAGGACACGCCTTTCATGCCACGCTTATAGGCGGCGTGGGCTGCAACGAGAGAGTACCCTACGATGTATGTGCAAAGCGCCATAAGGCCAGCAAGGGCGGCACTGGCGACGAAATTTTCCCCAAGCTGCCAGCCGAACATGGCGGTGATCGAAGCCGCAAGCGTGGTGGCGGTGAAGCCGGCACGCTTCATGTGGGGGATCAGGTCGTCAAATGAGGATGCGTGCTGCATGGCGGGGCTCCAATGCAAAAATGCCCCGTGACGTTCACGAGGCGTTCAGATCAAGTGTGCGAATGTCAGGGCGTCTCAGGCGTAATGCGTAATCACCGAGGCCCAAGCGGCTCTCTCAATGTGATGCGTCGGGGAGAGCCGCCAGTCTCAAGGCGCAGTTTCCCCTTCCCCGCAATACGCCTACCATACCAAATTCGCTACATTGATTGTTACAAGCCGTCAAGGGGTAGCGATGAGTCGCGCGGCAGGTATCAACCTGTTGTGTCAAAGGTGATTCACTCCCCCTTTGTTTTTAGAGCCATGATGGCGTTGGCGATATTGCGAGCGACCGAAGGATGGCCGGGGGAATGATAATCTAAACCATCAGCTACCTTTGCTGCTTCCTCGATTGCCTCGTTACGGGCGCACAGAAGGGCGGCGGCTATCAGTTCTGCAAGCCTGCCTTGGATAACGCTTTCCCCTTGGCCCGGACCCCAATTGACAGTGATCTCATCGCTCTCTGCAATCTCCCGCGCGAGTGCGTCTAGGTCTATCATGCCTGATCGTCCTTTTGAGAGGGTGGGGGTGGGAGGGGCATCCAGTGCGTCGGGTCATAGATCGTGTTTACGTCCCAATAGCCCGAACTGCTTGACACCCATTCTTGAACGCGCTTGCCGTTCTTCTCAGAAACCGTTTCGTAGTGGCCGGTTTCTTCGGCCACCCATTTTCCAATTTCTATGATCTCGATCTGAGCCAACAGAACAAGCGTCCCATCCTTCGGCGCTGTGCTTATGTCCTGCCATTCCATGTTCGTTAGCCCTTCCAGTCATCGTAGGTGACGATGATACTTCCGCCACTGAGCAGGATTTGCTCGACAGTTGGTTCTGTTGTTTCACCCATGTCCGTTAGTCCTTTTGAGAGAGTGCGGCGCTGGCGGCTTTCATTTCTTCCTCGATCTCAAACATGCCAGGAAGGCCCGCCTCGTCCAGACCTTGGACCAAATCGTCTAGCGCTCCTGCGAGACGCTCTAAGAGGTCGGCGGCTTCAAGCATAAGCGCGCCGCAATAGTCCTCGCCCAGACTCGCGCCGGGTTAGATCAAGTCGTTCCCGTTTGACCGCAACCGATCCACCGCCTCTTTTATGGAGGTCATGTCCCCGCCTTTCCTGTTGGCCCTGGAATGCACCGGAACCCGGCCCTCGTTCCCCAGCCTGCGTTTTCAGCCCATGCCCGCCCTGCTGCAAGGCAATGCGCCTCAGACGTGTAGCCGGGGACAGCGGCAAGGGCTTGGAGGGGGATGACTAGCACTAGCACCCAGGTCATCTATTCGCCTCTTCAGCAATGCGCTGCGCAATCCATGGCATCGCCTCCTTCCATACTCGCAGAGGAACTCTCACGTCGCAGCCGTCCCCGTAAATCTCGTCTTCTTCGGGCCACTCTTCACCAACAGCGACGCAACCTTTACGCACACTAAAAGTAACAGCTACCGCTGAACGCTCTTCAGCCTCTTCAGGCGTCAGTTCGATGCGCAAAAGATCGCTCATTTGACCTTTCTCCGCTTGTCGGACTTCCCCGCCGCCCGTAGGGGTTGGAATACTGATTCGAGTACGGGTTCCCGTAGGTGCCATAGGGATTGTTTGCGCTGTCCGATGAGTACGGGTTGCCATACTTGCCGTAAGGGTTCGCGACGCTGTTGGGGTCATAGGGGTTGTTATTGAGGTTGCCGCGATAGGTGCCGTCCGGGGCAATGATCTTTGGGGAGTTGCTGTCGTTGCGATAATCCCAGCCTTGAGCCATGGCGGGCGTGGCTGTGGCGACCAGTGCGGCGGTGATGATGAGCTTCATTTGCGCTTCCCTTTCTCACAATAGGACCGGATGGCCTGTTCAATGACCCACGTGCGGGTCACGGGCACGGGGTACTCTCCCCGTTTGGCGTCGATAAGGTCGAACACGTCAGGCGGGAGTTTGACCCCGATCTGAACGCGCTTCTGGTCTGGTGTGGTTTTCTTTGCCATTCGGCGTATATGCCAAGCACGCCGCGACGTGTCACGTATATTTATTTCTGTGGATAACCACAAACGCTATTGCGCATATATACGTCATGCGCTATCTTGAAATGAGTTGGGGGAGAACGGTTGCACCCGCCTCCCCCGGCGTCTCACCCGATCTGCTTAGGAAACAGGAGAAGACAATGAACACTAACACCCGGCCCTCCTATGGGGCAATCCCGCTGGCCATGTTGTTCGCAGGTGGCGCAGCATTCGTGCTTTTCGAGGATGTGATCCGTCACGGTGCGGAGATCACCACGGGGCACGTCATGACCGGCTTGGCTCTCATCGGGGGCATAGCAGCCGGCCACTACACGATCCCAGAACTGAAGGCGCGCCGGGTGCTGTCCGGCCTTGGATGCGCTCTGATGTTTCTGGCCTGCACCGCCTACATCGTGACTGTCTCGGGCGCCCGCAACGCGGAAACCCAAGCGGCCAAGATGGCCCGCATTGCCACTGACAATGGCGACCGGGCACGGTTGGAAGCCCAACTGGCAACCAATCAAGAGCGGCTCGACAAGGCCCGCGCTGAAGTTGCTGCTGAGTGCGGCTCAGGTAAAGGTAAGAGGTGCGCCGGCAAGCGCGAGACGGTTTCAGTCTATGAGCTTGCCGTTGCCGGTGTCGAGGCGAAGCTGGAGGATTTGGCCCCTGCCCGCGAACCTAACGCCGGATGGACTCATGCCGGGCGCATCTGGTCGGCCATGACCGGCCGGGATGCCAAGGCGGCGTCGGAGCGTCTGGAACTGCTGATGCCGTTCCTGCTCGTTCTCATCACGGAAATCGGAACGCTGGTCTTCACCCACATGGCGCTTCGTACGGCTCCAGTGAAGGTTTCCGCGAACGACAACACCCAGACGTCATCTTCGATCCCAGAGCCCCTACCCCCAGCCCGCGCGTTTGAACCGGAGGTCAAAGGGACAAACGTCATCGCATGGTCGAAGGCGTTTGAATCGGCCAACGGTCGCAAGCCCCGTCTTGATGAAGCTGAAGCTGCGTTCAAGGGTCAGCCGATTAGCCGCTCGACGATCTACAGGCGGCTGAAGGCTGCGTAAGGCGTCACGCGACACGATACAGCCCGCCCCAGGAAGCTGGTGGCGGGCTTTTTTTGTGCCGTGACACTGGTGGAACTGGCCAGTGTCAGGCCGGTTTTATTGCAATGTCATGTTCGGGGAGGCTCCCGTCGCTTAAAGCCGTAAAAATACGATAACCGATCCAGCGCCGAATTGATGGCACTGACCCCGTAAGGCTTGGCCTGCTGGTGAGTGCCATGGCCACTGAGCCCGAACCCGATTGAAACTGGCGTGGACTCGTCAGCCGTGATGCGTTCGATGATGGTGAACTCGCGCGGTGTCAGGTGGTCACGGACCTTGGCGACCATCTGGGCGTGGTAGGAGCGCGGGAACTCGAGCGGTTCATCTCCCGATCGGCTGTCGGTGGAAAGGCGGACATCGAAGCCCAACGACCCGAGCATGTGCTTTTGAAACTTTTGGGCCGCTTGGTAGTGCTCCTTTTCGATTTCTTCGCGATCCAGGAGCACGGTGAGAGCGGAGAGGGCACGCCAAGCCACGCGATCGGTTTTTTGGTCCTTGGCGGGGCCTTGGAAGGCGTCGTTTTTGCGCAGGCGTTCTGGGGTGGGAGAGAGGGCTTCTGCTGTCATGCTTTGTGTGTCCTTGTCTGGACGCGCACTTTCTTACTCTTGCGTGCCCGGATCGCGTGTGAGGCGCCCCGGTAATGGTGAACGGCAATGAGCTTCCCTTCTTTCATGCGGAAGCCCTTGCCGAGTTTGACCTTGACGCCGGTCATTTAAGCGCCGTCTCCATCAGTTCCCACTTGGCCAGTTCCATCAGCCAAAGCACATCGGCCCCGTCTGAATCTGAGGACGCGAAGTAGAGGGTTCTGTCTTCTTTCATGCCAACGACAACAACGGACTGAAGGCGCTGGCCTGCGGCGGAGGCGAGGATCTTTGGAACGGGCGTCGGGTTGCGCGAGACGCCGGGAAAGTCTGTCACATTGCTCATTGCTGCACCGCCTGTGCCGCGTCTTTGATGACCTGAGGCATGGCGTCGTAGCGCTTGGCCTTTTCCGCGATCTCTAAAAACTTGTCTATCCGAATGCTAAACATGGTCGTGTGGCCGCACTGTTTAAGCCAGAGTGCCTGCTGTTCGAATGTTTCGATTTCGCTCATCACCAAATCTCCCAGATCGGTTTTGACGCCTTCTGCTTGTTAAAGTGCTTAAAAAATTCGACCTCATCTTCCTTGCTTATGAACCGTGGCCGGTTCTCATAGATTTCCTTTGACCAATCGCCAGCCGCAGCCCAAAGCGCCTTTGCCCTTGCGATGGTCTGTTCCGGCGTCTTGCCCGTGCCCTGCCCGATCTGGACCGCCCAAGCGATGCACTGTTCGAAGTTCCTCATTCGCGGCACTCCCATTTCATGATCCGCTTGTTCTGGCGCTGTAGCTGGCGCTCGAGTTCTTCGATGCTTGGTCCCAGATCCTCGAACTCGATGACCTCCAGTTCGTCGACCCCATACTGAAACGGGATATCCGTGATCGGGCCTATGGGCTCGTAGATCTGGGCGATGATGGACAAGAGCGGCAGCATCACTCGTCCTCCCCAGTCATCTTTTTGGGACGCTCCGTGAGGTCGTCGCCTGACGCAAGAAGGCTTCCAACAAACTTGCGGGCGTTGAACGTGGCTGGAAGGTTCTTTTCTTGCCACTCCGCAGCAAGGCGATAGCGCTTAGCGTTCTTTCGTGTTTCCTCAATCCACTTCGCGTTGGGGATCGCCTTGGCGGGATCTAGACCTTCCCCAGCAAACATCATGCGCTTGCAGCTGGCGATCATGGCCGAGCGTAATTCACGGCCCCAGCCTTCGGCCTCGGCCTGTTTGCAGATTGGCCAGTCCGCAATGACGGGGTTAAACCGAAAACCTAAAATCTCGTCGCGCTTGGTTTTTGGGTTCCAAACCATCGCACAGACGGCTTTGCGTGCTTGAAACTCGGTCAGTGCGAGATAGTCTGGCGGCAAAATGCGAGAAGGCTGTTCCATCACTGCCCCCATCCCATAGCCGCCATCTGCTGACGGGCTTCCTGCATCCAAGCGTCTTCTATGACGATCACGTTTTGACGGACGGGAGCGGCTGGCGCTTCAGCCTGCGTAGCGTCGTCTTCCCAGCGGCCTTGGTTGAGCCAAGTCAGAGGCATCGGGACGTATTTGGAATCTGGCTTGGTGGCAGCGTACCGGCGCGCTGCGTCGATCATCTCGTCAGCGCTGGCCTTGAGCATGTAATGGCCGCCGCGTGCGATCTGAACGAAGATCGACCGGCACTTGCCCTTTGCGCGTTTCCGGCCTGCAGGGAAAATTGACCAAAACTGTTCGAACTTAACGCCTAGCTCATCCGATGAACCGGCTTGGCGTGGGTTTGTGCCTTTCGCCCTCGGATTGGTTGGCAACGGCAAAATCGCACAAGAATCTTTCTTCACTTCACTTACAGAACTAACCTCTAGTGAAGTAAGTTTATTATTATCTAATACGCGCGAGGGTGAAAACGCCATATCTGGCGCTAGTGGCGCATCAAAAACGCCATCCGTGGCGCTAGTGGCGGTTTCTTCGACGCCATATATGGCGCATGTGGCGCTAGTGGCGGCGCCATCCATGGCGATTGCACAGTCCAGCTTTAAGCGCTGAACGGTCCGAACGGGAATGTCGAGCTTCGCGGCAATGGTCTTCGCGCAGGTTGTTCCCGTAATTTCCATATAGGCGAGCAGCAGCTTTGCGATGTTGGAAAGTCCCTTGACTTTCGCATTTGCCTTGAAATCGGCGCACTTAATTGCTACGTCTTGCATCGTCATCTCTAGAGAGAAGGGTTGACGGTTTGTTGGTTTGTCTCTCGTTCCCTGTTGGAATCTGCTGCCATGGCCGGCAGCGCGTTTTTGGTGATGAGTATGAAATCAGGTGCCCCCGCATCTGTTAGCGGCTCCGGTCCTTTCGATCGGGGCCGCCATCTGTTTCGGCCCCGCCGCATCAAGCTCGAATTCGAAAACGCTAATCGGGGTGAACGGCACCGCGCGCTGCTGGCGTTTCATCGCGAGCGTTGCGCGGGCACCGAAATTCTTCAGCGGTTGCCCTCCCAAGAGCAGAGAAAAGCTCTGTTGAATGCGCTTCATCGGAAACCCCGGTGAAAAGCCCCGGCTGGGGAGCCGGGGTTAGTTTGTGCGGGAGGAAAACCCAATCCAAAGGATTGGCGAGACGCGGCCTCGAAAGGCCCAACGGGATGACGCGCGCAAGCTCACGCCTCAGCCGGTAAGGCCAGAACGCACTGACGCTGGAAAGGAAATCGTGGAACTGGCCGGTCGCGGTATGTTATCCCCCACCGCGAACCAGACGTAACTTGACGGTACGGTAATTGAGGGGTACGGTCAAGGGCAATGGCGCGGGATTAATTCGTCCGTGCCGTTATCAACAGTCGGGGCCAATATGCGGCCCCATGGCAAAGGGACGATATAAAACGATCATGCGGACCTTTGGTCAGCGCCTTCGGGAAGCCCGCGAACATGCGGGATACAAGTCCGCACAGCAGTTTGCGGGCGTGCTTGATCTTGAGCCTCACACCTACCGCAAGTACGAACGGGGTCAGGCTGAACCCAACTTCGACACGTTAACCCGCATTTGCGAATTGCTGGGGGTAACGCCAAACCACCTTCTCCCTTTGGCAGCGTCGATGATGAAGCGCGAAAGCGGTAATGGGTCTCAAGCCTCTGCCGCTTAAGGTTAGCGCGCGAGCGTAACCCAAAGACATTTCGTCTCCTTTTGTTCCATCCCAAAAAAACGTAACAGATAAGTACGATTTCCGTTGACACGGTTCCTAACGTACCGCAAAGTTACGTCCATCGCCGCTGATTTGCACTCTTCCCGATCTGCAACGCGCGATCCCCGGCCAGCGACCTCCTGCACTGGCCGGGGCGGTGAAATCAGCTTCTAGCGCACGTCCAACCGGATCGAGTCGGCGATGCGCTTGGAGACGGGACGCGGAATGGCTGGGGGTCAGCCGGTGCGGGTTAGAGGGCCACGCGCCTTCCGCGTCCCGAAACTTACAAAGGGCAAGGCATATGGCCTACGGTTTCCACAGAGACGGCTTCGACTACACCTTCGAGATGAAAATCTCCGAGCCGGTCACGTTCGGTGAGTACCGCTTCGAAGATGTGATCCCCGTCAAAGTCTATTGCGAGCCGGATGAGGATGTCGGCGGCGCGGACTGGTGGATCGCAACTGTCTCACTCGATCTGCACAGCGAAGACGTTGAACTGAGCAAGGACGACGAGCGGGTGCAGAAGATCATGCACCACGCCTACAGCGTCGAGCGCAAACACATTCAATCGAAGTGGGAGGACTGGTTGTGGGACCGTCCTCGTCCCCGGTCGTCGCGCTATCAGCGCGCGTGCCGCTGACGTTTTGTAATGCGTCCAACTCCAAAAGGAACTTACACAATGCACCCTTCAACGTTCGAATACTTGCAGCCGACCGACGAACAAAAAGCGACAATGGAGACCGTTCGCTTGGCGGCCAAGGCATACGCAGAGGCGCTTGAGGCGGCGCTGCCGGATGGACCGGACAAGACGTTTGCCCTTCGCAATCACCGCACCACTGCAAATGTGGGCCAACATCGCCATTACGCGCCAGCCTGACGGCTCTCCGCGCTGACGTTTCGTAATGCGTCAGTGAGTTTGGTTGATTTATTGGCCGAGCGACGGGGGTCGCTCAACAGGGAGCAAGAACGATGGACGATATCGACATGGTTGCTTGGCCTATCGCCTACGCGATTAGCGCCACGATGTTTCTAGTGGGTCTCGGCGCGTTAGTTGCCGTCGTGGTCATCACCGGCTGATAGGGACGGGGCGGGCCTAATAAGCCCGTCCCGTACAGCAACAATGAACTGGGACGATCTGAAATTCCATTTGGAAGCCTGCGGATTGACCTGCGGAACGATCCTCATCGTCGGCCTTATCGGGATGCTGATAGCGGGAGTGCTGCCATGATGGATCAATACGACGCCGACACAGGCGAACTTCAGTTGCCCGTCAGCGCGCAAGCAACGGCAATTTCATCAGCCGCCAAAGCAGCCGCGCAGCGCCAGCGCCTTGGCATCGATAACCGCAGCCTCAACCACGCGCTCCAGCTTTCAATGTTGGCGTTGCCGGCATGGATCACGACCGACAAGAAAGGCGCGCACAACGTCACGTATGCAACGCTGAAAACCATCCTTGAGACGGTTCGGCCGGTCCTTCTGGAAAACAACATCCGCATTCGCCAAGGTGCCGAGCGTTCGTTCCTTCTGGACGAAGGTGGCGGCAGCAAAGGCCGATTGATCCCAGTCTATACGGATCTGATTCACTCGATCACAGGCGAACAAGAGCGCACCATCATTGAAATGCCAGTGACGCGCCTAGACCCGCAAGCCACAGGGTCAGCGATCACCTACGGCAAACGCTATTCGCTTCTGGCCGCGCTTGGACTAGCCACTGATGAAGCCGACGACGATGGCGTCAGAGCTTTGCCACGCGACGTGACGGCAGGAGTCATGGAAAGCCCCTCGCTTGCCGCTCTGAAAGCGGAAATCGACAAGATCAAAGAGGCTACCGACCTGCTTGCGTGGGCTGACACAGCCAAAAAGAAAAAGCGGACAGAGGACTTGACTGACGATGAAGCCACGCTGTTGCGCGCTCACTATCAGGCGCACAGCCGTAAGCTGCTTGGGGGCGAAAAATGAGCCGAGACACAGAACTTCTCTCTTGGGTTTCCTACAGCCTGAGCAACCTAGTTGAAACATGGCAGCGGGCTGGCGTGCTCACCCATGACGAAGTTGAGAATATTAAACGAGCCGTGTGGGCTGTCGTTGTTAACGCCTCGACACAAATCGAGGCGGAAGAATCTAAACGCCTCGCCGAGCAAACAGCGGAGGCGCTGTGATGGACATGCTCGCTCCCGTTGACGGGGTGATTAACTACGGCAGTCCGCGCAAAGGCCGTGCTCCGTTGGTCATCCGCGTGACCGCCCGCACCGCTGGTGAAGCCAAAGAGCGGGCCAAAGAGATCGCGCGTGCGGCTGGATACACCGGCCGCATGGGGCTCATCCGCATGGTCAAACCGGAGGCTGCCTGATGCTTCCAGATAATGATGAGCTTGAGTGCCGGGGCCGCCGCCTCGCTGACGACGGCTACGGCTGGTGCGATCTCGTAGTGTTGCTCTCCATCAGCGAGGAAGAGGCCCGCCGCTTCGTGCGCCAGGCTGAGTTTCGCAGAATGTCGGAGGCGTACCGTTCCAAGCGACCGAGCGAGGAAACGCTATGAGCTCCATCGCCAAGTCGCACGATGCGTTCCAGCGGATCGAAGAACGCAACGCGGAACTGGCTGAAATCGCCAAGCGCGAGGCTGACATCCGCTCGAAACTGGAGCGGGCCCAGGCTGAAGCTGACATGGCTTTGCTTCTCGCAGACGTGGCCAGCGTTCTCCGTGATGTGGACACGCGCAACTTGTCGGAAGGCAAGCGCGTGAGAGTGCAAGGCGTGCGGAAGCGGGTATTTCAGGCTTTGGGGGTGCAGCCATGATTTGGAGCGTCATCATCTTTATAGCCGGCATGTACTGCGGTCACGTTTTGAGTCCTTGGATCGACGGCAAGATCCTTGATTGGAAAATGCGCAAATCGAACGACGGCATGAAGGACGAAGATTTCCAATGACCATGTTTCTCGTTGGTTTTGCCTTAGGGATTGTCGCCGTTCTTGCGCTTGGGGCTTTCATGGCGTGGGGCGATGACGACCATTGGAGGGGGCTATGAATCCTTTCACCCATAATAAGCGGAGCAGCATGAGCGATCTTCGCGTTGCCAAAATCTACGCCAAGCACAACGGCCATTGCGCTTCGTGTGGCCGCAAGCTGATGGCCGGCGATGACTACGAGATCGATCACAAGATCGCGCTGGCCAACGGCGGCACGGATGACGACGACAACCTGCAACTGCTCTGTGAGGGGTGCCACATCATCAAGACGGGGGACGACGTGTCAGACGCAGCAAAAGGGAAACGGCGGTATCGCAAGCATGTCGTGCCGTCACGGTTCAAGACGAAGCGAGGGTGGCGCTAATGGGTGAGCTAGCAGTCAAGATGCGGCAGTTGAAAGAAGTAAGAGATTGGCTTGATCGTCATAGAGACAAAGCCAGACCGAAGATCGAACTCGCTTTGCGATTGGAAAGGGAAATCTTTGGCACAGCTAATTGGCCCTCCAAGGTTCGCGCGGCATCGAGAGCAAGCCGTGAGCACGGATGACAGACGGCTGTCGCGGATCATCGTCATCCAGCAGGCCTTGCAGGGTCTGACCTACGATGAAGCCCAGTTCGTCTTGCAGACCGTCCACCGAAACATGGAATTGAACGACGAGCTTCGGCGCGTCACAGACGGGAGAGAGGAATGACGGACATCCGCATCTGCGATCTTGTCAAGCGCACCGGCTTTGGCGCACGGTATTGGCAACGCAGAGTCGCAGCCGGGGAAGTGCCGGGGGGCGAAATTCGTTCAAGCCGGGAGCCGTCGCATCTTCGTCCTTGACGAAGCGAAGTTCTTTGCCTGGTGGGAGCGTCAAAAGCAGGCGATCACATGCCCCGCAACCTCCGAAAACGCGGCTCGGTCTGGTGGTATTGCATCACCAAAGCCGGCACCACGCATGAAGGCTCGCTGGAAACAGACAGCCTCGCCATCGCTAAAGACCGCCTTGAAAGAATTAAGCGGGAGCTGACCGCCTCCAAGTTCGGGGAGAAGCCGCGCCGGACGTTTGATGATGCCTCGCTGCGGTTTGCCCGCGAACATTACAAGACGCTGAAGCCCAAAAGCAGGAAGCGCTACGGCGTCAGCCTGCAAGCCTTGGCCGATCACTTTGAAGGCGTGTACCTCGACGAGATCGGGTCAGCGAAGCTCGGCGACTTTGAACGCGCCCGCCTAGCGCAAGGCGTCAGCACCACGACCGTTCGCCGGGATCTGGCGTGTCTCTCCAGCCTGTTCAGCCGCGCCGAAGAATGCGCATCGGCTACCCTCCTCTAGCTTCCAAAGATTGCAGCTAGGTCCTGCACAATCTTGGCAATGCCGAGACCTAAAATGAATGCACCCCACCCACGCATGACAGCCCCCCTGCTGTTGACTACATGCTTTGAAGGTCAAATGCCTTTGTGCTTGGTCCGTCATAGACTTCGAAGTAGACGCGGGCCTCCATCATTGCCTGCATCCACCTCCCCAAATCTGCACTCCAAGCCTCAAACTCTGGAGTACCGGCGTCTGCTTTTGTTTCGGGCGGACCACGCTCGCCAAGGTCATCGGCAAGAACACTGATAATTCTTTCCGCCTCTTTGCAGCGCTCGACAAGGGCCGCGATCTTGTTTGCATCGTCCATCGTCTGCTCGTTCCTCTTACACCTGAGTTCCGTCAATCGGACGCGGCACCACCAGCGGGCCACCGATGCTATCAACGCGACCGTACCACTGCGCCCGCGATCTGATTGCAACGTCAAAGGCGTCAAGGCAATTTGCGATATACTGCGCCAGTATCCAGTCCGGCGTATTGCTGCTGTTCTCTCGGGAATGCCGGTTAAGCACTGCGGCAAGGTCGCGGCGCAGATCGCCGTGATCCGAAGCACGCGGCATTTGCGGCAGTCCATAGTTGATTGTCGGTTCGCTCATGGCCCTCTGCCTTCTCTTACATGAAAATCAAACGATACAGCCAGAACGGAAGGCGCTCGCGCCAATGTCTGCGGCGGTCCATGTCACGCTTGAACCGTTGAAGTCTCGGCCAATCTCTATGATATTCCGGCGTCATCGCTCTGCTGCTTTATCTTCCACGGCTCATTCTGTAACGGATGCGATCTAACAGGCCGTCGCTGATTGTGGCGCCGCCAGTTATCACATCATAAACGTCGCGGAGCAGGCTTTCGGCTGCTTCTAAGCGGTCTCTTAATTCCCGCTCGCTCATCTTTTCTGCCTCGCTCATAAGCGGCCTCCAGACTTGCCCAATACCGTTGTTCCTTTTCTAAGTCTCCAATTCCGTTTGCATCGCAGTAACGGTTGATCGCGAGAGACTTTTCTTCCATCCACGTTGCCTCCTACGGTTTACAGTAAACATCTTCGAGCGCGTCGAGAGCCGACATATCCATGAGCGGCGGCATCGGTCTCCAGAGCGATGGCGCGTCCGCATATTCCCAATCGTCGCCCAGCCAATCGGCAGACGGCTTGTTGGTCATGTGATGCGGCTCGTCCCAATGGCTCGCACCCGACGATCGCGAGCCGACATAAACGACGTAGCCGACAACTTTGTCCGTTCGCTCGCCGTCGTCATCGACCTCCAGCATGGCGTGCCACAACATCAAATCGCGATCTCGCGGCGTTTGATCCGTCACGAACTGCCAGCCGTTGCTCTCCATCGATTGCGGCAGCGTCGGCATCTGCACATCGCTCACTTCAGCCCCTACTTTCTCTTACGCCGTGTTGGCCACGGCCTGCCCGACTTGCCCCACATCCTCCAAGCCTGCGTTGCCGTCATGCCTTCAAGCATATGGCGTTCGGCTGTTTCGTTTGTGGCGTAGTCGCGTGATTTCCACACTCGCTCGTTATGCTCTAACGCCTTGGCGCTGTATTTCTTCGCAGGGCGTCCGGCTGGCAATCCCGAGGCCGGGAGCTTGCGCCCACCGCTCCGAAGCGACCGAACCGCGTCCGCGATCATGGCCCGCCGATCCTTGGCGTCCCGGCTGTTTCTGCCGGTTTTGACCTCGATTACGCACCCGCCACGCTGATGCACTTCTAGGACAAACTCCGCAGGCTGGCCGCTTGGCGGCAAGTCGTCAGAGCCTCGTTCTGTCGGGACAAGTACCAGCGCATAAACGCGAACCTCATCACCGGGCCGAACAGACCGGACGGCATCGCGCCACGTTGGGCAACCGGGGCCACCGATCCTTTTCACGTCCTGCGCTCCATCGGCTCTCAGGTGCGCGGCTTGCGCATCTAGAGACGCTCGCTTGGAACTGAACGTCCATCCGATTTTTGACTTGTCCACACGCATTA
>FRDC01004708.1_pt1 | contig 29381 bp, 23 predicted proteins | sample 1106171 | NCBI WGS metagenome assembly FRDC01 (sample SAMEA3930566, study PRJEB13176) | freshwater metagenome | biome: Drinking water system; feature: drinking water; material: water | place: Singapore | collected 2014-12-20 | reverse complement strand
GCATTGGAACCACCACCAACACAAGCAATTACCAGATCTGGATTACTCCCCACCTGCTCATTATACTGTGCTTTGGCTTCCCTACCAATTACTGCCTGAAATTCGGCACAAATCTGCGGAAATGGATATGGTCCAAGCGCAGTCCCCAAGCAATAATGGGTTGTCTCATAACTAGCAGCCCAATCACGGAGTGCCTCATTAACCGCATCTTTTAGCGTAGCACTTCCATCTGTTACCGCCACAACTTTTGCACCAAGTAAGCGCATTTTAGCTACATTTGGTGCTTGGCGTTCAACATCAACCTGCCCCATATAAACCACACATTCCAACCCAAGCATTGCACAAGCAGTTGCAGTTGCAACGCCATGCTGCCCAGCACCAGTTTCGGCGATAATTCTTGGTTTACCCATTTTTTTAGCAAGTAAACATTGTCCAAGTGCATTATTAATCTTATGTGCACCGGTATGAGTTAAGTCTTCACGTTTCAAATGCACTGATGTTAATCCAATTGCTTTAGCAAAATTTTTAACTTCAGTAAGTGCTGTTGGTCTTCCAACGAAATTTTTTAATAGATTCAAATATTCAGTCTGAAATTCTGGACTATGCATAATGATTTTTACTGCATCGATCAAGTCCTTTAATGGTTCAATCAATAACTCTGGCACATACATTCCACCATAAGCACCATAATAAGTTGGGCGGATAACTGCTAAAAATTCGCGAATCTTAGCAAAATCTTTAACGCCTCGGCTAACTTCGACACCAGAAGATAGATCAACACCAGTTGGTGAATATTTATCAATTAATCCACTCACATTATCTTTATCTAGCCCACCAGCCAGAAACCATCTAAAATTACTTTCCTCTGGCTCAATTTTTTCGTATAAAATAAAATCTTTTGCCGGATTAAGACAAGCTGGTAATGGCTTACCGTCAGCAACATAAATAATTGGTTTATGAGTAAACTTGGTTACTCCGCTTCTTGGCAAGTCCCCGTGTAATTGAATTACATCAAGATTAAGCTCCTGATCAATTTCAGCAATTTTCTCTGGCGTTTCATCGAAAAAGACACCTACGACTTTAGTTGGATATTCTTTTACCGCCGCAATAATCTCTTTGGCTGTAGCTAGATCAATCTGGCGTGGTGAATGACTGGTAAATAATAAACCAATAAAATCAACGCCACTGGCTGCAACTTTTCGCGCCATCTGTGGCTCGCGGATTCCACATATTTTAACTAACATTATTTCTTTCCTTGTTTTATTATCGCTAATAATATAAATTGTCAAGAATTAATCTCTATTTTTATACTTTTCTAAAAAATTAATTGTCAAATTTAACTCTTCTAGTAATCGTGGAAATTGATTTGGTACTCTTTCCCATTTTGTTCTTAAACTTACAAGCGTTCGATATGAAAAAGGATAGTAGCGTTTAAAATTCCTCAATTCATAAATTATCGCTGTTTGTCTATCAACATACATTCTCTCTTCTTCATCTCCGGGCTGAACTAACTCTTTAATAAGTTTATGATAATTCTCAAACTCTTTGAGATTTTGATCTCTTTTCCTAGTATCAAAATATTTATAAGCAGTTCCAATAAATGTAGCTAAGCCACCAAAAATTTAAAGTTCACCTATTTTAATGATTAAATTTTCTGTATTACAGACCAAAAAATTCAGCAGGATTTACTAATCTTGATAACGCTTCACCAACAAGTACTCCATCATAACCAAGATTAATTGCAACCAAGGCTTGTTCTCTGGTTTTAAGCCCGGATTCAGCTACTTTTACTTTGTCTGCCGGGATTAACTCGATTAGTTCGGCAAATTTATCCGCATGCATACTAAAATCATTCAAATCACGCTGATTAACTCCGATCACATCCGCATCAGCTTGTAAGGCTATTTCAAGCTCGCTAGCATCATGTACTTCAACTAGCACCTCTAAGCCAAAGCTATGCGCAATCCTCGCCATTTCAATCGTATTTTCTTTTAGTACATGCACAATCAGCAAAATCACGTCTGCGCCAGCCTCGGCAGCTTCGGCAATTTGTGGCGGTGTTAGCATAAAGTCCTTACATAATATCGGTACTGGAGTATCTTTTAATCCAGCTACGACATTACGTAAATCATCCATAGTACCATTAAAGCCAGCATCAGTTAATACGGAGATGGCTGCAGCCCCAATTGATACATAATGTTTTGCGCGCTCTACCGGATCACCAATATCAGCAATATGCCCAGCAGAAGGTGAAGCACGTTTGATTTCACTGATTACCGCAAAGGGTTTAGCTAATAATGCAGCTTTCATACTTTTACGCTTTTGTGGAGTTTGATATTTACGGGCAACTATTTGCTGTAATTTATTTAGCTTGATAATATTACCTTCTTTTATTCTTGTCGATGCTATTTTTACACCTTCAGCGATAGAAGCAGCCTTACCATATACAAATAAAGCAGCAGCAGCATTTAAAACTAGACTATCCGTTACCCCAGTTCTTTCACCATTTAGCGTACGAATTAGCATCTGCGCATTATACATTCGTTCACCACCAGCAAGATCAGCTAAACTAGCTTTAGCCAAACCAAGCTCTTCAGGATTAATCGTAAAGTCAGAAATTCCATCGCGGGTAACCAATTTAGCATTTATAGTACCGAGTGTACTTAATTCATCTAGTCCATTGGCATGAAATACCAGTGATTTGCTGGTACCAAGCTTATGTAAAACTTCAGCAATTATTGCAACATACTTCTGGCTATAGACGCCAAGTATCAAGTGCTCACGCCCAGTTGGATTTAGTAATGGTCCAAGTAAGTTAAATAACGTTGGTATTGCTAGTTTTTTACGAATTGGAGATAAATTACGCAATACCGGATAATGATTGGGTGCGAAGCAAAATAAGAAATTCCGCTGAGCGATTTCTTCTGAAAATTTATCTTCTGGCAAATTTAGATTATAGCCAAGTTCGCTTAATACATCAGCTGAACCACATTTGGACGACATCGCACGATTACCATGTTTGATTACCGGGATTCCACAAGCTGCAGTTAATAACGATCCACCAGTTGAGATATTCAGTGTCCCGGCTCGATCACCACCAGTACCGACTATATCCACAAAACGATCGAGTAGTTTTATTTTACGTCCAGTTTCACTAATCGCCTGATGGAAACCAAGTAATTCAGTCGCCGTTTCGCCTTTGGCACTGAGTAAACTTAATAATGCTCCAGCTTCTACCTGTTCTACATTATCGGATAATAATTGTTTACCAGCTTTATAACTTTCATCAAAAGTAAGATTTTCCCCAGCGCTTAGTTTTATCAGGTATTTATTTAGCTTTAGCATTACATATTTCCACAAAATTATTGATTATCTGCTGACCTTCTGGTGTCAAAATTGATTCAGGATGAAACTGCACCCCATATATCGGATATTCACGATGACTCAGTGCCATGATATTACCATCAACATCTTCAGCTTCAACTGACAGTACAGTTGGTAAGTCATTCTTTTTAACAACTAAGGAGTGATAGCGCGCAGCCTGAAATGGTAAATGTACTTTAGCAAATAGCTTATTCCGATTATGAAAAATCAAACTTGATTTACCGTGCATTACCTTATCAGCAAGATCAACTGTTCCGCTAAATGCAGCACCAATTGCTTGATGTCCAAGACATACCCCAAATATTGGAATTTTATGCCCAAGCTTCTGAATTACTTCAATGCAGATTCCAGCATCAGTTGGATGCCCCGGACCTGGAGATAAAATAATTCCCTGCAATTTTTTTAATTCTTCAATTTCTTTGATACTGATTGCATCATTTCTAACAACTTTAACATCTGCTCCAGCAATAACAAATCCCTGATACAGATTATAGGTAAAACTGTCATAATTATCGATTAGTAATATCATAGCGTACCTTTCAGGGCTAATTCTATACTTGCCATTGCACCACGCGCTTTAAGATAAGTCTCTTCAACCTCTTTTTCTGGAACTGAGTCATAAACAATCCCAGCTCCGGTTCTTACTTCAACTGTTGAACCATGTTTGAAAATTGTCCGAATTGTAATTGCACTAGTCAGATTGCCAGATTCATCAATAACCATCACTGCACCACCGTAAGCCCCACGCCTAGTTGCTTCAAGCTCATCGATAATTTCCATAGCGCGGATTTTTGGTGCACCTGATAATGTACCTGCTGGCAAAACAGATTTTAAAACATCAAAAGAATTATATTTGGAATCCATCTGCCCAACTACATGCGAAACAATATGGCTTACATGCGAATATGTTTTTACATTTTTAAATTTGGTAACACTCACCGTACCAGGTTTTGCCATTGCTCCAACATCATTTCGCGCTAAATCTACTAGCATAATGTGCTCCGAAGTCTCTTTAGGATCATTGAGTAATTTATTAATATCATCACCCTTTTTGCAAGTGCCGGCAATTGGTACAGTTTCAATCACGCCATCTTTTACCCCGACCAGTAACTCAGGAGAAGCACCGATTATTGAAAAATCAGCTTCTTCAAACAAAAATAAATATGGCGTTGGGTTAAGTTTACGTAATGCACGGTATAAAGCAAAGGAGCTAATATTTATATCGGCACTAAATGTCCGCGATAATACTACCTGAAAAATATCACCTTGGCGAATATATTCTTTGGCTCGTTTTACCTTATCGGCAAATTCAGCATCACTAACATCTGGCTCAAGATTAATCATCTTTTGTGGATGTGTAACTGGTAAGCCATTTATCGAGAAGAGTTTTTGTACTACCTGATTTAACTCCTCTTCACTTCCTTCATGTTTAACCACTAGCTTTTGCGCTTGATGATCAAAACTAATCACAGTTTTATAGATTCTAAAGAAAAAATCTGGAACGGCTTTAGGTGGGTGTCGATCTGGCAGTTTTTCTTTTACCCTTACCCCATCATAAGTAACAAAACCAAATGATTTACGTCCAACGGTAAATTCAGGTAACAACAAATATGGGTCAATTGAATGATTTATGGTTTTACCAGCAAAATCGATATGTACATCTTTACCCCTAGCACTAAAAGTAGCAAGTGGATTAATACCGATAAATGATGCTTTTCCATAACCTTCATCATAAGCAGATTCCATCATGGTACTACTTGCACCACCAACTGCAGCATATGCCAAAATTGGTGTCATGGTATCATAATCAAGTTCTCTGGTTAGAAATTGCCGACTGCTAAAGGCAGCATCCAGATTTTTATCATTAAATAAACTCATATTGTGTCCTATTGGGGCTTTATTTTATTACTGCATTATTATATCTTAATCATCTGCCAAGTTTGATTGATTTAAGAGATATGTTCTTCTAGCTTTGTAATGACGTAATGATACATCATTACAAAGCTAATTGTCAAATATTTTTAGCTTACCTAATAACCCAAGAAAATAAACTTCTACTCATTATAATTAAGGCAATAGCTAAAAATAATATTCACGATGAATCAATAAAAATAACTACTAGAAGAAACAGTATTTATTTTTAATAGCTTTAATTGTATCAGCATGATAAATGAAGATTTGAAATTACCAATAAGAAACCAAGTGTTTTTATACCTTATGAAAATATGCGATAATAACGACCTCTATTTTTATAAATGAATTTTATTACCAACTATCAATGCATATCCGTTTATCTAAAGTTTTAAATAACACCCTTAAAGTATCCTTATATACTGTTGCTGGCTCTAGTATTATCACAGTTGCCACAGCCGTCATATTATTTAAAAACTTAGATAATCTACATAGTAAAATAGATAAGCAACTATTTAAATTAACTGGCTATCATTATAGTTATGATAAACTTGAAACTGGATTTTCAGGTAGACTACAGCCTGAAATAATGATTGACAATTTATCTGTCTATACTAAGAATAAAAGTCAGCCATTACTTAAAATAAAAAAGATCGTTACACTCCTTTCGTATAAAACTATCTGGAAATTAGAACCCATACTAAGCAATTTGACAATTGATGGTACTACAATTGCTCTTGAATATGATAAGTTAGATAATCTTTTATTAAATAATGAAGTCATCACCAATTTAAAAACTCCATCACGATCTAATTTTGACCTAGAAACACTATTGCTTAATCAACAGAAGATTTTTGTATCGAATATAAACCTCTCCCTTCATGATAGTAAGCATTATCCACGAGTCATTCATATCAGTAATATATTTCTAGAATTTAATAATCAGCCAAATAAACACTCATTAATAACAAAACTAAAACTTGGTGAACATACCAATCTTGAATTTAATGCTAACTGGCTCGGAAATACATTATGGCATCTTCAAAACTGGGAATCTGGCAATATCAACCTAAAGAGTGTAAATAGCAATGGTTATCTAATTAAATTAAATGCAAATATTAAAAATGGTATTTTAAAAGACTTTAAAACAAGATTTAATAGCAATAAGCAAAATTTTGCCCAGTATGATAGTAATATCCAAAACTTCACTGACTTTTCTGGTGGAATTAAGATTGAGCAAGTAACACCAGAGAGCTATGAGATTAGCGGACGAAAACTAACAATTAATACCAAATCTGGCTATTTATTTAAAAATGCCAATTTATCTGGTTATTATAAAGAAAGTGGTAGTCAAGTACTACTTGATGCATTAAATTTTGATGGAATAAATAGCATTCTTGAAATATATCCAGTAACAAGTAAAATTAAACTTGGTGGAAATGCATATCTGGCGTTAAACTGGTCAAATAAAATTACTTCGCCAGAAAGCGTAATTTTAACTACCAAGATCAATAATCTATCGTTAAAGTCACAAGAATCGAATATACCCGGAATAAATAATGTAAATCTAAGCATATTAGCAAAAGAAAGTAGCGGCAATATACAGTTAAATCTTGCGAATAGCGAACTAGTTTATCCTAAAATTCTGTATCATTCATTCAAAATTAATTCATTGACTGGTAATATTGGCTGGCAAATAGAGTCAGGAAATAAGATTAATACGGTATGGAATAAGCTAAATCTTAATACAAATAATTTTAATATTAATACTAGCGGTCTATTTAAAAGCGAAAGTACATATATTGATGCTAATGCAAAAATAACAAATTTGAACTTAAATGGGATTATTAGTGAATTACCCAAAGCGGTACCAGCTAATGTTATTAAAGAGCTGAAATCAAGCGTATCAAGAGGCTCTATCAATGATGGAAATATTTTTATAAAAGGCCAGCTTAGAGATTTCCCTTTTAAAAGTGAAAGCCAAGGAGTATTTACTGCTTCAGCAAACATTGTTAATGGCAGCTATAAATTTATGCCAAACTGGGGGCCGGCAGAGAAAATAAATGCCAAACTTGATTTAAATAATAAACAAATTCAGTTGAAAGTTATAAATGGTGCAGTGGGGAAAATCTCTATTGCTAAAAGCTCGCTCCAAATTCAAAATTGGAGTCATGCTCCAGAATTAATACTTAATTCTGATGTAAAAGGATTAACTACATCCTATCTTGATTATCTCACGACCACTCCGTTTGCAGGTAAAATTGAAATTGCAAACCAACAAGTAGCAATTGAAGGAAGTAGTGACTTAAAGGTTAATTTAAGGCTGCCATTAACAAACCCACAAAAAATCCAATTAAAAGGGCAGTTTTCTCCACAAAATAACCATGCTAGCCTAAAAAGTATTCCAGTTAGCATTGATGCAATTAATGGTAAAATCAATTTTAGTCAAAAAGGGGTTGAAGCTAGTACTATCAATGCCAGAGCTATTAACTCTGAATTAAACCTGAACCTAAATAGTAAAGAACTTGTCTTAAATTCTCCAAACCTTGATTATGGACAGATTATGCGCCTAGCTTATACGCCAGCCGAATCTGTAATATATGGAAAAGCAGCGACTAGTTTAAGTTATTCATTAGCATCAGAACAGTTAAATATCAATAGCACCCTTCAGGGGGTTACGATTGATGCAATTGAGCCAATTAGTAAAGCCGAGTCATCAATTGCTCCACTAAGTGTCAGCTATAATTCACAGCAACCTTCTCATCAATTAATAAATCTGAGTTATAATAATTTATTGCATGCTAAGGCTGATTTAAATTCAAGCTTCCAACTCAATAAGATTAATCTAGTTGTTGGCTCAAATAATTATCTACTCCAAAACCAGATGGAGTCAGCAAAAATAACCGCAAAAATTGACACAGACAGGTTTAGCTTTACTGATTGGGCAACTTTTGCAGCTAAACTTGTTCCACCGTCGCAAAATATATCAAGCATAAAAACATCTCAGGAATCAGTAGAAGAGATAAAAAGAAATCGAGATCAAGCCCAGCTGTACCCTATCCAATTAGAGATTAATAGCAATGGCTTTTATGCCAAAAACTATAATTTAGATGGTGGAACACTAGCTGCAACCGTATTACCCAAAAATGTTACAGCTAATATCAATACGCCGGATATAAAGGGTAACGTTAATTATGACCTAAATAGCAATTATTTACATATAGATTTGCAGCGCTTACTTCTTTCTTCGCAAAATTTGCTTACTAGCAACCCAAATACAACTAAAGAACCACAGATAGAAAGCACCATTCAGGTAACATACTCAGATAAATTAGTCGAATCAAGTAATCCTTTAGCCATTTCAAAAAGGATTGAAAGCTCAATTGAATCAGCTTCTACAGTCTATGTAATTGAGTCCAAGCCAGTAACAAAGTTTAACTATCCGGATATTGATCTAAATATAGATAACTTCTATGTTGAAAATCATTTTCTTGGTACAGTAAAAGGTAGCATGTATGAAGAAAGTAACTCTCTACATGTTGATGATTTAACCATTTCCAATCAAGCTGCAACTACCAGAATTAGTGCCAGTGATAACTGCCTTGGCTGTGATGACGAATATGTTGGAATTATAATTAATTCAGATATAAATGATTTTGGACTATTACTTACTAAACTCGGACAAGATAATGTTTTTAGTAAAGGAAAAGGGAATCTTGATGCAACTATAGGTTGGAATGGTGGTTTTGCTGATTTTAGCTTTGATAATATGCAAGGAACAGCCATGCTGAATATAAATAAGGGACAACTAATACAGGTTAATCCAGGACTATTTGGTAGCTTACTTGGAGTAATTAGTTTAAGTAATTATGCAACCTCCCTAAATCCACTAGGTCTAAATAGTTTTTTTGGGAAAGGGTTTGCATTTGACACATTAAAAACAAATTTACTTCTAAATGATGGAACCGTCAAAATTGAGAAATTTGAAATGGTAGGACCAATTGCTGCAGTAAATACGTTTGGCAATCTTGATTTTACTAATAACCAGATTGATACTTTCTTAACCCTTGAACCGCGGCTCGGCGGAACTGTTGCAACTACGGCAGGAATAGTAACGCTTAACCCATTTATTGGCTTTTTTGTCTACGCTGCAGAATATCTAGTTGGTGAGCCAATAAATAAAGCTCTAGCTGTCAGCTTCCATATTTCTGGCAATATCGAAAGCCCAGTAATGACACCAACAAAGATTGATAAACAAATCATCAATAACTTTACTTCAAGCCTTAATATTCTAAATATTAAGCGTCCACCGCAGCAGTAAATACTTTTGTTTGAATTAGTAAATTTAACATGCTGGCATGTATCTGTTTCGCATCTTGCCGTTTATATTCGGCATAGAAATTAATTGCATCATTTGCAATTTCATCATTAAGACCCAATTCAGTAATAATTTGACAATTAAATTCCTTATCACCAAAGCTTATAACCGCAGAATATAATTCAACAAATTTATGGATAGCAGGAAGTAGATTATTGCGTTCTTGATCATTAATATTTGCCCAAAAAGACTCCAAGGTCAGAAGAGCAAAACATGAATGGCGCGACTCATCTCGCAGATGATTTTCCTGTAATGAATAGAAAAATTCGTTAGTATTAGCATTTTCTACTCGATTCTTGGCACGCAAACATAAATCCAAATCCTTGGCAAGTAGCGCTTCCAGTATTGATGCCACAACCAAAGTAAAATCATTCCAATATTGATGCTCAACCATTTTACGACAGCAACTAAAGATATGTTCAGCTGAGTTCTTTTTATGGCGTTTTATCGGTTTAATTCCAGTTTTTTCTTCAACCTGACGTAAGGCATTTAGGCTACAAAAGCTATGAAATCCTTCATCGATGATTATGGTACTAGCAATTTGCTTAAAATCGCGATCAAACTTAACTGTATATGAATCACTTATGATTCCAGCATTGGCATTGCAAATTAGCTTTGTTTCAAGGCTAGATAATTCATTAAAATAATGATAGAAACTTTGAGTTAATACCCAAGTTCGAGTATTCTCAATTGATTGATTACTTAATGTTTGATAAATATCCTCTCGGCTCTCAATAAACTTAATCAGCGGCTGACTACTTATCGGAAAAATATCCTTTCCATGATCATTTAGTAGTTCCGGTATCTTTTTACTCTGAATACTGGATGATTTACTCCAGTTAAGTATAGCTTCAGGAATAGTTTGCATCATGTCATAACTCCATATTTTATATCAAATAATCTATTCAGTCGCTATTGTACATTTAATATTACAGAATTGCAAGAATATAAATGAATAATAAATATTCTTAAATTTAATTGACTCGTCAACCACTTAGCCTTTATGTATAGGATCGTGACTATGCCTTCTGGCAAATATAAGTCCAAACCCAGCAATCAGAGCAATTATAATCAGATAAACTATTGGAGTAGCATAGATTCCACTAACTCCAGACTTGATTGAAGTACTAATAATTATCGGTGCTAATCCACCAAAAACGGTGAAACCAATATTGTAAGACATCGCAACGCCAGTAAGCCTGATTTTTGCCGGAAAAAGCTTGGTTATCAGAAGCGGAATAATCATTGCTGCAATTCCTTCTAGCACCCCAAGAATAATGACCCCAATAGATATAAAGGCATTAGCAATTAACCAGTAACTTATTGGCGTTAATATAATTGTCGCAATTAACAAATATTTCAAAATAGCATAAGAACTAACGTGATTGGCAGCTTTCCCAGTAAAATAAATGGTGATAACATTAAAAATCATCGCTATTGGCATGATATGGCTGATTGTTTTACTATCAACCTTGATAATTTCATGAAGATAAGTTGGCATAAACACTATAGCTGCCACTACCAAACCTGACATAATTGCAGTTGTAGCAATACCTGCCAATAACTGCATTAAATTATTTTTAAACAGATAGACTAATGGAAAATCAGGTTTATCATGAATACGTTGAAAAGCATTTGTTTCCTGCAAGGTTTTCCTGATTTTATAGCTAATCAGGCATAATGCACCACCAAAAATAAAAGGTAAGCGCCAGCCATAACTAGTTAATTCAGCCTGAGTCAAAATTATATTCAATAATTGATTGATTAACATTCCAAGCAATAAACCAGAATTAACACCAGTCATGGTTATTCCAAATCCTGAGCCTTTCTTATGCGGCATTGTTTCGCTTATATACACATAAGTACTCGGTAATTCACCACCAAGTGCCAGCCCTTGTGTAAGACGAAGCACCAGAAGCAAGATAGGTGCAGCAATTCCAATTTGTGAATAGGTCGGCAAAATACCAATCCCCAGAGAAGACAAGCCCATCAATATAATAGTAATGATTAAAACCTTTTTCCGCCCATGCTCATCACCGACATGACTAAAAATCATCCCACCAATGGGTCTCGCTATATACCCCAAAACGAATACGACATAACTTTCAATAACAGACAACAGTTGATTATCCCCAGGGAAAAACTGGTGAGCAAAATAAACTGAAAATATCCCGTAGATAATAAAATCATAAAATTCAAGCATTCCACCTAGTGCTGCCAATCCAACAATTTTCTTTTCTTGTTTAGTAAGCTTTAAATCTTTACTCATCAAATAATCCCTATAATTTCTAGTTAATCTTACATGATTTTAACAACAATAGATCACAAATTCAGGTTTTGTTTAATCTAAATTAATTACATATGATAAGATTAAAATATTATTTGACTTTTGATGGTAAATTCAGGTGGAATTGAAATAACATGCAACTCAACAAACAGACTGATTACGCTCTAAGAATACTGATTTATCTTGCAATGATGGAAGGTAATCATCTGGTTACTGTTGATGAACTGTCGAGAAAATTAAATGTTGCCCGCAATCATCTAACCAAAATTGTTAGCAAGCTTTCAAAACTCCGCTATATTTATACTTTTCGTGGTACTCGTGGAGGAATGAAAATTCACCAGCGTGCATATGAACATGATATTGCTCGGATTATCAGCGAATTTGAACCAACCTTCACTGTTGTAGAATGCAACACTTCAGATTGCAAAATGACAGGCTTATGCGAATTCAGAAATATTCTGGATAAGGCTAGTAATCAATTTATAAAAACACTTCGGCAATATACCCTGAATGATCTATTGCCCAAAGATGAGGATGTAAATCAAATACTATTTGAACGCTTTTCAAGGCTTTAATTAAAGGTGAAACGCCGGAGTTAGTATGTATGCAAAACCTCGGCTACAGGAGGAGCTTTTAAATTAGCGTTTTATCAATTGAAGCTGGGCATTTCGCTGTTCTTGGCGCAATTTCTCCATATCAATATCAACCAATATACCATTTTCTACTTTAAGCTTACCTGCAACATATACCATATCAGCTTTGGTTGCTCCACAAATAATTAGTGCTGCTAATGGATTATCTGCACCCCAAAATTGGATATCATCAAGCTTAAACATTGCTATATCCGCCTGCTTACCAGGCTTCAATTCACCAATATCATTCCGACCAAGTGCCTGTGCACCGCCAAGAGTTCCCCAACGTAAAATATCCTTATGACTAATTTGTGAACTGTTATGGAGTCTTTGCAGCAGAAACGCTTGTCTCAATTCCAACATCATATTTGAATGATCATTTGATGCTGAACCATCTACCGCAATACTGACTTTGCAACCAGCTTTTTCAGCCGCAACACTTCTAAATACCCCAGAAGATAAAATCATATTTGATGAAGCACAATGACTCATTCCAACACCAGCTTTACCAAGTCTTAATAGTTCTTCATCTGTATAATGAATCGCATGTGCAAGCCAAGTACGATCATTTAACCAGCCAACCTGTTCTAGGTAATCAATAGGACGACAGCCAAACATTTTTTCACAGAATTTATTTTCATCTTCGGTTTCAGATAAATGCGTATGCATCCGCACATTATATTTTTCTGATAGAATCGCAGTTTTTTCCATGATCGATTTAGTTACCGAAAATGGTGAGCATGGCGCCATGGCAATTTGTATCATTGCACCATCATAAGCTTGATGGTATTTTTTTATTACCCGTTCACAATCAGACAAAATATCATCTTCACTTTGAACCACACAATCTGGAGGCAAACCGCCATCCTTCTGGGAAAGATTCATTGATCCACGAGTAATAATTGAACGCATGCCCATTTCCTGTGCTGCCATAACTTGTACATCAGTACCATTTTCCAAGCCCTTGGGAAACACATAATGATGATCTGCCGAAGTTGTACAGCCAGAGAGAAGTAATTCAGCCATAGCCGTTTTACTTGCAGTATATAGGGATTCTGGAGTTAACCCTCCCCATACACCATAAAGAGTCGTCAACCAATCAAATAATTCTTTGTCTAGTGAATCGCTAAATGCCCGAGTTAGTGTCTGATAATAATGATGGTGCGTACTAACTAAGCCTGGAATAATTACATGCTCACTGGCATCAATTATTTTATCAATAGTAGTTTGCGGTATCGCTCCTTTGGCTACCAACTCAATAATTTTATCATTTTCGATTACCAGACCATCTTCAGCGTTATCTGCCAAAATTGCCATTGGGCTTTTAATCCATGTTTTCATATCTTCTCCTGTTTATTTAGATTTTTTATTTAATATACTTCTTCAATCTGATTGAGTATATTTGTTTGGATTTTATCACTTAGTGAAACTTTCACGGATTGTATTACTGATAGCAAAACCACACGCGATTGCAACACAAAAGAGTGAAAAGGCAATCTTATCAACTGTTAGGATATTATGCATAACTGCACCCTCGCCTTTAATTATGGCAGCAATGGCGGTACTTAATAATGCACCACTTAGATAAACAATAGTATTACATACACCGACCCCAATACCTTGTAGCTCAGTGGGTAATACTTCCATAATGACAGAATAAGACAAAATCGCACAACTACATGAGAAACCAAATAAAAAATATAGAACCAGTGCCAATTCTGTATTAAATTTAGGGCCCGCAACAAGTATGATTAATAATCCTAAACTAGATAATGAACCAGCAATAAGGATTTTTCTTCTGGTTTGTAATTTAAGCGATAGTGCTCCAATAGCTGGATTACCAATAGCTACGCCAAGAAACATTACTGAATTTACCAATGCTGAATGGGCTAAATTATTACTATCATAGTTCCCCTGAAAACCAATTAGCCAGTTAGCCCCGAAGTTAAATAAGGTTCCCAATAACAATCCGGCATAAGCAGTTACCAGCCAGAATTGTTTATTTTTAGCTAATTGCTTAAAAAGCTCAAGCGTACTTGGAGAAATAATTTTCTCTTGATTAATTTGAGATTGCATTGTTGGTTTTGATTTTACTATAAATGCAATAGCAATAGATAAAATACAACCAATTATAGCTAAAAATACGCTTGTTTGCTTCCAGCCGTGTAAATAGTTAATAATCTGTGGCAAAAACATATTTGCACTAACCACACTAATATTTCCCATACACTGAGTTATCCCAAAAAAAAGTGAAAATTTGTCTTTATTTAACCATCTACCTATTAATACAGCAATACTTACAAATGCAAATGCAGAACCAATAGCAATTATGATTCTCGAAAAAATCAGAGCATCAAGATTATCTGCCCTGCTGTAAATTGCCATCCCAGTGCTTACCAATAAAGTAGAAACGGTTAATATTAACCGGATTGAAAAGCGACTAACCAAGATTCCAGCAGGAATCTGACATAATGCATACGCCAGACTTGAAATTGCGGCAAGACTACCAACAGCACTTACGGAAAGATTTAAATCATGCTGTTGAAACTGTAATGAAACACCATAAAAGCCGTTGGTAATAAATAACTCATAAACTGCAAATAGTGTTGCAAATAACCAGACTAATATTGGTGTAATCTTATTTCCCATTTTATGATCTCCCGAATTAATTTTTGCTTACAAACCAGATTATATGGAAAACCACCCCCAAAGTAAATGGGCAGTATGGCACAACCATTTGTGCAGTTTTGCACGACCTACTATCAATAAAATTATATGCTAATTAGGCGAGAGCAGCATTATGCCAATTTTGTAATTTTTTGTGAACCATGTTTTTGCTTGGGAAATCAAATAAATTCAAATAGCTACTACAAAGTTCGTAACTCTGATATTTCCATCTTCAAATGTAGCGGATTGAATTCTTGGGGTATAATTAAGCCCGTAAACTAACTAAATATGAGATTTTGATGTCTGAACTATATATTAAAACAGGGCTACCTAATGGTATTGCCTGGAACTGGGTAAAAGAAAGCTTCGTCATTTTTCGTGAAAAACCAGTCAATTTTTTGTTTCTTTCAATCGCTTTCATTCTGTTTTCTTTCTTCCCATTTATTGGCTCAATGCTGGGAGTATTTGTATTAGTACGAATTTACCTTGGGATTGAAAAAACCATCTCAGGGGAAAGTTTTGGATTAAGACTTAATTTTGGTGAAATAATTATTCGGAGAAATATTTTAAATTATGCTTTTTTAAGCATGTTCTTTGACCTATTTGGCATGCTAGTGGTTGAAGCGCTTGCCAATTACCTGCATATTGATATGAAAAATCAGTCCATGCTTGCGGATAAACGGATAATTGCAGCCTTGGGAGGAGTGAGCTTATTCCGCATGATATTTTTTGGTATTTCTCTTGCGATTCTTACTTTTAATCCTAATCTGCGCCTTTTTGCAGCTTTGAAATTAAATTGGAGTCTAATGTTAAAACATTGGTCAATCCTATTATTATCCTGTTTTTTATTGCTACCATTTCTAATTATTCCATTATATTTAGGGATAATGATTGCTTTTTCATCTGATAACACAGCGGTTTTTGCAATAGGCTTTTTAATGTTGGCATTAACCATTTTAGTCTTTATTGCAGTTACTACTATTTTTTGTTATAAGATTTATATAGATGGAATCACAAATGCCAAATAAAATCTCAGTCAATTTTAAGAAAGTCAGAATTTTTGATGGTGCTAACTGGATAACTGAAGGGATAAGAATTCTTGCCCAAAAACCATTCCAATTATTAATTGTATCCCTACCATTTCTTTTTGGATTTAGCGGCATTATGTGGGTAAATATTCAAGGAATTTATACTGCGTCTGGCGCCTTGCTAGCGACATTTATCTTAAGTTTGATATTTCCATTAAGTTTACAGGCTATCATAGTTAGCTATAAACAGTTTGAGGATAAGGGTAAAATCAGTCTATCCAAAACATATAGTCAGGTATTTTCTTTTAGTGGGCTACGCCTGATTTTAGTTTATGTATTACTGGTATTATTCTGCTCTTTTGGTTCAAACTATTTTTTTAGCTTGATTCAAATAGAAACTGTAGCTATTAATTATATTTTTCAATCTATTTTTATCGTCTTACAGTTTATTATACTATTAGCTGTACCTTTAAATATATACTCAAAGAATCAATTTAAACCATTTCATGTATTATTTTTAAGCTTAAAAGGATTGATTCGTAATCTTATTCCATGCCTAACGTTAATTATTTCAGCATTCGTTATTCTAATTCTAGCAATTCTTCTGGCTAAATATATAGCAATCATTGCAGGTAAATTGGCAATAGTGTTTTACCTACTTGAGCTTTGGCTATTCGTTACCTGGCTTGGAACTACAGCAATTGCAATGTTTAAGGCTATATATAATTTAGTTTAACTCGTGAAGCTCTTTTAATTTTTCTTTGATCTGCGGCATTTGGGACATGGTTGCTTTGTAGCCTAGCTCTATTGCTTCTTTTTTCTTGTCAAAACCAAAGCTAGATAACTGACTAATATCTGGCTTAATAACTACATCAGCCTGCTTTAATTGATCATTTAGAAGTTTTATGCTAAGAATATTAATAGTTTGGTCAAAATTTGACAAAAACCCACTTCTCCCCTGCTCTGGCTTTGCGGTTATATCTACAGCGATTACAAAAGTTGCACCAGCTTTACGCGCATAAGTTACAGGTACTGGGGCTGATAAACCACCATCAACGTAACGATGACCATTCATTATAACAGGAGTAAATACATTTGGGATAGAACATGATGCCCGAACCGCAATCCCGGTATCACCAGTATTAAAGCCAATGCTTTGCCCACTATCCAAATCAGTTGCTACCGCAGTATATTTTAATTTTAGTTTCTGTAATGGAGTATTTTTTACTCTAGCATCAATAAAACGTTGCAATTTTTCGCCTTTGATAACGCCATTTTTACTGATAGTAAAATCTGCAAGATTTAATTCATCAAGCTGATATGAGATTGCCTGTAACTGTGCCGGTGTATAACCATACGCATATAGACTACCAACCATACTACCTGCGGAAGTTCCTGTTACTATCTGTGGTTTTATGCCATTTTCTTCAAGAGCCTTTATAACACCAATATGTGCAAATCCCTTTGCCGCACCACCACCTAATGCCAGACCTATTACCACCGGCTCTTGCTTACTTTTTACTATCTGGGTATTATAATTAATGGATTCAATTGATGGTGAACTACTCTCATTAATAAAAGCAGTTAATTCTGGATTGGTTGACTCAGCCCCCATAGTGGTTAAATCATTTTCATCTGAATAACCATTAGCAAGAAAAATGACTAATGCACACGCTAAGAATACTTTAAACCTCATTTTTGACATTCCGGGCAATAAAAGCTGTTTCTTTGTCCAAGCCGAACTTCTTTAATTGGAGTATTACAAACTTTACAAGGTTGATCTGTCCGACCATAGACATTATGACTAGTCTGAAAATAGCCAAGATCCCCATTAGCATTTTTATAGTCACGCAAAGAGCTACCACCAGCATTAATCGCTTGTTGTAAAACAGTTTGAATATTTGTTACTAATTTTTTACATTGAGCTAAAGTAAGTTTATTTCCAAGTGTAAGGGGACTAATCTTTGTCATAAAAAGAGATTCACAGGCATAAATATTGCCTACGCCTACAACTATAGCATTATCCATAATTAATTGTTTGATTGGAGTCTTACGATTGTTAATTTTACTTTTCAGATAATGGGGAGTAAACTTACTACTAAATGGTTCAGGACCAAGGTTAGTCAACAAAGGCGAGTTTTCAGGATTTTCTGTATAAACTATGCAACCAAATCTACGTGGATCATTATATCTAAGTGTATAATTATCAAACTGGATATCTACATGATCATGTTTTTGCACTTGCGGTGCTTCAGCAGAATATAACGTTATCCGACCAGACATTCCCAGATGAATAATTAGCGTACCATTTTCAAGTTTTAATAACAGATACTTTGCCCGTCGCTCCACTGATTTAACTTTTTGTCCATACATTTTTGCCAGTTCTTCACGGTTTAAGGGATAACGCAATCTAGGAAACCGGATAATGACCACTTTCACAATTGTACCAGTAAGATCAATAAGTCCATTTTTTATCGTTTCAACTTCTGGGAGTTCTGGCATAAATACATTTTCCGAAGATAATTTAGTGGTAAAATTAATTACTGCCGTATAAATTGGCAATTATAACTTATATAAAGTAATACGTAATTATAAGACATCCAGTGTACAAGTTTAATCAAAAGATAAGGTGATTTATGAGAAACATCATTGTGGCTTTAGCAGTATTTGTTTTGCTTGCTTCATGTGCCAGTGATCATTTACAGTATAATCAAGACCAGTTTACAACCCTCAATTATCAAAAAAACATTGCCAACTCTATTGATTATGCAGATAATTTCATTGACTTTGATAATGCCAACATACCTAAAGCCAGTCTTGAACCAGGAGACATGTCAGCTTTAATTCAGGCAGATGTTGCGTTTAATCAGGGAGACTATGTAAAATCAGCTCCTGTATATTATTACTTATCCAATAAATATCGTGACCCACGCTTAATATATAAAGGAATAATCTGTTACGAGCATTTTAGCGTCGCTCCTCATGATACCGCCAGATTAAACCAGCTTATCAACCTTTTGGTTAAAACCGCTCCAGAGTCAAAATTGGCAATGCTATTCTCAATCAGACTGAATATTGAAAATGGTAATTTAGATACGGCAAAGGACGATTTAAAAGCAGTGATTAAATCTAATCCAAATAAAACCAGAGCAATACTACTTTTTTTAACAACTATTATTACGAATGATTATGATCGTAAAGATAGCCAAAATTTGGAGAAATTTGCCGAATATGTTAGAGATAAATATTCCGACTACCCTGAATCATTACTTTTCTCAGTGACAAGTTACAGTATAACTACAAATAAAGAGTTACTCTTTAGCTCTCTGAATAATGTAAATACCAACTATCCAAATTGGGAGGTTCCTGTTTACTGGTCTGCTGGAATATTAATGAAAGATGAACATTTATCATTATTAATGGAAATGTTAAATCATGAGATTGGACGTTATAAAAACCCTTCTAATACACTTCAAAACCTGTATATTGCTGCACTAATTAGAACTGGTAATTTAAATCAAGCCAATGCTTATATTGAAAGCGCATTGAAACAAACACCACATAATGGAAGTTTAATGATTAATTCAGCAATAGTAAATTATAAACTTGCCAATCTCAATGCCGCAATTAATTCGTTACATAATGCACGGCAAAATAATGCTATGCTTGATGGAGTAACTGATTTTGCTTTAGCAAGCCTTTATGATTATAGCCATAAGTATGAAAGCGCTATTCAATTTTATAAACTATCAGCAACGCAAAGCCCAATTTTAACACCTTCTGATGATTTAGCAATATTTCGGGCATACGTTAATTTGGGTCAATATCAGCAAGCAGACCGTTTTCTTGATGAAATTACCAAGACAACCAGACTAACTGATAAAGATGCGCTGATTACCAAAATAACTCTCTATACCAGTCTAGGCAAATACGATATTGCGTATAATTTGACTAATGAAAAAATTAAAATTTACTCAAATGACAAGGTTATGGTATATTTATATGCTTCATTATCAGGCTTTACTAACCACAGCACACAATCAATAAAATGGTATAAAAAATACATAAAAATGAGTCCCGATGACGCCACTGGCTATAATGATTTAGCTTTTGTGATGGCTGAAAACACCAAAGATTATCAGGAAGCAAGCACCTATGCCGAAAAAGCTTATATGCTATCACCTAAAGATCCGGCGATTCAGGATACGATTGGATGGGTTTACTATAAGCTAGGGAATTATACTAAAGCTCAGGGCTACCTAGAGCAAGCTTACCAACAAACACATGATAGTGACACTGCCATGCACCTGAAAAAGGTTTATCTGGCACAGAAAATGACTGACAAAGCGAATAAAGTGATTGTTCTATCTAAAGATGTCGAGAAACAGCAAAATGAAAAACTCATGCTAAATCAGGTTATGCTGATTTTAATGTACTATCAGTATGGTTTGGATCTTAGTCAATGAAGAAAAGACTACTAATTTTGTTGGCTAGTAGCATATTAAATGGTTGCGCTAGCCTTTATGACACAAAGGTTGACAACCCTGCTGAATATCATAGGCCACAACAGATAGATGACAATTATAACTTAAGTGGACGATTTTCAATACGAACTGCTGAAAAAAACTATTATGGTAATTTTAACTGGCTTAAAGAATCCGGTAATGAAGAGCTTGATTTCATGTCACCTATTGGTTCTACTGTAGCTCGAATTAAAATCGAAAGTGGCGTTACTAGCTTAACTGATGAAGATAATAAGACATATACTGGAAATAACCTAAACCAGCTAATGGAAGAACGTTTGGGATTTACATTACCAATGGCATACTTGCATTATTGGATACAGGGCGTACCTTTACCACAATATCCGGTACAAGAGCCTCTTAAATCTGGATTTAGCCAGCTAGGTTGGAATGTTGAATATTTAAGCTGGTATGATCAGAATCACCCAAAAATTGTTCAGGCTAGCAAGGAAAATTTACGGATAAAACTACTTCTTAATAACTAATAGACTAACTGATTATACTAGCTGTTTTAGCGTAAATAGCAGTAAAAATTTAATAATAAGTACATACTCCCAAAATCTTCGGTATAATTCCTAGCTAATATTTTTGTCCTCGTAGTTAAATGGATATAACGGCCCCCTCCTAAGGGGCAGTTACAGGTTCGATTCCTGTCGGGGGCACCATAATCTTATAAGGCAGAATCAGATTTAAACAATCAAAAACCAATCCTATCAGAATTAATTAATTCCAATTAAACAACCTTCATGTAGTATAATTAATACTCATAATAGTAAAAACTCTAGGATCATTTATGCAAAATAATATTGAAAAAATTGACAGTTTGGTTAAAAACAATAAAGTTGTATTATTTATGAAGGGTTCAGCAAAATTCCCATTATGCGGCTTTTCTGGTCGCGCAGTTAAGATTCTTTCACTATGTGGTGTTACTGACTTTGTGACCTTCAATGTTCTTGAAGATGAAGGTGTTCGTCAGGAAATTAAAGAATACTCTAACTGGCCAACAATTCCTCAGCTGTATATAAATGGTGAGTTTATTGGTGGGTCAGACATAATGGCTGAAATGTATGAGTCTGGTGAGCTTCAAAAATTGCTAGTTTAGTAAAAAGAGGTCCATCAGATGACCTCTTTTTTTATTTATACTATGAATAGGATGGATTATGAATAGTTTTTTAAACCTGCTCCAATTACGACAAATCGAAAGTGAAGCGCTTAAAAATAATATAAACTTAATAGAACGCGCCGGACAAGCAACAGCAATATGGATAAATAGTAAGTTTAATAATAAAACCAGAGTATTAATAGTAACTGGGCGCGGGAATAATGGTTGTGATGGTCTTGCTACTGCAATTCACTTACATAAATTAGGATATAAAGTCGATACTATAAGGTTATTTAAAGACAATACCACAACTAACCAATCTTGGTTTAATAAACTACAACCATTAAAAAAAAGCTTGGTAAAATTCCCCGCGGATCTCGATAAATATGGTCTGATTATAGATGCCATCTATGGCATTGGGCTAACCCACGAACTTGATGTAGAAACAACTAAAGTTATTCAAAAAATAAATAATTCGGACGCATATATTCTTGCACTTGATGCACCAAGTGGCTTGAATCCGTTTAGTGGTCGGGTACAGGGCTATTCTATCACTGCTGATTCAACACTTACATTCATAAGTGATAAACCAGGGCTACATACTGGCGATGGGCTGGATACCTGCGGTGAAATTGAAATTGTTGATTTGGTCAATCTAGAAGATTATACATTAGCGCCCGCAATTAATAAAATTCAATTTAATCTACTTGATGATATTCCTTATCAGCAGTTAATGCGTTCAAAATTTAATACCAGCAAAGGTAACTATGGAACTATAGCCATCATCGGTGGCAATAAAGGGATGCATGGAGCACTATATCTTGCAGGAAGGGCAGCCTTACTTTCAGGGGCAGGAAAAGTTGTTTTAGGTGCACTTGATAGTGATTTCACACTAAACCTTAATACACCCGAACTAATGTCACAACAATCTAAGGAGATTATCCAGAACATTCAGGCTTTTGATGCAATTGCTATTGGTCCCGGACTTGGACAAGATGAAAAAGCCGTAAAAATACTGAATAAATTATTAGATAATATTGAAGATAGTAAACTTCTTGTTGATGCAGATGCTTTAAACCTCATCTCAACCAATCATGACCTTAAATTAAAATTTAGAGAAGTACGCTATAAAATCATCACTCCACACCCTGGAGAAGCAGCGCGGATTCTTGGTGTCACAGTAAATGAAGTTCAGGAAAACCGTTTCATGTCAATTGCAGATCTAACGGATAAGCTAAATAGTGTTACCATTTTAAAAGGTGCTGGTACATTAATTCAATCTGGCAGCAATATATATATTAATTCCACTGGGAACCCAGCTTTGGCTAATGCTGGACAAGGTGATACATTAACTGGAATCATTGTATCTCTACTTGGACAGGGCATGGATTTACTATCAGCCAGTAGATTTGGTGTTTTTGTTCATGGACTTGCTGCAAGTAGGCTTGTTTCTGTTCGTAAAGGGTTTAATGGAATTCTGGCTAGCGATGTAGCTATAGAAGCCTCCAAGATAATAAATGAATATGTATATGCTGGAGTTTTTGATTAACCTCTCTTATACATAGCAGAAATTAATTTTTTGCATTTGACACCTTTAGATAGGTATAAATAATGAAAGTCGGCTTCTTGTAATCCTAAAATTACTATTTCCGCCAAAATCTAGCTTATAGATAACTATTTAAAAGAGCGTGAATTAACCTATCCCAACCATTTAAGGCTATAAAAAGCAATATTTTAATTGGTAATGAGATTGTCACAGGAGACATCATCATCATTCCCATTGCAACCAAGATATTAGAAACCAGAATATCTATAACTACCGAGGGTAAGTAAATTAGAAAACCAATTTTAAAAGCTTTGGTCAATTCACTAATCATAAAGCCGGGTATTAATACCAATAAACTATCAGGGTGAACAGCCGTCATCATTTGCGGAGACCAAAACTTATTAAGAGCATGAAAGAAAAACTGATTTTGTTCTTGAGGAGTATGTTTCTGTAAAAAAGATTTAAGTGGTTCACTTGATACATTAAAATCATTAACTAAGTCCTGACAACTAATATTTGGCTTTGACATATCAGTGGTTAGGGCATCATACGAGTTTTGATATACTGGTGCCATCACATAAAAGCTAAGAATTAGGCTAATACAATAAATAACGATATTAGGAGGAATTTGCTGCGTTCCTAAACTTTCTCTAGCAAGCAAGAGAACCATTGACATTTTTACAAATGAAGTTGTTAAAATAACGATTATAGGTAAAAAACTAAGTATTGTAAAAAAACTAATTAGACTAATTGGATTACTATTGGCAAAATTCATGAACTCACCTTTAAATAAGCATTATATTCTCGAGTACGTAGCTCAAGATCTTGGTTTAAATTTGCCATAGTTCGCACCAAGGCATCCTGAAGATTTTGATTTTTAGTATTTTTTAAGATTAACTCTAAATCATGTACCTGCTGCCTTTCTTTGCTTAAAGTATCTAACTCTTGATGCTTTTCCTCCTGAATTAGACAGGAGCGATCAATACAGTTTGCTTCGGCAACAGGAGAACTTGAAACAGTCCCTTTCTTTTTTATCAAATTATTTAAATCATCTAAACTAACTTTAAAAATAAATGAGGTTTTAAAGGTAACTGCATTACTATCTATTGCAATAATTGTAATACCCTTATATGTGCTTCCAGGATATAATTTAGTACCATCATCAGTTATAATCCAAGGGGAATTTCCGCTATATACCTCTTCTACTGAAAATGGAATTGCTTGAAAAATATCATTTGCACTTAGCTTAATATTAATAACTCCATTATGGCTATCATTAAATTGCCGAATAGACTCATTAAGACTACTTATCTGGCTTGAGGTCAAATACCCTGTGATTGAAACTATCCCTACAGAGTAGTTTTTTGTAATTTTAACTTGATCTGTTATAGATTCTGTATTTTGTAAAATAAAAGTATCTATATCATTACTAATATAAATATTACTAACATTAATCACACCTAAATCACCAACCTGATTTGCAATATCAATTTCTAAGCTATTTATATTTTCTATATTATCGGTAATTCCACNNNAATTCCACTTGCAATAATTCCAATGGATGGATTAAAACTTAATTTTGGATTAACAATTTTATCCTGAGTCATTATATTTAAAATCTTGGGTTCTATTGCATTAAAAGCCATTATTCGATTTTGATAATGAAACTTACGAAACCGGAAAGCAATGTCAGTAAGTAATGCCTTATTTTCAACTATTCCATTTAATACTAACTGTCCATTTTTGCTATCTAATTTAACATTAGAAAATTGGCTTGGTAACCCAACTAATACTTGATTTAATTTGGTTTTGTTAGCCCATAATTCACTGCTATTATTTTCTAGCTGACTTTCACGCCGAATACTAGATAAACTAATTAATATCAAACAACTAAATAAAATTACAAAAATTATACCTAAATATACAAATTTGCCAAATTTAGTATATACCATTACCCAAATACGAATTAATAAATTTTTTAAAGGTGCAAAAATCATTAAAACCTTTTGTCTCAACCAACTTATAGAAATAATACTTTCTTTATCTAAGGATAACCTAGCTCTATCTAAGTTGCTAGCAAAGCTTTCTGCTTCTTTAGTTTGATTGTCATGCTCACTTTTTTGATTTGATTCACTATTTATTAAGTGTACAGTTGAGATTAAATCAAGGTTTTTATCTAAAGTAATCGCACATACACAACTACTAACTTCAATAATTAAAGGTAAATCAAATTCCTTGTTAGCAAATGTCTGCTTAGAAATATAATTTATAACTTTACCACTAGCAGCAGAAACTGAGACTAGCTCTCCACAAATTTTAAATTCAAGACTATACGGCTCTTCACTTTCAATATAAATATCACTATTCCAATCATTACTTAAGGTATAGCGATGATTGACATCAAGATTAACTATGGCGCCTTTCTGCGCACCCTCTAATACGATAAAATACATTCTCCCCTCCCTTAATTTAACTCTATCTTACCCAAACTATTAAATTTTGCGTGCCGACCTAGTTCTTGAAATGACAACACGACTAAATTTGGTATTTCAATCTCAATCATTGTGCGAACATATCTTCTGATATCGGCTTGACAAATAATTGTTGGATTTTTTACGAGTGGATTATCTCTAGTAATTTGATAAATTTGTCTTAAAATAGCTGCCTGATGCTTAGTATCCAAGTTAAGATGACTGCCTTGCTCCGTATATCGGATGTTATCTCTGATTAAGTCTTCAACTTGATAATCAAGAATTATGCTAGAAAACATATAACTTCCATGGCTAAATTTATGCGCAATATAACGACCTAGCTTCTGTCTAATTTGCTCACCAATAATAATAACATTTCGCTCTTCTTGAGCCCATTCCAACATCGTATCAAGAATTAATTTTAAATTACGAATTGAAATACCCTCAGAAATCAGTAATTGAAAAATCTCCGTAATTTTATTAAGTGGTAGCATCCGCAATAATTCACGAATTAACTCTTGATATTCTGTAAACTTGTCTAATAAGTTCTTAACTTCTTGCAAACCAAAAAAGCCTGTAATATGTGTTTTAATGTAAAATTTCAGATGCAAAATTAAAAACTCTTCAATATTAAGTACTGTTATGTTACAGGACTTACACTCATGTAAATATCTAGCATCAACCCAAAAACTATTACCAATAAGCCCAGTTTCTAATTGATTATCTATCATATTCTCAAAATTTATTAATTCTTTTGCTTCATTATCTAATACTAAAATCTTATCCCAGTAAATATTACCTTTTACTTCAGGTAGTTCAAATACATCTAATTGATATTCTGAAATTTTAAATGTATGATTATAGCGAAGTATAATTTGTGGAATACTCACCCCCAAATCTTTAGCAAACTCTTGATAAATCTGGTTAAGTGCAGAATTTAATTTACCTTTTTGTGTTCGCATCTCATTTGAAACATGTAAAGTCAACGGAGATATCTTCATCTGAACCTCAGGATTAATCACTCCATCATTATCAGCGTCTTCAACAAGCATTTGTTTGTTATCACCACCATTTGAACGCTCATGTTTTTTATATAATATAAAACCAATAAACAGAAACATTATTAGAAATAGACTCAGAATAAGGCTTGGCATACCAGGAATCATTATCAAACCAAACAATAATGCAGCTGCAGCAAAAACAGGTTTATAATCAGAAAATAATTGCTTTAAAATTATTTGTCCTAAATTTGTTGAACTTTCATCATCGGTTACGTGAGTTATTAAAATACCAGAGGTAATTGAAATTAATAATGCAGGAATTTGTTGTACCAAACCATCTCCAATAGTTAGAATTGAATATTTTTCAGCTGCTGCACCAGCGCTTAACCCCTGCATCGCTATACCAATTATTAATCCTCCGCAAATATTTATCAAAATATCAATGATACTTGCAATCGCATCACCTTTAACGAACTTCATTGCTCCATCCATTGCACCATATAAACGACTTTCTCTACTTAAGTTTTGACGAAGGATTGTAGCCTGTTCCATTGTAATATTCCCAGCTTTTAAATCGCCATCAATGGTCATTTGCTTACCTGGCATCGCATCCAGAGAAAAACGAGCGGCAACCTCAGCAACTCTCTCTGAACCCTTAGTTATTACAATAAAATTAATCAAAGTAATAACTAAAAAGATAATACCCCCAACCACTAAATTTCCATTAACCACAAAATCACCAAATGTACTGACAATTTCACCAGCATCACCATTTAATAAAATTAATCGACTTGTAGAAATAGTAATTCCGATCCTGATTAAAGCTAAAATTAGCAGAATACTAGGGAATGTGGAAATTGCCAAAGATGATTTAATATAAAAAACCACCATTAGAATAAGAACTGAAACACCTAGATTAAACGCAATAATACTATCCATCAAATAAGTAGGCAATGGAATAATAATCATCATTAAAACCATAATCAATACTAAAACAACCGTACTTTCACGATTATTCTTAAATAAACTAACTCCAAACTCATTGAATTTCATTTAGTATAACCACCCCATAATTCAGTTATCTTCTTTAACACTTTGTAGCATAACTTGAACATTTTCTGCTTTTAGTCCCGGCACTGAGTTTGCTACTAGTTCTTTTATTCGATTACTATAAATATCTAAATGAGAACTTGGTAAATATTTAATTAATACTGAAGCTGATGGATGACCGTCATCACCATGCCATAAATCATCATTGGCTTGAGGTAAACTTACCTGAGCTGAAACAGAAATTACACCATCTAATTTGGACAGCATTGCTGAAATTTCCTGATTTAAAGCATCAATAAACCGAGCCTGCTCTTCTAAAGGTGATGATATCATGCCATCTTTCTTAAATATTTGACCAAGTGTTTGAAACTGTGTAGTTGGTTCCCCTAAGTTATTAAGAATACTCAAAGCCTTTATTTGATCCGACTTAAATACTTCAATGTTTATTGAGCCATCTTTATTTATATCCTGATCTGCATTGATATCATTTTTGCCCAGACTAAGTATCACTAGGTTGGCATCATTCTGGCTTAGGTTTCTTAGAAGTACTACTTGATTACCATGACAAGCAACAATAACAAGAGACACTATTATTAATAAAATACTCTTACTTAAAAACATATATGATTTCATTGTTTACAAATTTCTNNACTCAATAACAATATGATATAAACTACTTAAATAAAGACTCAATATAATCATTGCAACTACACTTTTAATTGGCATAGCAAGTGTAGTTACTTCCAATTGTTTTACAAAAGTACTAAAAAGCCCCAGAGAAAACTCCGCAATAAACATACTAAACATTATTGGTAAACTTAAAATAATAATATAATAGCAAAATCTGCAAAACTCTCGAATTACAAATTCAAAATTTAATTGATGAGGGAAAATTTCTACTGGAGATATAGCAATAAAGCTAATTCCAACTATTTTGATCAAAAACAATAAACCGCCACTCAATATAAAATAAGCATAAAACCCCTGGCTCATTAGTTTGGATAATGAAGAGGAGGGAGTATTAGTTAAATTATTTATCATTGCACCAAATTGCTCACCCCTTTGTTGATCAATCAGGTTACCTACAGCCTCAATCAAAAATAATGGCAAACTAGTAAGGTAACCTAAAACTACACCATCTGCTACATTTAGCAACAGAAATGCAATCTTAATAAATAGACTATCAGGAGTGATGGTCATATTAAACATTGGAAAGAAAATTATTGCTAAAGAGAAGCATATTGCGCCTCTAATAAAATTTGGAGTTAATTTGGCATTAAAGAGCGGATTAATTAACATTAGTCCAAATATTCGGGCACAAATAAATAAATAAATCCAATAATTAAACATTTAAACACTGCTTTAAATATTTATACTTTTCTTGCTGTTTAACTAATTTAT
>FRDC01000734.1_pt1 | contig 29445 bp, 26 predicted proteins | sample 1106171 | NCBI WGS metagenome assembly FRDC01 (sample SAMEA3930566, study PRJEB13176) | freshwater metagenome | biome: Drinking water system; feature: drinking water; material: water | place: Singapore | collected 2014-12-20 | reverse complement strand
GACGGAGAATGCGTGGAGATCTGAAATTGCAATAACAGCACTGACAATTACAACCGCACAGGCCACGGCGAGGGGACGTAGGGCATTCATCCAGGACCTCCTATCGATAAAAATGGCGCGGGCAGATCAACAAAATGTTGTATCGAAGATGCTGGCAACGTTTGTCTTCGTGTCAGCAGCTGTTAGTCGGGTCATAGACGGGAAAGGTTCATGTCTTTTGGGGCGGCAGTCTAGGCGGCAGGGCAATTCTTGTCAACGCGTCCGCCGGTTCTCGGATTTCCGAACTGATGGGATGTCGGAATGGTGGGCGAGATGGACTGTGACGCCCATTCATCTGTGGATCTTGGTTTTTTATCCGGGTTGAGGTAGCTTTGAGACATTTCTGGTCGGGCACGAATGGATTCTGTTTCGGGAGGAGGCTTTCCACATGAGACAGCGGATAGCGCAGATCGCGAAAGGGCTGGTCCTAGTCGTGTTGGTCGCCGGATGTACGGCGCCGTTGTTTGAAATTACCGACAATAAAATCGAGACGGGGGCTGAAGCTCCGGTGACGCTCGAGCAGGTGAAGGCCGCGATCATGGATGCCGGCAAAGGGCTGAATATGAAGATGGTGGCCACGAAGCCGGGGGAGATTCAGGGAACCTATCAAACCGGCAACGCGACGGCGGTCGTGGCGATCCCCTATACGAAACAATCGTACGGGATTCATTACAAAAGCAGTCAAAACCTCAAGTATGACGGGAATAAGATCAATAAGAAGTACAACACGTTCGTGACCAACCTCGATACCGCCATCCGCCGCGAACTGTCCAAGATTACGAAGGTGACGCAGACGCAGAAGGCCGAGGAGCCGACGACGATGGGCGGGTTGATGAACTGGGTGCGCAGCATCGGCGGGTCTGACGATGCCAAGGCGAAGCCCGCGGCGGAGAAACCCAAAGACGCTTCAACCGACGGTGTGAAATAGTTCGAGGTTGCGTGGTCAGGCCATCCGGTCAGCCGGCCGTTTCTTCGGCTGATGAGATCATGTCGCAGGCCTTTTGGTTGCCGTTCTTGCAGGCATAGCTCCAGAGCGCGCGGGCGAGCGCGCGATCAAGGGGGACGCCCTCGCCCATCCAAAATAACGAGCCCAGTGCCGCGCAGCTGTTCAAATCGCCCTTCCTGCATCCTTTCTCAAAGAATTTGGCTCCGCGGGGAATGTCCTTCGGCACTGTGTCGCCCAGGAGGTACCGGCTGGCCAGCCGGAAACATTTGTCGCCCTCGCCGGCATTGCAGGATTTTTCGAGCGACGGCGGATCCTTTCTGGCACTCTTGGGTTCCGCCTGTGCCTTCTGTTCAGGCTTTTCCTGTGCCACCGGTGGTTTTGCCGGCGGTTCTTCAGTGTATTGCTTTAATTGCGCGGTCACTTTTTCCAGCTCCGCATGCAGCCGGGCGATCTCGGAGGCTGACTCCTTGGGGTTGGCCTGCTGGGGTTCCTGCGAGTGACGCGTCGTGGCTTGATCGGGGATGAAGACAAATTCGCCTTGCTCAGGGGTCAACGACCAGAACTGCGGTCGCTGGGTATGACCGAGCAGGTGAGCCGCCGCATACACGCGCTGGTCGAGATAGGTATAGAGCTCGGATGTCGGAATCACGCCATCCTCATTGAGATCGGCCAGTCCTTTCCCCAATCCTTCGAGCAGATAATAGGTGAACGCGCTGTGTCCCCACGTGGGACTTTCGACGGCTTGTTGATCGGCTCCCCCGGCGGTTAAGAGTTGCCGGCCTTTCTCGCGTGTGATCAGTTTCAAGTAGGACTCCGCGGTCGGAGAGAGGCTGCGAAAACGCTGTCCGGCAATCCCGCCGTAGCACGAATCGATCAGAAAAAGAATTTGTTTGGCGGGGAGGGCCTGCGCGAGCGACTGAATCAGACCCATGTCGATCGCGGTGCCGCTCAGGGCGTTGGCTTCGGCGTCGACGGGGAGGAGGTAGCCCATCGTATTGCCGGCCCCGTATTTTCTGGTTTCACCGTGGCCGGCGAAGAAGATGACAACTTGGTCCTGTTCCCCCACATCCGCCGGGAGTTGATCGCCGAGCGCATGCAGAATGGCTTTGCGCGTAGCGGCCCCGTCATACAGCGCGGTGACCTTAAATCCCTTCTTCGAGAACAGGTCCGCCATGCTTTTGGCGTCGGCGGTAGCATAGGTCAGATTGGGCACATGCTGATAGGCATTAATGCCGACGACTACGGCCCAGGACTTTCCGCTCCGGCCTGCCACGAATTCGGCCGGCGACTTGCCGTCGATGTTCGTCACCCGCACACCCCGTTTCGCGTCGGCGGCGTAGCCCGGTGTCCACGGGGTCAAGAAACAGAGGAGCGACAAGAGGGGAGCGAGGTAGCGCGTCAGCGGATGTCGGGGGACGAAACCACTGAAAGACTGCCGGGGAGGTGTACGGTGGCGGTCACAAGTGGCCATCGGGCGTATCTCACAGTCATCTGCCGCCATTATAGTCCGCCGGTCCCTGCAATCACCACGCTGTCAGAGTCGTCAATTGCCCGGGAGTGCGGGCTGATCGCAACATAACACCGTCGCCGGCCTATGCCTACTTCATATTCTGAATGATCGAGGTTGCGGTCTCGTGCATGGCCTTTAGCATATTCGAAATTACTTGAAGGGCCTGTTGCTGTCGTTGCAACAGGTGTTGCAGTGCGACTTGGGTCTGCTGTTGTTGGTCTCCCGTCGAACCTGTGCGGCTTTGAATCCGGGCTCGTTCCGCCTCGGTGCGGATTTTCACAATCGTGTCGGCGTGTGCTTTGATTCCCTGCAGTGTAACGTGGAGGTCGAACGGCCGTCCGGCTTGCGTCTGGCCTGTGACATATCGTTTCCATGCATCAAGAATCGTGTCTGCTGGTTTTCCCTCTCCAAGCATTGTGCCGATGGCGGTCAGGTCCGGGGCGAGCGGCCGGCCGCCGATATTGGGATAGGGAATGGGAATCGGGCCGCCGGGTGACGGGGTCTTGGCGACATCCGGAAAGGAAGGTGCGGAAGGTCCAGCCGGGGCCGAGGTCTGAAGCTTGTTGAATTTGGCTTCGACCGTATGGGGCTGATCCATCCTCAGTGCGCAGGGGGCTGTGCCGCGGCAATCGCCGGCCCAACCAGCAAAGGTCGAACCCGGTGCAGGAAGCGGTGCGAGCACAACCGGTGCGCCGGGCGGATACTGAGCTGAGCAAGCGGGAGGGCAGGCAGCGGCAGGCGGGATGGCCACTTTACCCTGACCCTCTCCGACCACGCGAATGTTCAGGGGTTGCATCGGCTGCGGAGACGGCGGAGCAGGGACCGTCACCCGCGGGAAGTTCAACCCCCGGGATTCTACTGGGTCTTTCTCCTCGGCCCATGCCGGAGCGGTCGTCACGATAATCGACAAGAGCCCGGCAGCCATCAGCGAGTGATGCATTGTCATATACCCTCCGTCCGACCCGCGAGGTTTCGTCTCAGAGTGTCAGATTGATGGTTTCGCAATACATGTCGACCTCAACCAGGCCGACTTTCTGCTCGGTGCCGGACTTGATCGGGTCCGGTTCATAGCGAACAATGCCCAATCCGCCGAGTTGAACGGAAGCCACGACGTTTTTCAGCGTCGGGTCGAGCCATTCGAGTAGGCCGGCACGTTCCCCGTTGGGTTTGCCTTTGATTACGGTCTCGTCGAACCAGGCATAGAAGGCTCCAGCATCGGATTCCGGCAGCGTGATGCGCACGAGTGAGCAGTCGAGCGGGCCGTGGACTTTGGACTGCTGTCTGAAGGCGTCTTGACCGGGTGACTGTGATAACAGTGCGCGTTTTGCGGAGATAGCGTCGACGCTCATGATCCGGCCGCAGGCTTTTTCCAGCCCCTGAACATTGAAACGGAAATTGCCGGCTGTGATCTGCTTGGCCTTGGCATTCGTCGGACCAGCAAGTTTCCCTTTTCCTCCGGCCAGGCGAGTTGATTGCGGCGTGAGACGAAGCGTCAATAACGCCTGGGTTTTGCCTTCTGCGGCATCCGCTTCCGGCAGGACGATTTCTGACAGCAGGGCGCCGGAAAATTCCAGACGTTTGACCTCGTTGAAGTTCATGTCGGCATAGAGAACGGCGCCGTTTTTCTGGACGGACGATTTCCCGAGCGTGTCTGAAATCCAGCCCGCCAGCACCTTGTCCACCGAACTGAGCGGGATCTCGATCACAATATCTTCGAAACGAACGGGCCCGGGCCGTTTGCGCTGGATCATATCCTGGCCTATGACTTCCGCAATGACGTCGGCGAAGACGCCACCGCCGTCGACGGTGGTGAGAAACCCCGCGAATTGGCCGTCCAGTTCAAGGGCGGTGTTATTCCGCACGAACGCGGTGCTCTTGATCGCGGCTTCCGCGGGACTAGCCAGGCCACTCAGCAAGGTCGGCAACCCGAGCAGCATCGCTCCTCCTGCAGCCATGCCGGCTGTGCGGAACAGGTCACGGCGGGAGAGGCCCGGGGTGCTTTCGTTATCAGAGGGCGGTGTTTTTTGGCTCATGATGACTCCCTTCGGCGAAAAAATGGATTCAGGATGGTCACGGAATCTGATCGCTGTGATGTTTGTCGATGCAAGAGCGGAAAGGTTCATAGGTATGCTTGGCGGAAAGTGTAGGAGTCGGCTTAGACCTTGTCAATCAATGGTTGATTCCGAGGTGATGCGGTACGGCGTACGGATGGCTGCAGCAATTGACTCCGCTAGAGATGTGAACGTTGCTGCTGGGAACCGGACACCGCAGAAAGATCCTCAGCCGGAGAGATCGGCCCCCTGCAGAATCTGCGCAGGGTCTTCAGACGGTGTTGGGACAGTGCTGGGGAGGCCTCAGTTCGATCCAGAGATCCCAACAGGGTACTGACGACCACTCAGCTTTCTTGAGGCACAAAGATAAAATCGCCCAGGCTTTCGTGTCCCGCCATATGAATAGGGTCGTAGGTCGGAATCTGTTCCGCATTCAATCTTTGCGAGGTGCTGACGACTCTGGTACGGACGGCCCAGAAGAGCCGCTCGGCTTCTAGGACGGTGTTGTTCTCCTCGAGGACACCGAGCAGTGCATCGGCAAAGACGGAGTGGCCGCTGCCGCCGGCATCGAGGACCGGCTTCACCCCGCCTGATGTCATGGCGGTACGCACGCGCTTTTTGGCGAGTGTCTTGAGCAGATCAATCCGCGCGTCGTCGCTCAACCCCGGCTTGAGTTGGGCAAGCGAGCTGCGGGTCAACTTCCCGCTAAAACAGGAATCCGCCACAACCATGACATGCTTGGCTGAGATCAATTGCAACATGTCGGTGACGCCGGGGAGCAGAATCCACTCGGAGTTGTCATTGATCTCCGCATCGACCGGAATCCAATAGCCGCGGTCGATGCCTTGTTCCAGGTGGCCGTGTCCGGCGTAGTAGATGAGTAAGTTGTCTTTCTCGGTGAGCACCTTCCGGTACTGATTCAGGGCCTTCATAATCTGCGCGCGGGTGGCATCTTTCAGCAGCGTCACCTGAAAGCCGTACTGTTCCTTCAGGACGTTGGCGATCGCGCTGGCGTCGGAGATCGCATTCATCAGCTCGGGCCAATGTTTGTAGTGGTCGTTGCCGATCACGAGTGCGTGGTACCGGCCGAATCCAGAGAGGTCCTGCTTCGGGATGGCCGGGGCGATCTTAGCTGATCCGCGCGTCTTGAGCATGAACTTGAGGGTCGCACGTTTGTTCTGCATATCGACGGCGAGAATCTGTACGGCGATTTCTTCGCTGTTTGAACGAAGGGCGGGAAGCGCGGTAGTGAAGACCCCGTCATCGTTAGGCTTCACCAGTTCCCCGTTGACGGTGAGTGTGCGAAGGCCGGCCGCTGCTAATACGCGCCCGGTGACGGAGCGTCTCGTGCCGGTGCTGACAGGAACCGCCAGTTCATCGGTAGTTACTTGAATGCCACGGGTCTTGGCGAGAGGCGGATCGATGATTTCGAGCGACGGCCCGTCGAAGCCCAGGTCGGTAACGGAAGCGACCTGGAGTGCCTTGGCCTGTTTCTCCGCGTCGGCTTCCAGTGTGGCGATTTTCTGCTGAAGCTGTGCCACATCTTTTGCACGCGCGTCGGCTTCGCGTTTGGCCTGCGCCATATCCTGCTGGAGTTTCTTGACAGCCTCTTCCGATCTCGCCAGGGCGCCGGATTGATCCGGTTTGGCCCGCAGCTGTTCGAGCTGGGCGCGAGCCGTTTGGTATCGCTCCTCGGCCTCCAGGCTTTTTCTGGTTTCGTCTGTCGCAAGGTGCTGCCGCTCGCTGAGCTGGACGCTGAGCTTCGTCAAGTCCTGGTTGGCCGTTGCAAGTTGGGATCGAAGGGCCACGGCTTCGTTGTCTTTCCTGGCCAGCGACTGTTCCAAGACTTGAATGCGCTCGGCGTTCTTTTCGAGGAGCGCGATACGCACTTGGAGCTGTTTTACCTCAGTGTCGCGGGCGGTGAGTGCCTGGCGATCGCGCAGGGTCGTCGTGTTGAGGGCTTGGAGTTGTTGTTCCAGGGACGCGGCCTGTTTACTGGTATCAGGTTTGGATTTGAGCTGGCTCAGCTCGGCCTGCAAGGCAACCGCCTGTAGTTCTTGCTGCCGGATCTTTGTCCGGGCTAGTTGCGCCTGTGTGGAGCGCTCCTGGAGGTCCTTTCGAAGCGTGGCGACCAGGTCTGTCGTCTCCTTCAATTCTCCGGAGAGCCGTTTGATGTCCTGCTCGCGAGCGGCAAGCATCTGCTCCAGTTCGCGAATGCGCCTGGCCGCTAGCGGATCCGGTTGTTTCTTGGTCGTCAGTTGCGATAAGGCGGTTTCGTTGAAGCCTGAGGCTTTCGCAAACCATCGGAAGGCTTCAGTCGGATTCTTCTCCACGCCGAGCCCCAGTTCGTAGAGCCGGCCCAACCCGACTGCTGCACGCTTGTCGCCCTGCTCGGCTGCCTTCCTGTACCATTCGACGGCTTCCTGGTAGTTCGGCGTAGTTCCCAGTCCCTTCTCATAGATCGTTGCGGCATAGTATTGAGCCTCGGGCGAACCTTGTTGGGCTTCGCTCAGCCAGACTTTCAGAGCGGATTGATAGTCGGCACGATCGGCCGCGACATATTCGCCACCCCGAATCGCACAGTCCTCCTTTGTTGTACGTACAGGACGGCGCGCGGTGACATAGGTGGTTTTGGTGCCGAGCTGGCGGATCTGTCCCGGTAAGAGGCAATCGACGATCTCATAGGCGTCGGTGCCACCGGGGGCGTTGATGGCGCCCATGACGGCGGAAACCGAATCCACTGAAGGCGGTTCAGAGGCGCAGGCGGTTAGGGAAAGCAGGGTGATGGCGAATAGTATCTGCGGACACTGTTTGTGCGGTGGTGACGGTGCCATGTCCCAACACTCATTCTGGGTGACTGCCTGTTTGTCGAGCAGGTTGTCAGGGAGATTCAACGAGAGCTCGAACGGTGAACGGTTCAGAGGTCCTGCCCGTTGCAGGCAGCAGACAGTCTACCTATAATAAGCCGCCGCGCCAAGGGGTCCAGGGAGAAAGTCGGACGCGGCTGTGAACCGCTAGAGAAGTAACGCCGACAGACGGGAAAGGCCGTAGTTACTCCGATGGAGTGAAACGGGATGAACGCCGATCGCAGATCTGTGCACGGGGAGGGAGCATGCTGAAACGGGTGAAAAGAGTGCTGGCAATTTCGTGTATTACGCTTCTTGTTGCACAAGTCCCGGCGTACGCGCAGACGTTGAATCAACAAAATCAAGCCTTGTTGGCCAGCAATTGCACGGGTCTTTCCGGTGGTCCGTACGGGACAAATCTCAATGCCATTTGTGCTGCCGGTGGATCAGCACAGGGGGCAGCGGGCGGCGGTGCGGCTTCCGTCCAAGCTTCAGCGGCCTCTATCTTGAACCGGACGATTCTGCAGCGTCTGGACGAAACTAGACAGGAAGTGCCATCGTTCGGAGTGAGGCATGCTTCGACGATGATGGCGAATCCGTTCGGAGCGGTCATGCCGGGACTGTTTGGAGGGATGGGGATGACCTCGCCTTCTCAATCGATAGCGGGACAGTCCGCGGGCATGTTCGGCATGAGCAGTGAACGCTGGAAGGGGCTCGGCTTGTTTGCGTCAGGCCTGGTAGAGTCGCTTAGCCGGAACGACACGACGTTTCAGGATGGCTATCGTTCTTCGATCTTGGGGTTTACGGTAGGTGGCGATTATCGGGTTTCGCGCCAGGTGACGGCCGGTATGGCGTTTACCTATTCCAACACCAGTGGTGATTTTCGCCAGGGGGGCAATTTCAGTAATAAGGGCTATGACTGGACGTTGTTCGGCCAGTATCTTCCTACCGACCGTAGTTTTGTCCAGGTGACCGGAGGGTATGGGCGCAACAGTTACCTCGTGGACCGGCGCAACAGTCTGACCTTGTCAAACATTAATGTGAATGGCTTTTCTTCCAGTAACTCGAATGCGGATGTGCTCAAGCTCGGTGTATTGGCGGGATACGATGTCCCTATTGGCATCTTTACGGTTGGGCCGCGGGCGGGATTCAATTTTAGTCACACGCACATCCATGGGTACGACGAGCAGGGTAATACGGGATTAGAATTACGAATCAACGACCAATACGTGAATTCCTCCCAGAGCTTGCTGGGCTTGCAGGGACAGGCGGCTATTAGTACGGGCCTTGGTGTACTGGTGCCGCAAGTCAATGCCGATTATATCCATGAATTTGCCAACTCCCAGCGCTTCTTGAGTGCACAATACGTTCAAGATTTCAGTCCGACTCCGAGCAAATTCCGCTTCCAGAATGACGTCCCTGTCAGAGATTATTTCAATGTGGGAACTGGACTGATGATGGTCTTACCGAACGGCTGGCAGCCCTTTGTGAATTTTCGCGTGATGGTCGGCAACCAGCAGTTCAACAACTACGCTGGGACTTTTGGGTTGAGAGTCGATCTCTAGCGGGCGGTCATAGGGAGATCGTTTGAAGGGCCTGCCCTGGACAGTTGAGGGGGCTTCCTGTATAAGGTTGAAAGCATTGATCAAGAATGCGTGAGCGGGCGTAGCTCAGTGGTAGAGTCCTTGCTTCCCAAGCAAGTTGTCGTGGGTTCAAATCCCATCGCCCGCTCCAACATTCCCCCTGCGAAACCGTAACAGTATGCTCAAGGTAGGGCTTGTGAGCCGAAGAGGTTCCAGGTCCTTTTTTGTATCTCCTGCATGGTGGCCTATGCGATTGCGGATCGCTCTCGTCGCTCTGATGATTGCGCTGGAGGCCTCTTTAGGCTGTCACTACTACGAGGAATATCGCGTGTTGAAATCAACGGCGGATATTCAGGATGAGAAGGCTGAACTGCTGAAGGCCTATCGGCTCTGTCTGGCGAAGTATCACGATGAGCCTCCCAAAGCCAAAGAGTTCTGTGCTCCCTATACGCAAAGTCTTCGAGAGCTTGACGTACGGCATCAGATCACACGCTAATGAGAGGAAGGACAGGAATATGAAGTTGGCACGCCCTGTGGTGATCGTGACGGCAGCATTTCTCGGCGGCATCGCCGGCGGGGTGCTGAGTGATCAGTTGTTTTTAGGAAAGACCGTTCAGGCGCAGAAGACCAACGGAGTAAACGCCGAAGAATTTTTGTTATTGGATCAGGCGGGCAAAGCCAGGGCCGGACTGGGGTTGGATGCGAACGGCGAAGTAGGACTGATCCTGACGAGCAAAGACGGCAGCAGAACTCTCACACTATCTCCGGACAATCCTAAAGCGATCACTCTGGTTGAGCGCGGAGGGCGAGTGCTGTTCTCAATGCCCTAAGATTGATAGGGGGAACGGAGAAGGCGCCTAGACGGCCTTCTTGACCAGCCCTGAACGGAGGCAGCGGGTGCATACACGAATCTTCTTGTTTGCACCGCCTACGACTGCACGAACGGTCTGAATGTTGGGGTTGAATACCCGCTTGGTCTTGTTGTTCGCGTGACTGACGTTGTTCCCGGATTTCGGTTTCTTCTGACAGAGGTCGCAAGAGAATGCCACGGTAGTGCTCCTTCTGAGTGATCGCGCGATTAGTTAGCGCGATAAAGTAGCATAACAAGATGAACGGTGACAAGTGCCTGGCCTTATGACGGTCGGGGTTTTGAGAATAGCCGGGGATGGAGCGGAATGGAGATCTCGAATTGGATCGGATTTGTCGCTGGGACACTGACGACGATCGCGTTTCTGCCGCAGTTAGAGCGCACCTGGAAAACAAAGTCCGCCGACGACATGTCGCTGGCGATGCTGCTGATATTTACGACCGGCGTATTTCTCTGGTTGCTGTACGGTTTATTGCTGACGGCATGGCCGATTATTGCCGCCAATGCAATCACCTTTGTTCTGACCCTTGCCATTCTGGTCCTGAAGCTCAAGTATCAAAAGCAGCGTTGACCTGGTGGGTGATCCCGTCTTTGATCGGGTAGTGGGGCTCTAGGAGGTCGGCATGGTCAGGGTCGGCGGCAGTGGCACACTGATGTCGAAGCTCGAGTCCCCGCCGTCATCGAGTCTGTCTTTTCCCGTACTATAGAGCTTCTTCTGAGTCGGGCTCCAGAGCATGGGAAGTCCCGTGAAGGGGTCAAAATACATCGAACCGACTTCCGCGAGTCGAGTCGGGATGGTGTCTGTGGCCGTGGGTTTCCTTATGAGAATTTGCAGCGAGACCAGGCGGAGTCGGGCATCGGTTTCAACCAGACGCTGGCTGAAGGGTTCCCATTGCGGATCGAATTCCATCGGGTCGGCGAGCCGTTCGAGAAATGTGCGCTGGGAGTGTTTGGCGATGTCGCGGAGGCGAGGAAGCGGACTGTGAATTGTTGCAGCTGTTTTGATCGTGGCGTCGTAGAAGCTTGCGTAGGCATCCCAGGTTCGTTGTCCGTTGGAGGTCAACCACAACCCCGTATGGCTTTGGGGGTGAACGATTTTTTGAAATGCGTCAGGCGGCAGATGGGCCAGGGTGGTCACTGTGGCAAGTTCCGGAGTGTTGCTCTGCGGCTGCCGCGCTCCTGTGACGGTTTCCGTGCGGCTATGTTGATAGCCCATCATGAACTCATTTTGAATCGGCCAACGAAGTGAATACTCTGTGGCGGTCAGAGGCTGGAGGAGGCTCAGTCCTTGAGTCACCACGTGTTGATCGACCGTGGTCTGGCTCAGCATTCTCGACAGGAGTTCGACGTTGTCTTCGATCATCACCGTCGCCAGCATCTTGATCGGCAGTGTGCGCGCCTCACGCAGAACGGTGCGCCACTTGGCGATGTCGAGCGTAAGTCGATCCAGGCCGGTTCTGACCTGGCCGGCGAATCCGGTTGCGATAAAAAGCCGATGGGCGGCGATGAGTTCCTCACTGCGCGGTGCGCCGAGGCGGCCGTATCCCCAATCTTCAAATCGCATGCGGAGCCACTGTTCGTACCGGGTGACGAGCGGCGCATAAAGCGGAGCCGACGATCGAAATGAGGCGGCTTTGTTTTGGAACTCCGACAGCGGGTCTGCGGTATGCCATTCAGGCACGACGCGGTCGAAGGCGACCGGAAGGCGAAGTTCTGTACGTCCGGGTTGATCCAGGTCGAAGCGGAGCTCCGTTGGGTGCGCGCCGGCCTCAAGCCAGATGTCGTATCCGGTTTGGACGGGATTTGCCGCGCTTGAAGCCGCCATTCCCAGCAAGAGAAAGTAGCCATTATCAAGCGGGCGTTCAATATTGCGGGCCGGAGGAGTGGACAGTCTGATAAACGCTTCGCCGGGCTTGTCATTTTGGGCCGACCAGATCAGGCCGGACAGTTCAAGGAACAGTCCAATAATGCAGATGCTGATAATGATATTCCGCATGGGTGAGGTCAGCCTTGTTGCTTGGGTTGTGGAAGGCGCCCTTTAATTTGGAACGACCGGAGAGATTCCTTGACGGGATCAGCAAGGCCTATGCCGATGAGGCAGTTCTTCTAACCTCGCATTGATAGGCCGTTCTCCGGTTCACGAGGGAGTGCGGGTGTACGGAATCCGGTGACTGTCCGGCATACATCCGGCCATTAATGGACTTGACAATATTCAGCAGGGTCTCCTATTGTGCCCCCACAATTATGATTCTTGGGTTAGGGAAGAGGGTGTAACTCCCTCGCGGTCCCGCCGCTGTGAATGGGGACGAAACCCGGTATTGCCACTGTCCACCTGGTGGATGGGAAGGCACGGGGAGTAGGGGGAACCATGAGCCAGAAGACCTGCCCAATGAATTGACCATCGTTCCCTCGAGGGCTGGGGAACAGGCGAGGATGAAGAAGCGGGTGCAATCCTCAAGGTCTCTGTCAGGCCTTGGGGATTTTTTATTTGAACGGGCATGTTCGGTATGTCGTCGCAGCGGGCGTTCTGTGCAGTGCGCTGGCGGCATGCGCTTCACCGGTAGTGGCTTGTGTTGACCAGGAGTGTGCGGACATGAAACGGCGGCAACAGGGCATTCTGACGGGGATGCCGTTCATGGCCCATGTGTCGTCACGGTCGTTCGTCGATGACACGGGCCGCAGAATTTATCTGGCCCAAACGCCGAGCCGGGTTGTTTCACTGGCGCCGAGCGTGACGGAAATGTTGTTCGCGATCGGGGCGGGGGCGCAGGTCGTCGGGGTCACGCAGTTCTGTGATTATCCCCCTGAGGCGACTCAAAAGGCCAAAGTCGGATATGCCAATCCGAACATCGAGACGCTCGTTGCGCTTCAGCCGGATTTGATTGTGGCGCCACAGACATTTCTCAAGCCTGATCTGATCAGCAAGCTGGAACAGCTAAAGATCCCTGTCTTTATTTTGGCCGATACGATGGTCGAAGACGTCTTTTCGCATATCCAGACGTTAGGACGAATGTTGGATCGTTCAACCGAAGCCACCGCTCTCGGGATGGATTTGCGTCAGCAGATCGCCCGCATCAAGGCTCGGACGCAGGGTGCCGCGCCAGTGCGGGTGTTGTATGTGCTGAACAGCGAGCCGCTGATTACGGTGGGTCCCGGGAGCTTCATTGATCAACTGATCGGGTTGGCAGGCGGCAGCAATATTGCCGCAAAGAGCGCCACGGCCTATCCTCGACTGAGCATGGAAGTAGTGCTGGAGGAAAATCCTGATATTCTGCTGTTTCCAGTCGGGAACGCTGAGGGGATTTCCGAGAGTGAGCAGCAGGCTTGGCGGAAGTGGACGACGTTGACGGCGGTGAAGCGGAGCAATCTCCGGCAAATTCCGGCTGATCTTCTCAATCGTCCCGGGCCCAGGATCGGGAAGGCGCTGGAGTTGCTGGCCGACCTGTTTCATCCTTCCGTTGCCTCCGCGTCAAGAGAGAGCCGGTAGTACGATGGCGAACGGTCACACGACGTCATCACAGCTGCCTGCGCCGAGCGGAGCTGGGTCTGCTGCGGCGTCGGTGCCTCGCCCGCAAGCGGTACGGGCGCAGTGGCATCGCACCGGCGCCTTGCTGACACGCCGGCGATGGGGGCTGATATTGGCGGGGCTCCTGGTTGTAAGTGCCGCAGTGATCGTTTTTTGCAGTCAGTTTGGGGCGGTGTCCGTGCAATCGGCCGATGTGTTTGCCGCATTGCGGCAGGTGTTGACTGCGGGATCGCTCGATGCCTCATCCCTCGGGACCGCCGGTGTAATTTTCCTCCAGGTTCGGCTTCCGCGCGTTCTGATGGGCTTTCTTGTCGGTGGCGCTCTCGCGGCTGTCGGTGTGACGCTTCAAGCTCTCTTGAGGAACCCGCTGGCTGATCCCTACGTGTTGGGTGTCTCCAGCGGTGCCGCATTAGGCGCCTCGCTGGCCATGTTACTCGGGATCGGCACGACCGTGGTGTTGCTGCCGCTCTTGCCGCTCTTCGGGTTCATCGGAGGCCTGTTCGCGCTCGTCCTGATTTATCGATTGGCCCAGTCGCAGGGGCGGCTTCCCATCCACAGCTTGCTGCTGGCCGGCGTGATTCTGAACGCGATTCTCACGGCGCTGATTATGTTCATTACGTCGATCATGGAGCCGAACCGGTCGGCCGGTTTGATGGCCTGGTTGATGGGCTCATTGGCGGCGCCGGGGTATCCGGCGTTGTCTGTCATCGTAATCTATGTGGCGTTCGTGTCTGCGGTGTTGATGCACAAAGCGCAGATGTTGAATGTCCTGACGCAAGGGGAAGAGACGGCGCGATCGCTCGGCCTCGATACAGAGCGCGTGAAGAAACAGCTGTATGCCTTAACGGCTTTGGTCACTGGCGCGGTGGTGTCGGTGAGCGGCATGATCGGGTTTGTCGGAATGGTGGTGCCTCATGCGGTGCGGATGATGATCGGATCCGACCATAGACTGTTGTTGCCGGCTTCCGTGTTGGTCGGGGGAATGTTTCTCGTGGTGTCGGATACGATTGCACGGACGATATTTGCGCCGGCCGAAATTCCCGTGGGGATTGTTACGGCTCTCGCCGGCGGGCCGTTCTTTCTGTATCTCCTGCTCTGGCGAAAGAATCGGATGATCTGACATGTCGACACCTGCCGGGACATGCGCCACAGGACCATTTTGCTCGACTGGCGCCGCGATCGATGTCGACGGGTTGTCCTTCCGTTATCGGTCGGACCAGCCAGGGCGGGCGTGGACGCTTGATGCGGTATCATTCACCGTCAATTCTGGGGAAGTGCTGGGAATTGTCGGGCCGAACGGATCGGGAAAGTCCTCGCTGCTGAAATTGCTGGCCGGGCTCTTGCGGCCGAACCGCGGCACCATTCAGATGGCCGGTCAATCCATTGGTTGCCTTGAGCCGCAGGCGCTGGCTCGAAGAGTTGCAGTCGTGCCGCAGGAGTTTGTGCAGGTATTTCCGTTTACCGTGGCGGAAACCGTGCTCATGGGACGATTCCCGCATCAACGCACGGGATGGTGGAACCTGGGGATGGCGGAGGAATCCGGAGCCGATCTGCTCGTGGCTCATCGTGCCATGGTGGATGCCGATGTTGTCGCCCTGGCCGATCGCTCCGTGTCGGACCTGTCCGGGGGAGAGCGTCAGCGGGTGATGATTGCACGGGCCCTGGCGCAGGAACCCTCGATTCTCTTGCTCGATGAGCCGATGGCGTTTCTTGATATCAATCACCAGATCGATATCTGTGAACTGATCCGCCGGCTCAATAACGAGCGCGCTCTGACTGTGGTCATGGTATCGCACGATCTGAATGTCGCCAGTCAGTCCTGCGATCGGGTGATGATGTTAAAGGATGGACGGATCGTCCGGATGGGCTCGCCCATGGAGACGATCACGTCGGAGAGTTTGCGCGCGGTGTATGGCTGCGACGTCGTGGTCGATGCGCATCCGCATAGCGGTCGTCCGCGCGTCACGATGCCGGCTTGAGCGATTCGACAGGAGGCAATTCCGCACGGTCATGTCCCCGGCCGTGACGGGCAGGTGTGAGGGGGGGACAATCATTTTAAGGTGAAAGGGCGTTTCGTAGAAACGACGCGGGGGACGGGGAAGATGGTGCAAATCCATCACGGTGCCGCCACTGTCAGCGGGGAGTAAGTCTGCATCATGCCACTGTCTTAAAGACAGTGACAGGTGACCAGTGACAGGTGATGAGAGAATTTGACTCGTCACGCGTCACGCATCACACGTCACATGTCGGAGATGGGAAGGCGCAGAGACGCGACGATCCGCAAGTCAGGAGACCCAGCCCGCAGTTGATTCGACTGAACCCTTCGAGCACAAGGGAGTTTCGTCATGTTGTTTTTCATCGTTCGATTGATACTGTGTGTCTGCTTCTTCTCCTTTCTAATGCCTCTCCAATCGGCGCGCGCTCAGCAAGAAATCGCCATGGCTGACCAGGCTGACATCATTGAAACTCCCGAGGTCGTCGTCAGTGCTACGAAAACGCCGATTCCGGTTGCTCGGGTCACGAGTGCGGTAGAGGTGATCACGGCTGAGGATATGAAACGGCAGAATCTTCGAAGCGTGATCGATGCACTCCGCTTGGCTCAAGGCGTGGCGGCATTTTCCAGCGGTGGTCCCGGGACAGACGTGAGTGTCAGAATCCGGGGCGGCAGTTCGGCCCAAACGCTGGTGCTCATTGATGGAGCCATCGTCAACAGTGCAACGCTCGGCCAGTACAACTTTGCCAATCTGACGACCGACAACATCGAACGGATCGAGATTCTTCGAGGGGCGCAGAGCATGTTGTACGGGTCGGATGCAATGGGCGGGGTTATTAATATCACCACCAAGAAAGGTCAGGGACCTCCGACTGTGGGGGCCTTCCTTGAGTATGGCTCCTTTGCCACGGTGCGTGAAGGCGGGACGGTATCAGGAAAGCAAGGGATCGTGGACTACAGTCTGGCGCTGTCTCGGTGGGACACGTCCAGTTTTTCCGCTGTGAACTATCGGCGCGGTGCCACAGAGCGGGACTCCTATCGAAATTGGACGGGATCCGCTCGAGTGGGGGTGGATCTGCCGAAAGACGGACGTCTGGACTTCAATTTCAGATGGACCAATTCCGATGTGGCTCTCGATAATGTGTCGGCGACGTCTCCAAGCGATGTCTTTGGGTCAAAAAACAGAAGCCAGGAGTATGTGTTCAGCGGAAGCTATCAGCAGCCATTGACGGAATGGTGGTCGCAGAAACTGACGCTCTCGCGCGCGCAGGAGGCGTCGCTGTTCTTGCCGGGTACGTTGCAGCGAAACCTCGTGACCGGCGCATTCAGCACCCCTTTTGGTACGCCGAATGAGACGCGAGTGTTATCCAATCGGATCGAATGGCAACATGACTTTCGTGTCACCGAGATGCTTTTGCTCAGCGGGGGCTACCAGTTTCGTGAGCAGCAAGGTGAAAACGATTCCGGTCTCACCAATCGGATCTTGAGCTCGAATGCGGGATTTGCTCAGGCTCAGGTCAATCTCTGGGATCGTCTTTTTGGAACGGCGGGAGTTCGGTACGACAGCTATAATGTGTTCGGCAATGCCACGACCTATCGATTGACGGGAGGCTACTATAGCAAGGAGACCGATACGAAACTCCGTACCAGCTATTCGACAGGTTTCCGCGCGCCGACGATGAACCAGCTGTATTTTCCGAACTTCGGCAATCCCAATCTTGGTCCTGAAAAGAGTCAGAGCATGGATGTTGGGGTCGATCAGTTCTTTCTCTCCAAGTCGCTGAAGCTCAGCGGAGGGTTTTTCTGGAACCGCTACCGCAATCTGATCGTGACGACCTTTGATCCAGTATTCTGTGCGCCGTTCAGTACATTTCAGTTTTGTCCGCAGCAGCTTGGGGACGCGTCAACGAAGGGGTGGGAGGCCAGTCTGTCGTACGCCTATACCAGTGAGCGGCAGTTCCTCCGAGGGCTGACCTTCCAGGCGCAGTATACGAATACCTTGACCAGAGATCTTGATACGGCGGCGCGTCTCCCGCGCTGGCCGGTCGATCAATGGAGCATGGTGATCGGGTATCAACCCATCGAACCGATGTGGATCACCGTCACGGGCCGGTATGTAGGCTCGCGGTTCAATACCACGGGAAACAATCAAAGCCTTCGCGCATTCGATGTCTGGTCGCTGGCGGCAACGTACGACGTCACCAAGCAGGTACAAGTCTATCTACGAGCGGAAAATCTCTTCAATGAAAAGTATGAGGAGGTTGCCAGTGCCGGCGTCCCGATTCGCTCCATATTTGGCGGTGTACGCGTTGCGTTCAGTGCCAAGCCATGAGGTTGAGTACATGACGCATTCGCGGCTGATCATTGCCGGCACCTCGAGTGGGGTCGGCAAGACGACGGTCACCTTGGCCATTCTGGCGGCTCTGCGACAGCGGGGCCGCCGGGTGCAGCCGTTCAAGGCCGGGCCTGATTTTATTGATCCAGGCCACCATACGGCTGCCACCGGCCGTCCATCCCGCAACTTGGACGGCTGGATGCTGGGAGCGGACCTCAATCGAGCGATCTTGACAAAGGCTGCTGTCGATGCGGACATCTCGATCATCGAAGGGATGATGGGATTATTCGACGGCAGTTCGCCGGTGAACGAAGTCGGCAGCACGGCTGAAATCGCGAAGCAACTGGATGCGCCGGTCCTTCTGGTCATCGACGGCAGCGCCATGGCCCGTTCAGCTGCGGCAATGGTATCGGGGTATGCGCAGTTCGATCCGGCGTTAAGGGTCGCGGGTGTGTTGTTCAATCGGGTCGGCAGTGAGGGGCACTACCAGCTGCTCAAGGAAGCGGTCGAGCAGCACACGAATGTGGCGGTCGTGGGGTATTTGCGGCCGGATCAGGCCGTGACGATTACGGATCGTCACCTCGGACTGGCGACCGCGATGGAGCAGGGCACCGGCGAACTGTATGATCGACTGGCGAAGGCAGCGGCAGAAACGATCGATTTGGATCTGGTCGAGGCGTTGGCCCAGTCGGCAGGTAATCTGGAGGCCGGTTCTGTTTCACCTTCCGTCATGAGCAGAGCGGAAAAACCGGTTCGTGTCGGCGTGGCCCACGATCCGGCCTTTTGCTTCTACTATCAGGACAATCTTGAGTTGTTCGAAGCAGCGGGCGCGGAGGTGGTGAAGTTTTCACCGTTGAACGACCAGGTATTGCCGGACGTCACTATGCTGTATCTCGGGGGTGGTTATCCGGAGCTCTATGGTGAGAAGTTGACGGGGAACGTCGCAATGCGAGAGGCCATCCGTGCTTTTGCCGAGCGGGGCGGGACGATCTATGCGGAATGCGGCGGGATGATGTACCTTACGCAGGCTATCCGTGATTTCAAGGGGCAATCGCACGACATGGTCGGCTTGTTTCCAGCCGAAGCCGTTATGAAGAAATCTGGTTTGACCTTGGGCTATAGAACAGTGGAATTGTCACAGACCTGCATTCTTGGTGTTTCCGGTGTCATCGCGCGGGGGCACGAGTTTCATTACTCTTCGCTGGTGCCGCGAGGGCCGCTCGACTTTGCTTGTTCACTGAGCGATGCGCGAGGCGACTCGAAGGGGCAGGATGGGCTCGTGCTGGGCAATGTGCTGGCGCTCTATACCCACCTGCATTTTGCCAGCCAGCCGAAGATCGTCACAGCGCTCGTGAATGCTGCCCGTCGAACAGCCGTGAGTCAAAGAGGAACATGATGACCGATCAGGCCGAGCACAAGGCGAAGATGGAGCGGCTTAAGGCGTCGGTGGATCGACGTATTGAGGCGGCGCAAGAAGAGAAAGGCCTGCTGATGATCTACACTGGCGCAGGGAAGGGCAAAACGACTGCTGCGCTGGGGATGGCCCTCCGATGCATCGGTCACGGGATGAAGGTGGCGGTGGTTCAATTTATCAAAGGGGCGATCGACACCGCGGAGGAGCGGGCGTTGAAATCGTTCGGTGATCGCGTCACGTTTCTTCGAATGGGTGAAGGCTATACCTGGGAAACGCAGGATCGGGAACGAGATACGACATTCGCTCAAGAAGCGTGGAAGACCGTCTGCGGATTTCTGCGCGATCCGTCCTATGCGATGGTGATTCTCGACGAGTTTAATATTGCGTTACAGCAGGATTATGTGGACGCGGCGGAGGTGGTCACTGCGCTGCGTGCTCGCCCTCCGATGCAACATGTGGTGTTGACGGGCCGTGGGGCGAAGGATGTCTTAATAGAAGAAGCCGATCTGGTCACCGAGATGAAACAGGTCAAACATCCGTTCCGCAAAGGCATTAAGGCGCAGCCGGGGGTGGAATTTTGAGAGGGCCGGTCACCAAGACATGCGAAGCCTGCGGCGTGGCGTTCTCGTGCGGTGGCTACCAGTGTTGGTGCGGGAAGATCGGCATCACTGAGTCGCAGATGGATTGGATTGCCGCCCAGTATAAAGATTGTCTTTGTCCCGGCTGCTTGGGGAAAGTTGCCGCCGGTGAATTGGGCTCTCAGATCTAACCCAGTTTGCCGCGCGTCTTGTGGCGTATTTCCAGGGAGCCTTCTCGGCAGTGTTGTTCTCTGTCGGCATTGCCGGTGGTATTCATACATTATTTAGCGTGGCCGGTGCGGTAACGGCACGGACCGAGCGAGTCAGGACGTCGAGTTAGCTGAGACGGGATCACAGGGTGATGGTGGCGGATACTTCCATTCGATCATTCAATGGGAGGCCGGTGTTGGTCGGTTGATGCCATGTGAAGGAGACGTATGGCTCGGGAAACAGGTGTTCACAGGGTCATACGATCCGGCCGCGATGGAACCGTTCCACGGGTAAGTGTGGCGCAAGAAGGCCATGGGTCGCGCCATGAATTTAGCTTGCCGGAGCGGGAGGCGGTCTATCGGGCGATCTTTGAGCGGCGCGATGTCCGCCGGAACTTTCTCCCGACGCCGATTCCTGACCGGGTCTTGACGCGCGTGCTGACCGCGGCCCACCATGCCGGGTCGGTAGGATTCATGCAGCCATGGGATTTTGTAGTGGTTCGCGATCGTGGGACCAAGAGCCTGGTGAAAGAGCTCTTTCACCAGGCCAATACCGAAGCCGCGACACGCTATCGCGGAGAGCGGGCTGCGCTCTACCGGAGTCTCAAGCTGGAGGGGATCGAGGAAGCCCCGATCAATATCGGCGTGACGTGCAGCCGCCAGCGAGGAGGTTCGCACGTGCTGGGCCGTTCGACGGTGCGCGATACGGATTTGTATAGTACCTGCTGTGCCATTCAAAACCTCTGGCTGGCCGCGCGCGCGGAGGGCATCGGGGTCGGATGGGTCAGCATTCTCGATCATGGCGCGTTGAAACGGGTACTCGGGGTGCCCAAGCCGGTCAAAGTGCTGGCCTATCTCTGCCTCGGGTACGTGTCGGACTTTGCGACGAAGCCGGACTTGGAGACGGCCGGGTGGCGCGCGCGGATTCCGGTGGAGGAACTCATTCACTACGAGTCATGGGGCAATACCGCGGCCGGATCTGAGGAGAGATCGTGATGCGCATTACCAAGGTCTATACCAGGACAGGCGACGCGGGGAAAACACGTCTTGCGGGAGGACAGCAGGTCTGGAAAGACAGTCTGCGGGTGGAGGCCTATGGGACGGTCGATGAGTTGAACGCTTCAATCGGAGTCGTGCGCGCCATGAATGCCGACATGTTGGATGAGTATTCGGCGGCAGCCATCCTCGAAGAGGAGTTGCGCTGGGTGCAGAATAAACTGTTCGATGTCGGGAGTATTCTGGCCACGGCGCCGGGCCAGACCTTCAAGAATATGCCGCAGGTGGCGGCGAAGGATGTCACGCGATTGGAAAAGCTGATCGACCGGTGCCAGAAAGATCTGGAGCCGCTCAAGGAATTCATTCTGCCGGGCGGCGGGAAAGTGTCCGGCTTTCTGCATCAAGCCAGAACGGTCTGCCGGCGGGCCGAGCGGCTTTGTGTGCAGTTGTCACGAGAAGAACCGGTAGATCCCACGATCATCAAGTTTGTGAATCGGCTGAGTGATACTTTGTTCGTCTTGGCCCGTTGGGTTGCCAAGACGCAGGGGGAGCCGGAATTTCTCTGGGAACGGGATGTCGCCAAGCAAGCGGAGTAGCTCCATTCGGTCGAAGTCGGTGAGCCGGATCATCTTCGTGCTCGGTGGGTCGGCGTCGGGGAAGAGCGAGATTGCTCTGCGGCTCGCCGGATCGAAGGGTCCGAGAGCCTTTGTTGCGACTGGGCAAGGTCTTGATGCTGAGATGGCGGCAAGGATTGCACGGCATCAGGCCACCCGTGCAGCGGATTGGGAGACGGCAGAAATTCCACTCGAACTCGCGGCCTGGTTTGCGCGCGCAGGGAGCCGTTACCAGACGATTGTCGTGGATTGTGTGACGCTCTGGCTCAGCAATCTGCAGGGATCCGGGATGAAAGAGCCCCTGGTGCTCAAGCGAGTGGCCGGCTTGCTGGAGGCGATGCGGAAGACGAAGGCGAGGATCGTGATCGTGAGCAATGAGTTGGGACTGGGGCTCGTGCCGGCGGACCCGGCTGTTCGGGCCTTTCGGGATCTGGCCGGGCGGGTGAATCAATTGCTCGCTGCGGGTGCCGACGAGGCGCATCTGGTCGTGAGCGGGATTCCGCTTCGATTGAAATGAAGAGGGGAGTGGATGTCATTAAAAGCGGTGTGTGACAGGATTCAATCGCCGGACCTCAAGTTGTTGGCCAGAGCTCAAGCACGATTGGATTGCCTGACTAAACCTCAAGGCAGTTTGGGACGGTTAGAGGAGGTCGCGGCGCGCTATGTGATGATGACCGGGGAGCTGAAACCGGCGATCCCTCGTGGCGTCGTCTTTACCTTTGCGGCGGATCATGGCGTGACAAAGGAAGGTGTGAGCGCCTATCCCAGAGAAGTCACGCCGCAGATGGTGCTGAATTTCCTGCGCGGGGGGGCGGGGGTAAACGTGCTGGCCCGTCATGCCGGCGTGGACGTGCGCGTGGTGGACATCGGCGTCGATTATGATTTCGGAATAATGCCGGATCTGATCTCAAAGAAAGTGATGCGGGGGACGCGCAATTTGCTTGTCGAGCCGGCGATGACTCGCGCAGCAGCGGAGCAGTCAATCTTGATTGGAGTGGAGCTTGCGACGCAGGCGGCACAGGAAGGCATCGGCCTCATCGGGACCGGCGATATGGGCATCGGGAACACGACGCCGAGCGCGGCGATCACGGCGGTGATGACCGGGCGGCCGGTTTCTGAAGTGACCGGGCGTGGAACCGGAATCGATGATGCGGGGCATGCACGGAAAGTGGCGGTGATCCAGCAGGCGCTCGATCTGCATCGCCCCGATCGAGCCGATGCGCTTGACGTGTTGGCCAAAGTGGGCGGGTTGGAAATCGGCGGGCTGGCCGGCTTGATCCTCGGTGCCGCGGCCGTGCGCGTACCGGTGGTGCTGGATGGGTTCATTGCCGGAGCCGCGGCATTGATTGCCGTCGGTCTTCAGCCGCGTTGTCTCGAGTATCTCATCGCTTCGCATCGTTCCGTTGAACGGGGACATGCGGCGATTTTCGATCATCTCGGCGTGAAGCCGCTGCTGGATCTCGATCTGCGTCTCGGTGAAGGCACCGGCGCCTGTTTAGGCATGAGCGTGATCTGCGCGGCGCTCAAGATCTACACCGAAATGGCAACCTTCGGTGAAGCCGGCGTGTCGGAGAAAGCCTAGGATATGGGAGCAGTTGCCCGTCCATTCGTCTTTGCCTGGCATTTTTTGACGGCCATTCCCTTGAGCCGATCCCATCATGAACCGACGGCATCGGAACTGGCCGCCTCGATGGCCTGGTACCCCGTTGTCGGCATCCTGATCGGCGGCGGGCTGGTGCTCGCTGATTTGGTGCTGGCGAAGGTGTTTGCAGCCGAAGTGGTGAATGTGCTGTTGATCGTGCTGCTGGTGCTGCTGACGCGCGGGCTGCACCAGGACGGATTGGCCGACACGTTAGATGGGCTGGCCGGAGGCCGGACGCCGGCCGAGCGGTTGCCGATCATGCGCGATCCGCGCATCGGGGCGGTCGGCGCTACCGGACTGTTTCTCTCCTTGATCCTGCGCTATGCCGGACTCATGGTCTTGCCACAGCCGCTCCGGCTGCCTGCGTTGCTCTGTATGCCGGCGTTAGGGCGCTGGGCCATGGTGACCGTCGCTTGGGCCTCACCGTATGCCAGAGCGGAGGGGGGGCTGGCCGCGCCCTTTCTCACGCACTTGTCGTGGGGGCATGTGCTGGTCTCGACCGGAGCGCTTGTCATGGGATTGAGTCTGGCGTTCACGGTACCGGGCGCTTTTGTCGTCTTGGTGTGCGCCGCGGCTCTCCTCGTCGCCGTATGGGCCGGTTGCCGAATCTGGTTCGGCGGGATCACGGGGGACACGCTCGGTGCGACGAATGAAATCATCGAAATCCTCTTTCTGCTCCTCGTGCCGTCACTGTTGCTGCTGTCATGACAGGAAGTGAGCTGCTGCTTGCCGCCGCAGTCGATGCCCTGGTCGGCGATCCTCGCTGGCTGCCGCATCCCGTTCGCGGGATGGGATGTGCCATTGTCTGGTGCGACGAGCATGTCAGAATAATTGCCCGGAGTCCTTATGCGCTTCGCGTGGCCGGGCTTTGTTTGGCCGTGGGGCTTCCATCGCTGATGTATCTGCTTGCATCCACGGCCATCGCTGCAGCGTGGGAGCTGTCCGGTTGGTTTGGGGGGCTGGTGTCGATCGGTCTGGCCGCCACCACGCTTGCGGGGCGGGACCTGTGGGATCATGTCCGGGCGGTGAGCGAGCAATTGCAGCAAGGAAATCTTTCTGGCGCTCGTCAGGCGGTGGCAATGATGGTCGGCCGGGATACCGGGCGGCTGTCCGAATCCGAGGTGGTGCGTGCGACGGTCGAAACGGTGGCGGAGAGCGCCGCCGACGGGGTGATGGCGCCGCTGTTCTATCTTGCGATCGGCGGCGCGCCGCTCGCGCTCGCATACAAGGCGGTCAATACTCTGGACTCGATGATCGGCCATCGGGATGAGCGGCACATCGATTTCGGCTGGGCATCCGCCCGTCTCGATGATGTCGCGAATTGGTTCCCGGCTCGGCTGACGGCGGTGCTCCTCGTGCTTGCCGCCGTCTTGGTCATGGGGAACGTGGATCGCATGAGAAGCGGATGGCGCGTGTTTCGGCGGGACGGCGGCAAACATCCCAGCCCGAACAGCGGAAGACCGGAAGCGGCGATGGCCGGGGCGCTCGGCGTGCAACTGGGAGGCCTCAATTACTATGACGGAGTCCCCCAGGAGAGACCGCTTATGGGAGATGCATCGAGGGGGTTGATCGTGGGCGACATCCTGGTGGCGACGCAGATGATGGTCATGGCCTCGGTTTTAGGTGTGGTGACGGCAGTAGGAATCCTGTGGCTCGTCTGAAGACCAATCGTCATGGCGGCGATGTGCATGCTGCATCGCGCGAACTGAATCGCGATGTGACGCAGTTGCTCGATTTCAGCGCCAGTATCAATCCGCTTGGACCGTCGCCGCATGTCTGGCGTGCGATTGCCGGCGCCCGTCATCTGTTGCACCATTACCCGGACCCTGAATGTTGGAATCTTCGCCGGATGCTGGCCGGCCAGTGGCGCTGTGAAGCCGAACAGATCGTGGTGGGGAACGGTTCGATGGACTTGATCTACGCTGTTCCGCAGGCGCTCAAGATCGACCATCTCATGCTGGTTCAGCCGACGTTCTCGGAGTATGCCGCGTCAATGGTGCGGGCCGGCGGGCGGGTCACGCAGGTCTATGCTGATCGAGCCGAACAGTATGCCTTGCCGATCGATCGTCTCCGCAGTGTGCTGCAACAGCAGCAGACGGGGCCTCGGGCCATCGACGGAATTGTGCTGTGCAATCCCAACAGTCCGACGGGCCAGGCCTGCGGGGCTGAGGCGGTGATGGAACTGGCGCGAATGGCGCAGCGACGGGGTGTCTGGTTGATCGTCGATGAAACGTTCGCGGATTACTGCCCGGAACGATCTATCCTCCCGCTGGCGTCATCATGGTCCAGGGTGGTGGTGTTGCGGAGCCTGACGAAATTCTATGGACTGCCAGGTTTGCGGGTCGGGTATGCGGTTGCGGCTGCTTCCGTCGTCCAACGGCTGCGTCGGCAATTGCCGCCCTGGTCCGTCAATGCGATGGGGCAGGTGGCTGCGTTGGCAGCCCTTGGAGATGCCGGTCATGTGAAAAAGAGCCTGTTGTTTATGAAGAAAGAGCGAGATCGAATGACGAGGCTGCTTGGGGCATTGTCCGGGTGCACCGTGTTTCCGGCTCATGCCAATTTCATCTTTATGGAGCTGCCGCGAGGGTGGCTCGCAGGGACAGTGACGGAGCGATTGAGACGAGAGGGCCTCCTGATCCGGGACTGTTCGGCTGTTCCTGGCGCGAATGTGCGCGCGATCAGAGTTGCGGTACGGCTGCGGCGTGACAACGATCGGCTGGTGAAGTCTCTGTCTCGATTGCTGAGGGAGAGTCGGTCATGAAGAAAGGAACCTCGTCTCGCATCCAGACCCGGCATCGCGTGATTCAGCGCACGCTCGTGATCGATCTTGGGGCGCGCCGGCGCGTGCTGTCGTCTGCCCCGCAAGGCGGAGGATTTACCAGGGCTGGGCATATTCTCAATCACCAAGTCGAGTCGAATCCGATCGGGACTATCGGTCACCGACCCCACACCGATCCCGCTCGGGCTCTCCGGCGATTGGCCCTCGCGCTTGGAGCCACGCAGGGAACGGTCGGCCTCATGACGGCGGTTCCGATGAAGCAGCTTGTCACTGCCCGCGCGTCGTCCGGTTCTGTCTGGGTTGAGTGCTTCGCGACAGTCGGTGTGACAAATGCGGTGCGAGCGGGAGAGTGGCCTGAAACGGGCGCCAGTCGAACAGGAGCAGCAAGGCCGGGGACAATCAATCTCATCCTGGTCACAAATGTGTCCCTGTCGAACGCGGCGATGGTCGGTGCGGTACAAGTCGCGACGGAGAGCAAGACCGGGGTGCTGCGGGACCATGCCGTGCCCAGTTGGACTGGGCGATCGGGTGCGACCGGGACCGGGACCGATGCGGTGGTGATTGCCTGCCGGTTGCGCGGGAAGGGCCTCTGGCATGCCTACAGCGGAACCCATACGGTTCTGGGCGCGCTGGTTGGGCGAGTGGTGGCCACGTGTGTCGCTCGTGGGTTGGCCAAGGCAAAACAATGGCGGGAGCGGCACACATGAAGGCGCGCGCGCTGGCAGTGTTGGGAACAGGGTCGGATGTCGGGAAGAGCCTGGTCACGGCCGGGTTGTGCCGGCTTCTTTTCAGGGCCGGAGTACGGGTTGCGCCGTTTAAGGCGCAGAACATGTCGAACAATTCATTTGTGACACCGGACGGAAAAGAAATCGGCCGGGCGCAGGCGTTGCAAGCGCAGGCCTGCGGCCTTGAGCCTGATGCGGATATGAACCCGATTTTGATGAAGCCGGAGTCGGACTGCAGCGCGCAGATTGTGGTGCAGGGAAAGGTCTGGGGCAAGGCGGAAGCTCGAACCTATTTTCAACAACGGACAGATCTGGCCGAGCGCGTGCGTGAGAGCTACGAGCGGTTGGCCGACCAATATGAGGTGATCGTCATCGAAGGAGCGGGGAGCGCCGCCGAAATGAATTTGCGCGATCGCGACTTGGCCAATTGGTCGGCGGTGGAACTGGCGGATGCGCAGGTCGTGCTGGTGGCGGATATCGATCGCGGCGGGGTGTTCGCGCAGGTCATCGGTACGTTGGACCTGCTGGCGGCTCATGAGCGGGCGCGGGTCGTCGGGATCATCATCAATAAGTTCCGGGGCGACGCCAGTGTATTTGATGATGGGGTGACGTTCATCGAGCAACGAACCGGTATTCCGGTGCTCGGTGTCGTGCCCATGCTGCGCGGCCTTGTATTAGACCAAGAGGATGCGGTCGATATTGAGCGCACACGTCAGGCGCAGTTTGCCGGGGATCGTGTGAACATTGCGGTGGTCTTGTTGCCGCGCATGAGCAACTTTACCGATCTCAATCCGTTGACGGCTGAGCCGGACGTCGTGGTGCGCTACGCTGAGAGGGCTGCAGACCTGGACGGGGCGGATGTCGTGGTGCTTCCAGGCAGCAAGAATACGATCGATGATTTCGGATATGTGCGCAGCTCGGGTATGGCCGACGCGATTTGTCGGCATGCCGCTCAAGGGAAGGAGGTCGTGGGCATTTGCGGAGGATTTCAGATGCTGGGGCGCAGCATTGCCGATCCCGAAGGCGTTGAAGCTGGAGGCGAAGTTGAGGGACTCGGTCTCTTAAATGTGACCACAGAGCTTACCAGGACGAAGCGCACTCAAGTGATCGAAGCGGAGTCTCTTGAAATAGAGCCGGCCAGGCATCTCCCGGTTCGAGGCTATTTCATTCATATGGGGAAGACGACAGGACGGGACGTGCGCCGTTGTTTCCAGCTTCACCCGCATAACGGTGAGATCGGGCGGTCAGGGGAAGAGGAAACCGGGGGCATGGACGGTGCCGCGAGTGACACCGGAATGATTTGGGGGACGTATCTTCACGGGGTTTTTGATCGTTCGGAGTTCAGGCGGGCCTGGGTCAATCGTATTCGTGTGCGAAAAGGGCTCCCTTCCTTGCCCGGTTCGGTTTCGCAACGCATCTCTCAGTCGCTCCACGGTCAGCTCGATATATGGGCAGACCATCTACAGTCGCATCTGAAACGCACCCCTTTTGTATAGATTCTGCCGGCCGGACTGTAGAGCGCAGCGGATTTTTCCCGGGTTTCATTCGCAAGAGTAAAGGGACAGCCTCGTCCGCAGCTGCTATTCTCCTGATCATCTAGGAGCAAGATTTGTCACGCATTGCACAACTGTGCACGAAATTCAGTAATCTGCCACGAGGGTATCCCTCTGCCTGCGTCGCTCACAATTCGTGCAGATATGACAGCATTTGCATGCAGTTGCTCTGGAAAACTATCTCACGCGCTCCGTTCGGCCGTCCGGCACAATAGTTGCCATTCCTCTAAGGTTGTTCTCGGTTATGTTCCCTGCGGGGCCGTGCAGTTCGTCTGTGTGAAAGCACGGCGGACGGGGATGAGCGTCGATTTTCATCGATTTCTTGCGAATGAAGTGCAAGCGGCTACACTGGGGCGTGAACTACGGGACTAGCCAGTCTTGAAGGAGGAGGGAGTCTATGAAAGTGCGGATAACGTCAGTCATTTTTGGTGCGGTCTTGTGCGCGGGTCTGACGGGAATAGCCGTGCCTGTTTACGCAGGTGATGAGAGCGAAACGGCAGAGCTGCTGATTGCTTTGCTCAAATCGGGCCGCGCGGTGGTTTCAGAGCATCAAGCGCTGATCAACGATGCCAGTAAAGGGAACAAAGGGTTTACCGATGAATTTGTCGCCCACCAGGTCATTGAAAAATTCAAAGCCAAAACACGTGTTGATCTGAGCCGGCCGAACGGCGTGCCCCAAAGCGGCATTCTTCTCGCGCTGCTTGAAGCCGAGCGTGAGGTGGTGCTGGAAGGGCAGCCGGTGATCAATAAACAGGGCGTTTCCTTCAAAGGATTTATTCCCGCTGTATTTGCCCGGAAGGCGGGAGAAAAGTTTTACAAAAAGACAGGGATCCGCTTGAAGCTCACCGGTACGGATTATCGTTATCCCGGCAACAAACCGGACGATTTCGAAGCGGAAGTGCTTCGCATGTTCGCCGATTCCCGCCATCCGAAAGGGCAGCAATATGCCAAGGCCACAATGGTCGGCGGGAAGCCGGTCATGCGCGTCATGGATCCGGAATATGCCGGTCCAACGTGTCTGACCTGTCATGGCGGTCCGAAAGGGGAGCGGGATATTACCGGAACGAAAAAAGAAGGGTGGAAAGAAGGAGACCTGGCCGGCGCAATCAGCGTGGTTGTGCCGATGCGATAGGTTCAGTGCGTCAACTATTTGAGCTGGAGGACGAGCATTATGAGCAAGATTGTCGTGGTCGATGATTCGTATGCGGAATTGCAGATGATCGAGGGGTATCTGAAGG
>FRDC01004509.1_pt1 | contig 29448 bp, 38 predicted proteins | sample 1106171 | NCBI WGS metagenome assembly FRDC01 (sample SAMEA3930566, study PRJEB13176) | freshwater metagenome | biome: Drinking water system; feature: drinking water; material: water | place: Singapore | collected 2014-12-20 | reverse complement strand
GCTGGTTCAGGCGATCACCGGCCTCGCCGGGTCTATCCAAGATCTCTATAGCAAGCTTCTTGCTGGTGGGATTATTTATCTTTGGTCTGCCGAAAAGCGTAGTGCCGCATATGACACCACAACCAGCACGGGTGTATTCAATCGAGTACAAAAGGACAACGGGTCAGCTCAACTCGAAGAAGTTGACACCGGAGACTTTGATGACGAGCCCGACGACGGCGAGACCGAGGATTCTAAATATAGATGGCTTCAACTATACAGGAATATGCCGAGCAAGTAGTTGACCCAAATAGTCCACCAGAGGTCTGGCAAGAGGATGGCTTTGAGTCATTCGATGCCGCTGAGGAATACTGGACTAAGCAAGTCACCTCATTGTTCAAGCAATCTGTAGATGCCTTCTATAAGAAGAAACAAGAGTGGGATAAGGCTGAGAAGCTCTTAGCACTGGAGCACGTGCTTGCAGAAGCTGGAGAGCATCCCAGCCGTACCCGTCTCCCGCACCTCAAGAAGATAATCGAAGAATATTGCGCGACTCGGACTCAGGAGGTATTACGCCCCCAGGGTTCGAGCCGTCAGCCTTCTATGGATAACTGCGTCGGAGCTCTCAACTACTTTAAAGATGTCGAGTTAGACGGCAATGAATACGAGACCCTTATGGTCCAGAAGGCTGTTCAGCAATTGCGCTGTGCAATCTCCTTTGTGCGCGTCGATGTCGATGCCGACCGCCCTGGTCCGTTTGGTCACCATGGTAAGCATACTCTTTCTTTAGTCGATCCTCGTTGTGTCTGGCCAGATCCCTATGCATCTACCTGGCGCTGGGAAGATATGAAGTTCCTGATTATTGCCAAGCCGATGGACTTGACTGATATTCAGAAGACTTGGCCCGAGCGTGGATTCTTAGTTAAGCCTGATGATGACCTGTCCTTCGACGAAGGGGCCAAGCACTTAGGTAAGTCCGAAACCAATAAAGCTGTGTCTGACTTAATGAAAGGGCCTACCGGCCTTGAAGTTGGTCGCCGTCAAAGAGCCCTTGTGCTTGAGTGCTATCTCAAGGATGAGCGTACGCGTACTGTCGCTGTGCCTACTGCAAGCGGACAGGACAACTATAAGCATGTTGATAGATACCCGAATGGTCGCCTGCTCGTGACCTGTGGAGATGTACTGCTCAGGGATTCTGGCAACCCGTATGATCATGGCCAACCGCCGATCGTTGCCTTCCCAGAGCACCCTTATGAAGGATTGTTCGCAACTCCTCCGATCAATCTACTGAATATCGCAGAGCGCAAAGCTGATCTCCTACTCAAAGAAGGTTATCAGAACTTACGTGTTCACTCAAATAACCAATGGCTGGTAGACCGTAACGCATTCACAAAGCCTGAGCAATTCAATAATATTACCCAAGATCCCAGGCAAGTATTCATTGTCCGGCCGGGCTCTCGGGTCCAGCGTCTGCCACCAGGTGTGATGCCTCAAGAGTATTTCCAATTTGTCGATATGCTCTTTGGGTTTATGGATGATGTCTTGGGTATTACCGACATCAACAGAGGCGGTCTGCAGAAGGGTGCCCAGCTTGCGGCCGATGCTATCTCCCAGCTTCAAGGCGCTGGCATGCAGCGGATTAAGATGAAGATGACCCTTGATCGCGAGGGCGTTATCGGTATAGGGAAGCTTTTGCTGTCCAATATACGCCAATTCTACCCAAGTCAGATGACCATTACCGTGAAAGATCCAGCCGGTGAAGAGTTGGAATTGCAGTGGTCTAAGGCCGACTTTAAGAATGAGTGGGTACTCAAGATCGAGGCCGGCTCCAATGCACCTGGCGCTAAGTTGTCTGCGCTGCAGCAAGCCCTGCAGCTCTTTGATCGCGGCGTCGTTGATGAGGAGTTCGTGCTCGGCACAGCTGGTGTCGCCGGCGCTCCCGAGATCCTTAAGCGTATCCAGGCCCGAAAAGAGAAGCTGGCAGAGCTCGGCTTTGCAAAGGAAGCATTACAGATTGGCAAGCCTCGGCGAGGGGCTAAAGTGAAGGAGCCTCAGATTTAATGGCCGCAGCACCGACTAGCAAGCAGATCAATGTTGACCTCTTTGTCTCCTTGGGCGACCCAGGGAATGACCAGATCTTTCTAGACTTTAGCGAGCCTTCAAGCCTCTCAGGTAATGCCTTCTTTAACAAGACGCTCAAGCTCGCCGCCTCCGCTGTGAATACTTCAGTCAATCTTTCTTTGGAGATGACTTCGGCTGCAGTAATTGTTATACGCGATCTCACGGCCTCGCCTGTCGGTGGTATCCAATTCGGGGCTGATTCGACCGGTACTAAGTTCGAGATCTCTCCCGGTAGTGCAACCGTCCTCAGGCCTAAAGCTGGCTCTACGCCTCCAACTTTGTACTTCTCTAATCCCAGCGCAACGGATGATCTTTATATAGAAGTCCTAGCAATCGGCACTAAATAGGTGCGAATAGTCATCTAAATTATTGCGCCACTACCTACGGTGTTACCTTCTCAAGTGGGTAACAGGTTTTGGCAGGTAAGTAATGGGTCCCAGTATAAATCTCGGAAGTCTCGCTGGCAACGCACAAGATGCGTCTGGCAATACTTTACGTGACATGGCTGGTGGTGCTCCTCCTACTGCTCAGAATCCTGGCGGAACTATGGGGGGCTTCGACCAAAGCTTGTACGGATTTCAAGCTGTCGTCGATGGCATGGAAGCACTAGCGGATGTCTTGCGTGCGCAAGGCGATGACCCGAGCTCGGCAAAGGTCAAGCAAATGGCAGCCACCCTCAACTCGATGAGAGCCGCAAAGATCGAGAAGGCCAACAAGCTCAAGGCTGAATTACAGGGCGCAATGCTCGGGGTGGGTTGATAGTGTTTACAGAAGAACAAAAGCAAAAAATTATGGCTGAGTATTCAGAAGGTCTCGCAGGCGAGCTCCCCGATGAAGAAGATGAGGAGGACTATGAAGATTCTCCAGAAGCATCTGACACTGCCAGCGATGCCGATGATTCGGCTGAAGAAGTTTCCTCCCCCGCGCCCTCGGCCCCTGAGCAGGTTCCCCCGCCTGCTCCGGTGGCTGCACCCAGTTTCGATGATTCGAAGTTTGCTAGCTTGTCGGATCGGCTGGATACAACTAACGCGCAAGTTCAGCAAGTTCTACAACGTCTTGAAAGGCCTGTTCAGGCTCCTCAAGATTATTCTGCGCCTACGGGCGCTTATGGCTACCAAGAGCAAGATCCTTACTTCATAACTAAAGAAGAAGTGATCGCGGCTATGAAGCCTATGGTCGATCAGATCAATTCCCTTAAGCAGATCGAGTTTGCTAATCGAGAAGACCGCCTAGTCAAAGAGTTTGCCGCATCTGAAGCTCGGTTCAGAGAGCGCTATGGCGATCGCTTCGATAAGTATGTGTCTAGCGAATTGCGCGATAAGGCTTTGCAATCTGCCCGTCAAGCCGTGCGCGAAGGTAGACAAAAAGATTCAGATATCAAATGGGATCACCTCTTTGATGTTGAGTTCCGCCACAATGCAATGCCGGATCTTGAGAGAGAGCTAGCCGAACGACAAAAGGCTGATGCTCTGATCCAGGAGCAGCAAGCAGAACTCAAGAAAGTATCGGCCATGCCGAAGGGTGGCAATCGTCACCAAGCCCCTGCCGTGCCCGCGCGACGGACCGGTGAAAGTCCGTGGGACGCAATGCGTCGCGGTGTCATTTCCGCTTTGAAAAGAGCATAACTCTAGGAGAACTTAATGGCCGTACCATTTAAAACACTCGAATCCATCACCAGGAACCAGATCGTTCCGATGGTCATCGATCAGCTGAGTTTCAAGTCGCCTCTGCTTGAGCGCATCCTGAAGCGCAAGAAGAAGCTGACCGGTATGAGGGTTGAACAACCCGTCGAGTTCGCCCGTAACCCGCAGGCTGGCGCCTGGAGCGGTGGTTATGCGGTGCTCCCGTTCCAAACTCCTGAGATCATCACCAAGGCTATGCATGACTATGCATACTACCAGTGCCCTATCGTATGGGCTGAGACTGATGTACTCAAGAACTCTGGTCCTGAAGCTATCGCGGACTACGCTGAAGCGATCACCAAGAACGCTACTAAGTCTCTTATGGAAACCTTCGGCAAAGACCTCTACAAAGACGGCTCCGTAAACGCCTTGGGCGCTCGTACCTTGGACGGCCTGAGTGCAATTTGTACTCACAACTCCAACCCCGCGCCTGGCCCTTATGGTGGTATCGACCGCGTTTCCTCGACCGGCACTCGTGCATCCTACACCAACAATGCCTGGTGGAATGCTCAAGTAGTGGCTGCTAATGCTGGCGCTGTAACCAGATGGATGGGTAACTTCAACTTCAACAACGCATCGACTGTGATCGACATGCGGAAGATGAACCAATTCCTGTTGCTCTTCCCTGAGTTACCAGATGCGCTGTACACCAGCTATGCCCTTTTCGGCAAGCTCTGGGATCTCAACCAAGCTAACGAAAAGATCGAGCGCTCCAATGGCGGTGACAAGTATGACGTAGGTGCCCGCAAGATCTTTATCAACGGCGTCCCTGTTTACCCCGATATCTTGATCGACAACGAGAACAAGATCTATGGAGTCAGCCATGACGAGATCACTCTCCGAGTCAGCAAAGATTTCGAGGCTGGCGACATGAAACGCCCTACTCGCCAAAGGATCGTAGGTACTCACATTTTCTTCGACGGTCAGCTCACCTGCGCCCAACCGCAAATGCAGGGCGTTATGACCGGCGCTACCGCTCAGTAATCAGGAGGCTGAATAACTAATGGGATTTTACGAAGGTTATAGAGATTCGGTAACGGATCAATACACCTCAAGGCCAGTCGATCTGATGGTAGGTGAGATCCGCGTTGAGCGTGATATCACAGGCATCAAGAAGTACGTCTTTATGCAGGCTGACGACGCAATATCCGCTGGGCAGTTTGTCAAGCTAGACATGGGTATCACTACCCCTGACCAGGTAGCTCAAAAGGCAACCCCTACAGCCGCAGTCGCTGACGTGTGTCTCGGCCTTCCTGCAGGTGGTGCCGCAGTCGCTGACGAATCTTACTTCTGGTGCCAGTTCTTCGGGACTGCTACTGGCGGTTTAGTCAAGACTGGTGTCGCCGCTGGTGATCCTCTGACCTGCTCGGCTACCGCTGGAGCTCTCCAGAAGCAAGCTAATGCTACTACCGCGCCAGAATCTGTCTGCGCTATCGCTCAAGTGGCTAACTCCTCAGGCTCAGACGCTAACCGTTCAGTATTCCTGACCGGTATCGGTTACCTGGGTGACTAACCCTTAGGAGGCTCAGATGGCTGACCTCCAAGAACTCAGAGAAGAGGTTCGCATTTTTCTCGATGAGCAGAATGCGGACCTTTATTCTGATGCAGAGATCAACAAAAACATCAATAAAGCTTTAACGTACACGGCCCGCACGGCCCAGCTGTTGCGCTTCCCATTCCAGAAGCAATCAGAGGCGGGAGTTGGTGAGTACGGAATCATAGCCGGGGTGACTGATGTCATCACGGTTAAATACTTTGATGGCAATCAAGTCCATGAGTTAAAGCAAATGGACCCCTCTTTAGCCTCAGTATTCACAAGGCAGACAGGGGCCAGGCCGACTCACTACTACCTAAAGATGTATACGCCGCTTCTGGAATATCAGAATGCCACAAACAATATTTCACTGACTGAAGTTAACAGTCGGGATAAGAATGACTGGCGGTCAATACTCGGCATCTATCCGATCCCTGATGTATCCGGCAATACGATTACGATTGATTCTTATATCGAGCATCCTGTACTGAGGAAGGATAGCGACCGCTGCCTTTTGCCAAACGGTTATGAAGATATCGCGGTTTATTTCGCAGTATTCAAAGGACTGCTTAAAGCTAAGTACTATGCCGAGGCGGAGACTTACAAAGGTCTATTCCAGGGTCTACTCGATAATCTCCAAGACTTTCAGACACAGAGCTCCTCTGTCGGTCACCCGATGGTCAAGCTCTCTGAGGATGTCGTGGACGATTGCGACTTGATGCCTACGTCGGCCACATGGGTTGACTAATGGGACAGACAGTCACAAGAGATAGACCAGGAGAAGATGCACAAAAGGGAGTTGACATTGTCGACTTCTCAGCCGGTCTTCTATCCGACATTGATGACTTGAATATTCCCGTCAATGGGTCTCCTGATTGTGAGAATGTCATTCCCGGCCTGGGCTCTTGCGAGGCTCGCATGGGCTGGAGGATTTTGACTAAGGTCGTCCTTGGGACTACGCAAGATGCCGATGGCTTTGCCGGCTTCAAGGATGTCTCGGGTACTGGCCGGCTCATGGTATTCCATGGCGGCAGCACTTATGCAGTGACGATCCAAGGCGCTGTCACTCCGATGTCGACGGGTGCATACCAGGCTGGGAAGCCAATCGCTGCCAGTGCGATCAATAACAAGCTCTATTACTCAGATGGTGAAACAATCACCACGGTCGGTTCTGATAAGACTGGCATGCGTATGTACGATGGTACTACCGATGGTTCTTTTGTCGGTGATGTTTCGACTCCTGGAACTATAGAGATCCCTGCTGCCAAAGTCCTGGCCTCATACGCTGGCTCCCTCGTGGCCGGCAATCTTAAGTTTACCGACGGCACATATCAGCCTCATACGATCATCAACTCCAACGTTAACAACGCTGCAGTCTGGTACCTCAGCAATGGTCAGAGCGTCGCCCCTGGTGTGGGTGGCGTGATCAATTGCATTGTCCCATTCTCAGTATCGACAGAGAGCCTCAATCTCAGCCGAACAATTTTCGTTGGCAAGTCGGAGGGTAACGTCTTTGGATTACAAGGCGCATTCGGATCACTCACCGAAAACACTATCAACATATCTACTGGTGTGCTGGATGGAAACACAGCCAAATTTATTCCCGGTCCAGACGGTCAATCTGGAGTTGTTGTGTTTCTCGGTACTGATCGGCAGATCTATATCACAAATGGTGTGACCGCAGACTCTCTCGGCAAGAGCCGCATCTCTGGAGAAGTCGAGACATATATCTCTGACAGGATCGTGCTCGATTCGCAGACTCGCTTCACCTCGATCATCAATCAAAAAAATAATCAATACATGTTAGATCTGGGTGGCTCAAGGCAATACCCATTCAATTACAAAGACAAGAATTGGACGCGTTATCGTGGCTGGCCTAGTGGTTATTGGGTAGCGGCAGAGGACCAATTACGACGTCCCATCATTCTTTGCTGCTGTCTGTACGAAGGTGATCTCATTATTGCTGAGTGTAATCGTGGTCTAGATGATAACGGTGAGGCCATCAATCCCTATTGGACAACGCCTGAATTGATCGGTGAAGTAGGCGAAGGTGGCTCTAATGGCGGTGATCTAAATCAACAAAAGATCATGACTTCCGTCGCTCTGAATGTACAAACTGACTCCTCTGATTTTGTGGTTGATTGCTTCGCTGATCAAGGCGAGGGAGCGGTAGCTCAGGCGACTTGTAAGATCTCTCCGACCTCAGCATCTACAGCGCCTGCCACCTATGGTAGTGCCACTTATGGGACTCAGTATGTTTACGCAGGAACGCTGGTACCCAAGTTCGGGCGCTACTCCAGACAGATGGGTATTGCGAAAAAGAACGCCGGCAAGCCTCCAGAAAATTTTAAGTTCTCCAGCGTAAAAGTAAAGGTGTCACAAACCACGGCTGGCAAGAAGTTTCGTTTAAATGGAATCCAGATCCGTTATCTCCCGCGCGGAGGCTTCGGCGCTAGGAGGAGAGCTTAGTGTCATTAATCAGCAAACCATTTACTTTCGTTGATGGCGACCCGATTCTAGCAGGTCAGCACAATGACAACTATGACGCTATATATGGTGCAGTAAATGGCAACCTCGATAACTCTAATTTAACAGCATCTGCGAATATCGCATTGTCGAAATTGAATGCGACAACGGAGCTCTTGATTAAGAAGGCCTCCGGTAATGCGCTGTCGGCTGGGCTTGTGGCTGATACTGTTGGCCGTGTCTCGCTCAATAACTCTGGCCTCATCACCTTCGGCGCGGGCTCATCTCAAGATATGGCCCTAAAGCGCGAGGATGCTAACACCCTTGCCGTGCGCGACGCTGGGGATTCAGCTTACAAGAATCTCAAGGTCGCCGGTCTCACCGCATCCGGTGCGCTTGCAGGTACTGGTTTAACTCTTTCATCTACCTTTAGCGGTACATCTGGATCTTTCTCTGGCTCCTTAACCGCTGCTTCCATGTCGCTATCTGCCGCTCTGCCAGTCACCTCAGGCGGTACCGGGCTCGCTGCCTTCACTACAGGCGATTTGATCTATTGCTCCGCTACTAATACGCTGAGCCGATTACCAGTTGGCAGCAATGGTCAAACTTTGCAGATTGTGGCCGGTGTCCCGACCTGGACTTCCGGTGCCAATATCTTTGTCTCAACCGATCAAACTATCACGTCCGCTGGAGCGCTAACAATTGCTCATGGTTTGGGATATACGCCAAGACTTGTTTGGCTCAAATTGATCTGTCAGACTGCTGAACTAAATTATTCAGCAGGTGACGAGCTAACAATGGTTCCAAACTACGCTAGCTATGGCGTTTCTATTGTGACCGATTCAACAAATCTCGTCATTCGATACGGAATTAGTGCAAATGTTTTTGCTATTTTAAATAAGTCCACTGGTGCTTCCTACGTCATCACTAATGGCAACTGGAAAGTGAGGTTCTACGCACAATGACAAAGTATTACGTTGATCAAGTGGGCACTTACCTTGGTGGCTTTGAAGGAGTAGAGCCGCCAGCCGGACTGATTGAGGTGCCGTCCGCCCCCGAGTCAGCCGCCCAGATCTGGAACGGTACGGCATGGAGCGCGTTGCCACCAGAGCCGAATGTCGACCAACTCGCAGAAGATGTCTGGGCCGATCCAACACTTGAGCAAGTGCGCATGCAGATCATGGCTTTTTATCCGCTCCTTAAGAATTACCTCACGATGGGTGCGCTAGGCCAAGAGCGAATCGAGCAGGCCTGGACGGTCAACATCAAGCCGCAATTCGATGCAGTCAATCCACTGATCTCTGCTCTAGTGATCGAGCACGCGATCGCTAACAACATTCACCTGATGCCTGAGGAGGATGAGCAAAGCGCTCTCGCCGCCCTGGCCGCTGCTAGAGGAGCTCAGTCTTAATGTCAGTCTTCGACACAAATACGCAGACACAGAATGCTGCAATCAATCAAACAAGTAAACAGACTGGCACGAACTCACAGACGCAAGCCGGCTCAAACATGAATGCGTACACTGCAGGTCAAACGAATCTGCAGGGTCAGGTACTGAATAACTTTTCTAATTACCTTGCCTCAGGTGGCACGGCCCCAGCGTCTTGGACACAGCCCCCTCAAGCAATGGTTGATTGGGCAACTAATCAATTCCAGCGCATGACTGAGCCCGGCCTCGCTGCACAGTATGGCCCTGGCTCTCCTCAGATGGCTAATCGGGCACAAGAGCTTGTCACACAGCTGGCCGCTAATTCCTATCAGCAAGGCACCTCAAATTATCTGGCAGCGTTAAATGGCGCTGCAAACTACGCTTTTAATCCTGTCGGCAACAACCAGAATATTTCCACTAGCGGCACTCAGTCCGCGACCGGCAATACGAACGAAACCCGAAACGTCACAACCTCGGGTAATACGATGGATTATGGAGGTCTCCTTGAAGCGATCACTGCGCTTCTGGGAGGCGGGTTTTAGTCAGAGCTCTGGCTCTACTTCTCCAACCGGTTCCTCTTCTCCGACAGGTTCAAGTAACCCGGTGCTCAATGCGCCTGGTAGTCCATCGTCTATCAATAATCTTGGCCAAGACAATAGCAATGCTGTCGGCAATCTGCCTCAGTCTGGTGTGGCTACGGGGAATGGCTACTATGCATGGGGCTGGCCGACTCAGAACAATTACTTTTATGGCGGCACCGGCAGCAATACCACGACTGTCAACAATCAGCCCCAGACGAATACTCAACAGACCAACCCTTATGACCAGTTAGTCAATCAGCTGAAAGCAGCAACCGGAGCGCAAGGGTACTCAGCATCTAATCCGATCACCTGGCAGCAAGCCTCAGCTGCAGTGTATGGCGTTGGTAAATACTATGACACTTCCGGTCAGATACAAGGCGCGATTGATTTAAACGATCTCGGCAAGTACGGCTATGGTCGCATTGTCGATCTCTCTAATCCTACCGGCTATTCATCGATCGATCAGGTAGCGAAGCAGTACGGGAACATGGACCTGTACAAGAAAGGCTTCACTACATTTGAAGCGCAGCAAGCGGCGCAGCAGCAACAATATCAGCAAGCCTTAGCTCAGCAAAGTCAGTGGCTGCAATCGCAGCAACAATCTGCAGTCAACCCGTCGGCCGGGCAGCTAACATCTGGTCAGCTAGGCGCTCTCCAGACCTATGTCAATTTGTCTAAGGGCTTGAGCGGCAATAGCGGCCAGTATCAACAAGCTAATCTCGACATGCAGCAATGGGTACGCGATAACATCGATCGCCCTTATGCTCAATACGATCAAGAGATCCGGGGCATCCTGACTAAAGCTGCTCAGTATGAAGCACAGAGTCAGCTCAAGAACGCATCTGATCTAAATCATTGGGGCGTCATCCAGGCAAGCCAAATTGCTAACGGCAACTTTGGTCCTCTGGGTTCGCCCATGCAAGCGCGTATCGCCACTTTGCCGGACGGTGATCTCTGGGTCAGCTTGCTCAATCAGTACAAGTCTCAAGGCATTCCAGTATCGGACGGGCTCATGTCATATGCTGCCCTGCATGATAGCTGGACTCGCGTTGTGATGGGTAATTCTCCGTATCAGGCATTGACTCCAGATCAAGGCGCGGCAATGTCTATGGGCTTCGGGATGCGCTCAACGTCGTTTGGTGATGGTACAGGCGGTGCCGCATCCTATGCTTATGGCAATGGTGGAGTCGACAACTACAATGCCTGGGGTACTTACTACGAGCCGGGTGGCGCATACTCTAATGCTGGAGGCGCCGAGTCGTTCTATAACACAAGTCGACTGCCTAGCAATACCAAGCCAACTACTGCGACTGGCACGGTGTCTGGCCGGATCGTTGATACGGGCATTCCTGTCAAGAACACAATCCCTTATGGTGGGTCGACCAATGCAACTCCAGATGGTATCTACAATCCAATAGGATCGACGGGTGCTTATTCGCCGGCACCATATGAGGGAGCTACCAAAGATCCCAATAGTCAGCCTACCTACTGGTGGGATGTGCCCGACGGCTACACGATCCAATACGATCGACAAACTGGTGAGGCCTTAAGGGGATACCAGGGAGATCTACCAAACTACATCCCGCAGACTGGTCAGTACTACGATCAGATCAAGGATGCCCAATGGTACACCAAGAATACCGGCGCCGTCCCCGTCTGGGGCAACGGTCTCGGTTGGCAAAAGTATATTGATAACGTCAAATCATTATGGGGGATTTTCCAGTAATGCCACAGAAATACACAAATCAAAATGCGCAAGGGCTGCCAATCTCAGACCCTAATACGGATGTATTCCAGTATCCAGTACAGCTACCACCTTCTAATCAATTCTCTCCTTATGCGGTTGACCCCATCACTGCCGGACAGATCCAAGCCTGGCCAAACATGCCGGTGCAGCAAGCCGCATTTGTGCGGCCGCAGATCTACAGCAATGAGCCTGGCGCTCCCCCGCTCCCTCCGCCTCCAGGAACTTATCCGATAGCTCAAGGTTATTCACCTCTACAAGCTTTGGCAGTTTATGGCAAGGTGTTCTGAGACACCACATTAGACGCCATCACCTTCGGTGGCATAAAATGTGTCGGCAGTATGGAGTGAATGAATGGCAACGTATTTGACTGGTGGTGTGTCTTCGACTGGATCTAGTGGCTCTAGCGGCGGTGGCCTTGCCGGTCTGATTACTGGCGCTGGACAACTTGCAGGCTTGACGCTTCAAGGCCTGGCCAACTACTACACCCCTCAAGCTACGGCCCCGGTCTATACTGGCTCAGCGCAAACTAATGCCTTGCCCAATTCTGGAGCTAGCGTTATTTACAATACGCCCACTCAGAATAACTACAGCTCGAGGCTCAACAATATCAACGTGAGTCAGCCTCAAGATCCCTTTGCGACTCAGGGCTTAACGAGCGTGCCCAATATGCTGCACGGCAATGCCGACTTTATGACGATGGATAATGCGACTCGATCCAATTCGCCGATGCAGTCAATTGACAATTTGACTGGTAGCGCAACAGATCAAGCTGATCCTCAAGGAGTTGGGCAGATCGCTCCAGGGATAGCTCCGACTTCTACCAATACCAATCCTGGTGGCATCCCTGCAGGCTTCAGTCAGGGGCCATCTCCGTCTGCCGCGGCGGCACTTTCTCCTTCTGATTATGAGCAGCGCCTAGCCGAAAAAGATCGGACAATTGAAGCCCTTACGCGTGCCAAAGAAGCTGCACTCGATCGAGCTCGTCAAAATTATGACGCTCCTAATAACGTTCAGCCTGGATATGTAGCCCCCCAAGTCCCACCTCCTTCCGCACTTGCTCCACCTCCCGCCTCAGTTGGAGCTCCCCCGGCGCAAGGATTTGCAGGAAAGCTATGGGGAGGTGCTCGGCAGTTCGCACGCAATTATCAATTTTCCAAGCACCCACAGTATGCCCAAATGGAAATGCAGAACAGGCAAATCCAGAATGCTCGTGAGATGGCCTGGTGGACTGCTAAGGCCCAAGCCGAGAAAGAGTCTCGTGACAAGCAACACGACTTTGCGATGCTGCACGCAAAGCAAGAGGGCGAACATAACAACAAGGTTTCCGAGATCCAACTCCAGGGCGAGATCGACATGAAGAAAGCGAGAGTCGCTCAGGAGCTAACCGACGCTCAGCGGCTTAGCGCCTACGGGCAGTTCTATCATTCAACGCCAAACTCCCCAGAGCGACAACAGCTCGCCCTGAGGCTGCCAGAACTTGCTAATCACCTCGGTGATCCTCAGGATCAAAAAGCAGCAGCAGAGCTCCATACTGCCGGAGCTCATGCGACCAAGGCTATTGTAGACTCTATCGTCGCTGAATCTACGATGAACGATACTGTGAAGCTTGTTTTGCAAAAAGTGCGTCAAGGTGAGCTCTCTTTAGCTGAAGCTGAAAGAACTTTGAGCGGCAAAGTAGACTTGGTTAATAGCAACGCTGCAATATCTGCTAGCAAGTCAAGAGTTGCACAAGCTACTGAAGGTGCCCAGATCAGCAAAGCCCAGCAAGAAGCCTGGAGACTCGGGGTCAATAACGCTTATCTCCCTCGGACAATTGAAAGCAAGATGCGTGCAGATGCTGCAGCGACTGCAGCAAATGTCGGAAATGCAATGCTGGCAATCCCTGCTCCTGGTAGAGATGATCCAGCCGGTCAAGCCATGCATAAGGCGATCGGGCAAGGTGTCCAAGGTCTGGTTCAGCAGGCAGTCGGCATGGGTGGAGGTCCCGTCCCAGCTCCTCCGTCTGGTCCTTCGGCAATGCCTCAATACGCAGGAGTTCCTGCTCCTATGGGAGCGCCCACAGGTTTGCCGTATGGGTATCAGCAAGCATCGTTCGATCCGCGATTCCCACAGCAGCAATTGCAATCGCAAGTGCCGCAGATGGACCGCACCGGGCAGCCTTTGCAAGGCTCAATCAGTCAGCAATCGCCACTCCCGCCTCAGCCTCCCGTATATCAAGCTCAGCCTATTCCGATCCCGGCCTTCCCGAACATCCCTAATAATCAGCCGATGCCGGCGCCGCCTGTTCCACAACCTATGCCGCCTAGGCCTCAGCCTATGCAACCGCCTCAGCCTCAACAGTTTGGGGCGTTCCCTCCTGCTCAACCGGTAAGCTTTAACCAAGCTGCTCAAAATATTATCGACCAGCTGCCTCCCGCATTGAGGCCTCTCGGGGTTGCCTTGGCTGGTACTATGGCTGGTATCGGTGATGGCTTAACTAATGGCCCACTTGCTCAACAAGCCCAGCGCGAGCAACAGGCCAAGGACGAGCTAAATAGAAGGTTGCCGCAAGTTCAACCAGAGGTAATCCAGAGCCGTAATACTTTGCCACAGCTGCCGCCTCAGCAAGACTTCCCGTCTGGTCCTTTTGGTCAAGCTCCTCAATCCCTACCAGCTCAGCAAGATCTCCCTGGTGGGCCCTTTAACCCTTCTGGGGATGCCGCAGCTAAGCCAAAAAGCCCGTACAAGATTGGAGTATCCAATGGCTACGCGGATGTTAAAAACTTTCGTGGCTTAGAAGTACCAGGCAACATCCCTCTTAATGAGCGGCGGATACTCGACATGCCGGATGGCTCCTTCGGTACTGAGCTTTCGCTTTCTTTCAATGACGGGAAGCATGAAGTTCTGATACCCACCATATATGATGGCGCTCAACATTCCATCCCTCAAGCTATCCAGCGCTATAGGCAAACCGGAATGCATATGGGTAAATTCCGTAGTGGCGACATTAGCTCTATTCAACGATATGCGGAAGCTCTGCACAATCGTCGCATAGAAGTTGACGGAGTTCCTTATGAAGGGCGTGGTCTCAAGGGAGTACTCCATCAGCAAGCCCCTGACGGTACTATAGATGAATTTCGGTCTGCCTTAGGCGCAGAGTTGAATGGCAGTAAATCCGGTGGTAGTACCCCAATGATGGGCGCAGATGGTGTTTTCCGTGGTGGCCTTGGGCAGACTACAACAGATGGCAACTTTAAGATGCAGAGATATGTGGATGAGCTAGGTCGAGCTCTCTACGGCTTTATGATTAACGGCTCGCCAGTGCGTAATGACAATGGCTCACTCGATGCTATCCCTGCGGCGGATTACGAAGGTCACATGATTTCTCAGCGCAGTCAGCAGGCTCGAGACTTTGTACGCAGGTCTCAGCCTCAGCCTAGGAGGAGATAGCGCTTGGCTAATCCTACCTACAGCACAGGCACATACGCAGGGGGTGTAGCACCAGGCATAACGCCTTTGCCGACCACCTACGATCCAAATGCCACGGTTGACTATTCACAATTCAATTCCCCTGCGCCAGAAGATAACCCGAACGAGGCCCCGCGTGGCACGTCACCCACCGACATCATTGGCAATGCCTTTCTTGACGTGAAGGATATGGGCCAGGGGCTTGGAGCTATGGGCTCCTTCCTCGCTGGACGGATGATAAACCCGCTCTATGGCCAGTCGCCTATCCAGCCTGGCGATGCTATGGCTATTCCTACGATCGCCGGGGCAATTATCCAGCAATACAATCAGAACTATGTGCAGCCGATCGTGCAAGGTCGGCCTGGTGACATTGGCACTTATGCTGCTCAGCATCCGGTTAACTTCGGGCTCGACGTACTTCCGCTAGCCAAGCCACTTGCCGCTACTAAGCTTGGATCGTATGTGTCCTCCTTGCCGGCCGTCAGCAAAGCGACCGCTGCCGCGTCCACAATGAAGGGAGCAATCACGAATGTTGGTAAGGCTGCAATTGAAGAGGCACGTAATTACGGACCTGCGCAATCATTATTGCAAAAGGGTGAGGAGGTTATCTCTCGCCTGAAATTGCAGAATGAGTATGTACAAAGTATCGACGATCTTACTAAAGGCCCATTAGCGAAGCTCCAGGAGCTCTATACTAAGGTGCCAGCCGCTGAGCGTGATGCTCTCATGGGGGCAGCCGAAGGCACAGATCCGAGGCTGCTCACTCAAGGCTACTCGTACTTATCCCCTCAGGCTCAGGCTTATCTTGAGCATGTCCGTCAGATGATGGCGAACTCAACAAAATGGGGAACGACCCTCGGCCAGTTCACACAGAATCAAGCATGGAGAGATAGGCTCCTTCCGGCACTCAATCAATTAAAGAAGGTCTACGGATACAACGATGAGCAACTTGCACAGCTCATGCAAAATCCTCAGGACCTCGAAGCCTTGCTAAAGCAAGCCAAGCAAATACTCAATGACAGAGGTGTGGAGCCGATCTATCAAGGGCGGCTGACAGCCAAAGAAGCAAACAAAGTATTAGCTAAGCGTTATGAGATGCCTGCTCTCTCCTTGCGCATTGCTGGAGAATCGGCTCGTAATTCTATCGATGCTCTTGCAGGCGCAGGTAATATCAAGCAGGGTGCTAAAGCTGGATTCGCTTATGCTCGAGAAGCTCTCAATCGCGGAGAGCAATTTACTCAGAATAGCTTCCAGGCAACGGCGGCTAGGTATCTCCAGGCCGCTCAGATCTACACTGCTTACAATGCGCTGCTTAAACGATTGATGGATATGGCGTCTCATCCGATCGAGATGACTGCAGAGATTGCTGACCAGATCAATAAAGGTCACCTGGTGAAGATCAACCCTGCTAAACTTTTTGGGCAGATCGGTAAAGATATTCCAGGCTTTGATGCTTCTGAGATGGCGACGATTGTAAGCAAGGCATTACCTCAAGAGATGTTTGTACCAAAGGCATTTACCGGCGCGGTACAAAGGCTCTCGACTGCTAAACCTAATGTCTTGTCCAAGCTCTACAATGGCTTTGCAAATCTTGCTCGCTACAATATTCTTGGCTGGAATCTGCTCATGCCTGAGTGGCAGCAAGGCCAGACCATCGCGATGCTTGCGTTATCACAATTCACAGGGCCGCGCGACGCCCTTGTGTCATTCCTTTCTTACGCACTTGCGTTCGATAAGCGGCTGCAGCAGATGATGCCTGCGCAGCTCGCAGGTGAATTGAGTGACGCCCTTGAGCAAGGGGTACGCCTGCTTGATCCTACCGAAGCTATGGCTGCAGCTAAGGCTATCCCTGGCAAGGTAAGCCAAGCTGTTGAGGATTTCAAAGCAACTCCTAGCGGCATGCCGAAGGTTAGAGCCGGCCTCAAGGGAGCGGCTGCTGTCATTAAGACTGTGCCCGATTCTACCTTTGCACGCCTGACTATGTATGACTATCTGACTCGCCTTGCAGCGTCTGGATATTACGCCCTGAAGCTCTCAGAGAAGTTTCCGGAGCTCGGTGGTCCTATCCGTGGCATGCTCTCTAATAGCGAGGCTCTATCAAGGATTGAGCAAGTCTTAGCTAATCCTGCGCTTGTTGAGAATGTAAGCAAAGATGTTATGCGAGTGCTCGGAGACTACACTTCGTTGCACTCTCAGAAGCGTGCTTTATTACGGTCGACATTCTTGTGGTGGAATTGGTATGAGCATATTGCGAAGTATGCCTATACCCTGCCGGCGACAAACCCATATAAGACAGCTCTCTTTGCACAAATCGCAGAGATCACTCCGGAGATCGTTCAGGACGAGAATATACCGGACCAATTGCGCAAGGCAGGCGCGGTCACGATTGATGCAACGAACTCCCAAGGCGTTCAGTATGCCGTCCTAAAGTCTGGCCTAAACCCATTCACGACTATCTCAGAGATTGCCGAGATGATCTCACAGCCATTTGAAGGTGGCGAATCTTCTACCGTTCTTGCCGCATCCAACCCATTGATTCCTTTCTTCATTGCTCAAGCCATGAAGATCAACCCGCAGACTAACCGCAACTTCCGCGATCCTCGCATGGTCGCTAAGGGCGGTGAGCAGTTTAGATGGGATGATGTCCAGGCAGGCCGTATGATCCCTCAAAGACCAGCTCCCAATATTATTGAGTACTTCTTTAGAACGATCGCGCCGACTCCGACCAGGACAATAGAGAGGCTATACGAGAAGGCTGTATCTGGTGGTGAGGCTTCACAATTCACCTCGCCGATATCCGGAGAGTCCGCCCCCCGTGTGCTCTATAACTCTGGTGGGCAAGTGCTCGATCCAGGATCGTATGGAGAGATCATGATCCAGTCGCTTCTTGGTATTCGCGCTTTCCCTGTCGATACCTCAGCCTCTCAACGCATGAAGGCCCTGGACCGCAAGAGCGCAAGGCAATTGATTAAACAAGGCATGCGCCAGTTACCCCTAGCTGGTCGTATCTCCAACGGAGACTAGACACCAAAACCATTGCCACTACCCGTGGTGATATATATTGCTCCTCGTACCGATCGAGGACTATCTCTGCAATGGCTATGCCGTCTCTCCAGTCAGTTAATCAATCTGATATTTTCCAGGTAAGTGGCGCAAACTCCACCATTACTTCAGAGACGGCTATCAACTTCGGTAAAGCCTGCATGCAGCTCTTAATTGGGGTCTCAACTTCTGATCTTTTGATCGACCTTACCAACACCGCATCCGGTACTAGCGGGGCCAACTGCACATTGCTCCCTGCCGGCCAGCGCTTTGAGATGAAGTCCTTACAGCCTTTGCAAAAGATCCGCATCAAGGCAGCTGGTGCTACCGGTAGTTACTCCATTACGGCATTTTAATGACAAAGATCGACGAGATAATCTCTGGAATTGTGAAGCGGGAGGGCGGCTATGTGAACCACCCTAACGACAAGGGCGGCCCTACCAATTTTGGCATTACTTTGGGCACACTCAAGGCGCATCGCAATAACCAATCTTTAACGGCTGACGACGTGCGCAATATGCCGCGTTCAGAAGCTGAAGCTATTTACAGGTTTCGCTATATCCAAAAGCCTGGCTTTGACCAGATCAAGGATGAGGCCTTACTCGAGCAGGTAATTGACGCTGGTGTTAATCACGGCGTGACGGCAGCCTCCATGTTTCTGCAGCGTGCGGTAGGCGTTAGGGCGGATGGCAAGGTCGGCCCTCAGACCATTGCTGCCCTTGAGAAACTGCCCAGATCCGTGGCGTTTGCTCGTTTTACTAGCGAGAGGGCGCTCTATTTCGGCGCAATCCTCGAGAAGAATAAATCACAACTTGTCTTTGCTGCCGGCTGGTTCAACCGCCTGGCGCATGTCATCGACTCATACGCAGATGCAATCATGAAGGAGCAGAATGAAATTAGATCTATTTAGCAAAGTTGGTAAGGCTATGGAATTAGTCGACAAGGCCAAAGACCTGGTCGCTATTCTCGGCAAGCTAGGCGAGGACACCGACGGTGATGGCAAGCCTCAATTGCAGAATATCTGCGAAGCTGCTGAGCTGGCTATCAATGCCTCTATTGAAGATATCAAAGGTACTTTCAATAGCATCAAAGAGCGTGGTGCCAATGTCGTCAAGCTCGTGCTCGACTTGAAAGAGCACGTACTGGAGAAATAAATGGAAAGCGCAATCTTCCATGCATTGTATTGGGCGATCTGTGTAGGGGCCGCAGCAGCGGCCTCTTACTTGATCGTGCATGCTTAATGGCGATCATTTGCCCAACTTGCAAACTGGACATTGACCGGTATAACAAAAGTCGCGTACAAGTGCATGGCATGTACGCGGCTATTCTCTTTTCTTTCCTTACTCCGATCCTTCTGTATGGCCTTCTGTACGCGGCGGCAGTTCAACATATTGATCTGCATCTTCCAGCCAATCAGGCTCTGTACGTATGTCTAGCAAATATGGCAGCGATAGTAGCATTCGGTTTCGGGGGTCCGCCGGGTCTATCAAAAAAGGCACCCCGGTTACCCGGCACTCAGGATAGCGGCGATTAATCGCATGCTCCAGGGCAGAGTATGGCGAGGTCGCCTTGCTCCACTGCCCGTCATTCTCAAGCTTTACAGCAAAGACTTTCCCATCTTTTGATCTAGCTAGAACGCTATCCGGTGGTAGTAGCGTCAGGTAGTAGCCGGTTAGAAGCATCCGCCACATGTAATTCTCTATTGCGTCAGGACTCTGTTCCCCAAGCCCGATGCGCTCCAGCAAATTGTTAATCATTTCCCTTAAGCGGAGCATGGCTTCAATGTTGGGATTCTTGATCGCCATTGTCTTAAAGACTGCAGTCCATGGGTGAGGGCGGATAGTAGTCTGCCCCCACCGATCGCGACCGTAATTGAAGTATGCGTAGACGTCGTCTAGCTCAGCCTTAGGCATTCAAGGTAACTCCAGCTTCTTGTGCTGAAAAACGTAATGGCCCCCTCGCTTTATCTCCTGCCAGGTAATCGCCCAGATCCTTTGATTGTCCCTCAAGGCTTTGATGATGTCCTCATTACCGCCCCAGCCGCCAGTGCTCACGCGCCACTGAATATGGGCCGGATGGATTTCTCTCAGGAAGTAATGAGGATAGCGCCAGAGATCTCTACAAAAAGCAAAGCACCCATGAGGGTCGGTGTGCACCCAATTCCGAATTACCTCTAGCGCCAATTCGGTCGGATAACCATCATCATCCAGCAATTCTTCACTCACTATTGCACCTCTCCATATGGTCTATCGTCCTTACCTGTGTTTCTGATTGCGTACTCGAGCAGCATGAGAGAGCAGCAAGCCGCATGCGCAAGGTGAGATAATCCAGTCTCACTATCTTTATCCTGGCCCGAAAACCACGCCCACATATGACGGTTGAGCGCTCCAAAGAGCCTCGACCAATTCATGCCACGCTCCCAATTCCTATCTCCGTATTTACCTGCTCCAAAGGTTAATACCTTCACGACTTGCTCAAGAGCATGCGGAGGGAGAAGATCGAAGCGCAGCTTGCCGTCGTCATGTTTCACGCCTTCTGTAAGTTGAGTACCTGCTACGTTCTCTAACGCCTGTTTAGCTGCTTGTATATTTACGGGCAACTTACAGAGTTTGTAGTACGATGTGCGACCCGCAACATGGCCGCAATAAAACTCTGCATCGCAGTGAAATCCGCATCGCTGGCAGTATGGGCAGGTTTGATTCTCGATGCAATAATGAACCATACACTTGCTCATTTCCCCTCCAACAATGGCCGTGCCCACTTTGCGATCTTGAGTAGTTCTCCGTTTAGATGGTCTACTAGCATATTTAGCCTAGTGCGATCAACGTTCTCTTGAAGGCACCCGGTAGTGTCCATGGCTACTTGCTTATATCCTGCTTGAAACATCAGCTTAGTCCAAAACATAATCGCCACCTGTGCAATAGGATCATCAAACTCCAAAACTATTGCTTTAACCTGCTTTCCCGGGTTGGTTAGCTTTTTTATCTCAAACCGCTTTTCAAGCCGCTCTGCCTTTCTTGTGTCGGGTATCTTCGCGAAATCTTCTGGTGCACTCTCTAGCTCTTTTTGTAGAGCTTCTATCTCTTGTTGTATGACTTGTTTAGTTCTCATTCAAAATCACCTCCTGTGATGGCGATATACCGATCTCTTTCTTCTCCAGATATGCGACGTATCGGAGCAGATTTGTAAGATTCATGTCAGTATTCCGGTTATCGTCATAACTTATGAAGATACTGCCATCCCAATCAGAATTGCACTCTTCTTTCCACGGCTTAGGATGCTCCTCCAAAAACCTTTCAGCCTCTTCTTTATTCATTGGTTGCATTTTTGTTTTCCTTCTCTCACGCGATGAAGCCTTGCAGCTTACCGATAACCTCCAGCGTCTCATAGCCATCGTATTCGGTGACTCTGATTAGCTCGCCTTTTTCGACCCATTCAATCGCGACCTGCTTCCAGCCGCCTAGATAAGTGTGGTGATCAGGGCCTAATATATGATCTAGAATCCTCTCAACTTCTTTATAGGACACACTATTTATCGCGGCCTCGACAAGGTCCTCATGGAACAGCAATGTTTCTGCATACTCGCTATTCCAGCTGGACCAACCAGCTCCATAGCCAGGGCTGTAAAGGGCGGCTATTTTGCCTTGCTCGTTGAGATATCTCGGGATGTGCTCTTTGTCAAAAAATGTCATTTGTCTGTTCCTGTATAGCCTTTCGGGGTTGATTGCTCGGTCTCAGCAAGAGCCTTAATATCGTCACGAGATAGCGTGATTACGATGTCGCGTACTTTCTCTGCACCTGTATATATCTCTTGGATAAGTAAAAATGCGTCGCCAGCTAATATGTGAACCGTGCGAGTTATGACCTTATGTATACCGGCAGTCTCTTCTCTATGCATTATGTATCCATACCTCTGAGTATTTGATTGTGCAGTATGAGCAGGCCTTAGGGCGGCCAGGGCCTTCTGTCCATCTGTGCTGACCCGAAGGAGTATCAAGACACTTTCGCATCACCCTTGGTGCCGCCTTGGGGCGCTCTATTCGATCCAGTACTTGAGCCCGTGGGTGCAAGAAATATTGATTATTTACTCCGTTACCTGCTTTATGTGTGTAGACGGCAGGGAGAACTGAGTCGACGACGACGTCTCCGCGCTTGATCGCGTTATAGACATGCTGAGTCGAATAGTGCTGCCGCTCGGCAATCTCTCTGACCGCGACATACGTGTGATATGGCATTGGTGGTCTCTTTATCATCGGCCACCTCTTGCCCATACGCCCATCGTTGTGGCGGCATTCGTGCCGGACACTACAAGATTAAGGAAAGGTTGCGCTGGCTCCGACTTCTGGCCGATCCATACTGCCCCTTCATAGATACACTTAGTGGCCGGGATAATGTAGGTCTTGTGGCCTGCCCACTTGATTGGTTTCCAAACCTTCAGCCAGGGCCGAGCAATCAGCTTGCCAAAGGTAGGATGAGTATCGGTAAAGGGCACCACGCTCGGTGCATGAGGTGTGAGCAGCATCTTGGCCGCTACTTCATCATGCTGATCGGCGAACGCTGGTTGCATCATTGCGCTCGTGGCAGCGAGTAGCCCAAGCTTCTTCCAGTACTTCATAACTTGCTTGCAATTGGACATATGTCATTCCCCCTTCTATTGATTGATTGGCCCATTGCCAGAACGCGTCCCACAGCGCCTGGTCGTCTGGGTATTTACGTAGTAGCGCCTGAACTTGGTTGTGATTTAAGGTCGAGGGGCGCGTAGAGCTGCCTCGGTCTTTCATGCGGTAGTACCTCCTTGGTTGTTGGTGCGAACATCTCCACCCATCCTTCAGAGAATGAGTCGGAGCGGTAGTTAAAGGTCACAGGGATAGACGACTTCTTCATGCCATCGCGGCCCTTTTGGATGTCGATATATAGATAGGCTATGCAAGCCTGAGCCATCTGCCTGCGTGGCTCCTCGAGCTTCATGATCAGCTCGCCTTTCTTCTCGGGGATCAGATCGTCACCCTTAAAGAACGGCCAAAGCTCCTCATCAGCTGCCGGTCTCAAGAACCAGACGCTATCAGGTGTGTAAACTGCTGACGACGACCCTTTAGCACCAGCCAGCTTGCCAAAGGAGCCAAGAGCATCACTTTTTGTCTGCTGAGAGATAACAAAGATCGGCTCATCATCTTCCTTAAGTAGCTCGATCTGCTCCATCCGCCAGTCGTCGATCTCGAGATCAGACTTGAGCTCTTTACGAACGGTTGAAGGTACGACCATACGCTGCAGGTAGTCGATAACCAGAACAACTTTCTTGACTCCAGTCTGAGCCTTGAGCCATTTCTTGTGTTCAAGGATGGCATCAGCTGTGATATCACCTGCAAAGTTTTTCTTATCAAGCAAGAGTACGCGAGTGCCATACTTCACGACATCTATGCGGGCACGCTCTAGGGCGGCTTCTTCTTGCTCTGTCCTTGGCCCAAGTCTGATCTTCTCGTATGACAAGCCAGAGAACATCATGAGCATGCGGGCATAGTGATCCTCGTTGCTCATCTCCAGAGCAAGATATATATAGCCAACATCGTGACGGGCCTTAACGCAGTCAATCCCTAGCTGGTGACAAAAGGCCGACTTGCCGACGTTCGGCGGACCTGGTACCAGAATAACTCCCCGTAGTCCCAACATATTGCGATCGAGAGTGGGCAGGGTCCGGTTCGGAAGGCCGAGAAACTCTTGACCTTGGGCTTGCTCCAACCAACTCTCATAGCCTGACGCCGCATCAGAGAGCAGGCGAGGTGGAACGAAGCCAGCGGAACTTCCTTGAGCACCCAGAAGGATTTGCCGGGCAACATCTGCAGCCGCATGTATATCGCCCACTTGCCCCAGCTCAGACTTAGCATTGGCGAGGATCTGAGCCTGTCTCCGATCAGCTTCTTCAGCATGCTTTGCATGGATTGCCTCCTCAAGGGCCTCGGCCGACACACCCAAGACACTCATCATGGGCTTGTCTAAGTACTTCTCTCTTTCAAACTTTGGGTACTTGGTTGCGAGATTTACGTAGAGGGCAAATAGCTCGGCCTCAGCTTTGTGATCGCCCTCGCCTAATTGAAAGCGCTCGATCGCCTCCTCAACTCTTACCTGGAGATGATGCTCGGCCCCGGATACTGCCTTTTTAACTCGCTCAATTCCATATCTTTGACGTATTTCGTCAGGGTCTTTGCACCCTGAAACACCGCGAACGACATACAAGCTTGGTCGTCTTTCAGCGAGGTCATAGGCTGCAAAAGCTTTCTCCAGACCCTTTTGCCCAGCCTCGTCAGTGTCGAGAAAGAGATTGGCTTTTGTGACTCCACGCTTAGCGAGGAGCTCCCAGAGCTCTTTTGTGAGTTTGTCTCCAGAGCCACCAGCGGCGCAGAATACTCTGTAACCTTCTGCATTGAAGATTGTTGGCTCAAGCCCGCCCTCAGTGATGACGATCTCATCTCCGACACGGTCCAGGTTGGATAATCCGATCTCACTCCAGGGTAGATTCCTGGTGTAAAGATACTTAGGCCCATGGTCTTGATCGCTTCCTTCGACAAGTCTTCGACCGAGTAATCCTTTGATTGCACCACCGGAGGTGACGTAAGCCATAAGGCGATTATTCCAGTAGCCAACAGGGAAGCCCTTAGCAGAGACCAATCCAATCTCGATAAGCTCTGATTCTTCATACTCCAACTCCTTTAGCTGATCGACTACTTCGCCGATGTTTGCAATAAATCCGAGCTCCGCCGTCTCTACAATCTTTCTTGATTGCATATATGAGACTTTCAGTGGGTGCTTGATTGATCGTGTAATTTCCCAGAGATTGTCCAGGAGGGCAGTGCGCCTAATGCGTGCTTGATAGGCCGCTGCTTGCTGAGGCGAATATTCGCGCTCCGGAAACTTTATATTTGCTTTATCACAAAGCTCTTTGATGACTAATTTAAATGCATCGCCGGTGAGTGATCGGCCATTTGCTTGATACTCGAGCCAGCGCATTGCCCGCTGCCCGTGGGCCATCCAGCCATATGGCTTATTGCATACGACAGTGGCGGCGTGGTGCCCGAGCACACCTTTGCAGTATTGCTCATTTTTTGCCTGCCAGCCTTTGCCTTTACGGACCCATTCAAACTCAGGAAATGCAATATCTAAATTGTCAAAGAGCGCCGGATATAGCTCACGTTCGAGAAAGAGATCTATGTCCAAGGTGTCGCCGTCCCATTTCGTATAAGAGTGCAGACTCTGCTCTGTTGTGGTCTTTCTTGCGCTTCAGTCGGTGGAGTTGACCCGGAAATAGCTCAAGGGCTTTCTTGCGAGATGCCTCTTTATCAGAGCCTCGGGCGATGCCGATATCCTTCTTCCACTTCTGCGGAGTGACCTTTAAGACCGAAACTCCAAGGGCCGCAGCTGCCATCAACCACGCGTAATAACCACTACCTAAGGAAAACGCAGCCCATCCGGCCAGTCCAAAGGCATTTACTTCTTCTATTACGACTAGCTCAAGATCTTTGATCGAAGCTAGGAGTTTATACATTCCGGGGAGGTCGAATACTCCCCTATTGATCGTCTTCTTGCCAATTCTTACCGGGACCGTGAATGAGGGAGTGTCATATATGGTGACCTGAGACCCTTCGGCATCTCCTACACACACAGCCCCGGTAAGACCCGGATCAATCCCGGCAATTAGCAACCCCGCGCACCTCGTCCACTTTCGACTCAATCAGACTTCCCCAAGCAGGTGAGCTTTCGACAAAGTCACCCACTGCATCTAAGAGTATCGATCGAACAAGTTCTGACATATTCTGGTGTCGCAAAGCTGCCATCACTTTTAGTGACATCTTTGTCGACTCATCAACTTTCACAAAGAGGGGTTTCATGTGGTTGCTCCAGATGTTAGTCGTGGTTAACGCTGTCTATCTCAAGTTTGTCCGATCCGCGAGTATAGGACAGCTGCCCATCTTCGCAAATCATCTGGAGGACGCTTTCGAGAAGCTGCAGTGCGGCTCCTAGCTCGTGAGCTTTGTCCTTAAATTCTTTACCGAGTACCTTAAGTTCAGAATTCCAGCCGAAGTAGAAGCCATCTTCATAATCGCCACCATCTTCAGGGAGGCCAGCTACCTTGAACATGGGGTCATGAACACCGAACTCGCAGGGCTCACCATCATTAAAGTAGGGTGCGTATTGTGTCCAGCGGATAGCTTCTACAGTCGGAAAAGTGTCCATGAATTGCTTTAGGCCTTCCATAAGGCCTTTTTGCCCTTCATCCTTCATGTACTGATTGAACTCTTTGATTTTTTCGATGAGTGCTTGCATTATTTTATCCTTGAGAGTTTGAGTTTACGGGCGGTCAGATGCCTGCTCATGCTTGAGGCCATCCATGGTTGGATCTTCATGTTTCGGAGATAGTCTTGGACGCTTGGGATACGGCCGCAGTCTTGCAATATATGCTCCTCTGCAATGTCCCTAACGCTGACTTCTTTACCTGAGGAGTTGATGATCGTGGTGCCGAACACCTTCTCGCAGATGAAGATTCCAAAGGAGTGATGGAAAATTGCACGATGACGAACATCGGCTAGATGAGCCTTACTTGAGTCGATGAAGTCATGGATTTCCTGATAATCCTCAGGCTTCCCACCATATAGAGCAACACTTGCCTTTGCATGTAGATGTGGTTTCATGTTGGTTGCTCCAGATTTTATGGCAATTCGATTATCGTGATCCCGGTGATTCCTTCGGCCTGGAGTCGTGCTTGTGACCATCGGTACTCCCACGCCTCTGCCTTCTCTTTGTAGAACTTTGTCAACTCAGCTGCCTTAAGGGCTTCGGCAAGCTGCGCATTACGGATGCTCAACGTGTGAGAGAGCTCATTGACTTTGTCTAACAGTGCGTCAACCGCTTCTTGAGAGTTTGCTTTACTCATTGATAAGCCCCTGTTTGCGTTGGGCTTGAAAGGTGAACCAGACCAGCCAGCCCATCTCAATCTTAGTTGGGTTCAAGTAGGTCAAGCTGATACCTTTATCGATCAACTTATCCTTTATCTCTTTGATTGCTTGATCGATTGTGTCTTTGAGTGTCAGCTCATTGTTGGTCCAGTCAATCGTCACGCTAAAGCGGGACCAACGAGCTACGAGTGTGCCTTTGGGCAGGTCTTTGTTTTCCTCGAACCAGATGCCCTCATAAGTATTGGTGTGCTTGCGGGCTGGATAATGATGAGCGATCGGGCGCAATTTAGTGACGGACATACGTAATCCCTCCGGGGGTTATGTGATCGTTATGTGATTGAGAGACGCATTAATTCAAACAAACCGTGACACAGTCATTGTTTGCTTATCTGATTGATTCTTTGATTGTGTGATTGTGGCCAGAGTAGGGAATTGCACCCCGTTAGCGATCACTCGCCATGCCACGTGGTCCCTGGCGTAGGCCCCTGCTTATAGCAGAGGCTCGAGGCTTGTTACTTTCTTGAGGGAGTGATAGAAGCCACTGTCGAAGCTATCTTGCAAACCACTGCAGCCGCCCTGCCGAATTACTCCGGATCGCTCACTATCGCCCATAACAACGGAGGACTTACCGTTCTCTAAAAAGAATATCCGAGGCTGACCGTGCCTATTCTGACAAACGTAAACCCCGTCTTTGAGGCTGGAAAGATCGACCTTCGGTACTTTGGTAGCCTCAGCCTTGAGCGCCGCCAGCTCCTTCTCTGCTTTCTCGATTCTTTGTATGAGTGATTCAGTCACTGGTTGCTCCTAAAATGGTGTTTCTTCTGTGCCGTCGAATATCTTTTGCATAACATCGTCTGGGAGTGGTTCGGGCTCTTGGCCTTTGGACATATCAGACAATCTGGCATGGACCGCATCGTGCATAAATTGGTCAAACTTCGAGCTCTTTTCGTCGAGCTGAGAAGCATTGGCTATCGCCCACTCAAGGTAGCTCTGTGGAAGCTCCAGCAGGCTCTTACCCTTGTGCTTGCCGAGCTGCCATATGATCTTGTCGAAGTCAGTGACGGCCAGGCCAGTGGTTGACTGTGCCTCTACAGCCGTACTACCGTGCTTCTCTACTTGCTTGTGTGCAACACTCTTTGCTCCAGCGGCTGCGACCACGCAGGCGCCAGAGTGTCTAAGCATTGATCGATTGAGCTGGACGGCAGGCTTGTAGTATTGCGGCTTGTTGTTCGAGTTGAGCTTATCTACAACAATCTCGACCCAATCCGTCGAGGTATTCACGATATCTCTACCGCATATCCCTAGAGCACGACAGGCATCTCTAAAGGCAGATGTACGGCCTCCCTTTTCTTCATCGAGAATATCTTGAGGCTTGGTTTCCTTAGTAGCTCCTTGCCCAATCCCCTGGCGCTTTACTTGAACTTCTCCAGGGAGAGTCAAAGTGATGTAGCAGTGGATCATGCCGATGTTGTCCTTCTCGTACTCGGCCGTCCACTGACTTCCCAGGACTTCGTCTAAGCGCTGCTCGAAGAACTCCTTGTTTATATAAGGATGGAAGATCATGAACCACTGTGTGTTCTTCTGAAAAGACACACCAGGCTTCCAAGACAAATGCTCCTCATTGATAGGCGCCTGAAGCGCCGCCAATATAGTCTTGCGTGCTGCATTGATCTTGTCGTCCATTATTTATATGATCCCCCATATCCTTAAGTCGAGCACCGCCAGTAGCGCCAGGAACAACCAGCGCAATATCTCGCCGATCATGCAAACAGAATTTCGTAGATATTCGAGAGCTCCATATCATCAAGACCCAGGAACCTGTAGTGCCCATTCGTGTCTCGTATTCGCAGCTCCCTATCTGAGTCCAATTGGGAGATATACCGCTCTCCGTTATAGTCGAAGCTGTAATAACGACCCACTACGGCGGCTGTGATGTCGCCCAGCGGTGTTGTTGCTAGTTTATTGAGCTGGACAGGCTCAAATTTGCGCGCACCTTGAACCATCTGCAGCCAATCAATCAAATCGCCTACGGTATGCTCAGCGAACTTGAGGGATGGAGAATTAGCAACCAGCCCTTGCTGGAAAATCGAGAGCTCTTTACCAACCTTTTGAAACACGAGAGTTCCCGACATACCTGAGATCTTAAAAGGCTTCTCGACATACTCACGCCTAGAGAGCTCAGCCTCAATTGCTGACTTCTCTTTCAGCAGATCTTCTTTGGTTCTTTCAGTGATTGCCAATGTCATTTATTGATTCTCCTCTACAAACTCACCTTGTGTATTGAGTGAGTACTTGACTCCAGCCTTGATTCCGTTTTCCCCTACTTTGCTGGCTCTGATTGCGACGATGTTGTATTCATCGTCCAGATTGACTAAGCAGATTGCACCGCCTTCGACCGCTTGCGCAGTGGCGGCATATCCGAGAGAAACGGACACACTCTTATCGCCGCTGGTGCTGGCATGGGCAGAATAGCCG
>FRDC01001572.1_pt1 | contig 29453 bp, 33 predicted proteins | sample 1106171 | NCBI WGS metagenome assembly FRDC01 (sample SAMEA3930566, study PRJEB13176) | freshwater metagenome | biome: Drinking water system; feature: drinking water; material: water | place: Singapore | collected 2014-12-20 | reverse complement strand
TCCAGTTTCAAAAGGCTCGTTTGTCAACAGCCTGTTAGCAACGTCTTGGGGCTCTGCCCCTAGCGCTCCGCAAGTGCTAGCCGGGGAATTACGCCGTCAACGCGATCGTCACCGAGGGTTAAATCTTGACCGAATCGAGTCCCCGCAGCCGACTCCGTAGGCCTGCGAATTTGATTCTTGTTAAGAACGATGAGATGTTACCGCCCTTAAGAAGGAGGGCATGCCGATGTTCCTACTCCAGACCGCTGGGCTGTTCATTCTCACAGCGCTCGCTGAGATCGTTGGTTGCTTTCTCCCGTACCTCTGGCTTCGTAAGGGTGGATCAATCTGGCTCTTGGTTCCGGCAGCGCTCAGCCTGGCCATCTTTTCCTGGCTCCTCACGCTCCACCCCGCTGCCAGCGGACGGGTCTACGCGGCCTATGGTGGTGTTTATGTGGCCACGGCCCTCGTCTGGCTGAAGGTCGTGGACGGCGAGAATCTTTCAGTCTTCGATTGGACCGGGGCAGGAATCGCGCTGTTCGGTATGGGGGTGATCGTCTTCGGGTGGACCGCGAACGAGTAGCCTTGCCCCCTTCCCCATATCGCCGGACAATCTTTATAACTGTCCGGACGCTCAAGCACTTTGACTTCACTCATAGAGGATGACCGCTCACGAGGCTAAAAATGGAGAAGACGTAGACGCACGGTGGGTTTTCTGATTCGATCAGGAGATGAGATTCCGCCCGCTTCAGTGGCCGCAGTATTACTACTTTGCGTCGGTCATTTTTCTGTTGATCGACTGGCTGGCCGGCGCCAATGTGCGCGCGGTGGGATTCGCGGCCTATCCCACACTCCGGATGACCTACTACCTGGCCTGCCTGCTGTTCGGCCTGGTGATTCGACTGTTCCCCGCCTGGTCAGCACCGGTGACGCTGGCCGAGAGCACGCTCAACATCACCGCACTGATGATCTCGGTGCTGACCCCGCTCTACACCTTCGACATCGAGAATCCATCGGGGCCGATGACCGCCTCCCCGCAGCTGGCGATTAATTTTATGATCTCCGGTACTGCCGCGGTGCTCGCCTGGTACCAATCCCTGTATGCGATCCCAGGCCTGCGGTCCCGCTGACACCCTCTGCTAAGCGATGTCGGCAACCATTCTGCCGGTTACTGTGGATGGGCGCCTGTGTTGGGTGGGAAACGATGTACACCTGGACTCAATAGCTGGCGGCCGGCTCTTCGTCCAACCACGCATCGCCCTCAGGCTGCTCTGCCGCCGTTGTCTGCAGGGATTTGAAGTCAAAGAGGCGCGAGTCCATCAGTAGCGCCGGCGCGATATTGGTGAGGGCGGCGGCGATGCTGTCAGAACTCCCCGGTGATCCCTGTTCCCACTCGCGCAGAAATGCTTTGATCTTTTTCCGCTTCAGATTCTCCTGAGATCCGCAGAGGTCGCAGGGAATGATGGGGAACGCGCGCAGTTCGGCATATCGTTCCAGATCGACTTCCTTCACCAATGCCAGCGGCCGGATGACAAGGTGACGCCCGTCCTTGGAACGCAGCTTCGGCGGAATAGCTTTGAGCTTCCCGGTATAGAACAGATTCAGGAACAGGGTTTCCGCGATATCATCGCGGTGATGGCCCAACGCGATCTTGGTAGCGCCCAGCTCACTGGCAATTCGATACAGATGCCCCCTGCGAAGACGCGAGCAGAGCGAGCAGGTCGTCTGCCCCTCAGGGATGAGCCGTTTCACAATCGAATAGGTATCGCGTGTTTCAATGTGGAACGGGACTCCCCTGCCGGTCAGATAGTCCGGCAGGACATGAGCCGGGAAGCCCGGTTGCTTCTGATCGAGATTGACGGCCACCAGGTCGAATCGCACCGGCGCGCGGCGTTGCAGCACGAGCAGGATATCGAGCAGACCGTAACTGTCCTTGCCGCCGGACAGGCACACCATAACCTTGTCCCCGTCCTCGATGAGATGATAGTCGCTTATGGCCTGACCCACCAGCCGGCAGAGGCGAGTCTGGAGTTTGTCCGTTTCCTCGTCCAGTTTATGTGGAAGCTTCATCTGGATTGCCCAAATTGAATTCGGCAGGATTGTACCTGCCCCGGCGATGTCCTGTCGACATGAGACCCTGCAGAACGGCTCATACAAACAACAGTCGCGCTCGATTCTCGTTGTCTACACTGGCCACATCTTTCGCGGCAGAGTCCCGGAATAGGCCGTGCGGGCGAAGATCGGGCAGAAAAGTGGCACGACTGCCACACTTTTTGTGAGCGGAAGACCCGACGGGCGCCGGCTTCAGTTCAATCTTGAACTGTCCGAACATTTTTTCTCCTCCTGCCCGTTCTTCTCTCCCCTACATTGGATTCTCTCCGTCATCCAACCGGCGGCTTGAAAACTGCGTGCTATAGTTTCTTGAGCACGGAAAAACAACGCGAATTCAGGACATCGATCGTATGCAGCGCTCAGGGCTGGACGCACTCAAGACACCGGTCACCGGACAGGGAGACCCCCACTGGGCCGCCTGGTCGGATGAGGCCCTCCTGGATCTTCCGATGTGCGAACTCCACCTGGAAATCAAAGGCGGATTTCTCGAACAGCCGATCGCCGAGCTCAGCCGTGAGCTGGAAGAGCGCCGCTTGCTCTTTCGCCCGCACTTCTGGATTTCGAATGAATGGTTTACGCCCGACGGCATTCCCGGCATCGCCGTGCCGTTCTACCTCGCCCATCCGCGCCTGGCAAAACTAGAACTGAGCCAGATGCTGGAAGTGGAGGGTGGCACCCCGGAATGGTGTCTGCGCATCCTGCGTCATGAAGCCGGGCATGCAATCGAGAACGCGTACAAGATTCGCCGCAGAAAGACACGCCAACAGATCTTCGGAAAATCCTCTCAGCGGTATCCGATGTTCTACACCCCACGGCCCTATAGCCGCAGTTTCGTCCGCCACCTGGATCTCTGGTATGCGCAGAGCCATCCGGACGAAGATTTTGCCGAGACCTTTGCTGTCTGGCTCACACCGGACTCACTGTGGGAAGAACGGTATCGTGGCTGGCCCGTCTTGAAGAAACTGACCTACGTCGATCAGCTGATGAAAGAGCTGACGGGAGTGCCCCCTCCCGTTACTTCGCACGAGGAACTTGATCCGCTCCCCGGCTTGAAAAAAACCCTGCGCGAACATTATGAGCACAAGCGCCGGCATTACGGAGTCGAGCGGCAGTCGCTGTATGATCCCGATCTTAAACGCCTGTTCTCGAACCTGCCGAGCCACTCAAGCAAGCCGAGCGCCGCGACGTTTCTGAACCGGTTTCGGCGGGAAGTGCGGCGGAAGGTTGCGAGTTGGACCGGCGAATATCAATACACCATCAATCAGGTGCTTGAAGACATGATCCGGCGATGCCGCGAATTGGATCTTCGTGTCCCGGTGGGTGAGGAGCAGGCCAAACTCGATTTCACCATTCTGCTGACCGTCCATACCATGAACTTCTTACGAAGCGGTCGGCATCGGGTGGCCCTATGAAACGCCTGCGCGTGCTCGTCCTCATGCATGAAGATCTCGTCCCGCCTCAACAGACTGCTGGTTGCGACCCCAAAACGGCAGAGTGGCGGACTGAGTATGACGTCGTCACGACACTCAAGAAGCTGGGACATGACGTGCAGCCGCTCGGGGTGAAAAGCGATCTGGGAGTGATTCACAAGGCCATCGCCGAATGGGAACCGGACATCGCCTTCAACCTGCTGGAAGAATTCGACGGCGTGTCCGTCTACGATCAGCATGTGGTGTCCTATCTCGAACTCTTACGCGTGCCCTATACCGGCTGCAACCCCCGCGGGCTGATGCTGGCGCGCGACAAAGCCATCACCAAGAAGGTGCTGTCCTTTCATCGAATCCCCTATCCGGAATTCATCGAGGTGCCGCAAGGACGCGTGGTGAGACGGCCGAAGTGGTTGATGTTCCCATTGATCGTCAAGTCGGTGAGCGAGGAAGCCTCCCTGGGAATCTCACAGGCGTCGATCGTCGAAGATGACGACAAGTTGAGCGAGCGGGTAGCCTTCATTCACAACAGCATCGGAAGCGGCGCGCTGATCGAACGATACATCGAAGGCCGTGAGTTCTATGTCGGAGTGATGGGAAACAGTCACCTCCATGTGCTGCCGGTCTGGGAACTTATCATGGACAAGCTGCCGGACGACGCCAGACGGATTGCGACCGAACGGGTGAAATGGAGCCGGACATACCAGAAGAAATATGGGATCACCTCACGGGAAGCCAAGAACCTCCCGCCAGGGAAAACCGAAGAAATCCAACATTTGGCCAAACGGGTCTACCGGGCGCTTGGGCTCAACGGATATGCACGGATTGACATGCGGATGGACGCAGAGGGACAGCTGTATGTCCTGGAAGCCAATCCGAATCCGCAGATCGCGCATGATGAGGATTTCGCCGACTCAGCGGAAAAGGCCGACTACCATTACCAGGAGCTGTTGCAGGAAATCCTGAACGTCGGCCTTCGCTGGCGTCCTGCCAAAGCGGCGTGACGCACGGCAGGTCTGCACGCGCGCTAGGGTCCCCACCGGAAACCGAACATCAGCGCCACGCTCGTTTTGTCTTCCTCGCGGAGAGCGGGCGTCAGATCGATATTGTGCAGATTCACAATCACCGTCGAGGCCAGGGCAATATTGTGGACGATCTGATATTCAAGCGAGAGCCCGATCGGGATGTACCAACTCGTGTCGCTTTCATCGATGCGCGCCCGCCCGGTCCCACGGTCAAGACCAACGTGCATCAAGCCGAAGCCGGCGAAGGGGACCAGGTTAATGCCATTGTTGAAACGGAGATGATACTTCGCCACGCCCGCAAAAGAGATTTGGAAGAGGTCTCCCGTCGGAGTAATCTGCATCATCGGGCCGAACGAAAAATTCCGATCGGGGTAATAGTCGACGTTGAACCCGAGATTGAAGACGGTGTCGTGAACGGTACCGGCAGTAAAGCCCAGATCAGTCCCAGCCCCCCAGCGGTTCTCTTCCGAAAAGGCCGGCGAGACAAACGTGCCAAGCCAGAGCAATCCCGCAAGTGTCACACTGAGAAATCCGCGACAGTCCGCTATGCGCATGACGACACCTCGCTCAACATTCGCCGACTCTAACACAGCACCTATGGGCGGACAAGCCGCTTGAGCCGCGGACAGGCCGTGCAGTATCCTCCCCTCAGCCGAACCAAATGAGGTGAATCGATCATGACTCCCGCACAAGCCGCAGCTGCGTTGCTCCAGGCAATGCCGCAACCCCCATCCCTCGCGCAGCTTGAAGAATACGGACTCACCGCATCTGCCTCGACGGCTCAGGCGATTTCGCGAGAAATCCTCTCATTGAATCTGTACTGGATTATGGCCGCCATCGACGCGCACATTCCGATGAAGTATCGGGATGCAATCCAGGAAACCCTATTGGAATCGATCAAGACGACTTGGTGGGCATCGGGGCAGCTCGGTCCCGGCACCTGGGACTCCTATCTCACAGAATTGGACGAGCGGCGAGTCCGGTACAGCCGACTCGTCGACCAGGAAGGCCTGAGCCACATGGCAGTCAGCGCCGAAGCGGCATCACAGATCGAAAATCAGGGCATCATCCCCTCTGAAGACCGGGACAAGTTACTGGTTCTCATGATCGACTACGCGCCGGCAGCGGAATACGGCAGGTTGCTTGAGGATGTGGGCTAGCGCGGGGCCCTCTCTAGCAGGCTGCGGAAAAACTCCGTGTGGGCATGAATCACCGCAGAAATCTTGTCGAATGGTTCTGAAGATGTCAGAATCGCAGGATGCTCAAAATGGCCGTCCGGCAAGGCCGCAGCGAGCGAAGAGGCGAGGCGTACGCTCCGGTACGTTGAGCCTCTGAGCGACGCGAGAACGCCGCTGGCGGACTTTTTCAGCATCCTGCTAGAGATACCGGTGCGAGAGCACCTTGCCGCTATTGTCGAGTTCGTACAAGAGCGGCGCGCCGGTGGGAATATTCAACTCCAGGACCTGCTCCTTCGACAATTGCTCCAGCTGCATCACCAGCGCGCGAAGACTGTTGCCATGCGCCGCAATCAAAATGGTTTCACCCTTGAGAACACAGGGTTTGATCCTGGTGTCGTAGTAGGGCAGGACCCGCTCCGCCGTATCTTTCAGGCTTTCTCCACCAGGCGGCCTTACATCGTAGCTTCGCCTCCAGATCTTGACCTGTGCATCTCCATATTTCGTCGCGGTCTCGGCCTTGTTCAACCCCTGCAACTCTCCATACATCCGTTCGTTCAGAGCCTTGTCTTTTTCGATAGGAATAGCCGTTTGTCCGATGACCTCCAACACGAACCGCAAGGTCTCGTTCGCGCGGCTCAGGACAGAGGTGAACGCACGGTCGAACGTGAACCCCTTGAGTTTGTCTCCGGCGTTCTTAGCCTCTTCAACACCGCGCGGTGAGAGCGGCACATCGACCCAGCCGGTGAAGCGATTTTCCAGATTCCATTGCGATTCGCCGTGACGGAGCAGGACCAGCCGAGCCATGGTACGTTCCTCTCGATGGATGATAATCAGGGATCCGGAGCCGGCCCCAGAATACTGGATTGCGGCTTCAAGTCAAGCCGGTAATATCACGCGCACTGCGATCCCATTGACCTTCTGATCCGGGAATACACGGGGCGGCAGTACAACCGATCCTCGTCACGCTCGTCACGGCCGCCGATCTGGCAGGTTTCGCCGGAAGCTGGTCGGAATCAGGCGGCCCCTCCTGCACCATCTTGATGAGCGTCATCATAAAGAGCAGGTAAAATGCGACGCCGACCCAGATGACGTAGGGTTGCACCCCACCCGCTTCTTTGAGCGCCTGCTCTTGCTCCGGTTGATTCAGCTGACCGGCCTTCTTGATCTCGCCGATCTGTTCGCGACAATGCCAATAGTACAAGTAGTTCCCCGTTGCCCCTGCGATGACACTCCAAACAAGGCCCGATGAGACATCCCCCGTCATATAGGTCGAAATCATGGGGCCCACGGCATAGACGAACGCATGGAGGTACATTTTCCGATAGAGAAACCAGAGAAAGGAGATGAAGAGAAATGCGGGCCAGTTCCAAGACAGGGCAAATTTTGGCTGGCCGTTCGCTGAAAACTTCTTGAACTGCACCAGGTACCGATCGGCATTGGGACCGATAAATTGCCGCCAGAGCGTTTCCTCGTCATGGATCGGCGGGGGCGATGGAGTGACGGGGTCGGAAACCGGCTCTGCGGCAGCGGCTGTGTCGAGAGAAGTCCCGCACTGATGACAGAAAGAAGCGTCGTCTGGATTCTGTTGGTTGCACCCGCTGCACAACTTCATCGCCGCGCAGCTTATCACACTCGGAAGCGATAGCGCTGTCTCTCCGTTCTCGACCTATTGTCCCCTGCCACCCTTATTGCTTTCACTTCGACCCTGTGCTAACTTCCCTTTCTTTCTAATGAGATACGTAGCGTCATGCCGACTCAAGATTTGAAAGACAACGCAGCCAAGTACCTGATGCAGACCTACATGCGTCAGCCAATCTCGATCGTTCGAGGCCATGGCGCGAAGGTCTATGACATGGAAGGCCGGGAGTATCTCGATTTTGTCGGCGGCATCGCCGTGAATCTGTTGGGCCACGGACATCCGGACCTCGTCCAGGCCATCCAACAACAAGCGGCACAGCTGATCCACGTGTCGAACCTCTACTACACGGAGCCGCAAGTCACATTGGCAAAAATACTCGTCGAGCACTCCTTTGCCGACCGCGTGTTCTTCTGCAACAGCGGCGCGGAAGCCAATGAAGCCGCCATCAAACTCGCACGGCGTTATGCACACATGAAATACGGCGAGAGCCGGTTCGAAATCATCACGATGAAGAATTCGTTCCATGGCAGGACGCTGGCCATGATCACCGCCACAGGGCAAGACAAGGTTCAGAAGGGGTTCGAGCCGCTGATGCCGGGGTTTTCCTACGCGCCATTCAACGACATGGCGGCGATCGAAGCCATGGCCGGCGAGCGGACTGCCGGCATTATGCTGGAACCGGTGCAAGGCGAAGGCGGGGTGCATGTAGCCGGCCGCGAATACCTCACGCGCCTTCGGGAATTCTGCACGGCACACAATATCCTGCTCATTTTCGACGAAGTGCAAACCGGAATGGGCAGGACCGGCACGCTCTTCGCCTATGAGCAATTGGGAGTGGCGCCCGACATCATGACCCTGGCCAAGGGGTTGGGCGGCGGGGTTCCGATCGGAGCCTGCCTGGCGAAGGAATCGGTTGCGGCGGCGTTTTCGCCTGGCGCCCACGCCTCTACCTTTGGTGGAAATCCGCTGGCCTGTGCCGCGGCAGTGGCCGTATGCCGGGCGCTGCTTGAAGGACAGGTCCTGGATCGAGTCAAGCCGATGGGCGACTACCTGGCCAAAGCCTTGACGGAGTGCAAAGCCCGCCATCACGTCGTACGGGACGTCCGCGGTATCGGGCTTCTGCAGGGCATGGAATTGGACATCGATGCCAAAACGGTGGTTGCCGAGGCCCTATCGCGCGGCGTGCTCATCAATGCGGCAGGCGAACGGGTACTTCGATTTGTGCCTCCGCTGGTAATCACAACACAGGAAATCGACCAGCTGATCGACACGTTGAACGCGATCTTCACTCGGTGAATGATGAAAGAAACAGATACCCCTCGCATGACAAAGCAGCCTCACCAGCGACTACACAGGCACAGCTATGCCAAAGATCTTCTGGACGTGGCGGCAATGCCGCGCAAGCAAATCGATGATTTGCTGCGCCTGGCGGCCTCGCTGAAAACCAAGCAGCGCCGATCGACGCCCCATCGGCTCTTGCCCGGCAAGACACTGGGACTGTTGTTCCAAAAGCCATCGACACGCACCAGAGTGTCGTTCGAAGCCGGCATGAACCAGCTGGGAGGCCATGCGCTGGTGCTTCCCATGGGAGACATTCAGCTCTCCCGTGGAGAAACGGTCTCGGACACGGCGCGTGTGCTCTCTCGTTACTTGGATGGAATCGTGATTCGAACCTACGACCACGCCGTCGTCGAGGAATGGGCGGCAGAAGCCAGTATGCCGGTGATCAACGGGCTGACAGACCATAGCCATCCATGCCAAGCGTTGTCCGATCTCCTGACGATCCAAGAAGTCAAAGGCCGGCTCAAGGGACTGACCCTTGCGTACATCGGAGACGGGAATAACGTCGCCAATTCTCTCATTGAAGCAGGCGTCAAAATGGGCATGCGGGTCGTCGCCGGATGTCCGGCCGGTTATCAACCGGATCAACACGTCATCGACCGGGCGATTGTCGAAGCAGAAACCACCGGCGGCGCGGTCGAGATTTTGGAAAATCCCCAGGTCGCGGTGAAGGAAGCGGACGTGATCTACACCGACGTCTGGATCAGTATGGGGCGCGAACGTGAACAGGCCAGGAGGCTGAAAACTCTTGCCTCCTATCAACTCAACGGGCGGCTGCTCCAACGGGCCAAACCGGATGCCATCGTCATGCATTGTTTACCGGCCCATCGTGGAGAAGAGATCGCGGCAGACGTACTCGACGGACCACAGTCGGTGGTCATCGATCAGGCGGAAAACCGGCTGCATATGCAGAAAGCGATTCTGGTGCAGTTGCTCACTCGACAGAAAGGCGGATAGTCCGAAACCATCATGACACGCAAACCGATCAAGAAAATTGTTCTGGCCTACTCAGGCGGACTCGACACCTCCGTTATTTTGAAATGGCTGCAAGAAACGTATGACGCCGAGGTCATCGCCTTCTGCGCCGATCTCGGCCAGGGCGAAGATCTGCGGGCCATCAAAACCAAAGCACAGAAGCTTGGCGTGAAGAAGGTCTATGTCGAGGACCTGCGTGAAACGTTTGTCAAAGACTATGTGTTCCCGATGTTGCGCGGCAACGCCATGTATGAAGGCTGCTACCTGCTGGGCACCTCCATCGCCCGTCCGTTGATTGCGCGCCGGCAGGCCGAGATCGCCCTGAAAGAAGGTGCCGAAGCGGTTTCGCACGGCGCAACAGGCAAGGGAAACGATCAGGTGCGATTCGAGCTGACCTATACGGCGCTCGCGCCCGGCCTTAAGATCATCGCCCCCTGGCGCGAATGGACGATGCGGTCGAGGCGCGAATTGATCGAGTACGCCGAACGCCATGGCATTCCGATCACAGCGACAAAAGCCAAACCCTACAGCATGGACCTGAACCTCTTCCATATCAGCTATGAGGGAGGCATTCTCGAAGATCCCTGGTCGGCGCCGCCGGATGAAATATTCCAAATGACGGTCTCGCCGGAACAAGCCCCGGACAAGCCGCTGGAAGTGGAGATCGAGTACGTCGCCGGCAACCCCGTGGCCGTCGACGGCAAAAAAATGAGCCCGGCGACGCTCCTGGCCCACCTCAATAAACTGGGCGGGGCACATGGAATCGGCCGGGTCGATTTGGTCGAGAATCGCTATGTCGGCATGAAGTCTCGCGGGGTCTACGAAACACCGGGTGGCACGATTCTCCATGTCGCCCACCGGGGACTTGAATCCTTGACGATGGACCGTGAAGTGCTCCACTTCCGGGACAGCTTGATCCCGCGGTACGCCGATCTCATCTACAACGGCTATTGGTTCAGTCCTGAGCGTGACATGATCCAGACGGCGATCGATGCCGCCCAAAAAGATGTGAGCGGCACGGCGCGCGTCAAGCTGTACAAGGGCGGGTGCACGCTCGCCGGCCGTAAATCCAAGAATTCCCTCTATCGTTTGGACATCGCCACATTCGAAGAGGACGAGGTCTACGACCAAAAGGACGCGGAGGGATTCATCCGCTTGAACGGCTTGCGATTGAAAATCAGAGCTCAGCGGCGGAAGGCTTCGATCTAATGGCGACGGCAAAACGAACCCGCCGGACGGCTGCCGATTCCGGCAAGGCCTGGGGCGGGCGGTTTCGCGAGAATACAAACCGGCTTGTCGAAGCGTTCACCGTTTCGGTGGCAGTGGATCGGCGGCTCTATGCCCATGACATCCGGGGAAGCATCGCCCATTGCCACACACTCGGGAAAGCGCGCGTGCTGTCGCCTCGCGAAACGAAAACCATTGTGCGCGGGCTTATCCTGGTCAAGGCGGAGCTGGATCGGGGGCGGTTCAAGTTTACGCCCCACGACGAAGATATTCACATGGCGATTGAACGGCGGTTGACCGAACTGATCGGTCCCTTGGGCGGCAAGCTGCACACGGGCCGGAGCAGAAACGATCAGGTGGCGCTGGACATTCGACTCTATCTCCGGGACCGGCTCGACCGGCTGACTGAGCAGTGCGCGGAGTTTCAACGCGTCTTGCTGGCCCAGGCACATGCGAATCTTCCGATCGCAATGCCCGGCTATACCCACTTGCAACGGGCACAGCCCGTCCTGTTTGCCCATCATCTGCTCGCCTACGTGGAGATGGTCGAGCGGGACAAGGGACGCTTCCGCGATGCCAAAGCCAGGCTCAACGTCATGCCGCTCGGATCAGGAGCCTTGGCTGGGACGAATTATCCGGTGGATCGTCGATACACCGCCAAACTTCTGGGGTTCCCGGCAGTGACGGCCAACAGCATGGATGCGGTATCCGATCGCGACTTCATGATCGAAACGGCATCGGCCTTATCCATTGCAATGATGCATTTGTCCCGGCTCAGCGAAGAGTTGATCCTCTGGGCATCGCAGGAGTTCCGGTTTGTCGAGCTGCCGGACGCATTCTGCACCGGCAGCAGCATGATGCCGCAGAAAAAGAATCCCGATGTGCCCGAGTTGGTCCGAGGCAAGACCGGGCGTGTGTATGGCCATCTCATGAATCTTCTCGTCACCCTCAAGGCCCTCCCGTTGAGTTATAATCGGGACTTGCAAGAGGACAAGCCGGCGCTCTTCGATGCGCTCGACACGGTAGAGGCCTCCCTGAATGTCGTGACCGCATTGATGCGCCGCCTCAAGGTGAACCGGGACGTGCTCGCGCAGTCGTTGGAGAGCGGTGGTTTTCTTGCAACCGAATTAGCCGACTACTTGGTGGAACGCGGCGTGCCCTTTCGGGAAGCGCATGGAATCACCGGACGGATCGTACGGTCGGCGATTGAACAGAAGCGCGAGCTGACTGATTTGTCCTTGGAGGAACTGCGCGCGTTCTCCGATCGGATTGAACGAGGAGTCTTCGCGCGGTTGACCGTTTCCGCGGCAATCGACCGGAAGCGGCAGATCGGCGGAACGGCGCGTGGACGAGTGGAGCAACGGCTCAAAGAACTGGAGCGGGCACTCCGATGAAACACCTCGCACTCATCGTCGCAGCAGGCCTGGTGAGTTCCTGCGGCGTGGTGGGAGCGCCGGTTGCGCCGGAGACCGTCGGCGTGACGCCCACCATCGAATCGCAAAAGAGGCAGCATGAGGCCCAGACGGCGCAGCAGCGGGAAACGGCGGCTAAATCCGAAGAGCCGGACCCTGTCCTGCTGGACCACGATGAGCTCCTGCCGCCGTTGCGTCCGGTGGGCACGAGATGAGACGTACCGGCCTGATTCGCGCAAGTCGCGCGGATGAGCACATTGACGGCTTGAACAAGGACTTTCAGTATGAATAATTTTGAGTACCGCCACGGCGAATTGTATTGCGAGCAGGTGCCCGTCAGCCGGATCGCGAAGGAGATCGGCACTCCCTGTTATGTCTACAGCCATGCCACGCTCGTCCGCCATTTCAAGGCATACGACAGCGCCTTCAAGAACATCCCCCATATCGTCGCCTTCGCAATGAAAGCCAACTCCAATCTGGCTATCCTGCGATTGATGGCGAAAGAGGGGAGCGGCGCGGATATCGTGTCGGGCGGAGAACTGTTTCGCGCCCTCAAAGCGGGCGTGCCGGCTTCCAAGATCATCTTCGCCGGTGTCGGCAAATCGGCCGATGAAATTCGCGACGCATTGAAGGCAGACATCCTCATGTTCAACATCGAATCGTCCGCGGAGATCCACGCGATCAACGAGGTAGCCGCTTCCGTCGGCAAGAAAGCACGGATCGCGTTGCGGATCAATCCGGACGTGGACCCCAAAACGCATCCGTACATCTCGACCGGGATGAAGAAAAGCAAGTTCGGCATTGCGGCGGATCGCGCGCTGGAAGAGTACAAAATGGCGTCCTCGCTGAGCCATATCGACATTGTCGGTGTCCATGCCCACATCGGCTCACAATTGACGGACGTGACGCCGTTCGTCGATTCGCTGAAGAAGGTTGTGGCGCTTATCGATACCCTGAAAGGCCAGGGCATCAATATCCGCTATCTGAACATCGGCGGCGGGCTCGGCATCACCTATGATGCGGAGAAACCACCCCTGCCCCAGGACTTGGCCGATGCGATTTCGCCGCTTGTCAAGGATCTGGGCTTGACGCTGGTGATGGAGCCGGGCCGTGTCATCGTCGGGAATGCCGGCATTCTCGTCACAAAAGCCCTCTACCGCAAAGAGGGAGAATCAAAGACATTCGTCATCGTCGACGCGGCCATGAACGACTTGATCCGCCCCAGCCTCTATGGCGCCTATCACGAAATCCGTCCACTCGATGAAGCCGCAGGCCGTCGCGACAAACAGCAAGTGGACATCGTCGGCCCGGTCTGCGAATCGGGAGATTTTCTGGCCAAAGACCGGCTGTTGGCGACGATCCAGCCGGGAGAATTGCTGGCCGTGATGAGCGCAGGCGCCTATGGGTTTGTCATGGCGTCGAACTACAATTCCCGTCCCCGTGTGCCTGAAGCGCTCATTAAGGACGGGGAAATCCATGTTATTCGCGCACGCGAAACCTACGACGACTTAATCAAGGGCGAAACCATTCCGGCCTTTCTCAGCTAAGAGGCGCCATCATGTTCACCGGTTCGCATGTTGCCATCGTCACACCCTTCAGGAAAAGCGCGATCGACGAGCGGGCATTCTCTGATTTGATTGAGTGGCAGATCGCCAGCGGCACAAACGGCATCGTGCCCTGCGGCACCACCGGCGAATCCGCCACCCTGTCCCATGAAGAACACAACCGGGTCATTGAGTTGACGGTGGAAATCGTGAACCGGCGCGTGCCGGTAATCGCCGGGACCGGCTCAAACAGCACGGACGAGGCCATTGCCCTCACCCAGCATGCGAAGCGGGCCGGAGCGGACGGCGCATTGCTGATCACGCCGTACTACAATAAGCCTACCCAGGAGGGCCTCTATCGGCACTACAAAGCGGTGGCGGAATCCGTCGATCTTCCGCTCGTGCTGTACAACATCCCTGGACGCACCGGCGTCAACATGCTGCCCTCGACCATTGCCCGCCTTTCGGCGATCAAGACCATCGTCGGAGTCAAAGAAGGCAGCGGATCGGTTCAGCAGGCATCGGATATCGTCCAGATGTGCGGCGACCGGTTGACCGTCCTGGCCGGGGATGATTCCTTGACGCTGCCGATGATGGCAGTCGGGGGAAAAGGCGTCATTACCGTGACCGCCAATATTGTACCGGCTGAAATGGCCGCTTTGGTGAACGCCTTTTCCAGTGGGAACATTGCCGAAGCTCAGCGGATTCACTTCAAGTTGTCGCCTTTGTTCGCGGCATTGTTCTTTGAGACCAATCCGATTCCGGTCAAAGAGGCACTCGGAATGATGGGTAAGATCGACCCGGAATTGCGTCTCCCGCTCTGTTCGATGGCGCAGGACACTCGAGAGAAACTAGTCCGGGTCTTAAAAGACGCCAAGTTGATCTGATCGTTTATTTATCTCTTTAACGGCAGGGAACCAGATGATTAAAGTAATTGTAGCAGGGGCAGCCGGACGAATGGGCTGTCGATTGGTGTCGCTGGTCAGAGACTCCACCGCTTTGACGTTGGCCGGAGCCTTGGAGGGAAAAGGCCACCACGCCCTGGGGGAAGATGCCGGAGAAATGGCCGGAGCCGGGCATGCCGGCATCCCCATCACAGACGACCTGGCCGCCCTCATGGAACGAGGCGATGTCGTCATTGATTTCTCCGCCCCCGAAGCAACTTTGGGGCACTTGCGAATTGTCGCCCAGCATCGTCGTGCCATGGTCATCGGCACCACCGGATTTTCCGCTTCAGAACTCGACGAACTCAAATCCCTGGGTCGACAAGTTCCTTGTGTGCTGTCTCCCAACATGAGCGTCGGAGTGAATTTGATTTACAAGGTCATCGGCGAAATGGCCAAGACACTGGGTGAGGAGTACGACATCGAGGTGATCGAAGCCCATCATCGCCTCAAGAAAGATGCGCCCAGCGGAACAGCACTCAAGATGGCCGAAATCCTCGCGCGGGGGGTGAACCGGGACTTGAATCAAGTCGGCGTCTATGCGCGCAAAGGACTGATCGGCGAGCGCTCTAGAGGTGAAATTGGAATTCAAACGATCCGCGCCGGCGACATTGTGGGCGATCATACGGTTTTGTTCGGCGGCATGGGCGAGCGGATCGAAATCACCCATCGAGCCAGCAGCCGGGATACCTTTGCCCGTGGCGCGTTGCGCGCAGCACGATGGGTAGTCCGCCAGCATCCCGGTCTGTACGACATGATGGACGTACTGAGCCTTCGCTAATTACCGCCCGCCACGGAAACACGTTCCGGCCTTCTCTCTGACTCAGTGCCTACCTGTGTTGAATTGCGCAGGACATTGGACCGCATAGGGCATTCTCAGAGCACAGGATAGGAGTCGACGGAGGGATCGGCACCTGGAAAGAAACCGGGCGGACAACGAAACAGGCAATACGCAGTGTTTTATGATTCTATCGATGGGGAATCATTCTGACAGTACTGGCCGATACCTCTCCCGATGCACAGCCTTCCGCCGAGTGTCATTCTCGTCCGGCAACCTGCGGCAGTTCCTGTCACCCCGTCTATCACGATTGGGCAGGATTGAGAGACGAAAGCGGAAAGCAGCTTGCCGCCGCCTTCCGCTCATCGTCAATCAATGATTGGGATTGTATCCTACAGTTTAATGTCGCGCCGTGATGGGCCGAGGTTCCTGGTCCGCTGCTTTCCGACGACCACAATTCAAACAGGCAAACACCGTGATCGCAAGCCCAGCGTCCAGGTCCACCGCCCGTTCGGGCAACATCGCACCGTGGCATTTATCGCATGTCTTCATGGGTGGGACTTTAGCATTTCTGTTTAACGAAGCATATCCTCCTGAAGTACTGGATTGCAGAATGAATGAGTTCCCGTATCAGCCTAGTGCAGATGGTCCGTTTGGGCCCGTCATTTTTTCATGCCTGCCAGAGCGAAGACAGGCCGCTCCCTTGACAGGTCTTACCCCCTCACATAGGATTGTGGCCATACGACCATCAGACTACAATGTATAGACTTCTGCTCATTTCCGGACTTCTTGTCGTGCTCTACGTCTTGCTGCGGCGGGTCGTGCGCGGCTTTAAGAACAAGGAGATCAGTGCCGGCGGGGCGTCAGTGGATCAGGGCCAGATGGTCGAAGACCCGGAATGCCATACCTTCGTACCACGGAGCACGGCTGTGATTGAGAAGATCGACGGGCAGACGTATTGTTTTTGCAGTAAGCAATGCGCCGTTGCGTTCCAGAACCGACAATCCGTCTAGCAACCTGAGTAACTGTAGTCAGAAAGCTTTTCTTCTTTGTCGAACTTCAGCAGGATCTGACATTGATTGGGAGAAAAATTGAAAAGCGGTGGGCCTGATTTTCCTCCGGCAATGCGATAATAGGTCCAGGTCTCGCCGCCGAAGAATCGAGGAGCTTTGCCGTCCGGAGTGCCCCAGTTTTTCTCGAACCAGGCCTTGTCCTTTCCTTGCATTTCGGCCGGCTTGAGTGACGCTTCAAGGTAGGGATTGCCTCCTCCGCAGGCCGTCAGGATGAAGCAGAACAACAAAAGCCAAACAGATCGTCGCATGGTGCTATCTCCGGGATAGTACGCCTGTTACCATTGAATGACCCCGGATCTTATCCCCCGCGGGAAGGCCTGTCAAACCGGGGGTGAATAGGATGGATTGCGGTGAGATTGAGTTCTCCATACAATGGCCGATAACGATACGTACGCATATGAAACCGCCTCGGACTTGAAAGGAGCCGCACATGCAATTTTTTCTCGACACCGCCAATGTGAAAGAGATTTATGAAGCCGCCAATCTCGGCATCTTGGATGGCGTCACCACCAACCCCTCCCTGGTAGTGAAGGAAGGCCGCAGTTTCAAGGAAATGCTGCAGGAGATCTGCAAGATCGTGGACGGCCCGATCAGTGCCGAAGTCGTCAGCGTGGAAGCGGACGCCATGGTGAAGGAAGGCAGGGAGCTGGCCAAGATTCACAAGAATATCGTGGTCAAGTGCCCGCTGATTCCGGAAGGGATCAAGGCGACGAAGAAACTCTCGGCGGAAGGCATCCGCGTGAACGTGACGCTGTGCTTCTCGCCGACACAGGCGCTTGTGGCCGCCAAGGCCGGAGCGTGGTGTGTCTCACCCTTCATTGGCCGCCTGGACGATGTCAGCTCGGACGGAATGGCGCTGATCCGCCAAATCATCACGATCTACAAGAACTACGACTATAAAACGCTGGTGTTGGTCGCCAGCGTTCGCCATCCGCAGCACGTGGTGGAATCTGCGTTGGCCGGCGGCCATATCTGTACGATGCCTTACGGCGTGTTCCAGATGCTCTTCAAGCATCCGCTGACTGATGCCGGCCTGAAGAAGTTTCTCGATGACTGGAAGACAAAGGGGCAGCAGTAACGGCAACGGGACAGCAACTGTCTTGACTGTCAAGCACGCAGAGGCGCCCCTGCGTACTCAGAGGCACGCATGCCACAACTGACGGACCAACGATTCCGGCTTCCCAATTCTGTGTCCCAGCCTTGCGATGCGGGCTTGATAGCCCACGCAACTGTTCGGGCTTATTCAGAATGGCGACGTGACGACCCGCGCTGTCCCACGGTCTTTGAAGACCTCGGCTACGTCGGTCTGTCACGTCTGGGTTGCCTGAAGCCATATCGTGAACGAACACCGACGTAAGATACAAGGCGTTCTGTCCGTACCTCGTCAGACGACAGAACCGTTGCCTGTCCCTGTTTTCAGAATAACCCGTCTGTACGTCCCTGCTCAGGGACGTTCGATGGCCAGTTGAGCCTTGCGGAACACCGAGTGAAACATGGGGCGAGTCAGTTTCCCTGTAAACGTATTCTGCTGACTGGGGTGATACGAACCGAGCAGCGTCACCCCCCACGGCAAGCGATACATGACGCCATGGCCAAACTTGGGGGCGGGAGATGGGATCTCCCGCCCTTCGACTCGACAGGCTTTGAGGTAGTGGTCGAAGGCGATCTTCCCCAGCGTCACCACCGCACGAACTTTCCTAAGAAGCTGCAATTCGTCCCGCAAGAACCGGCTACAGTGTTCAAATTCATCCGGCGCAGGTTTATTTCCGGGTGGAGCGCAGCGCACGGTGGCTCCAATGTAGCAATCAGTCAATGCCAACCCATCGTCTCGATGGGTCGATGTCGCCTGATTGGCAAATCCATGCCGATACAGTGCTTCGTACAGCCAATCCCCGCTTCGATCACCTGTGAATACTCGTCCTGTCCGATTCGCTCCGTGGGCAGCTGGAGCAAGTCCCAGCACATAGAGGCGCGCGCAAGGGTCGCCGAAACCAGGGACCGGACGTCCCCAATAAGTCCACTCCATAAACTGACGCCGTTTTGTCTCTGCGATCGCGCGCCGATAGGTCACAAGCCTTGTACAGGCCGTGCAATCAGTAATCGCGCTGTTCAGAACCATCAGCGTCTTCATAGTGGGCCGGTAGTGTACCATGAACGAGAAGCTCGTTCCGCTTGCCGGTTACCGAGTCTGTTGCTAGCATGAGCTGTCGTCACACCCTTTGCTATACTTGATGTGCCTAACAGGAGTCTCTGAATGATTGCATTACAGGTACTTGCTCTTGCACTCGCAATAACGCTGAGCGGTTTCGCGCGGCCCACCATAATTTCGGCGGCCAACCCTCCGGATCAAACCGAGGAGGACAAGGACCTCGTGCTTCCCGAGCCGCCGGACGGACAAGCTGAGCAGGAAGACCGCTTGGTGATCTTGCCGGAAATCAAGCGAGAGGGAGAGCGGTTCTTCCTCAGCTCGTTCAAGCTACCGGACAAAATTACCTTCGCGGGAGTGCCGGTCCCGCTCGATAACTGGCAGGTCAGAGAACGCATCGAGTACGAGTTTTATCAATTCCTGGAAGATCAGGGCGAAAGCATCATCCTTGCAAAACGGACTGGACGCTGTTTCCCTCCGGCTGAGAAACAACTGGCCGAAGCCGGCCTACCGGACGACCTGAAATACATGCTGCTCGTCGAAAGCAAATGCATCTCGGCGGCGTACTCGAAAGCCAAAGCCTCAGGCCCCTGGCAATTCATCCCTTCGACCGGTCGACGCTACCAGCTCAAGAGCGATGCAGTCCGTGATGAACGCCGAAACCTCGAAATGTCGACCGAAGCGGCCGTGAAATATCTTCAATATCTGAAAGACTTTCGACAAAACGATTGGTTCCTGGCCATGGCGTCCTACAACGCAGGCGAAGAACGAGTCCGTAAGCTGCTCAAAGAGCAAAAGATCACCGACTATTGGAAAATGCACGGCCCGCGCGAAACCATGCGCTATGTGCCGAGAATCATTGCGGCCAAGGAAATTTATTCCCAGCCGGAGAAGTATTTGGGCCTGAGCAAGAAAGACCTGTATATTCCGCTGGAGACAGAAACCATCACGGTGAATGTCAAAGAGTCGCAACGGGCGCTGACCTCCATCGCGGAGGAATTCGGAACCTATTTCCTTGAACTCAAGATGCTCAATCCTGAATTCAAGAAAGACGTGCTTCCGCACGGCACGTACCAGATCCGAGTTCCCCGCCAATCCTGTCCGAATCGTTGCTTCAAGCAAGAGACAACACCGTAGCACTCGTTCCTCGCTATGCCGATACGCCTACCCGGCTCCCCTGCGCGATCGCTTCTCCGGAAGCTGATCGCTGCAGGACTCCATGCGGCTGATCCTTACCACGCGATTCTCCAGTCCGTTTCTTACACAGGGCAATCCGTACGGGTAGGCCGAAAAACTCACCACCTCTCTCGTTTCAAGCGAGTATTCGCGGTCGGCGCCGGCAAAGCTTCGGCACGGATGGCCCAAGCACTCGAGCATGTTCTGGGATCACGGCTGGAAGGAGGGTTCATCGTCGTCAAAACAGGCCATAGCGTTCCCACCGAACGGATCACGATTGTCGAAGCCGCCCACCCGATTCCTGACCATGCAGGGCTCTTGGCTGCTAAACGGCTTCGAACATTAATCCAAGACTTCACTCCTCGCGATCTGCTGTTCGTGCTGTTATCAGGAGGCGCATCAAGCCTGTTACCCGCCCCTGTGTCGGGGCTAACCCTGGCCGATACGCAACGAACGACACGCCTGCTGCTCCGGGGCGGCGCAACCATCCAAGAGATCAATGCAGTCAGAAAACATCTCTCCTTGCTGAAGGGCGGCGGCCTCGCTGTTTCCACACACGCAACGATCGTCACGCTCATCCTTTCGGATGTTATCGGCGATGACCTCGGCACAATCGGCTCCGGTCCGACGGCTCCCGATTCGACAACATTCGCTGATGCGATCGACGTATTGCGTCGGTATGGACTGTGGTCGACCGTTCCTGAGTCTATACGCCGTCACCTGCTGGCAGGGAGGCAAGGGCGCGCTTCGGAAACACTGAAAGCCGGCGCGCAAAGACTCCTCCGCGTGCAGCATCACATCGTCGGCAACAACAGCAGCATGCTCCGCGCTGTCGCCCGCACCGCTCAATCGGCAGGTCTTCGGGCTATTCTCTCTCGGCCTGCCTTGGTGGGAGAGGCGCAAGAAGCGGCGCATCGGTTTATCCGCCTTGCCAAGCCCTATATCACGGGAAGAAAGAAATCGATGCGCCCGGTCTGTGTCGTTGCCGGAGGTGAGCCGACCGTCACGATGACGGGGCGAGGGAAAGGAGGACGGGCGCAGGAATTCGCCGCTGCAGCCGCGTTCGGCCTTGACGGGATTCCCAATGCCTGGCTGGCGGCGATCGGGACAGACGGGACCGATGGCCCGACTGAGGTGGCTGGCGCAGTCGTCTCCGGCACAACCCTGGCACAAGCTAAACAGCGTGGCGTCGATCTTCGCTCGGTACTCCGGCGGCATGACACCTACTCAGCCTTCAAGGCCCTGGGATGCCACATCCACACCGGGCCGACAGGCACCAACGTCAACGACCTTTACCTCCTCCTCCTCCTGTAGGTACTATCCGCCTCAATGACGCGTCCTTTCGTCCTTCCCCTCATCCATTGCACCGACCTTGCACTCGTTGGAGGCAAGGCCCTCGGCTTAGCCCGACTCGCAACAGCAGGATTTCCTGTTCCTCCCGGTATCTGTGTCACGACCGAAGCCTATGACCAGAGTCTGCGACTTTCCAGTTTTTCACCAAACGAGAAATGGCGGAACGCCTGCGCCCTGTCAGGACAAGAACGCGCGTCGGCACTGGCCGACTGTCAGGCCCGGATCAGAGCGGTGGATAGCTCGTGCTTTTCAACGCAATGGCTGACCGAACTTCAAGCACTCGCTAGTCCACCCAACCAACGCTGGGCTGTCCGTTCATCGGCCACCAACGAAGACGCCGGACGCACAAGTTTTGCCGGCCTCTACCGCACTCACCTGGGTCTTTCCCTCTCTCAGATCGATGCCGCAATCAAGGACCTCTGGGCCTCGCTCTGGCAAGACGCTGTCGTGCGGTACACCGTTGAGCGGATCGGCCATCTAACAGTTCCCGCCATGGCGGTTGTCATTCAGCCTATGCTTGATGCACAGACCTCCGGAGTCGCCTATTCAATCCACCCAGTGACAGGCCGCTCATTCCATGTGGCCGTGAACGCAGTGCTAGGCTTGGGAGCTCCGTTGGTCGATGGACAAGTCACCCCCGACCACTATGTCATCGAGACGGGCGCGGATCAGCAGCCGGCCAGGATTCGACGGCGCACCATCGCTTCCAAGTCGCAGCGATTGATCGCCACTGAGGAGGGATTGTGCCAGGAAACTATTCCCGAATCAGCGCGAACGCAGTCGTCGCTCTCCGACGAGCAACTGTTTGAACTCGCGCGCACGGCCAAGAAGGTTGAGCAGGCTTTCGGGTATCCGGTCGATGTCGAATGGGCGATCGATTCCCAAACCCTCTGGACATTGCAAGCGCGTCCCATTAGCGGCATCCGCCCCTCCCCCGACTTAAGCGATGACGACTGCGAATGGTCTCGCGCGAATTTCAAAGAAACGATGCCCGAGCTCCCCAGCCCCTTAGGACTCTCGTTTCTCGAACTGTTCATGAAGGAGCATATCGTCGCCCCTTATCGACGGCTCGGCTGCCACATTCCGGAAGGCCTGACGTCCACACGCATCCTCTATGGGCGCCCCTATCTGAATGTGACCCTCTTTCATTCGCTGATTGCACAACTGCGTGGCAACCCGTCCCTGCTGTCCGAACATATGGGGGGAGAACCAATCGAAGTCGCACCGCCCGTCCAGCCTATCGGCTGGCTTGCATTCATACGGGCGGGGATTCTCATGCTGATCGAAATGAGGCGGGTGGTCGCCAACGGAGACCGATGGTTTGCCGACATGAAGGAGCTGGCCAAGCGATACGACGCTTCCGAGATCAGATCTCTGTCGTTTCACGACACCATTCGGAAACTCGATGAGTTGGGCGCCTGGCTTGACACGCACGAGCTAACGTTCGGGATCGCCGGCGGAGTAGCACAAAGTCTTGACACCCTGGATCAGCTGCTGCCTCGCTGGTTGGGATCGGACTGGAGGGCGCTCTTGAACGACGCCTTGCAAGGGCAGGGCACGGTAATCAGCGCACAGCAGATTGTTCGACTCGCGGAACTGGCGGAACTGGCACGCAACGAGCCCGTAACCGGCGCGTTTCTCTCCGCGGAACCATGGAGCCCGTCTGAATTTCGGCAGGCCCTCAAGGGGACAGGATTCCTTCGCGCATTCGAATCCTACGTGGAAGACTACGGCCATCGCGGATTGGGTGAGTCCGATGTCATGTCGCCGCGCATAGCCGACAATCCTGAGGCGATTTTGTCGGTCCTGCGCATGCAGATAAGCGCGCCCTCACCCGATCGCAAGACGATTCTTTCCCGCCAGGAAACGGTCCGAACGGCGGCATTGAGAACGATCAAACAGCGCATGGGCCTGCGCCTGGATCGATGGGCGATCTTCTCCTGGTGGTATCGCCGGCTCTGCCGGTTTTTCGCCCTGCGCGAAGCCAATCGCCATCACTTGATGTACTACTCGGCAGCGGCCCGCAATTTATTGCTGCACCTTGGAGACCTTCTGGTTGCGGACGGTCTGTGTGATGCGCGGGACGATATCTTTTTTCTGACGATCGAGGACCGCGCCGCGCTGGCGGCGGGAGAACAACGCGACTGGCGAGCCGCGATCGCCGCGCGGCGAGCGGAGCGGAGCCGCAATGCAGCGGTTCAGGTCCCCGATACCGTTCGTGATTGGGAAACAGCGAGCCGAGAAAACCCCTCCTGCGCTCGCCGTGACAGAACCGGCCGGTTGTCCGGCCTTCCTATCAGCGCAGGATCGGTGGTGGGACCGATACGCCTAATCCAGTCCTTGGCCGATTGGAGCAAGGTGACACCGGGAGATATCATGGTGGCTCCCGTCATCGACCCCGGCATGGCCCCGCTTTTCGGCGTTGCCAGAGGACTGATCGTGGAAATGGGCGGCACGCTGTCTCATGGCGCCATCATTGCCCGTGAATATGGGCTCCCGACTGTGGCAAATGTCGAGGGGGCCATGACACGGCTACCGGAGGGACGACTCGTACGGCTGGATGCAAGAGCGGGAACCATCGATTTTGAACCAAATTCATGATGGTCCTTGCACAGAGTAACCATGGGCTAGAGCCGATTGGATGGTGGCATTTCCGCTCCTTGACCTTTCCCAAGTATTTCCGTAGGCTCCACAGTCACTTGCAACAATTCTTGCCGCCCCACACCCAATGACCGGGCGTACGCAAAACTCAGACGGAGCAGTCAGCCTGTGAGTGAGATCATTCCCCTCGCAGCGAGCCTGGCAATCGGACTACTTCTTGGCGGCTTGCTCGCAGGCCTCTGGATCACAAGCCGCTTGCGCGCTCAATCCCAGCGAGCCGAGGCAACGGCCGATGAGCTGCGGAGACAATTGGATCGTGAGCGGCAAGAGGAAGCAATGGTCCGCCAAGCGCTTGCCGAGGCTCAACAAGCGCGAACCGCCGCCGAGACCAGAATAGAAGACGTGACGAAGCAACTCGCCGATCAGACGACGCTGCTCGACCAGGCGCGCCAGGAACTTCTCGGTTCCTTCCAGGCTCTTTCCGGCGAAGCACTCAAACAAAACAATGAGGCGTTCCTGAAACTGGCGGCCGTTTCCTTTGAAGCCCTCCATGTCAAGGCGGAAGGCGAACTGGCTCAACGGCAACAAGCGATCGATGGCTTGGTGCGCCCGCTGCATGAATCGTTGCAACGGTATGACGAACACATGCGTCTCTTGGAACAATCCCGCCAGTCGGCGTATGGCGGGCTGGATCAACATCTCAAATCTCTGGCGGAATCGCACCAGCGGCTGCAACAGGAAACAGGCAATCTGGTGAAAGCGTTGCGCGCGCCGACGGTGCGGGGCCAATGGGGCGAAATCACACTGAAGCGGGTGGTCGAACTTGCCGGAATGGTGAACCACTGCGATTTTGTCGAGCAGCAATCCATCACCGGCGAAGACGGCCGTTTTCGCCCCGATATGGTCGTGCAACTGCCGGGTGGGCGCCAGATCATCGTAGATGCCAAGACCGTGCTCGCGGCCTATCTCGACGCGCATGACGCGCGCGACGATGCGCAACGCGCGGACGCGTTGCGCCGCCATGCCGAGCAGGTGCGGCACCGGATGGATGAATTATCGTTGAAGGCATACTGGTCCCAGTTCGGTCGCGCGCCAGAATTCGTCGTGCTGTTTCTCCCCGGCGAGCAGTTCCTCGGAGCCGCGCTGGATCAAGACCCCCGTCTTATCGAAGAAGGATTTGCCCGTGGAGTCGTCCTGGCGACCCCGGCGACCCTCGTCGCATTGCTCCGCGCCGTGGCCTATGGCTGGGGACAGCAACAATTGACCGCCCATGCCGAAGAAGCAGGCAGGCTTGGAAAAGAACTCTATGAACGCATCGCGGTGTTCGCCGAGCATGTCAACGACGTCGGACAAGCCTTGGGCAAGAGTGTGTCGGCCTACAATCGTGCGGTAGGGTCTCTGGAGACGAGAGTGTTACCGTCCGCGCGCCGATTCAAGGAGTTGGGCGTCTCGTCCGACAAAGAGATCCCGCAACTCGAAGCGGCAGAAATCGTTCCTCGCAAATCGCTCGTAATAGATGAGGGCTAGCACGGTGGCAAAAACCGCAGGCTGTTCAAAAAGGCTGTTCAGCAAGGCCGCAGCGAACGAAGAGGCGAAGCATACTCTGTTTCGTACGTTGAGCCTCTGAGCGATGCGAGAACGCCGCTGGCGGGCTTTTTCAACAGCCTGCTAAAGGAGACCGCATGACCGACGAGCAAACGATGGTTGAGGACTTTCACCGGAAATTCGAGATCCTGATCCAGACTGCCCCTACGAATCCAACCGACGAGATCAAGCAACTTCGCGTTCGCCTCATCCAAGAGGAGTTCGATGAGTTGAAAGAGTCGATGGCTACGGGCAATCTGGCATCGGTGGCCAAAGAAATGGCCGACCTATTGTACGTAGTCTACGGCACGGCGGTCTCGTATGGAATCGACATGAAACCGGTCTTCCAGGAAGTCCATCGGTCGAACCTCAGCAAGGTCGGCGGCTACAAACGTGCCGACGGCAAGTGGATGAAACCTCCGACCTATTCGCCTGCCAAGCTGGAACCGATACTAGAGGCGCAACGAGAACAGCCTGTACCCGACGCAGCTGCCGCCCAATGCACATCAACCACACCGCGGCTGAATCCATGACGACACTCCACTGTCCCAGCTGTGGAACGCCTTTCGTCCGGGCCGTCTATAGCGAAGGATCTGTGGAAAAGATACTCGGCCGCTTCCGCGTATGTCCGTTCCGCTGCCAACTCTGCACGATGCGATTCCGAGCCTTTTGGGCGAAGCCTCCCGATTCCACACATTCGGTCGATCGGCGGCAGTACAAGCGCCTGCCTGCATCGTTTCATGCCGAACTCGTAGCAGAGAATGCCAAGCGGTCCACCCATCGAATCACGGAGATTTCCATGGAGGGCTGTACGCTCGAAACCTCCGAAGCGCTGCCGCGCGGAAGCTTCTTCGAACTCATGATTTCACCGGCATCGGAGACGGAAACCATCACCATCGAAACGGCAATGGTCTGTTCAGCACGGCAAGCGTCGATGGGCGTCCGCTTCCTCGAACTTCAGTCGACCGACAAACAGCGCCTCAGCCAAGTCGTACTCAGCTTGCTCGTCGGGCAAAGAGCCCACCCAAGTCTCACGAACTAGCCGGGCGTGCTGGTGACTACCTGGGTCTAACCCGCTGCTCTATGCGCGTGCGTGGCGCAGCAACGACAAGATTGTCGATCAGGCGAACGGAGCCAAGACGGACGGCGCCCAGGAGCACGGCGCGCGAGACGACCGAAGAAAGCGGATCCAACGTGAGCGGATCGCACACGGCAAGATAATCAACTGTTAAAATAGATGTTTGTGCGATCCTCGTCGCCATCGCCGACTGAATGGCCTGAACGTCAGTCGTCCCTTTTCGCATCGCCTCAGCCCCCGCCCGAAGACTCTTATACAACGTCGCGGCAATGATCCGCTGCTCCGGTGAGAGATACACATTTCGTGAACTCATCGCCAAACCGTCTTTCTCGCGGACAGTGGGATAGACGATGATTTCCACCCCCATATTCAGATCTTTTACGAGTCGCCGAATCAACGCCGCCTGCTGATAATCTTTCTGCCCAAACAGGGCGAGATCGGGACGGACCATGCCGAAGAGTTTTGTCACCACGGTGGCTACACCTGCGAAGTGATGCGGACGCGCTTCCCCTTCCCATCGGCGGGCAATGGCGGGAACTGCAATAGTCGTCTGAAACCCTTCCGGATACATGGCCGCCACGGATGGCTCGAAACACAAGTCCACGCCTTCCTCCCGGCACAAACGCCGATCGTTCGCCAGAGGGCGTGGATATGTGGTCAGATCCTCGGTGGGGCCAAACTGAGTGGGATTCACAAAAATACTGACCACGAGCGCATCACACCGCAGACGCGCAGCCCGAATCAGTGCCCGATGGCCGTCATGCAATGCACCCATCGTCGGCACAAAGCCCACGGTGACGCCTTCCCGCTTGAGGCGCAGACTCCATGCCGTCATCACCTGAGGAGAATGAATGATCTTCATGCGCCGGGCGGTGAGCTACATGCGGGCCGGGAGCCGTACCGGGTCGAGGGTTGAGGAAACAGCAACCGCACCTCCGGTCGATCCTTCACTGCAGCGAGCAGCTGGGTGGTGGTCCGTTGTAGGACCGGATGCACCCACAAGGGATCGAGTTCGCACAAGGGCATGAGGACAAATCGTCGTTGATGCAGCCGGGGATGCGGGATCACTATACCGGCTTCATCGATCACCCGTTGCCCGTAAAAAAGAATGTCCAGATCAATCGTTCTGGGGCCCGATCGGTTGTCTTCATCCCGATCAAGCGAGCGCTCGATCTCACGGAGGATCGACAACAGACTGTTCGGGGTGATATCGGTTTCCAGCTGGACCACGCCGTTGAGAAACCATCCCTCGCCCGGCTGCGCATGATCATAGACCGGTTCCGTTTCATAGAGCAGTGAAACACCGATCAATTGTGAGTGCGGCAACAGGCTCAGCAATGTTACCGCACGGTCGCAGAAATCAACCCGATCGCCGACATTCGACCCGAATCCGATGAAGACTGTCTCCATAGAAATACCGTGAGGTGTGAGGCGTTAGGCGTAAGGTGTTAACAGGGCAATGGCGTCGCCTCTGACACAACTCCCCTCACGCCTTACCCCTTACTCCCTACGAGGTTCAGAATCCGGCTTTGCGGATTCGCTCCACCGCTTCAGCCAGCCGCTCTTTTGATGTGCACACCGTCATGCGAATATAGCCTTCACCCGGCGCGCCAAAACCGTTCCCGGGCGTGGTAACGATACCGGCCTTCTCTAAGAGGTGGGCAGTAAAGGACGCCGACGTGTAGCCCTTGGGCACCGTCACCCAAATATAGAAGGCCGCGGGCGGCGCATCCACTTCCAACCCCAGTTTTTTGAGCCCCGGAATGATCGTGTCGCGGCGCTCCTGATAAATCTTGCGGATGCCGTCGGTCACCGAATCGTCCAGCCCCAGCGCCGTGACCCCGGCGGCTTGCACCGCTTCGAACACGCCTGAGTCCATCTGGCTCTTCACTCTGCCTAGCGCAGCCACCACATCCTTGTTGCCGACCACGAACCCGAGGCGCCAACCGGTCATGTTGTAGGTTTTGGAGAGCGAATGGAACTCCACACCGACATCCTTGGCCCCCTCCACTTCCATGAAGCTCGCGGGGCGCTTCCCGTCGTAATAGATCTCCGAATAGGCCGCATCGTGGCAAATGATGATCTGATGCTCTTGCGCGAACGCGATCGCCCGCTTGAAGTAGTCCTTGGTCATGATGACCGACGTCGGGTTATTCGGCGAGTTCAGCCACATCAGCTTGGCTTTCTTGGCCACATCTTTGGGAATCGCGTCGAGATCGGGCAAAAACCCGTTGGCCTTCGTCAGGAGCATGATGTGTGATATGCCGCCGCAGAAACTGGTGCCCACCGGATAGACCGGATAGCCGGGACTCGGCACCAGCACGACATCGCCGGGATCGACGAACGCCAGGTGGATATGCCCGATCCCTTCTTTCGACCCGATCAAGGTCAGCACTTCGTTCGCCGGATCGAGCGTCACATTGAAACGACGCTGGTACCAATCCGCCACCGCCTTCCGAAAAGACAGCATGCCCTCATAGGAAGGGTACTGGTGGTGCCTGGCATCTTTGGCCGCATTGGCCAGACTCTCAATGATCGGCATGGGCGTCGGCAGGTCCGGATCGCCGATGCCAAGGTTGATGATGTCCACACCCTTGGCAATCGCCGCCTGCTTCATCTTGTCGATCGCAGCAAACAAATAGGGAGGAAGAGTCCTGATCCGTGTAGCGACTTCTATCGGAAAACCAGCCATGCCGTTCGCTCCTTTCTCGGTCATAAACTAAGGGTCACAGACGTGGGCAAGTGGGGACACGCACTTCCTCGCCTCTGGATTCTTGCCATATCAGTAGGCACAGGGTACTTCAGGGAAAGGCATCCAATCAATGAGGGAAGGTCTGATTAATTCACGTTTCCACTCGGAA
>FRDC01004315.1_pt3 | contig 29454 bp, 30 predicted proteins | sample 1106171 | NCBI WGS metagenome assembly FRDC01 (sample SAMEA3930566, study PRJEB13176) | freshwater metagenome | biome: Drinking water system; feature: drinking water; material: water | place: Singapore | collected 2014-12-20 | reverse complement strand
AGGAGCGCAAGGCGCACCTGCAGCGCGTCTTCATTGGCGCTCGAAAACGCGCTCTCGCGCGCCTTAAAGAGATGGGACGCATCGACGATCGGCGGCGCGCCCGGCGCTTCCTCGTCTAGGCCGTCATTGGACCCGTCTTTGGCCATCAGGTGTCACAAGGGTTTTGGCAGGCGCCCGGAATCGGTTTTTCGACCGTAAGCCCGACGACCTCTTCTAGCAATGCAATCGAAAAGCCTGGCCGGCCCGCCGCGCCGGCGGCGCGGACATAGGCGGCGAGGGTCCGGCGCGCACGCGCCGTAACATCCGAATCGGCTGTCGCGGTCACGACGTCTCGCGTCAGCGCTTCGAGCCGCGCCAGCAATTCACGTTCGGCGGCCAGCTCGGCGGCATTCACGTCGGCGCGCACCGTCTCGGCCGGAGCGCCGTCGAAGCCGTTCTTGAGCGTCCTTCGGACCATGCGCAACCGCGCGATCACGAGCTGCTCCCAGCGATCGCCAGTCATCATCGCGCGCTTCAGCGTCGCGGGGTCAGGCTCGGCGAAGTGCGCTCCGGTCCACACGCACCAGAGAACCAGCGGAACGCTCAGCCCGAACTGATCCTGCAACGTCAGAAGGGCGCGTTCAGCGCCCGGCCGCGCATAGGCGCCGACCGACCAGTCCCAAAGCGTCGGGGTCGCTATCGCCGCGCTCCCTTTTCAAGGTCCTCGCCCCAACGGCGCGTAAGCGCGCAGTCGACGCCGAGAAGATCGAGCGCCCGTCCGACCGATTGATCGACCAGGTCGTTGACCGTTTTCGGCTCGATGTAAAAGGAGGGCAGGGGCGGGGCGATGATCGCCCCCATTTCAGCAAGGGCGGTCATCGTCCGCAAATGGCCCAAGTGAAAAGGCGTTTCGCGAACCATCAGCACGAGGCGCCGACGCTCTTTCAGCATGACGTCGGCGGCGCGGCTGACAAGCGTCGTCGTGACGCCGGTCGCGATCTCCGACATCGTGCGAATCGAGCATGGCGCGATGATCATGCCGTCGGCGCGGAATGAGCCCGACGCGATCGCTGCGCCGATGTCGGCGGCCGCGTAGCGAACGCTTGCGAGCGGTTCGAGATCGGCCGCCTTGATCCCGAGTTCGTAGGCGAGCGTCATCTCCGCCGCCTTGCTCACGACAAGGTGAGTGTCAGCGCCTGCCTCTTTCAGCGCCTCCAGGCAGCGCCGGCCGTAAATCACGCCTGAAGCGCCGGTTATGGCGACCACGATGCGGAGGGAGGATTTCACAAGCGAACTCAATCGGTTGGACCTTCTATTTAATCCCTCGCCCTACGCCTGGCAAAGTCTCGGGCGTTAACCATTTGCGGAGACCGGTTTTAATCGACAACCCTGGATTTTGGTGTTGTAGTGGAGCGTCTCGAGCCTAACCAAGGAGGTTAGATTATGGCGCTTAAGGCACACTTGCAGTCCCTCAATACGCGGCATCAGGAACTTGAAGCTCTCCTCTCGACCGAGATGAAGCACCCGCAGCCGGACGATACGCGAGTGATCGAACTTAAGCGACTTAAGCTCAGGATTAAGGATCAGATGGAAAGATTGCGACAAGGCGATCAGGCGGCGGGCTGACAGTCGCTGCATAAGGAATTTTCGGCGCCTTCCGGAAGGGAGGCGCCGTTTTGTTGAAGGGACAGGCATGAGCGGAAGGTCAGTCATCATTGTGGGTGCGGGATCTGCGATCGGCGAGGCGGTTGCTCGCCGTTTCGCCGCGGCCGGCGACCGTCTCGTTCTCGCCGATGTCGATGAGGCCCGCGGCCGCGCATTGGCGGCTGATCTCGGCAAGAACGGCGCGGCGGTGTTCGTCGCCGCGTCGACCGCGAACAGGCTCCATGTCCACAATATCATAGCCGAGGCGCTTGAATCCTACGGGCGCATCGACGCGCTGGTGAACGTCACGCTCGAGATTGAATGGGGAGACTTTCTTGATTGTCCGGAGGAAGCCTTCGACTCGATGATCGCCGGCAATCTGCGGAGCGCCTTCCTGATGAGTCAGGCGGCGGCGCGCCAGTTCGCAAAACAGATCGACCAGTCGTCCGAGCGCGAAGGCGACTACGCGATCGTCAATCTTGTCTCGACCGAAGCGGTCACGGCCGCCCCGGACCGCGTCGCGTTCGCCGCCTCGCAAGGCGGCCTGCAGCAACTAACAAAGGCGGCGGCTCTCGCGCTATCGGACTACGGCGTGCGCGTGAATGCCGTCGGCATCGGCGCAATCAGCGCCGAGTACATGGAAGACTTCGACAAGAAGTCGGCGAAGTCGACCGTGCCGCTCAACCGCATCGGCGATCCGACCGAGGTCGCCGAGGCGATCTTTTTCCTTGCCTCGCCTGCGGCGTCCTACATCACCGGCCAGACGCTTTTCGTCGATGGCGGGCGGCTCGTGCGATCAGGGGCTGCCGACTACGTCGAGAAGAATTAGCGGCGGCGCTTTTTCTTGCCGAATTCGTCTTCGTCCTCGTCGTCTTCCCATTCCTGCGCTTTGGCCGGCGCGTCGAATTTGGCGAAGACGTTTCCGAGATCGATCGGCTTTTCGCGCTCTTCCTTCGGTTCCTCGACAAGGTGCGCCGGCGCGACCGTTTCCGACGCGGGCTTCAGCGTCGGTCCGGCGTCGGCGGTCGCAGGCGCAAGCTTCGCTTTCTTTGCGGCCGCCTTTCTGACCAGCATGTCGAGATCAGTCTGGCTGCAAAGGCCGAGGCCGACAGGATCTTGCGGCGTGATATTCTGCGAGTTCCAGTGGGTGCGGTCGCGCACCGACTGGATCGTCGATTTCGTGGTGCCGAGGAGCTTTGCGATCTGCGCGTCGGAAATCTCCGGGTGATTGCGCACGATCCAGAGGATCGCGTCAGGGCGGTTCTGCCGCTTTGAAACCGGCGTGTAGCGCGGGCCCTTGCGCGGCGCTTCCGCGACGATCGTCTTGGCGCGCGCGAGTTTCATGCGGTAGTCGGGATCGGCCTGCGCCTTGTCGAGTTCCTCGCGCGAAAGCTGCCCGTTGGTGATCGGGTTGATGCCTCGCACGCCGACCGCGACGTCGCCGTCGGCGATGCCTTTCACTTGCAAAGGGTGGAGAACGCAGAAATCGGCGATCTGGTCGAATGAGAGCGANGTGTTCTCGATCAGCCAGACAGCGGTTGCGAGCGGCATCAGCGGTTTGTCGGACATGGCGGCGTCTCCAGGTGAAAATCCAAAGGCCCGGGCCGCCCTTGGAAGAGCGGCCCGCGCATACCCCCCGGAATTTAAGGGAATAGCGCCGCGCCAGCGGCGCGTTCGGGCGGGCTTATAGGGCGGCCGGGGCCTGAGGCCAAGGGCCGGTCAGCCGTTCCGGAGCAGGATTTTCCCGATATGGGTCCCTGCTTCCATCCGGCGGTGGGCGTCGGCCGCTCCAGAGAGCGGGAAAACCTTGTCGGTGACAGCTTTTAGGCGGCCTTGCGCGAAGAGCGGCCAGACTTCGCGGCGAAGCGCAGCGGCGATCGCGGCCTTTTCCCCCATCGACCGGATCTTGAGGGTCGAACCTGACAGGCGCAGGCGCTTCCTCATCATCTGGAAAATGTCGATCTCGGCGGCGTTGCCGCGCAGGAAGGCGATCGACACATGCCGACCGCCGGGATTGAGCGCCGACAGATTACGTTTCACGAAATCTCCGCCCGCCATGTCGAGGACGACGTCGACGCCGCCGGCGGCGGTGATGTCCGCCTCCCAACTCTCGCTGCGGTAGTCGAACGCCGCATCGGCGCCGAGCTCGCGGATCGCCGCGAGCTTTTCTTCGCTCGAAGCGGTTGCGAAGACGCGCGCGCCCATCGCCTTGGCGAGCGTGATAGCGGTGACGCCGATGCCGCTCGTGCCGCCATGGAGAAGCAGCGTCTCGCCAGGTTTCAATCGTGCGTCGTCGAAGACATTCGCCCACACGGTGAAGAATGTTTCGGGGAGCCCCGCAGCGTCTTCGAGCGAGACGCCTTCCGGAACCGGCAGGCATGAGCCTTCGTGAGCGAGCGCATATTCGGCGTAGCCCCCGCCGGTCAGGAGCGCGCAGACCTTGTCGCCCGCCTTCCACGAAGAAACGCCGGCGCCCGCCTTTTCGATGACGCCTGAAACTTCGAGCCCCGGAATGTCGCTCGCCCCCGGCGGCGGGGGATAAAGCCCCATACGCTGCAATACGTCCGGCCGGTTGACGCCGGCGCAAGCGACGCGGATCAGCACCTCGCCCGCGCCGGGCTCGGGGACAGGCCGCTCTGCGGGCGCAAGAACCTCGGGCCCGCCCGGCGCGCGGATTTCGATCGCCGTCATCGACTTCGCCATTGGTAGCCTCCGGACCGGTTGAACAAGGCGGCGGTTTAAGGCGAGATAAAGCAGGATCGCGAAGGACTCCAGCGATGGAAGATGACCGGCCGAGAGAACTCCCGGACCTGACACTCGAAAAGATCGGCAAGCAGGACCTTTACACGATGTCCGTCGGCGACCTCGCCGCGCGCATTGAGAATCTGAAGGCGGAAATCGCGCGCTGCGAGGCGGCGATCGCGACGCGCAACGACACCCGCTCGGCCGCCGACAAGCTCTTCAGGTTCTAACCATTGATTTCCATCAGCAGCCCGCGCGCATCGCGCACGCCGTCGCCCATCCGCCATGACGCGCCGTGAAGTCGCGCCTCTGCGGTAAGTGCGAGGGCGCAGGCGTCTATGAGATCGTCATCGGCGAAAACGCGGCGCGCGGGATGGCGATCGCGCGCCGCTTGCAGCAGCGCTGCGCCCGGAACGCCGTGCGCATCAAGGCGCTGCAGTCGCTCCTGTTTGCCTGCTTCGGTGCGTTTGGAATGAGAGCAGGGTTGCCCGCCAAGCCGAGTGAAGGCGAGTTCAGGATGTCCCTCGACGATCCGGTCCTGCAAGGCCGGCGTCATCAACGCGTCAAGCTCGCGGATCTTCGGCGCGATGTTCCAAGCCTGCCTTGAAAGGCCCGCGCCGCGCGCCTTGCCGTAGGCGTTTGCGTCTGCATAGGCCTCGAAGGCCAGCATCCCGCGCAAGGGCGCGGCGAAGACGCTAGATCGCCGCGGGCCGATCGCGCGGCGTGTCTGCCTTTCGCAGTCCCGGCCCGGGACCTCCGGTAGACCGATCGGCATGTCGATTACGATCAATTTGGTTGACGCGAGCGCGTCGTCGAGGAGCGCGCCGAGCCTGTCCGCAATTGCGACACTGATTTCGCCTGTCGCTTGTGTTCTGATCGCGGCGATCCACCCATGGGGACATCCATCGACGCCGGCGACGCGAATTCCCCATCCGGTTGCTGGCATATCGGTTGCTCTTGAAGTGGAAGGACGTGAGGGCGGCGGCGTGCCGCTTGGTTGTTAACTTTATTCTTGTTGTCACCGCGGGGGCGGTCCGGCAATCTGAATAGCAGGGCTGAAGGTCTGGCGGGATGGAATTGGCGGAATTGAGCAGCGAGGCCCCTTCGGGCGCCGTTTCCTTCGTGCGGTCGGAGGTTTTTGCGCGCACTTTCCGCGAGGGCATGTCGCTCGTTGAAGAAACCGCGAACTATCTCGACGGCGAAGGCCGCGACGCCTCGAAATCGCTGACGCGCTCGGCGGCGCTTTCTTACGCCGGCGCCTCGATGCGGCTCACGACCCAGCTCATGCAAATCGCTTCATGGCTTTTGGTGCTGCGTGCGCTGCGCGAGGGCGACATGTCGGTCAGCGAAGCGACAGCCGATAAATACCGCCTCGGCAAGCGCGAGGCGGTCTCGCCCGACATGCTGAGCGGCGATCTTCCGAAGAAGCTGATGACGTTGATCGACGAGTCCGGACAGCTCTACGACCGCATCTTGCGGCTCGACACCGAGCTTTTCCGGGGTCAGGCCGCCCGTCCGAAAGGACAGGACGCCGCCGCGCAGCAGCGGGCGCTTCTTGACGCTTTTGGCCGAAAATAAAGGCCGACGCCTGTTTCAGGCCTTTTTCAGGCTGAACGCGCCGAACTTCTGCTGGAACTTCGAGACTTGACCCTTGTCGGCGATTTTCGCCGGGCCGCCGGTCCAGGCCGGGTGCGACAAGGGATCGATGTCGAGCGACAAGGTCGCGCCGGCTTCGCCGTAGGTCGAGCGCGTTTCAAAGGACGACCCGTCGGTCATCACGACCTTGATCTTGTGATAGTTCGGGTGGATGCCTTTTTTCATGGCGACGGCTTTCGACTGGGACTGGATGGATTTCCGCGAGCGCGGGCCTATAGGGCCGGTCCGCCGGGAATGCAACCCCGCTGAAGCCGGAAGGGCGCGGAACGCCGCCAACTCATGACCTTTATCTCGACCCGGGGCGGGGCCGCCCCCATCAGCTTTCGTCAGGCGGTGCTGTCGGGCCTCGCTCCGGATGGCGGCCTTTTTATGCCATCGGCCTGGCCGCGCCTGTCAGCGGCGGCCCTCGAGGCGATCAAGACTTCGACATTCGCCGAAGCGGCCGCCATCGTCCTTGCCGCCTACGCCGGCGCGGAGATCAGCCGCGCCGACCTCGCCGCCTTGGCGCGGCGCGCCTATGCCCCGTTCAATCATCGTGAGGTCGCGCCGCTTCGTCCGATGGCGGACGAAACGGACCTGCTCGAGCTCTTTCACGGGCCGACGCTCGCCTTCAAGGACGTTGCGATGCGGATGCTCGCCGAGCTTTACGGCTGGGCGCTCGAGGGCGCGGCGCGCGGCAAGACGATCATCGGCGCCACCTCCGGCGACACCGGCGGCGCGGCGGTCGCAGCCTTCGCCGGCAAGGCGGGCGTTGAAGTCTTCATGCTGCATCCGAAAGGACGCATCTCGGACGTTCAGCGACGCATCATGACAACGTCGACGGCGGCGAATATCCACAATATCGCGGTGGCCGGCGACTTCGACGATTGTCAACGCATCGTGAAGTCGCTCTTCGCCGATGAAGCGCTTCTTCGCGTTCTCGATCTCGGCGGCGTCAATTCGATCAACTGGGTGCGCCTTGCGGTGCAGTCGACCTATTTTCTGACCGCCGCCGCGCGGCGTCCGGGTGCGCATTTCATCGTGCCGACAGGCAATTTCGGCGACATCTTCGCGGGCTATGTCGCCAAAAAGCTCGGCGGAGCAGTCGGCATTCTCGCCGCGGCCACAAACCGCAACGATATCGTACGTCGCGCGCTCGAAACCGGCGTCTATGCGCCGGATGCGGTCGCGGCGACGACATCGCCCTCGATGGATATTCAGGTGGCGTCAAATTTCGAGCGGCTGCTCTTTGAGGCGTCGGGGCGCAACGCCCCAGCGCTCGCCGCGCTGATGAAAGCGTTCGCGGCTGCCGGCCGGTTCGAGATTCCCGCCGCGTGGCGAAGCGCGATTGCACCGGATTTCACCGCTGCGCGCGCCGACGAATTTGAAGTCGCCGCGAAGATGCGGCGCCTGCACGACGAGCTTGGCATCCTGGTCGATCCGCATACGGCGGTGGGGCTCGTCGCCCTCGACAGACTGCGCGCGAGCGGGCGCGTGCGGGGACCCGCGATCTCGCTCGCTACGGCGCACCCGGCGAAATTCCCGGACGCGGCTCTCGCCGCGACCGGCACAAGCCCTGCGCTGCCGCCGCGCTTCGCGAACTTGTTGACCGCCGATGAGCGCTTCGAGACCGCGAAGGCGGAGGCCGCCGACATCCGCCAGCTCATCCTGGACAAGAGCTGCTTTGCAGAAAGAAAGACGCGATGACGCCAGACCTCTTGACGCTTCCGAACGGCGTTCGCCTTGTCGTCGATCCGATGCCCGGACTGCGCTCGGCGGCGATCGGCGTTTATGTGCGCGCCGGCACGATTGACGAGACACGCGCCGAGAACGGCGCCGCGCACCTCCTGGAACATATGGCCTTCAAGGGAACGGCGCGCCGCACCGCCCGGCAGATCGCGGAGGAAATCGAGGCGGTCGGCGGCTACATGAACGCCGGCACGGGCTACACCCGCACAGGATTTTACACGCGGGTGCTGAGCGCCGACATCGCGCTCGGTTTCGACATTCTCGGCGACATTCTCGGTGCGCCGGCATTCGACGGCGGCGAGTTGGCGAAGGAGAAGGAAGTTGTCCTGCAGGAGATCGGCGAGGCGGCGGATCAACCCGACGACGCCGTGATGGAGATCCTGCAGGCGCTCTCTTTCGGCGATCACCCCCTCGGGCGGCCGATCCTCGGCACTGAAGCGACAGTCACCGCGCAGACGCCCGAAACGCTGCGCGCTTTCATGCGCCGCACCTATACGGCGGGCGACATGGTGATTGCGGTCGCTGGCGGCGTCGAGACGCAGGTCGTTGAGACATTGGCGCGGGAAATGTTCGCCTTCGCCAGCGGCGCCGCGACAGCGGCGCGCCCAACGGCTCGATACGGAGGCGGGCGGCGGCACGATGCCCGCGACATCGAGCAGACCCATCTTGCGCTCTCGTTCCCTGGCGCTGCGGTGAGGGATACGGATTATTTCGCCACGCGGGTATTCTCCGAGGCTCTCGGCGGCGGCATGTCCTCGCGCATTTTCCAGTCGGTGCGCGAGGAGCGCGGGCTCGCCTACAGCGTCTATTCCTTCGCCGACGCCTATGACGATGTCGGCACGGTCGGCGTCTACGCCGGAACGGACGCCGATCACGCCGCGGAAGCGATCGGGCTCATTCGCCGGGACATCGAAGCTTTGGCGGCGGCGCCGACGGACGAGGAAATCTCGCGGTCGAAGGCGATGCTGAAGTCGACGATGCTCATGGGGCTCGAGAACCCTTCAAACCGGATCGAGACCGCGGCAGGCCAGCTCTATGCCCATGGCCGGCTTATTTCACCAGATGAATTGTCAGAGCGGCTTGACGCCGTGACAGCCGGCGACGTTCGGGCGGTGGCGGCCAAGGCGCTTGCCGGCGCGGGCTCGCTGGCGGTCGTCGGCCCGGCTGATTTCCAGAGCCTTTCCGGCGCGCTCGAAGGGCGCTGACCCGGAAAAGTCCCGTTTGACCCTCGCCCGCTTCGGCGCGAAAAAGGCGCGCCGCGGGGCGGGGGCTCTCATCTCCCTACTGAGTTTCGACTTCGGCCGTGTTGCCCTGAAGCCGCCGCTGCTGCGGGCTGGCGCGGTCTTTCTACGGGCGCCGGAGGTCGAGGACCATGCGGCATGGGTCCGGTTGCGCGAACAGAGCCGCGATCACCTGACGCGGTGGGAGCCCGACTGGAAGCCGGAAGAAACGAGCGCGGATGCGTTCAGGCTCCGTCTTAAATCCTATGACCGCCAGTTCCGGGCGCGGGCCGGGGTAGCCTTCCACATATTCGAGCGCGATGGACGCCTCGTCGGCGGGGTGACGCTTTCCGATATTCGCCGCCATGCCGCCCAGTCGGCGACGATCGGCTATTGGATCGGCGCGCCCTTCCTGCGGCGCGGCTACGGACTTGCTGCGGTCGGGGCGGCGACTGACTATGCTTTTGATGCGTTGCAGCTCAACCGAGTGGAGGCCGCGTGCCAGCCGGGCAACGTTGCGTCCCGGTCGTTGCTGGCGAAGGCCGGGTTCACTGAGAAAGGCTTCGCCCGGGAATACCTCTTCATCAATGGCGCTTGGCGGGACCACGTGCTTTGCGCCCGGCTGGAGCGCGATCGGCGCGGCTGACGATCGTGTCCCCGATTCATCGAATACCGGGCCCAGGCCCCCTTGCCAGCGAGCCAGTCGCGAACGAGTATTGTCCCCGGGGCAATTCCGGACGCCGTGGTCCGGGAGAGAATTAAGCGGGGCGTATGGTGACTGAGCTTTTAGTGGCGGCCGAGGCGCCTCTCGCCGCGGCGACAGCTATCATTCCTTCTGATCAGCTCGCGCGCGGCGCGATCATCGGCGCGATGCTCATTAGCGCGGCGTTCCTCGCGGGCATCTCCGTTCTCAGGAGCAGCGCCGCCGCCTTCACCGGCTTCATCATGGTCGCCAGCGCCGGCGTACTGCTCGCTTTCTGGCTCGGCCTCGCCGGCGAGCCGGGACCGGCCCTCTCTCCGTTGCTACAAGGCGTCTTCGCGGCGTCCGTGCTCATCTTTCTAACCGCGACCGTGCCGCTCGTGCGGGACAACCGCTTCCTCGGCGGCGCCCTCTTCGCCGGCGCCTTGTCGATCGTCGGAATCGCTATCCTCAATGTCGCGCTTGTCGGCGAAGCGACGCATCTCCAGCGCATGGGCATCTACGGCGCGGCGCTCGCGACGCTGGTCATCGCCGGCGTTGATGCAGCGCGCGGCGATCATGGCGCGCGGCTCATTCTGCCCGGTGCGGCCCTTGCGATTGCGGCGCCGGTGTTTCTCGGCGTCGGCGCCGGCTCGGGGCCCTTCGCGATCGCGCCGCAAGCGATCTTTGCGGCAGGCGTTCTCACCGCCAGCCTCGTGGCGCTTCTTGGCCCCGCAAGCGCCGGCGCAGCGGTCTCCTTCGCGCAGGATGCGGCCTCGCAGCGCTTCGACGGCGCCCAGCACGGCCGGCGGCATCAGGATCATCCTTCGTCCCGCCATTCCGCGACGGTATCCGAAAACCAGCTTGCGCAGGTGCTGGACTATTCGGGAATCGCGGTCTGGGACTGGAGCCGCAACGCCAATCATCAGACAGCCTCCTTCGGCGAGCTGATGGGCGCCGATTGTGACGGGCGCTTCACGCCCGAAGCCATTCGCGAATTCATCCATCCGGAAGAACGCGAGCGGTTCGAGCAGCGCATCTTCGGGCCGTCAGAGGGCGATGGCGGTTTTGACGAGGTCATCCGGCTCGTCGGCGGCAAGACTGTCAGGATGCGCGGCGCACGCGCAGTGGCGAAAGATGGCGAGCTTGAACGTATCGTCGTCTTCCTCGAGCGGTCTGAATGCGTTGCCCAGCACGAGGCGGTGAAGCCCGATGCGCTCAAGCTCGCGGCGGTGACGCTGACCGGCGCGGCGCCGGCGGCGACGCTCGCGCCTCGCTGTCATGACGTCGCCTCTCCGCACCACCACGACCACGATCATGGCCATGCGCTTGACGTTGTTTCCGACAACGGGCGCAAGTTCACCTCAAAGGCGCCGGCCGAAGCCCCCGCCGTCGAAGCGGAGCCCGCTGGCGCGGCCGTCGCCTTCCAGCCGATCGTTTCCTTCGAGACGGGGCGCGTATGCGGCGCCGAGGCGCTTGCGCCCGCCACAACTGGCGATCCCGGCGCCATGACCGCGGCGACCCTTGTGCGCGCCGCTGCGGCCCATGCCGGCGAGCGCATCAAGGCGGGCGACAAGACCTATTTCATCACCGTCGGACTTGCTGCTGATGAAGTCCTGCGTGAAGAGTTCGCAGCGGACCTCAGGAACGTCATTGCCGAACACCGCCTGCCGAAACGCGCGCTCGTTCTCGAACTCCGCGACGCCGAAAAGCTGCTTTCGAACGCCTCGACGGCGAAGGCGCTGAAAGCGCTTCGCGCCGCCGGCGCGGCGCTTGCCTATGACGGCTTCGGCGCGGGGTATTCCTCGTTGTCGAAACTGCATCGGCTCGAATTCGATATGTTGAAGATCGACCGCTCTTACCTCGACGACATCTCCAAGAACGGCGGTCAGAAGAAAATCGCCGCGGCGCTCGCCAAACTCGAACGCGATTTCGACATGACCGTGATCGCCGAGGGCATCGAATCCGACGTCTCGGCCAAAATCGCAAAATCGATCGGCTGCAAGATGGGGCAGGGCGCGCATTTCGGGCAGCCGTCCGCCTCGGCGCTGTCGTCGGTTTACGGCGTGAACGACGATTTCCCGCAAGCGGCGCAAGCCCTTGTGGAACCAGCGCCGCGGCGCGGCTTCTTCGGACGGAAGTCTCGCTAGTTAACCGGCGCGTCGCCGGGGCGAACCCGTGACCATTCGGGCGACAGCATCGCGGCTGTGACGCCTAGGCTTTTGAGCGCAGCCTTCCAGAGATCCTTCGCATCGCCGCCGAAGATCAGGTCTGCGTCGACCTCCGAATGGCACCAGGCGTTGACGGCGATCTCGCTCTCGAGCTGCCCGGCGCCCCAGCCGGCATGGCCGATCGCCAACAGGTAGCGGTCGGGGCCTTTGCGTTTCGCCGCCGATCCGCCGATGTCGACCAGAATGTCCTTTGACGCCGTGACGCCAAGACCGGGACCGACCGTCATCGTTTGGGGCGTCTTGTAGTCGAGCGAATGAACGACGAGGCCACGATCGGTCTGCACGGGTCCGCCATAATATACCGGCTCGCCGCCCGCGCCCTGACGGGGGTCGATTTCCAGTTGCTCGAGAAGATCGCCCAGTTCGACATCCGCGAGCGGCTTGTTGACCACGACGCCCATCGCGTGGTTTTCGTCATGAGAGACCATCAGCACGACCGACTTTTCAAATCGCGGGTCGGTCATGTTGGGCATTGCGATGAGCAGCTTGCCGCCCAGAAAATCGCGCGGGCCCGAAGCCAATTCGGACTGGGCTCCTCCGGCCGCTTCCTTCTTTCGTCTCGGCATGAGGGGAATCTAGGACACGCGCGCGCGCCCTGACAAGCGGGGCGCGATGTGGCCTTTTGCGCTACCTCGGCGTAAGGACCGGCGCGTTCATTCATCATTCGCTGGCAAAGGGAGATCCTGATGACCATCTCGAAGGGCGACAAGATTCCAGTCGTCGACGTGACGCTCGCAACGCCGGACGGCCCGCAGAAGTCGAACACGGGGGATATTCTCGGCAAAGGCACTATTGCGCTTTTCGCCGTTCCGGGGGCCTTCACGCCGACCTGTTCGGCGCGGCATCTTCCGGGCTTCGTCGACAAGGCGGACGAGTTGAAGGCGCGCGGCGTCGATAAGATCGTCTGCCTGTCTGTCAATGACGCCTTCGTTATGAAGGCTTGGGGCGAGGCGCAGAAAGCGCTCGGCGTCATTGACATGGTCGCCGACGGCAACGCCGATTTCACCCGCGCGCTCGGCCTTCAACTTGATGCGCGAGGTTTCGGAATGGGCGAACGCTCGAAGCGATTTGCGGCGATCCTGAAAGACGGCGTCGTTAAGGACCTTTTTGTCGAGGCTCCGGGCGCTTTCGAGGTATCGAGCGCCGACTACATGCTGACGAAACTCTGATTTTTATCGCACGAACCGGGCTGCGCCGGCGCGCGCAAGCGCGTCGGCGCGCTCGTTTTCTGCGTGGCCGTTGTGGCCGCGCACCCAAAGCCAGTCGACTTTGCGTCCGGCGACCGCCGCGTCGAGCGCCATCCACAGGTCCTGATTTTTCACCGGCTTCCGGTCGGCGGTGCGCCAGCCATTGCGCTTCCAGCCTCTGATCCATTCGGTGATGCCGTTTTTCAGATACTGGCTGTCAGTGTGCAGGCGGATCGGACCCGTGGTCGCTTTCAGCGCCTCAAGCGCGGCGGTCATCTCCATACGGTTATTGGTGGTCGCAGCCTCGCCGCCGAACATTTCGGTTTCCTCGCCGCCTGCGACGATGAGCACGCCCCATCCGCCGGGCCCGGGATTGCCGGCGCAGGCGCCGTCCGTATACGCATCGATCATTGGGTCTGCCCGAACAGTGCCGCCGCGCCGCCGGCGCGGTGAAAGAGGAGAAGGTCTCGATATTCGAGCGGATCCTTGACCCGCACCATCGCGCCCTCGACGCGATGGATAAAGTCATGGAGCCGGGTGAGCAGGATGCGCAGACTCGCCCCGCGCAGGCAAACCGGGAGCGCCTCCATCTCGGCCGATGAGAGCGGTCGCACCGTCTGGTAGCCGACAAGCAGCGCGCGCGCCTTCATGACGTCAAACGGAGCGCCAGCCGCCGCCCACGCGTTCAGAGTCAACGCAAGGTCATAAATGAATAAGTCGGTGCACGCGAAATAGAAGTCGATGACTCCGGATACGCGGTCATCGTGAAAGAACACGTTATCGGGAAAAAGATCGGCATGGATGAGGCCCGAGGGCAGGGCCGCCGGCCAGCGCGCGCCGAGAAAGGCGAGTTCCTCGTCGATGAAAGCCTCAAGGCCGGGCGATGCCTCATTCGCGCACGGGCGGCATTTTTCCGCGAGCGCACGCCAACCGGAAAGCGAGAGCGCATTGGCGCGGACGGGCGCAAAACCTTCAGCGGCAAGGTGCAGACGTGCATTCAGCGCTCCCATCTCACGACAGTCCGCCGCCGTCGGCGCCATGTGCTGACGGCCGTCGAGAAAGGTGAACAGCGCGGCCGGGCGTCTGGCGAGGCGCCCGAAAATGCGACCGTCGCGATCGGCGACAGGCGAGGGCGCCGGCACGCCGCGCGCAGCGAAATGGCTCATCGCGCTCGCGAAGAAAGGCAGGTCGGTTTCGGCGGTGCGCTTCTCGAACAGGGTCAGGATGAAGCGCCCCCGCGCCGTATCGACCATGTAGTTGGTGTTCTCGACGCCTTGCTCCACGCCCTGATGGCGGACCAACGCGCCGAGGGCGTAGCTGGCGAGGAACGCTTCGAGGTCCTCGCGGCTCACATGGGTATAAACGGCCATAAGAGCCTTCGGCGTCGGCTGGGCGGCGATTGCTTCAACTGGCCAGCATCAGCGGCTGCTTGAAGACGACGTCCTCCTGGACGGCGCTCACCGTCTCTATGCGCAGGCGGAACATCCGCGCAAGCCGGGCCAGAAAATCCTCGACCAGATCCTCAGGCGCCGAAGCGCCGGAAGTGACGCCCAGGACGCCGCCGGCGATCGCCGAAAGGTCGAAGTCAGCCGGCGTCTCGACAAGGCGCGCGGCTTTTGCCCCGGCCCTCAACGCCGTTTCCACGAGGCGGTTCGAGTTCGAGGAGGACGGCGAGCCGATGACGACCACGAGGTCGGCGCCGGGAGCGATTTGCTTGACAGCGTCCTGACGGTTGGTCGTCGCATAACAGATGTCCGACTTTCGCGGTCCGGCGATACCCGGGAAGCGCTCTTCGAGCGCGCGAACAATCGCGTCCGCATCATCGACCGACAGCGTCGTCTGTGTGACATAGGCGAGCGCGCCCACGGGCGGGAAGAAGGCTGCGGCTTCGGCCAGCGTCTCGATGACCGTCACTGCTCCCTCCGGCGCCTGCCCCATCGTGCCGACGACTTCCGGGTGGCCCGGATGGCCGACGAGGATGACGTGACGACCAAGGCTGACATGCCGGCGCACTTCGTTGTGAACCTTGGTCACTAGCGGGCAGGTGGCGTCGATTGTCTGCAGGCCGCGTGCGACCGCATCGTTGAACGCGGCGCGCGGCGCGCCATGGGCGGAAAAGATCACCGGCCGTCCGGGAGCCACGTCGCCAAGGTTTCCGACGAAAACTGCGCCCATCGCCTGAAGGCGGCGCACTACATGAAGATTATGGACGATTTCGTGGCGAACGAAAACCGGCGCGCCATAGCGCGCTAGGGCTTCTTCGACCGCGCGGATCGCCCGCTCGACACCGGCGCAAAAGCCGCGCGGCGAGGCGAGCCGGACGGTAAGGTCCGGACGTGGCGGTTCGCTGGCTTCTGTCCCTTCTGGCCCTTCTGGCATCGAATTTTCACTCCCCCGGGGAAGACCGGCGCCTTGACGGCGCCTCACGCCGACGCCGTTGCGCGCCGGGACGCCAACGGCTACGAGGTTCGACACCGCAATCAGGGCTCCGTGAGGGCGAAAAGCCGGCGGCGGCCTGACATCTGCTCGATATAAGGGTTCGCTCTGATGAACAAAGGGTTAGCCGGCGCGCTTATCGCCGCAGCACTTGCCGCGCTTGCGGCCGGCTGCGCTTCGAACCGCAAGGAAGCGCAACTCAAGAATCCGGCGCCCTGCCCGAATATCGTGGTTCTCCAGGATGCCGCCCGACTCGTCGACTTTGCGGGCGGGGAGAGCCTCGAAAACATCGCCTGGACCGCCGAGATCGAAAACGTCTCGCTAGCCTGCCGTTATGTCGGCGACAAACCGATCGACGCCGAAGCGGAAATCGACATCGCGTTCGGCCGCGGTCCGAAGGCGACCGACGAGAAGCATCGATACGCTTATTGGGTCGCCGTGACGCGCACCAATCGCGAAGTGATCGAGAAGCGCGAGTTTCTTGTTCCGGTCGATTTCGGCGGCGACGGGCGCGTAAGGCGCTCCCGGCACAAGATCGACAAGATCGTCATTCCGCGCCGCGCGGAGGAAACCTCGGGCGAGAATTTCGAGGTCGTCGTAGGACTCGTCGTGACGCCGGCGCAGGCGATTTACAACCGATCCGGCAAGAGCCTTAAATTCCCCGATCTCTAGATGCTGCTGACGACCGAGCTTTCCGCCCTCGCAAGCGCCGCTTTCGTGGCCGAGGGGTTTGACGGCGCGTTTGGCGCGGTGCGTGTGTCGGACCGGCCGGACCTTGCCCAATTCCAGTGCAACGGCGCGCTTGGGGCGGCGAAATCGGCTGGACGAAACCCGCGCGAGCTTGGCGAGAAAATCGCCGGGCGCCTGAAGGCTGACCCGATCTTCGCGAGCGTCACGGTCGCGGGGCCCGGCTTCATCAATCTGACGCTGACAGACGAAGCCCTGGCGGCGCGCGTCAACGCCGACGCCGGCGGCTGGAGCGCCGGGACGCGTGAGACGGTCATTCTCGATTATGGCGGCCCCAATATCGCCAAGCCGCTGCATGTCGGCCACCTGCGCTCGGCGATCATCGGCGAGTGCCTGAAACGTGTCTTCCGCGCGGCGGGTCATACGGTGTTCGGCGACATTCACATGGGCGACTGGGGCCTTCCGATGGGCCAGCTCATCACTGAGGTAAAGCGCGAGCGTCCGGAGCTCCCTTATTTCGACGCCGCTTACACCGGTCCGTACCCGGATAATTCGCCGGTCAGTCTCGACGATCTGGAACGGCTCTATCCACAGGCCTCGGCGGCGTGCAAGGCCGATCCGGCGCGCGCGGCCGAAGCAAGGGCTGCGACGGCGGACCTGCAGGCGGGCCGGCCCGGCTATCGTGCGCTATGGAAGCATTTCCTCGCCGTCTCGCGCGCCGCGATCGAGCATGAATATGAGGAGCTCGGAGTCACGTTCGACTGGTGGAAAGGTGAAGCGGACGCCGATCCGCTGATCGGGCCCATGGTCGAAAAGCTGCGCGCCGAAGGGCTCACGGAAATCGACGACGGCGCCGAGATCATGCGCCTTGCCCGCCCCGGAGACAAAAAGGAACTGCCGCCGCTCATTCTTTACAAATCAGACGGCGCCGTCATGTACGGGACGACTGATCTTGCAACGATCCTCGACCGGCGCGAGACCGTGCACCCCGATCGCATCCTCTATGTCGTCGACGGACGCCAGCGCGACCATTTCGAACAGGTGTTCCGCGCCGCCGGCAAGGCCGGCATCTTCCCCGAGGACCGGCTCGAGCATCTCTGGTTCGGCACCATGAACGGCAAGGACAGCAAGCCGTTCAAGACGCGCGCGGGCGGCGTCCTGAAGCTGCGCGACCTTATCGGGCAGGTGCACGCGGCCGCGCTCCAGCGCATGACCGAGAACGACATCGTTAAGGGCCTCTCGCAGGCCGAGGCCGACGACGTGATGCGCAAGGTCGGCGTCGCGGCGCTGAAATTCGCCGACCTCTCTAACCCGCGCACCTCCGACTACATTTTCGATCTCGACCGCTTCACCGCGTTCGAGGGGAAGACGGGACCCTATCTCTTGTACGCGAGCGTCCGGGCCCGCTCGATCTTGAGGAAGGCGGGCGAAGCAGGCGCGGGCGGCGCTTCGCCGATTGCAATCGGAACGGCCGAGGAGCGCGCGCTCGTGCTCATGCTTCTCCAATATGGCGACGCGCTGAAAGACACGGTGGACCGGCGCCTGCCGCACTTCCTGTGCGACCACGCCTTCCGCCTCGCCCAGAGTTTTTCGTCATTTTACGCCGCCTGCCGGATCATCGATGAGGCCGATGCCGGCATCCGCGCGTCGCGCCTTGGACTGGTTTCCGCCTTCGCGCGTCAGCTCGATGCAATCCTCGACCTGCTCGGGATGCCAGCGCCCGACCGGATGTAATCCGGGACTTTTCCACAGACGCATCGATTGTTGCGAATTATTGCGGGTTCCAACGGCTAAGTGTGGCCTCGAGGATACGCCGCCAAAGGGAATCTTTCTCGGCGGAATTGTGTCACCGCCCTGTCATGACCCATGAGTAGGGCGTCGTCGTCGCCCGGATCGTACAGGGGATCCAAGGGCGGGGTTCATCCACAGGGTCTTGGGGTCATCAATGAAATTAGCGAAAATTCTCGCCGCGAGCGTCGCCATGTCTGCGCTCACGGCCGCCGTAGTCACGCCGACGGTCGCCGTCGCCCAGCAGGTCACGTCTTCGGTTCGCGGCACCGTTGTCGATGGATCGGGCGCGCCGGTCGGCGGCGCGACGGTCACCGTCACCGACGCGCGCACAGGCACCAGCCGTACGGTCAGGACCGCGGCGAACGGACAGTTCCAGATCGCCAACCTCGAAGTCGGCGGCCCCTATGAAGTCAGGGTCGGTGCGTCGAGCTTCCAGTCGACGTCGGTCGAGAACGTTTTCGTCGACCTCGGCAACCGCACGACGCTGCGCATCGCGCTGACGTCGGGCGTCGCAGATGAGGTTGTCGTCGTCGCTTCGCGCAGCGTTCAGTCAGACCTGGCGATCGGTCCGAACAACGTCTTCGGCCTCGACAAGCTGACCGACCTGCCGTCGATCGGCCGCGACTTCCGCGACATCATCCGCATCGACCCGCGCGTGCGCATCGACGCGACGAACCAGGGTTCGGTGAGCTGCCTCGGGACGAACAACCGCTTCAACACCTTCACGATCGACGGCGTGCGCAACGGCGACGCGCTCGGCCTCAACGCATCGGGCTTCCAGAACCGCCGCGGCATTCCGATCCCGTTCGACGGCATTCGCGAGACATCAGTCGAATTTGCGCCGTTCGACGTTCAGTACGGCCAGTTCACGGGCTGCGCGCTTAACGTCGTGACGAAGTCGGGCACGAACGAGTTTTCGGGCTCGGCGTTCGCCGTGTTCAACAACCAGACGCTGACGGGCTCCACGCTTGAAGGCCGGAACGTCAACACGGTGCCGTTCCGCGACTATAACTGGGGTGCGACGCTTGGCGGCCCGATCATCAAAGACAAGCTGTTCTTCTTCGTCGCCTATGAAGAGACGATCGAGAACGAATCGCAGGATTTCGGCCCCAACGGCGGCGGCTTCGCCAACGAAGCGACCTTCGCAACGGTCGCGGAGGTTGAGGCAATCGCCGCTGAGCTCGAATCGCGCGGCATCCCGACCGGCGGCATCCGCGACATCCGCCCGCGCGACAGCCGGCGCATTCTTGCCCGCGGCGACTGGAACATCACCGACAACCATCGCCTCGCGTTCACCTATCAGCGCCTGTTCGAACAATCGACGGTGCCGGACGATCAAAGCATCAACAACCGCCAGCTCATCCTCGGCAACACGTTCTACACCTCGGGCACGCGCTCGCAGACCTATTCGGCGCGCCTGTTCTCGCAATGGACTGACAATCTCTCGACCGAAATCCGCGCGTCACGCGCCAACATCTCCGATCTTCAGGATCCGATCGGCGGCGGCGAGGCGCAGGATGGCAACCCGATCCCGCGCGTCTTCGTCGGCGTCGGGACTGGCGCTGTTGTTGCGGGCCCTGGCTTCTCGCGTCAGGCGAACGCAGGCGAGTTCCAGATCGACCAGATCCGCGCCAAGGCGGACTATACCGCCGGCGATCACACCTTCACCTTCGGCTACGATCTCGACAGCCAGGACACGTTCAACCTGTTCGCGCAGAACGCGACCGGCACGCTCGTCTTCGCCAACCTTGCGGCGCTTCAGGCTGGCACGCTGACCCCGGGTTCGAACCTCAACTTCAACGGCACCAACGTCGCCACCGCCGTCGGCGCGAGCTTCCAGAACTCGTTCACGGGCGACGTCAACGACGCGGCCGCGAATTTCACGCGCACGATCCACTCGCTCTACGTGCAAGACAGCTGGCAGCTGACGGACGCTCTGACGGCGCTGATCGGCCTGCGCTATGACTTCTACAAGTCTGGCGATGCGCCGAGGTTCAACCAGCGCTTCGTCGACCGCTACGGCTTCGCCAACGACCAGGGCTTCGACGGACTCCATGCGTGGTTGCCGCGCTTCGGCCTCACCTATGAAGCGGGCGAGACCTTTGCGGGCTCGACGACCTTCCGCCTCGGCGCCGGCGTCTTCTCCGGCGGCGACCCGACGGTCTGGTATTCGAACGCGTTCTCGAACTCGGGGAACCTTCTCAGCGGCAACACCGGCATCCGGACGACGCTCGGCTTCACTGGAACCTGTACCGCTGCCGACTTGAATGTCGGGACGATGGGCGACCTTACAATCCCGGCGTGTTTGCAGTCCGCCGCGCAAGGCTTTGCACTCGCTGCGGACGGCCGCGCCGACGCCATCGACCCGAACCTGAAGCTTCCGACCGTCATCCGGTCAAACTTCGGCTTCACGCACAACACCGACTTCGGCGGGGCTCTCGGCGGCTTCTTCGACGACTGGACCGCGCAGGTCGACGTCATCTACACGCGCGGCCGCAATAACTACGACGTCGTGGATCTGTCGCTGACGGAAGTCGCGACTGGCATCGACGGCCGGCCGATCTATCGCCATGTCGATCCGCTTCTGGCGGGCTGCACGGCGACGTTCCTCGGCATCCGTCAGGGTTTTTCGGGCGTGACCGCGCCGTGCTTCACAGGCGGCAACCCGCCGGGCGGCCGCGACACCATCCTGCTGACGAATGCGCTGCAGGGCGACAAGAGCTTCTCTGTCTCCGGCGTCTTCTCCAAGGATTTCGAGATCGCCTCGCCGTTCAATCCGCGCACGTCCGAAATCAAGGTGCAGCTCGGCTACGCCTATAGCGACGCGCAGGACTCCTTCCCGGGCACCAGCTCGGTCTCGCTGTCGAACTTCCGCAACCTTGCGGCGTCCGACATCGGCGCTTTCCCGCTTGAAACCTCGAACTACGAGATCAAGCACAACACCACGTTCAACCTGACGTGGCGCGAAGAATTCCTCCCCGACATGATCTCGTCGTTCGGGTTCTTCTTCTCGGCGCGATCGGGCCAGCCCTACAGCTTGGCGTTCCGCAACGGCGCCTTCTTCGAGAGCGGCGGCACGCAGCGCGCGCTCCTCTACATCCCGACCGGACCGACCGATCCGAACGTCACCTTTGGCGGCGGGTTCGACCAGGCGGCCTTCTTCTCGTTCCTCGAAGCGATCGGCGCGGACAAGTACGCCGGCCAGATCGCCCCGCGGAACGCCTTCCGGTCGGATTGGGTGCTGGATCTCGACTTCCGCTATTCGCAGCAATTGCCGCTGATCGCGAACAAGGTCCGCCCGACCTTCTTCATCGATATCGAGAACCTCGCCAACTTCTTCTCGGATGAGGCGAACATCCTGCGGCAGGTCGGCTTCCCCTACGCGGCGAACATCGTCGGCGTGTCGAGCCCCACGACCGGCTCGCCTGGCGCCACCTACACCTACACGTCGTTCGTCCCCGGCGGCGCCGTGCAGCAGATCAACACCGACGCGTCGATCTGGCGCGCGCAGGTCGGCCTCCGCTTCGAGTTCTAGTCGGAGCGCGACCGCAAGATCGGAAAGGCGGCCCTGGCGGGCCGCCTTTTCATTTTTTAGGGGAGCGCATCGCCGCGACGGCGAGCGCGGCGAGGAGCGCCGCGGCTGCGTAGATGAGGAAGATGGGAGCGAAGCCGCCCGTCCAGTCGGCGGCGGCCCCGGCGATCGTCGGGCCCAGCATCGCCGCCGTCGCTGCGAGATTGACCGCCCCGAGAAGCGCCGGTGAATTCTTCAGGCCGAAATAATCGATGATGAGCGCCGTCGTCGCAAAGAGCGCCATGCCGAAAGCAAAGCCGTCAAACAGTGCGAAGGCGATGGCGGCGGCTTTCGTTGTCGCGAACGCAAGAGAGATCATGCCGGCGACATTCGAGATCAGTGCGGCGATGAGCAGCGCCCTCGCGCTCACGCCCTTGACGGCGAAGCCTCCAGCGGCCCGCGCGAGCGCGTTGGCGAGCGCGTAAAGGCTCAGCATGCCGACCGCAAACTCCGGCGCGTACCCGAGCTTTTGCAAGTGAGAGACAGACCAGGTCGAGACGGTGACGCCGCAGAAATAGGCGACCGTGAGCGCGAGCGCGATGATGATGAAGGCAGGCGTCGCCATTGCGTCGCGCGGACGCCAGTCCGGGGCCGACGCAGCCTCCGCCCCGGAGGCCTCTTCGCCTACGCCGCGTGTGGACGGCGCGAGCCGCGCGACCGCGCCGGAACACACCGCGACGGCGAGCGCTGACAGCGCCCAGTAGGCGCGCCAGTTCTCAGCGCCGGCGTTCGCCATGAAGGGGCCGAGCACGCCCCCGGCGCCGCCCGCCGCGAGATAGCCGCCGATGAGAAGGTTGCGGCGGTTTGCGCTCGCGGCGCGGCCGACAAGAAAAGTTCCGGCGACATTGGCGAGGAGCGCGAAGCCGGCGCCGACGAGCGATGCGCCGGCAAGATAGGGAACGGCGCCCCCCGCCATCGCCAAAAGCGCAAATCCCGACGCCATCACGACGCCGCCGGATGCGTAAAGCGCCCGCGCGCCGAAGCGCTCGAGAGCGCGCGCTGCGACAGGCGAGAAGACGCCGGTTGCAAGCGCCAGCGCGGTAAAGCCGAGCCCGGCCGTCGTCCAGCTCCAGTGAAACTCGGCGATCATCGCGGGAAGCAGCACGCCGAGGGAGGCGAACGTCGTCGCCGTGATGAGGAAGAAAAGAAGGCTGAGCGCGGCGATGAGCGCGGCGGATCTTAGCGTCATTGGCCTAGAACCTCGCCGTCAGCGAGACCTGGAACTCGCGCCCGCGGCCGGGCAGGGCGCCGACCTCCTCGTAAACATTCTGCACCGGGATGAAATAACGCTTGTCGAAGAGGTTGTCCGCGTGCGCGGCGATGCGGAAATCGCCTCGTTCCCAAAAGAGCGAGACCTTTGCGAGCGCGTAGGACGGCAGCCTGATCGCGTTTGCGATCTTGCCGCCCGTCTCGCCGACATAGGTTGCGCCCGCCGTCGCGCCAAACGCGCCGAGCGCCGTCTCCGGCGAGGTGTAGGTGACAAACGCCGAGGCGAGCGCCGTCGGCGCGGTGCGGCGGCGATAGCCGTTCTGAAGCTCAGGCAAACAGCTTGCATTGAGCGCGGCGAAAAGGCCGCCAAAGCCGTCCGCGGGGGCGATCCCGAGCCGCGAGGGCGGCAGCACGATGAACTCGCCATTGCCGGAGCCGCAAGGGCCGGGCGGGGCGACGCGCGTTTTCTGCACGGTGACGGCGGCGTTGGCGCTGAAACGGTCGCTGAGGAGCCAGCGCAGTTCCGCCTCGACGCCTTTCGACCTTTCGCGGTCGACGTTGCCGAAGGGATCGGCGCGCGTGCGCTGCTGCCGGTAGACCGAAATCGACGCGCCAAGGCGGTCGGAGCCCGCTTTGAGCCCTGCTTCGAGAAGCCCGGAATCGGCGACGAAATTGTCGTCGGCGATGCGATCGACCTCAATCCCGCCGGCGTCATTCGTCTCGAGCGCGTTGCTCTCGGCGACCGTCGCATAAAGGCGGACCGCCGGCGTCAGCGCGTAGGTGAGAGAGCTCTCGTAGCTTGCCTTGAAATCCGCGCCGTCGAACCGGGCAAAACCGAGCGCTGGATTGAAGATCGTCGCGCCTTCATTGATCGAGGACGCGGTGAATCGGTCGAGGCGGAGGCTCGCGAGCAGCGACAGGCGCGGTGTCAGGCGCGCGTTCGTCACCGCGAAGACGGCGAGGTCCGTCGTCAAAGAGGACAGATCGGTGTCCCAGGCGATCCCGTTCGGATCGGCCGAGAAGGGATCGTCAAAAATATCGTTGCCGGCGGGCCCCCGCGTCAGGTCGCGGCGATCGACGACGAGATAGCCCGACAGGAAAGTCTGCCGCGTCCTGTTGTCATAACGCCGCCATGACGCGCCGACGATGCTGTCGAACGACAGAGGCCCCAGCGTCCAGGGCGCTTCGTAGCTTGCGCGGAGTTCGATGACGTCGGCGCGGTAATCGGCGGCAAAGCCATAGCTCTGGTAGAGCCGCGCGTCGAGGGCGTCGTAGAAAGCCTGGAGCCGGATGGCGCCTGCGCCGGCGTCCAGCGTGAAGTCGGCATAGGCCGTGCCGGTGGCGGCGTCCGCGATGTCGCGGTCCGAGATAAAGACGGTGCGGCGATCGAGCAGCGCCGTGCCGACGCCGTCATCAAGCGCGAAGGCGGCTGAGGGGAAGACGCCGAAATCAATGAACTGCCGGATGTTCGACGTTCCGAAGAACGACCCGACCGCCGCATCGACTTCGTCGGGCGTCAGCTTGCCGTCGCTATTGAGATCAGCAAGGTCGCTGTCGCGCCCGGTGATGTAGACGCCGTTGTCGATGAGATCCTGCGTGACCCGGTTCCAGCCGATCGTCTGCCTGTACCCGTCCGAGGAATGATAGGCGCCCCCGGTTTCAAGCGACCAGCGATCGCCTTGGAGCGTCGCTGCGCCCTGAAAGAGAAAGCGCTCGGGCTCGATGCCGCGATAGAAGCTGTCGGAGTTTTCGTACTCGACATAGCCGTAAAGGCCCGCCTTTCGCCCGGCGAGATCGAAGGCGGCGCCCGCTGACCCTTGCGCGACGCGCTTGCCCCAGGAACCGAGCGTCAGGCCGGCCTCGACGAGGCTGCCCTCCGAGCCTATCTGGCGCTGCGTCAGCGCCGTAAGCGGCGTCACATTGACGAAGCCGCCGACGCGGCCCGCGCCGTAAAGCGCCGGGGTGACGCCGCGGACAACTTCGATGCGCTCGCTCGCGCCGATCGGCGTCGGGAAGGTGCCGGGGTTTTCCGCGCGCTTGAAGCCGCGGAAATAATTGTCGGCGCGGTTGCCGCGCAGCGTCACGCTGCCCGGCACGCCGAAGAAGCTTCCCGTAAAGGTTCCGGGCGCGATGCTGGCAAGGTCATCGACGCTGTCGATGTTGAACCGGCGGATCGCCTCGTCGCCGATCGCCGAGATCGCGCGCGGAATTTCGTCATAATCGAGATCGAGGCCATAGACGGTGCGGGAGCCTTCGAGCGCGACGAACTCCAAAGGGTCGGCGACGACGACGATTTCATCCACAGGCTCTGCGGCGAGAGCCGGAGCGGCTGCGGCGGCGGATAGAAGAACAACTCGAAATCGCATGCGCACTCCGAACCATCATCAGACGGATTCCGGGGCGCCAAGAGTCGCCGCGCACAAACGGCGGGACGCGCGCCCGACGCGCCAAAAGGCGCAGGCGCGCGACCGCGCGGCAAGCGCGTCGCCTCTTGCGATCTTCTCCCATCCGGACTTTGACCGTCGGCTCTGGGCTCGCACCAGATCCTGCTCTGCGAGGAAATGCGCCTCGCTCGGCTCGCGGGCTTATGGAGCCGAAGCTCCAATCACCGCCGGTGGGGACTTTCACCCCGCCCCGAAGATCGTCTCTCGCGGCAAACGCCGCGTCCCCTTATATAGCGGCGCGAGTTTTCGACCTCAACGCGGGCCTGCAGCCCGCCTGCTGCGACAGGACAGCCTATGAAATCCCCCCGCCGCCAGCCCGCCGAGTGGACCCTGCACGAGGCGGTGTGGATCGGCTGGCCCTCCGCCGCCGACCTTTGGGAGGACAATCTCGCGCCTGCGCAAAGTGAGGTCGCCGAGCTGATCGGCGCGATCCTCTTTCCCGATCCGAACGACGAGAAAGGCGAGCGCGTGCGCGGGGAGCGCGTCGAGCTTCTCGTGCGTGGAGAAGAGGCGCGGGTCGCCGCCGAGGCTATGCGGCTTGGTCTTCCCGACCCGACGCTGGTGCGCCTGCATGAAGCGCCGATCGGCGATGTCTGGCTGCGCGACACCGGACCGATCTTTGTCGAAGACGCCGCGATCGGGCTCAGCGCCAGCGCCTTCCGCTTCAATGGCTGGGGCGGGAAATACGACCTGCCGGAAGATGACCGGATCGCCGGCATCGTGGCGGAAAAGGCCGGCGCGCGCCTGTCGCGCTTCGAAGCCTTTGTGGCCGAGGGCGGCGCCATCGAAGTCGACGGCGAGGGCACGGTGATCACAACGCGCCAGTGCCTTCTGAACTCCAACCGTAATCCTGGCATGACGGAAAAAGATGTCGAAGGCGTGCTGCGCGACGCGCTCGGCGCCGAGCGGGTGATCTGGCTGGACGAAGGCATGATCGGCGACCACACCGACGGCCATGTTGACAATCTGGCGCGGTTCATCGCGCCGGGAAAAGTCGCCTGCATGCGGGCGACGGGCCGGAATGATCCGAATGCGGAGATATTCGCGGCGATCCGGAAAGTCCTTGAGGCGTCAAAAGACGCACGCGGCCGCGCCCTCGAGGTGATCGAATTGCCCTCGCCGGGGCGCGCGGAGGACGAGGGCGAGATCGTGCCGGCGAGCCACATGAATTTCTACATCGCCAATCACAGCCTTGTGATGCCGTCCTATGGCGGGCTGACTGGCGAGGACGAAACCGCGCTCGAATGTCTCGAGATTCTCGAGCGTCATGTCGATCGCCCGCATTTTTATGCGATCGATTCAACGCATCTTCTGTCAGGCGGCGGCTCGTTCCACTGCATCAGCCAGCAGCAGCCGGCGAAGCGGTCGCGCTGACGCGCCAGTCCCATTCGCATTTGTCAGTGATCGAAACCGATCGCCGAACGGCGCATCAGCCTCGCCGCGGGCGCCGGTTCGCGCCTGCAAGCCCGCGATGAGTAAGCCTCAACGCAGTTTGGCGTCACTGCTTCTTGGCCTTCTTGGCCTTTTTCGCCTTCCGGGGCTTGCCGGCGGGCTTTGCCTTTCCGGCGGCGGCGCGCAGCTTGCCGATCCATTCTTCGGCGGGCTTGGCCTCGCCGGCCGTCAGTTTGCAGATGCGCACGCGGCCGGTTTTGTAGGACGAGATGAGGCCTGCTTCCTCCAGCATGTCGATATGCTGCATGAAGGAAGGCAGAGCCATCGAGAACGGGCGGCTGAGATCGCTGCAAGTCGCCGGTCCGCTCAGCAACGCCGTAAGGACGGCGCGGCGGGTCGGATCGGACAAGGCGACAAAGACCCGGTCGAAATTCGAGGTTCTTGGCTTTGGCATGGAGCGGACGATGCGTCCGGCTCAATCTAAAGTCAATATCGGTTAGCGTTAGGGCTCACGATCATAACGCCGCCGAAAAAGGGCCGGGGCCGGATTATTTGTGCTCGCCCCAGACCTTCTTGACGCGCGCGTCGCGCCCGCAGGCGGCGCGATAATAGTTGTACCGGATAGGATTTTTTTTGGCGTAATCCTGATGATAGCCCTCGGCTTTCCAGAAGGGGCCGCGGTCCAGCACCGGCGTCACGATCTTTTGCCCGAGTATCTTTTCAGCGTCGGCGACGGCGGCGCGCGCCGCGGAGAACTCGTCCGCCGTGGCCGCGAAGATCGCGGTGCGATAGGCCGGTCCGCGATCGCAGAACTGTCCGCCGGCGTCGAGCGGATCGACATGGCGCAACAGGTAGCTGACGAGCTGGCCATAGCTCACGACGGCGGGGTCGTAGGTCACTTCGACCGCTTCGTAGTGCCCTTCATGGTCCTCGTAAGTCGGGTTTTCCTTGAGGCCGCCTGAATAGCCCGAGACGACATCGAGAACGCCTGCAAGCTTGTCGAAGTCAGACTCAACACACCAGAAACAACCGCCGGAGAAGACCGCCGTTGCAGTCGCGGCCGGACGGGGGGCGGGCTCGGCGCCAGCGGCGGAAAAGGCGGCGAGGGCGGCGGCGATAAGAACGGTGAAACGCTTCATGGCAGGGCGCCTCCGGGACACAGGCAGGCGGTATAGGAGCCGGCCCCGGCGCGGGTCCAGCGCCTGGCCGATCACGGTTACGCCAGCTTCCGCGTGATTTTCGCCGAATTTACCAAGCATTTTGTTGAAGCTTTAACAGCCTTCGCGCCAAACCTTAACGAGCCTCAACAGGGGGCTTGGGTGCGTTATCTGATCGCCGCCGCCTTGATCTTCGCCGCCGCGCCCGCCGCCGCTGCGACAACTGTCTATGCGACGAGCGTTTATGCCTCCTCAGGCAACACCGCCAACCTCACGAACGCTCTGGGCGCTCCTGACGGCGTTGCAGGGCGTATCGGCAATCCGGGCCAGACCGGACAGGCGATCTTTCGGTTCATTGATGCGCTGTCCGGCGCCAGTCTGCAGCTGAGGACGGTCGCCGGCGGCGGCGCGACGCCGACCGTCTTCGTTTCGATTGGCGAGATAATCAGCGGAGTCGCGGTTTATTCGACCGAGACGAGCTTTGCGGGCGGATTTGGGACCTTCACATTTGATTTCTCGTCTCGTTGCGCCCTCATTTCGACGACTGGCTGCTCGCTGGTGCGCGTGCGCACGGCATCCAGCGGCACTTTCCGGCTCGACGGCGTTTCGGGCGTCGGCGCGGCGCCTGAGCCCGCAACCTGGGCCTTGATGCTAATCGGCTTTGCTGGCGTTTCCTGGCGGATGAAGCAGGCGCGTCGCAGCAAGGTGTTGTTAAGCATCGTCTAGAAATTCTTGCGATGCTCGCAATTGTTAAGTATCGCGCAAGCTCTCCTTAAAAACCCTTGCCTAGTCTCGGCCCTGCTGAATGTGGGGGGCGTGGCGATGTCACGTCCAAGGAGAATGGGCCATGTTGATGGCTACTCGTATCGCAATCGTCGCGCTTGTGGCGATGCTGGCTGCGTTCCCGGCGCGCGCGGCTGTAACGGTCTTTCCCGCGTCTGTCTTCAGTCAGTCGAACGTCACCAACGCCAACAACGCGCTCTTCGCCACCAATGGCGCGGCGGCGACGATCGGCGGCGGCGGCGAGCTGGTGCTGCAATATAATCTGCCGCTAACAGGCGCAGGACTTGCGGCGACCTTCCTGCCGCAGCCGGCGAGTCCGGCTTTCAACATCATAGCCGTATCGCTCGGCGAGGTTATCGGCGGCGTCGCGACCTTCTCCGGCGAATTCGTCCTCGGCGACGCGTCGGGCGTGCAGACGGCGAACCTCGCCGCGCTCTGCTCAACGGTCTCGTCGACCGGCTGTTCGCTTCTTAAGCTGCGCAACGTCTTCAGCTTCAACAGCGCGGGTGCGCTCCTCGACAGCGTTTCGGGCGTCTCGAACGCGCCTGAGCCGAAAACATGGGCGCTGATGTTGCTGGGCTTTGCAGCGCTCGGCTGGAAAATGAAAGCCGCGCGCAGAAAAAGCTTCACGGGGCTTGTCCGGTTCGCCTGACGCCTGACGCTACCCCCGCCGTTCCAGACCCTCCGAACGGCAAACCAGAACCGCCCGGCCGACCCCGCCGGGCGGTTCGCTTTTTAGCGCCGGCCCCCGGCGAAAATACATCCTCCGGATGCGGAAGATGTCCCGGATTTTCGCGCAGGAGTTGCGGCGCCGGGCGCCTTCAAAGCCGGAAAAAGGCGCCGTTTTCGTTAACCAACTAAGGGGTTGATCCTTATACGAAACAAAAATCCGTCCTCCGGGTTATCCCCCTACTTATC
>FRDC01005061.1_pt1 | contig 29467 bp, 34 predicted proteins | sample 1106171 | NCBI WGS metagenome assembly FRDC01 (sample SAMEA3930566, study PRJEB13176) | freshwater metagenome | biome: Drinking water system; feature: drinking water; material: water | place: Singapore | collected 2014-12-20 | reverse complement strand
AAAGTTGGCGGATTCGCCGGAACTTGACACTTTCTACATAGTTATCTTTGTATCTTGTGCTCACTTAGCACAAGCTCCTTTTACTTTGGGCGCATTTTAATGCGCCCAGCTACACATCTATCATCTTTGGAACAAATTCACCACGTTCGGGTACTGAACTGGCTCTAGAACTTCCTTCGGTCTTAAATCTAAAGCTTCAGTCGCTCCTGCCTCGTCAATTCCTGAGAGACGAATATAAATCATCATTGTCTCTCGATCTTTCCAGCCACCGAGTTTCATCACTTTGGCCTCTGGCACACCAGCCGCCAAAAGATGCGTCGCAAAGCAAGCACGGATCGTATGGAACTTGATTGGCTTAATACCCTCAGAGATACAAAAAGCTTTTAAGACAAAAGCTTGTCGGCCTTGTCTTAACTCCGGAAGGATGGGGAAAACCCTTCGACCATGCTCGTCTGAGCCAAAGTCGTTCTTTAAGTAGTCCACTAAGAACCAGTAAAGTTGACTCGAAATCGGCACCGTTCTCCAGTAACGTCCTTTGGTCGCACCGTAACCTTTGAGCTTCTTTTTCCATTGGCGGCACACGCGGATAAAGCCGTAATTCTTGACCGGATCATCTGACCGACCAAGCTGTTGGGCTTTCAATATTGGCACCATGTTAATGTCTTCCTTGCGTAGTCCATCAAGTTCAGAAGCCCTCATCCCTGTATAAGAATCGACTTTCCAAACGGGATACCACTCGTGTTCAGCTTTTCTGGCTCTTTCGATCAGGTCCGCAAACTGATCCCGATTTAAAATCTCAGGATCGGAGTCTTCGCCTCTTTTCGGAAGCTCAACACCAAACATCGGTGTGTGATCTTTACCTAGAATTTTTCCGTAACCCATACCCCATTTATAAATGACGTTAATAGTTGTTCGGATCTCGTAAAGAAGTCTCGTCGATGCGCCTTGAGCTTTACACTCTTCGATCAATTGGCAACCATCAGTCACGGTGAGTTTTGAAGCCGATCTCTTCAGCCAACTCGGTGTCCAGTTGTGCATTCGTGCAATGTAATCTTTCACCGTTGCTGGGTCCCACCGAGTAGACGGAAACCGTCTATACCAAAGATCCCACTCGTCAATGACTTCGCCCCATGTGATCCCTTCGTTTTCACGACGAGCGACATCGGAACAAGCCCACTGAAACCACTTTTTATCTGCTTTCTCAGCCTCTTCCTCGGACTCGAAGCCACCAAGCCGCTTTTGTGCTCGCACCTTGCGATGCTTTTTGCTGCGAACGTGAACGTGGATTCTCCACAATTCTTTTCCATTTTCTTCGTACTTCGTTATGCCCATCCTAAACCTCCGTTCGTAAACGGAGCATTTTGGATCAAGCGGTCGAGGTCTGTCCTCTTGAAGAAGAGTCGTCTTCGCCATTTGCGGGCTTTCAAAATCCCGCGCCAGACTAAGTTACGGATCGCACCTTCAGAGGGAGTCCCATCAACCCGAAATTTTCGCAGATAGATTGCAGCGTCTTTCGTTGATAACCACTGTAAGTTTTCATAGAGCGTTTGACCTGATTCTAAGTTTTCGTGCAGAGAATCAGTTAGTTTTTCACTGTTCATAAACTACTTTCTCCTTAGAGAATTTTCAAGAAAAATGATTGAAATTTTCATTTATTTTTTGAGATAAAAATGCAGCATTTTCAGAGTGAAAATTGCTGCATTTTAACTCTGATTTTTGTCGCTTTCTGCTTTAAGCAGATGCGCTAAATATTCATCCATTGTTATTGCGCCATGCTTGGCGCAGTGAGCGCGATAACTCTGCTCCATTCGGTCGCGTCCCGTGAGACTTGCTTCCTGAAGTTCCACAATGTCTGCTGCTGTAAGCTTAGGAAGAAGCCTTAAAAGCAAGGCATCAATTTTGACGCGTTTTCCGAATTGCTTTTTGTTGATTTTCGCAAGCTCTAAAAGCAGTTTTTTGCGTGTATCAATTGCGACACGAATCGCTGAAGAGTTAGACTTTTTTACTTTTGGTTTTGTTACATTTTTAGCTTCAGATGTTTCCATAATAGATTTCTCCATTTGTGAAAACTCGTCCGCCGAATAGTGGTAGGATGAGGGATTGAATTTTGATACGTCTCGAACATGCGTTCGTAGACTAAAACTTTACATACTAATATCTGGGCCGCGACCACGCGCTTTGCTTGTGTCGCTTATAGAAAGCTCTTTAATTTGAATATCGAAGGGATTAAATTTTTTGTTCATTTCATGCGTTTTATTCCTTTCCTGCTCATTGAAAATTTTAGAGTGCGCAATATGAACATTTTGAATATGTGGATTCAGCGCAAGAACCTCATCAAGTCTTCCATGTGAATATTCGTCAAACATCACAAAAATATTTGCATCCCGCAAAGATGAATGTGCATTTTTTGCGCTAAAGAGCGCAAACTCAAACGGATCTCGAAAGACAATCAGTTCTTTTGATTTACTGACGAGTTCAAAAAAAGATCCGTTTGTTTTTCCATGACGCTTTGACTTCCATTTGCCATTTGAATCCTCATGAAATTCGATTCCAGAATCTTCTTTTTCATTCAGCATTAGAACATTGCCGTTAATTCCAACATGAACATTTTTGTTCTTAAACATCGCTTCAACGGCTTTCTCGTCATAGCCGTGAGAACTTAAAAGTTTTGTTAAGGTTCCTTTCCGAATTTGCTCCGGCGCAGCTCTTGGTTTAGGTATGTAAAACGATTGAAAGCCGCGCTTTTGCTCTCCAATTGCTTGTTCTAATAGAAGAAGGCGAGGGTTGTTATTGATCTTTGCAACTGCTCGCAAATAATTGACTTCATTGTGAATCGCTACAAAGTCAATTATGTTTCCAGTCGTTCTGTTTTTTGTATTAGTCCATTCGTGATCTTTAAGCACTACAAACTCTCTACCGCTTAAAACTGTTTCTCCCTTAGCGTTCATTGTGGTTTTGATTTTGTTCTGAGTGCAATATTCTAAAATGCTCGTTTTTTGAGCGCGTTTCATTTCTTGATAGAGAACGCCCCCGCGCTCATCAAAAATTGGAGGCAAATCATTCCGAGAGTTAGGACGCTCAATTTTTGTAAACTTGCTGTAATCCTTTTTTCCGAGTCCTGAATGGCTTGTTGATTCAAGTAGTAGATTGCTTGGAGTTCCCACAAGATGTCCCTGTTTATCGAAGGTTGCTCCAATATCGGCTCTGAGTTGTTCTCGAAGTCCTGCTGTTTTTGCGAATTTTTCATCATTCTCCTTGAAGGCTTTCATAAGCCCATCTTTGTTAAAGTCTTTACCTAAAGTTTTACCTCGTACGGGCTTTTCGTGATTTCCGTAGTAATAACTAATATTCTTGGGTTCAACACGCGCATCAATACCAAGAGTTTTTAATTGTCCCACATATTCGTCAAAACTTGTGCTCGCACTTCTTGCAAAGTCGATTTTTTGGATCATATCTAAAACCCATCTGTTTCTTCCTCCGGCGAGCAATTTGTAAACTCCAGGTGGAAGTTTTGCGTTTGGATTATTTGCTCTTGGAAGATTCAAAGAAAGTCCGTTTTCTTTTGCAATTTCGTTGTTAATTGCATGAAGTCTTTTAAGATCCTCTTTTTTTCTATCTAATGCTTTTCCAGTTTCAGAATGTATTGAGCAAATTGTAATATGGTTATGAATGTGGTTTTTATCTGTATGAGTTGTTACCCAAGCAAGATGACCTGGGGCAAATTTTTCTGCTAGTTCTCGTCCCATTTGGTTGTACTTCTCGATTGAATATAGATTGCTCTCTTTTTCATGCCATGACTGATAAATTGTAAACGCAAGATGCTCGACTCTTTTATTATTCAAACGTGCGTGTTCATCTCGAATACTGGATGTCATTTCGCCACTCAGCCCCTCGGGTCCGGTTTCACTAATTTCAACCCCTCGGTCCTTAAGAATGTATTCATCGTATTTCTTAAGGTTCTTCACTGGCTCAAGCTTAACGATTGGCATTTGTAATCGCTTTGATTGAATTTTCAGAAATGATATGTCGAATATCTACATAAGCGCGAACCACACTGTTGAAAGCTTGACTCCATCCGTTCATTAAACCTGAATTGATTTGTTTCGTAATTTGATTGATATTATTTCCTTGGCGGCGAAGCTCAGTCATTATTCTGTCAACATCCTCTTTTGAAAGAAGAGGGCGAACAAGATCCATTCTTCTAAAGAGTGCTTTCTTTAAAAGATCGGGGATAGAATGTCCTGTGGTTTGTTGCATCTTCTGAACAATTTCCAGTTCTTTTTCAGAAAAACGCACACAGGTTGCGGGTAATCTTTTTTTCTTAGAAGTTGAATCATCTTGGTTCATTTTAATTTCCTTATCTGTCGATTTGGAGACCGCATAAGGCTGTAGGTCTCTTATTTTTTTATCGCTTGTTCTCCTATGAATGGGTCGAACTCTCGCTTATTTATCGTGAATTATCTAAAAGCTCCGAGAATCGCTTTGAAAATTGTAGTGAGCCACCCTTGTACTTCTTCATGACTTACTTCAGCTTCAGTTGCGGCTTTAGCCGCTTCCTTTGCTGTCGCAGTTAGCTCGCCTACGGCTTGCATAACTTCTTCACCAGGATCAATTGTTAAGTCTTTCACTTTTCCCACTGCGTACCTCCTTTGTGTTCTGTTTTAGTAATTTAGTCGAGATTGTTTCATTGGCTTTAATCATCTCCTCAAGGCTTAGTAACAGATGCACTTCAGCTTTTTGCAAACTTTCGTTTGCTGCTAAAGCTTCGACAACCTTCGGCTGCGCTCGCTCTAATTTAATTTTTTCAATGAGAGTATTTTCTTTTTCAAGAATCGCCTCAATGGATTCTTCTTTTTGATTCACGCTTGCGCATCCAGTGAGTGCAAATTGTCCAATAAGACCGATAGTGGTCAAAAATATAGGTACTCGTTTTAAAATCATGTTTGTCTCCTTATAAAGTTTTGTGTTGTTCATGTTTCTCCTTTGGTTCGAGTTATTTTTGTTTGCTTATACTTTGGGCATTTTGGTTCTTAGGCAAGATAGGGGGTGGATATCCCACACCCGAAAGAAAGTGAGGACTTTCGTCCCCACACCCCTGAAAGGGCGACTCGTACCGAGTCGCCCTTTTAAAACACTCAGACGGTTCATAGAACCGCCTTTGCAACACCGAGTGCGCCTTTGGCTGAAGCCGCATCGACGGCCGTGCCAGTGACTCCCATCGCTGAATCAATGAACTCTGGACTAGACTCTGAGCTGCTTTCACCCAGCATAGGTTTTAGAAACATAAAAGCCGAACCCGTAGTAAGAGTTGCGACTAGAAGCTGTACCCACGAATAAATGGAAAACATATAGTAGAGCCTGTGGTTAACCAAGGCTGCTGAGTATAAAGAAATTCCATCAGTCATTTGCCCGAAGGACTGCATGACCTCGCTCGACATCGCTATGCCTAGCATGATGTGATAAAGCAACGTCCATAGCGGGGTCCATAAGAGAACTGAAAAGTAAATCCAAAACCATGCAAGCAAAACCTTCCATCGTCCAGCTACGACAAAGAACATAAGCCAAGGAAAAATTGCAATTAGGATCATGCGAATAAATCCTGCTACATGAGGAGCACGAGCAAGATGTTCGCTGAACTCCTGAGAGCGTTTTGCGGCTTCGGATGCACCTTGAGTTTCTCGCATTCCGATAGCTCCAAGTATTCCATCCCAGCTAAAAACTCGTCCCATAACCTGAAATACGTTTGTTGCTGTACGCGGAAGCTCGGCTCCTTTTTGGATGCCAAGACGTCCCTCTGTTTGATCGGCATAGTAATTTACAAGAGCCATTGATGCCGTTTGGTTTTTGTAATAGGCACCATCTAGCTCACCACTATAAAGAGCTGCGGAAGACATACGATCAGAGACACCATTGGTTTTTCTTGAAGCATATTGATTGAGTTTTTGAATTGTAGAATCCTTAACATCGAGGCAAGTTGTTTTTTGTCCGTTGCCAAGTTCAAGGGTCACGTCTGCTAATTCACGGTCGATCTTTTGTCCCGCTCTATAGAAAGTATCAATAGCGGCTTGCTTTTGAAATTGGTCTACCAAAGGAAGCACTTTTGAGAAGCACTCCTCAGAGTAAAATTGCAGTTGATCGCGTAATTCAGGATCATCAATCGTTGAAATTCCAGCGTACATAATCGACTTATAAAATAGGTTTGGAGCGGTTAGTTGTGAGTTACCTTTTGCAAAAATACCATCAATAACCCTTGAAAGAAGGCCCGTTAATTCCTCGGCTGTGTGACTTATTACTTCAAATACAAAGCTAACCTTATACTGACTTTCAACGCCTTGAAATCGACCTTGAATGTAGGGATTGTCTGACCAATTTTTACCTTGATAGTCTGTGACCTTTGCGTTTGAACCTACTCGCAGAATTGCAAGACCTAGAAAAAGACACGCAATAATTTTGATGAACTTTGAAAGAGGAACATGGCGTCTATCAATCAGGGAGCCTGGAAGATAACGCGAGATAAACTTAAGAATTGCAAAGAAGAACATGGTGCCAAAAATGAATAGGACAAGACCCTTAAAGAAAGCCTCTCCTGTAATCAATTCGATGAACTTTGAATGTAGCTCTAGTCCCAAAATTTGGTAGAGAGCTTCGTATGCTGTATTTGAGAACATATACTTCCTTTCTAATCTCTACCAGGCAGACGTGCGTGGATTCCTTCTCTCAAGATCACGGCGATACCATCTACTTTCGAGAACCAGTAATAACCGTCGTTCCAATACTCGGTCACCCCAAGCAGCCAGATTTTGTTGATTTGAATTTCCAATAAGCATCCAGAAGTGATTTCAAACTCTCCAACCTCAAATCTTTGCGAAGTGTTGCGCAAAAGCTTTCCTGTAAGCTTCATAGTTCACTCCCTTTGTCACAAAGCACACCGTCGGAGCAGTCAAAGAAATGGCTTTTTGCTGACTGCGATTCCATTTCAGTTTGATCTTGCAATAGGCGATCTTTTGATAGGACTTGGTGAATATTTTCGCCCTCTTGGTTAATTTGAGAGACAACTTCATTGAGTGGAACATTTCTTTCGCGCTGAAGATCAAGTGTAGCTTGAACTGACAGCTTGAGTGCATCCCGCTTATTTTCAATTTCCTTTTTTCTGCTTTGAGGTAAGTTGGGGTTTTGGGATGCGAGTGCCAAAACATCAAGTGAGCGACTCATGTCTTCCGAAAATCGCGCAACTGCAATGGAGCTTGCAAGACGCTGACAATAAAGCGAGCGACTTCTATATGGCATCACAGAAAGATTGCGAAGAGTTTGCCGATCAAGGAGTAACTGGTCTTTTTCTCCAGTAATGGATTCTAAATTAGCACTTCTTATAATGCTGTTTGTTTGGCCTGGACCTGCGTCATCAATTTTTCTCAGCAGTTGATAACAAAGCTTTTCTTTAACGTCCCGTTCAATTCCTGCAAGATGTGTTCGGGGAGTGATACCAAAAGGCTTGTCACCATATTCAACTGAAACTTTTCCACGAGAAACAACGGTATCGCCTACGAGATTCTTAACAAGCTTTACAGTATTGGAAGTTTCTGGGTTATCGAATCCAGCCCAACGCGCAGAACTTTCAATAAGCTTATTGGATTTGCTTTTTTCACCGTACTTAGAACCTGACCAGTTTGCGAGATCCGTGTCCCACATTCGATTAGAGTTACAAGCTTGCATCGCAGCTTCGATATTCCCGCCATTCTTATCAATTTCTTTATGGACGCAAGATTGGCGTTCTTCATAGAACTCTTGGACACGAGAATCTGTGTATTTGTCCATAAGCGAGCACTGATTCAAACGCATCTGTGACATGAAGTTGGCGTTAATTTGCGAGTGCTTTAATATCGCACACCAAGTTGGGCTAAAATAACACGCAAGAAGCATCGGAGATGCCGCCATAATATCTTTTCCCATATCGCCAAAATAGCGGCTATCGAGGATATTCTTCAGACTGGCTTGTAGTGTACTTCTGAAATCTACACGTCCACAGTCTGAACCAATACCGAGGTTAAGTCCTAGATCCACTGTTCTGTATTCGTCAAAGACAGGATCTTTTTTTAATCCTTGTCTTTGAAATAGGTAGTCACTCGGCTTAAATTCACTTTGATTTCGGTAACTGAAATCACTGCTTTGCGCGAGCGACAATTGAGACGTAAATAAAATATAAATAGAAACTAAAACAAATCGCATACAACTGAACTCCTTTAAATTTGTTTGCACCTGAACAACTTTGGATGGGTGAAAATAAAATTTATGAGGCCGCAGTTTTTAGTGCCTCCTTGTCACGCTCGCTATTAACGGAAGAGATGCGATCAAGATTCGATTGGATGTATCTAAAGGCTCCCTGATGGGTGCCAGCTTTATCGGTGTAAAAGACCTCGGCGTACTCGTTCGGTTTTGTTTCCAAAGTATTTAGAATTTCAATTGGAGCTGATTTTAGGAGAGAAGAGTTTTTCGCCAAATAGCTGACGTTATCTGGACTCATTTTTAAGAAAAAGAAATGATCGGCAGCTCCCCAAACGGCTTTTCCAGCTTCTGTTTCAAAGAAGATTCTAGGGTTAGGAGCAACACCCATGAGAAAAAAGCCCATTTTTCTCATGCGTTCAGCAGCTTCAATAACGAAATTTCCTACAATCGGATTATCTCGTCCTAAGCATCCAAGTTCTTCGATGTAAAGAACGCCGCCGCGTTTGAGACTCTCGGGCTTTGCCATTATCGTCATTACTTCGTGAATCACGCACATGCTCATGAGGACTTTTAGCGTTTCATCATTATCAAGAGCTTCGAGATCGTAAGCGTAAAGGAGCTTATCAGTTGATTTTTTCTCTTCAGCCTGTCCACGAAAGAAAGTTGAATAAACGCCATCACCATAGAACGGCATGAGTCTTGTGATTAAATCGTCAATTTGGTCTTTTAATGACTCAAATTCAGCTTCCGCAGTTAGTCCGGACATCGAAGCAATTACGTCATCCATTGATACAGAGACTTCATTTGTTGAATCTGCTTCAACCAGAACTCCGTCCAAGTAAATAATTCCGCGCTCCCTTGCGCGTCTCAAATAGGCTTCTTTTAAGGAGCGAGAAACAATCGCTAAATGATGGCTTTCCATTTCAAAAGATGTGCTGGTCAATTTTACGGCTGTTAAAATCAGTTTTGTAAGGAACTGAACTTTTGCATCGTCAAAAGCTCCTCTGAAAGAGGAAAACGGCATTTCTTTGTTGGGATCAAAAACACTCAAATCACCGTCGAACTGTTGGCATAAAGCCTCACAACTTGTTCGTTTGTCGATTACGAACGCAAGAGGTTCAATTTCGCGGTCTTTTAATTTTAAAGATTGCAAACAATCCAGGGCAAACTTACTTTTCCCTGATCCTGTGTCGCCGAGGATCGCAACGTGATTTGAAATAGGGTTTGATACACAAGAGAATCGAACAAGGTTATTCTCCCTTGATAAATAAACTTGCATTGGATTGCTCATGCCTTTGTAGGAATCAAATACTGGAAGAAGTTTTGTTGCATCCTTGTTCATAATCCGAACAAATCTTTGACTCGAATGATCTGCTGAAGGTGTATAGAAAAGTGGAAGGCTATTAAGGCAAAGCCCAAAGCCAATCATTTCTTCTTTAATGACTTCACACTCTAAGTCGTTGTGGAATACACTGGTAATAGCTCGCGTCCGTTGATTGAGAACTTCTTCGCTTTCAGCTTCCACAATCACGCTAAAAGTCATAAATAGGCATCGCTCGTCCTGTGCAAGACGTTCTTGAATGTCCTTTAATTCTTGCTGCTGTCTACGCGCTTTTGCACTTGGACTATTTTGAAGAAAAAATTCTTTTGTATCAAAATAGCTTTTAATCTTTGAAGCTTTCGGAAAGCTAAAATTCAGTGAAAGCTTAAATGGAAAATTTAAGTTTAAGAAATTTGCCATGCCACCAGGAATGACTCTTCTGGGGCTTGTTTTAAGTGTGATAGTTCGAGTTTTTAAACCCTCACGCTCTAAACCTTCAAAGTTTCCTTTAAGTCCTGCGTAGACAATTTGTTCCGAGATTGGAATATTAGGATTAAACGGTGCAAACTCACGCTCAAGATATTCTTTAGGGTTAAAAAATCTACGAAGAAAATCGACTAACTCAGCACCACCAACGCGAGTCAGTGGCACTTTTGAGCTATCAATGAATTGTGCGAGTAACTGTGAAAACTCGGAAACTTCCATCGTCATTTCATTCATGGAATCAAAAAGAAGACCCTCGCCACGGTCCATAAGGCGCAAAATTGCTTTTTTACTTTCCTGATCGGGGAAATAGCGAATTGAAAGCAAAGCTTTTCTGCGCATTGGAGAGAGCGAGTGTTTACCTTCGCAAAAGCCTTTGAATGTTTCTAGTCGCGCCTCATAGATTGCTTTTGAAACTGGATGAGGGTTTTTAAAACCACTTGTTTCAAACTTCCAAATCGGATCTCGGGCTGGAATATGTGCTTGATCGAAAACAAGTTGTAGTGTGCATTTTTCTGGGAGCAAGAACCATGATTTAAGTCCTTCAACCATTTCAACAATGCGGCTAGCTTCCAATGCTTCATGTTCAATGAGTCCAAGCTCAAACACGGCCCCAAGAGAACCATCATTAAGGACGAACATTCCGGCTTCTTTTAGATATTCTTCATAGGGCAAAATTTTTGCGAATGAATCAGGGCGTTCAAAAAGAGCACGAACAAATTTAGTTCGGTTGGCGAGAGTTGATTCAATTAGTTCATCAGTCGTTTTTTCAAATCCAAGCATAGAAAAAGACCTTTCTTAAAGTCTTCCGCTCGCCTGTAGTTGGTAGAGGGACTGTTTTTTATTGTTCTAAAATTTCAAAGGCTCTCTTATTGTTGTTAAGCCTTAATTTACATTCTGTCGCTATGGACGCTTGATTTTTGGAGGTGCCACAGTTGGACGTTCAGGAGTTCTTTTCTGTTGCTTCTTTTCAACCTTTGGCACTTCCACCTTTTTCATTTCCCAGGCTTCGGGAGCCACAACGATAGATAGCCATGAACCCCAAAAATAATCCTTTGATGGAAGTTCCTTTGCATGAAGCCAAGCAACGATCACTTGTTCTGGCACACGGGTCGGCACATATTTTACGCCCCCACTACCGTTTACACCCATTGAAGGGGGAGTAAAATTATAACTAGCGCGTTCCTCAAGCAATGATCTTGTTTTTTGACTTGCACAACCTAAAAACACACTACTCAAGAACACGAGTGAAATAAGAGTAAATATCTTCATCTCCAGCCTTCCTTTCTTTTCTAAAAAATTCTTCTGGTAAATTCACTTTATCTTTCATTACGATCCAAACATCGCGCCCTGATCCAATAGCAACTGTCGGCGCAAGATTTTGAGCTTGTTGCAAGTACCACTGAGCAACCATTCCAGCAGCATTTGAAGCACCTCCTGCAACTGCATACTTTCCAGAGTCACCTGAAAGAATTGAGGAACTTCCACCTAAAGCATTTGTACTCTGAGTAGTTTGTGCCGCTTGTACTGCTTTACCAACGCCTTCAACAACTCCTGCAATAAAGGCCATCGCAGCGACTCGTCCTTGTTTTGAGTTAACTTGGCCTTTCATTGCAAAAGATCCATCTTTGTCGTCTGCAATAAAACCATTTATCTCACGTTCAAACATTTTTCCTTTCTTTGAAACACAACTCATTTTTGTCGCTTGCATCTGAACTCGTTCTGTTGATAGATCCCCCTCGGCTTTTGCAATCATGAAACAACCAGAAAGATCAATTTTATGATCGTTTGGTGCAACGTAAGAGTAATCAAGAACCATTAGAACGGGATAAGTTTTGCCTTCAGGAACATCAACGCCAGTCATGATTTTTGCTTTTACATAGCTGCCTGACGGAAGTACGACGCCTTCTGACTTAGTTTCATTCCTTACAGGAAATGCAATTAGATCAGGACCTTTAGCTTTAACAACGCCACTTCTTGCGCGAACCATTGGGCGAGGGGCATCCTCTGTCGGTGGATCGTAAAGTTGAATAGGTGTTTGCGTTCCGACCTCCGCACCTGGCGCAATTCCAATATTTTGAGGAGGTAAACTTGGAGCAAGGTCAGCTTTTCCTGAATTTGGATTGATAGTTAAAGAATTTGCTTCTTGAAGCTTTTTTTCAAGCTCTGCTAAACGCGCCTCAAGTTTGCTCTGTCCTTCAAACATGGCCTGAGCTTTTTGTGAAAGAAGACGTTCCTTTCCATAATAGAACGTACTTTCTCTATCGTTAAGAATACGGCCATTTTGAAAACTAACAGAAGTTCCGCGTTCCATGATTCGATTTTCTTTATCGCTGCCCATTCCAATTAAATTAACAACTAGCAAAACTCCAATGACCAACAATCCAACAACGATTGGTTTTTTGTGAATACGCTCCTGTAACCTTATCTGATGTTTTTTCCAGTCAAAGGAGCGAACTTGCATGAATAAATTTTCTACCTTCATATTTATTCACCTTTCTTAGAGTCGGACTCTTTTTCATCCGTCTCCATAGCTAGGACTACATCACTGCTTGAGGCCGTGTTTTTTGCTACTACTCTGACAAGAGTTGAATCCGTTCCTTTGCCCTTTGGTGAGAGTGTCACTTCATCGCTCTGTGAAAGAATCGCAAGATTTGGTTCGCCAACCGTGAGGTGCCTTACATCGACTTCGACGTTCTTTTTCCAACCTGTGTTAGACAACTTGAAAACATATCCATTAAAGGGTGTACCTCTATAGATACGAATGAGTTCAGCCCTGACGTTTGGATTTTTAGATGGAAAGGATTGATTTACTTTAAAAATCTTGTATCCCGCAACCGCATCATCTCTAACTAAAGCTTTCAATAGCTCTACCTCAGAAAGCTGAGGAGCATTTTCAGCTTCACTCGCTTCGCCTGATTCACGGGATTTAAAATCATAAAGTCCATCTGCCGCCGGATCATTAGGGCTTACAATGATTTTTGTCCTAACTACTGACTTATCAACTAGAAAGAACATGACATCATTGACCCCGTTAGTGAAACGAGGGGTAAGCTCTAGCACTGTATAGCTTGGATCGGCTGCATTTGCTGGCTTAATCTGGAATCTGCTTGCACCCGTAATTGTTTGTACCGCTTTTGGAAAACGAAAGATCGTAGGTCCACCGTGTTTCACGCGAACTTGTTCAGCAGTATTGCCATAAATAACAACTTTAGCTTCAGCACGAGTTGCAAGTAAGAATCCCAAGACTAAAAACGAAAGAATATAAAGCCACAAGCCAATAAGAAATGTGGATTTTTTTAGAAGATTTTTGAAACTCTGAGTTTCAAAATTTTCTTCGTATTCCAATTCAGAAATTTCCTTACTTACCATAAGTCTTTGCTCCTTTTTCATTTGATTTAAAACCTTCGGCACGTCCGCGTTTTAGGCTGGTGATTTCCAAGAACCATTCCTTACCTTTGATCGGAGGAACTAACTTCATCGTCATTTCAATGACTTCATCTATGTGTCCAAGGCTTTCGCTGTTGGAGTAGCGTTCTCTTTGGGCAATAGCTGTAACTTTATAGAATCCATCGCCAGTAGCGACCACCTCTCGGTCGGTAATTCGCAAAATTTCAGAAATGTTTTCTGATTTGACGGTCTCTCGCCATTCTCGTGCTTCTTCTTCAAATTGAATTTGAAGTTCTGGAGTCATAAATGCGGAAAGCCGCTTGTACTGTTCATCAATGTTCGCGGCGTTTACATTTCCGAGCATCCCTAAAAAGCTCAAAGCAGCATTTACGACGTAAGAATCCGAAACGGATTGAGGGGAGGCCGTTGTAAAATCCATAACTCCAGGTGCAAGAATGTATTCTTTTTCTCTGAGCTTTGTTTCAAGCCCATGAATCTCAAATCTCGAAAGCGTAAAATGTAGAGCAAAGGCCGCAAGATGGATCGCAAGCACATACTGAAGTGTAAGACGTTGTTTAATCATTGCAGATTTAAACGCTACATACTTTGGTAAAATGCGAAGATCCACACCTTGATACACGCCAACGGGAGGAGTGGCGACCTGAGCCGCTTCAATTCCTTTATCCATTGCTGTCAGCATCTCGGTTACCTTTCTTTTTAGGTTTTGCATCAGGGGTTGCATTATTGGACTGATTTTTTTGAGCATCATGATTTTGAGAAATGACATCCAAGTATTTACGAGGAAGAATCCACGTTTCGGTGCGCTCAATAATCCAGTACCGACCATCTTTAGAAAGCTTTGCGCGAGTGTTGAAATTCGGTTTTCGTTCATAATGCTTCTCTGGTTTGTTTGTTTCTTTGTCTTGCATAGGTCCTCCTGTTCATTATTTGTTTCCATTTGTTTAAGTCCTTTCTTAGTCAGAAAAACGACGATCATTACCTCTTGGATTTGCAAGCCCAGGAAGTTCCATTCGGAATTTCATGTAGGGCCAGTGAAAGAAAATACCTTTTGGATATTTCTTTTTAATTACGGGACCAAACCCCAGACATAGAACTAAAAGAGTGAACATCGTTCCCCATGAATAGAAGAGAACTCCAAAAACCAAGATGATAAAAAGCGCGATGAATACGTCTGATAGTTCCCAAATATCGAAAACCATAATTGGTGAATCAATCGTCTGACTCACTAATGATGAGTGTTTGGCCTTTAAGACTTCTTGCTTAAGCACTCAACGACTCCTGGTTAGGTAGATAGTATGAAAACACTCCACCGCCGCCGCCGATGTCGAAAATGTTTTTCACCCATGTTGGAGCCGTACCAAGTACGAGAGCTGCAACAATACAAAGAACGGCAATGCCGAAACGCTGTTCTTTTAAATTCCAGCCAGCCGACATTACACATAGACCCGCAAAGATTCGTGCTCCCCAAGAAAATAGAACTGAGTCTACAATTCTGAGTAAAGTTCCTGCGGCTTCTAGTTTGTCACTTGCGTCCGCTCCTGGGATCTTTGTCGCTGCAAACACATTTGCATTGGCAAAACACACAAGCAGCAATGTGACAATGAGGATGAAAATGAACCAGTCCTCATTCTTTTTTGGATTTGGACTCGATACTTGTGATCCGTGAATGACTGATCCACATATAAACAGGCGTTCTCCGAGCATAGGTAATCTCCTATTCTTTGCTCGAAATCGGCTCGCCTATTGTGGTAGAGAGATTTCTTTGTTTTTAAATTTTTGAGCCTGGTTGTAGTGGCTCGTTTTATTTTTCTAAATTCAGTTTATCGCTTTTAGTAATCGCAAAATTTCTTCAAAATCATGATAACCCTCAATTGGTGGCAACAGAGTTTTTTTCTTTGTATCTGCCACTAATATAAATGGGACACCTTTAATTCCATGCTTTTTTAAGTCCTCTGGTTCTGCCTTTTTAATAGGTACAACTTTTTCACTTTCTGAAACGATTCCAGTATCAACTTGTAGTGCTTCTACTTGAAATCCTTCGTCTTGAAATCTTCTTAGAACTTGAAACATCCTCTTGCAGTGAGGGCACGTTGACTCAAAGTACATTCTCAAGCGAAACCTTGCTGGGTCCAAAGGTATCTCTTGTTTTTTCGCATCAATTTTTGGTGCGAGCACAATTTGTGACGCATTAACCTCGTTATTCTTTGCAATGTATTCTTGCATCCGTATTTGCAGTTTCGTCTGCAATTCATTTTTCTTTTTCATAAGATCAAACCATTGCTTGATGTTTTCATCTGTTGGATTGCGAGCAACTTCCATAAACGGCTCAGGGGGTGTGTAGTCGCCCTCTCTAAAAAACTCCTTATTTTTTGGATCAAGATATGTCTTCCATGGAAATTTTCCGTCTGGCTTTTCCTTTTCTTTATTTGGATCGCTTAAATTCTCCGTTGAAATGACTTTATCGCCCCAAAAGTCGATTTTTGATTCAAAGTATTGAAGTTTTTCAGCTTGAACATTGAAAGACAGCAGGGAAATAAAAATGATCTTAATAATTTTCATGCTTATGCTCCATACAGTCTATTTCTCCGCGTAGTGCTCGTAATCGTCGAGCATCTTTTAGAGACTGAAAAAGTTTTGGCTTTCTATTGTCATCTTCTAAACCGAAGGAGGCCCATTCGATACATGGTACTCGCCCAGAAATACCGCCAATACAGTTTGGACAACCATCTTTGTTTTTAGTTCTTAGTTCAAAAGCACTCCAATCCATCGAAGTTTGATTTTCATTACATTTTTTAAGTTGTTCACTCAGAGGTTGAGAGCAATGGGAGCAAATTTTTTGTTCAAGCCTTTGTGCAATTGAAAGCCGCAAGTTTGACTCTAAAACTAATTTCTCGACTCCCAGGCCCGAGAGTCTTTCAATTACTTCAAGTGCTCCATTTGCATGGAGTGTAGTAAAAACTAGATGTCCCGTTTCTGCGGCCTGAAAGCAAAGTTTAGCTGTTTCACTATCCCGAATTTCACCAACTAGAATCACATCTGGATCTTGTCGAAGGACAGACCTTAGAGCATCGGCAAAGCTCATTTTACGATTAACCTGTACTTGGTTAAGACCTTCAATCCGGTACTCAATCGGATCTTCAAGGGTTACGATATTAAGACGTTTTGGATTTAAAGCTTTTAAGAGGGCATAGAGCGTTCTCGTTTTGCCACTCCCTGTTGGACCTGAAATTACGATCACCCCATCTTCATATTGCAAAGCCCTTTCTAAGATTTTTTGTTCAGCTTCTAAGAAGCCAAGTTCTAAAATATTGAAGCTTGCATCAAGATTCAAAAGACGCATGACAATCTTTTCCCCGAAATGGGTTGGAAGAAGACTTACACGCAAATCCAAACGCATTGAAGTAATTGAAGCTCTGCCATCTTGGGGCTTTCCACTTATGCCAATAGATAAACCAAAGATTCGCTTCACTTCCAAAACTAAGCTCTCCCTATGTTCGAGACTTATTGTTTTGTAAAGAATAAGATTTCCGTCTACACGCAATCTAAAATCGACTCCAAATTCTGTTGGTTCAATATGAATGTCACTTGCGCCTTTTGTTTTGGCGGCAATAACCAAATCACTCAGTAATTTCGCATAAGGTCCCACATCCGAAAGAAGTTGCTCGCAAGTTCTTCGTTTTGCGATTGTAATGCCATGTTCATTTTGAAGTTTCAAATTGCTCAATTTGCACCTCTACAGACAGCAGGAATTGCAACGCTTGCTGCTTTTGCTTGAACCGCAGCGGGTAAATCTTTACAAGTTGCTGTTCTACTCCAAATAACAAATAGGTATCCTTTCAACTTTCCATTTACGAGTCGCATAGTTTCTCTGGCATTTTTCACTGTTTCTAACAGTCCTATATTTTGTCCCTCTCGAAAGCATGAACTTGATTGAGGGTAGATCATTTGCCATTTCTCATCCGGACTATTGGGCATCGAATGGAGAACTTCTGACGACAAACTTTTAATACGAGACGCAATCATCAGAGCACCAGTCATTGATGCAGGACCGGAGTAAGTGCCATAGCGGGGATAGAATACTCCCCAGCCATTACATACCGAATGACTGCTTGGTGGAAACATTTCAAGCTTCTGTGGCACTCTAAAACTGCACATTGCAGAATCAGGCGCAGGTGTGCCGCCACCTTCACCAACAGCAGAAGTTACCGCTCCTTTTAAAAGACACGCTTTGGGTGCAGCACTCCAAGCTAAGAAAGAAGGTTGTAGCATATCGTTCTTGCCCGTTTTCCAATGTCTTTCAAAGTGCTCGCTCATTCCATCAAAACAGACCTTTTCCATTCGAGTGCCACCAGCGGGCATTGACTGAAAAGTAAGTCCAGCAAGAGGCACTGAAATTGTTCTAGCATGAAAACTTTGAGTATCGTCGTCTCCTTCAGCACCAAAAGGTTGCGTGATATATTTCGACAACTGGGCTTTTGCTCCAGGTATTGCTGAAAAATAACTGGTTCCTGGTTCGGGCCACACTTCTATGAAGCTTTGAGGAACATAGTAAGAAATCGAAGCACAAGGTCTTGGGGGAAAGCCGCAAGTACATCCACCAATATTCAATTCTAAGCATGAATTAAATGCTGGAGTGCTTGCAACGGTGCAAACATTTGGAATAGCAGCATGAACATTACCCGCAAGGAAGAGGGAGGCAATCATGGCACGAAAGTTTTGAGCGAAACGCTTAATTCTCTCCACGATGCCTCCCTTCTTCGATACACGCAGCATTTCAAGCACTGTCTCGTGCTTCGTATTGATGAACCTCAAGAAATCAGGCTTTAGGTAAAGTTTCAAAAATTTAGTTTCAACGCCATCGAACACTTGAGCGAAAGCCTCAAAAGTGCGTAGCCTTGAAAACTCTTTACCTGTGAGTAGGTCCTCTTTACGTTTGGCTCGGCTAATGGCTTCATTCAAACTTGAGTTTTGTGAATCAAAGCCACCAACCAGTAAATTCCTTTTTGCAGATTGAGCCGTTTCAGACATCGAATGAGATTCAACTTCACGTTCTTCTTTTCCAGCAAGTTCTTGGAAAATTTTGATCGTTTCCGCATCGGATGAGTGACAAGCAATTCGTGTTCTAAAGTTTTGCATAAGAACAAGAGCTGATCTTTGGCTGCCTACTGCATCCATTAACGAACTGACAGACTGAGTTGCTACAATCACGGCTGGCTTTGATTCCCTGGCCTTTGCCATGAACGTATCATCACCAATTGTTCCACCTCCTCCGCAGGTTACAACGTCCTGGTATTCGTCAATGATGAGGGCTGTAGTACATGCCTTGTTTTGCTTTTTAAGTTCAGGTAGCAAGTTTAATACTGCCTGTTCGTAATGAAGTTTAATCAGCGTTCCCATTGAACGCGCTAGACCTGGCTGATTGATGTCAAAAAGAATGATTTTCCCTTCTGTTACTAGGTCTTCCATTGAGTGAATTGTAAGATTCTCTTTTAATGGACAAAGAATTCTATTAGCAGCAAACTCTTGGAATTGGTTAATGAACGCGGTACTTGTAGCCACAATGCCGGATCTTACGCGGTCTTCTAACTGCGAATACTCATGCTCAAAGTATTCAATAGCGCGCTCAATATTGAACCGTTCCTCTACTGAATAAATTGTATTTTTTAATTTTGTTTTTAAATCCTCAGCTAAATTTTCTTTAGTCGCTCGAACGATAGCGCGGTAAACATCAAGCAAGGTAAAATATCCTAATTGGGCTGCACAATAGACGATCACATTTTTAATCAAATTTGATGATGAAATATCCCAGAACGGAGAGTCCGATGCTTTCCCCATGAAATTCACTGCGGCTGCTCGAACCATCTCTGCAATCTCCGTAAATTTTGAATTACTAAGTGCGTTTTTAGCGTAAACAGGGTTAAAGCTTACGTTCCCACGCAATGATATTTTAACAACTCTATCTTCAAGTCCTTCTCGTCGAATGATTTTTTCGGCCTCTTCTAAAAACGTCCGCTTCGGATCAACGATGAGCATAGAAGGGCATCCACCTTTAGAACGAAGAAGCTGGGGCAAATATCGAAGTATGGACCCTTGAGTTTTCCCGCTACCCACACTTCCTGAAATTAAAATGCCACCACTAACGCCTCGACTTGGAATTTTAACCCATTCCTCGACCTTTCCAGACGCCTCAATAGTTGAATGACTTAAGCTTCCTGGGGATGTGCCAAGAACAAGTTCGCCAGCTTCAACAACAGGAAGTTCAAGTTTATGACTATCCGTAAAAGAAAAACGTATTTTGGCTATCGTTTGCAAAGCCATGCGCGTGATTAAGCCCATTGAAAATGCAATATTTAAACTCAATGTCGATACCATCCACGAAGTCGTGACCTCTGTAATGAGTTTCGTAACAATAGGGACAATGAACTCTGCCATTGGCTTTCTTGTCATGACGTAAGTCATTGCGCCTATAATAGCGGCCATTACTTCGGCTCGACCAAAATGCAACCGCTCACGTTTTCCTTCAAGCAATGCAAGTTTACTTCCTTGACGTTCAAGCCCAATAGATCGTTTAAGGTAAATAGAGACAAACGCTACATTCACCATCAAGCATGAAACTGAAATCCAGAAAATTTCTGCATTTAACTCCATCTGCCTTAAGACATATTCCAGAACTTCTGGATGCAGTCTTAAATGCGTAAGATAAAGATAGACGAACCCGAATCCCACTAGAGCCATGAATGCTAGGGAAAGAGGAACATCATTTTGAGCGGCTATTGGCTTTGTCATTAAACCTTCCTATTTCCGGTTACGGCTTTCATGTAATTGAGAGCTTTCAGAACCCGTGCAGTTCTTTTGCTTAAAGCTCTATTACGAGACTTTTCAGCTTCTGAAACTTGGCTTAGAATTTTTAAAATACTTTGTTCGATTGCTTCATCCATAATCCCTCTGTGCTAAAATTGTTGATTGTCGATCCTGCTTAACCAGGCTCACTAGCATTGCGTTTTGGACTGACGTAGCGTTTGTTTCGCGGCCAATCTTCAACGCCCTGAAATCTTCCATCATGAAAAATGAAACGAAAGGTTCCGTAAGCGAACTCTGTTCCGTGTTCACGGAGGTATTGTTTTTGAAGTCGTTTTGCAGCTTCTTCAAAAACAGCATTGTCAGAAAGGTCTTTAATTTGAGTATTTAAGTCTTTCATCATACGGCCACCTGACTTGCTAACAAGCGTTCTAGTTTTTCAATCTCGGCAACGAGTGGCCGATTGCACATTAGCTCCTTTACTGAGAGGCTTCCGTACCAAGTCCTAATTTCTTCCTTAATTTTTTGAATCGCACCTTTTGTTGAAGATGCTGAAGTATTTGAATTTTTTGCTTTCTTTAAATAGCTCATTCCTAATCTCCTTTTAGAAAAGACCTCTGTATTGCATTGCTTTCATACGAACCTCTTCAATTTTTTCTTGCTGCGGTGGTGGTGTGAAAATGACCAAGCAGATAGCTCGAACAAGTTTCTTCACGACGCACAGTAAGTTTTTAAGATGCGTGATGCTGAATATTGATTTTGAATACCTCCTGACATTTTCAATCCCGCTAGGAACTTCTAAATTTGGAGTGTGATAAATTGCATTCTCCATTACGCAGCACTGCCTTTCTTCTCTTTTTCAATTGGAGAAACTACGGACTCTTTTTTTGATGGAGTATTTGCAACTGCTTCTGCTGCCCAGGGAGGAATTGGTAAATCATCGTGAGATGATTTACTGTAATTTAAAAGATCAGGTGTGTAGTTGCAGCATAGGCAGTGCGAATGTGTCGCAAGCTTTTCAAAAGTACGTTCATTGCATCGAGGACAATTTCTTAACATGCTCATTTTGCTCTCCTTGTTAGTGAAGGACATTTCGCTGTCCTTTCACCTTTTAGAATTGCAAGCTATGCCAAGAAAATTTCTGTTTTGAGATAAGTGCTTGTCTTTAAAAGGAAATGGATCAATTTCTCAAATCGTGGACATCGCCCATTCGATTCAGAAATGCTGAATTTTAAAAAAATAAAATGCTTATATTCCCAATGAGACCGCAGGCTTAAATGAACAGTTTAAAATTTTGAACGGATTTAGAAATTCTGAAAATTGTAAGAAGTATCATGCGATTAAGGAAATCTGAACTCGTGACACCAGTTGAGTAAATGGAGAATCTTAAGTGGAATCAATCTCTTAAAATATGTTTTATTTAAAGTGCCTATCTTCGCATTAAGAGAATCTTACTTTTTGCACCTGTTCTCAGAACTAGGATAATCAAAATTTAGTTTATCTATGGTTAAAATTGTTCTCGCATAAATTTCCTATAAATTTTTCACCTCTAAGATGTGGCACCACCTTTGCTAATAGTCAGGATCAGTAAAGCATCCGGTTTAAATACAAAGGGTTGTAAAGGGTTTCATGGGGTCACAGTATATGTCTCAAGTTGCAATTGATGAAAAAGCCGATTCAAGATGGTCGGCTTTAATTCCATTTCAATATGAAAATCTAAAAATTAGCTACGGTTCAAGGCCAGTAGGATTTCGTTTTTCTAAACATATAGTGAATATCGAAGGCTATTTCCAAAGTATAGAAATCAATAGTTGTGGCGAAGCGAGTACGCTTGACCTTGCGAAAACCAAAGCAGTCGCTGAGTTAATTGAACGAACAGCAATGTGGCAATGGTGTAAAGAAAGTGATGGAAGTTCTATAAAGACAAGTAATGGCTGGGCCGCACATCAGACAATGAATGAAGCCAAGATGAATGCAGTTTTTGAAAGAGTTGAACGTGATGCTGTTCTGGCGCAGTGGTATTTTAAAAAACCGTTTTTTGAAATTGATCTAGCAACTTTGCCGGATGAGCTTCAAAGTTGGACGAAAGAAGAATTGTCCCAGTCGGAATTTCCTCAACTAAGAGTTTTATTATCGACGGAAGGCTTAGGCCCATCAATTACCTGTATCTTTATGAATGCTGATGGCTTTGGGGTATCAAGCCATAGTTCGGGTTTAAGTATTAAGGCAAGCATTGAAAGTGCGATTGCTGAAGCTTGCAGAGTAGCTCATCACACATTGCGACGATCCTTTTGGAAAGATTCATTGCGCTTGAAAACAAGTGACATCTCAACCCGCGTCGCCCCTGGCGCTCATGCTGTTTACTACGCATATCATGAGGCATTCCCAGCATGGATGTTTGGTCCTGTTCAGTCTTGGTTTGAAGCCAGTCAGTATTGGAAAAACCGCATTGAGCAATTTCAAAAGGAAATTGCGTCAGAATTTCAATTTAATTCAATTCTCACTCAACCTTTGCATGTCGGCTATGCAACACATCCAGATTGCTTAGAACTTTTATGGGGACCGACAACCCATAAGCACACATTAGAAATAAAAGCGAACAAGAGGTTTGCTGCTTTTTTATCAGAAGGAACTATTAACACTAAACCGCATATCGTTTCCTAAAGGGGGGAATATGAAACAAACAAAACAGAAAATGGGTCTTGTTATTGCTGCTTTAATTGGCGTGAGCCAGGTTGCGCAGGCAAATAGCTATGGAGAAGATTTTATTCCGCTAGAAAATCTTAAACCGAGCGAAAGAAGAATGTTCGAGCCTCAAGTTCGTCTTTTAGATCAATCAATCAAGATTGATTGGGAATCAGTTATTCTAGGTGTAAATAAAAACGGAGAGTTGATTTTAAAAGACAGATTTGAAGGCGATCTAGATATGGTTTCTCAACCGAGTTGTTGGACTGAGGGCATATAAAAATATGAAAAGTTTTACGATGTTCTATTTCACAGGAATTTTAGCGTCAGTAATGCTAGGGAGCGTAGCCATGAGCAAAGAAACGACAAAAGCCATTAAGACATATATGCCCTTTAGCATTCCAGTTGATCCTGCGAATATCCGAACGCTCGTAGACTTGGATTTATCTTATGCATTGGCGAGCACTTTGGTTGCATGGAGTGCGACTAAAGAGCCTGTCTCCGCACTTGCCGAATCTTGGGAAGTAACTGGAGAAACTGAAGTTACTTTCAGAATATCCAAAACTGCTAAATGGTCAGACGGATCTCCGATAACCGCAGAGCAAACTGTAAAAAGCTTCAATCGAGCAAAAAAAGTTCACATTGATTCTTTAAAAGGTCTGTTTGAATTGATAGAAAAAATCGAAGCTAAAGATTCTTCAACAATCGTTTTTAAATTAAAAATGCCTTTTGTCCAAAGTGGATTAGTTAGAAAATTAACTGAACCAATGTACGGAGTTCTCAAGGTAAATGCTGATGACTCTCTAGACCTGACAAAAACCACAGGCCCATTTACTCTTGCATCCGTCTCAGATTCTGAATTAAAGTTAATGGTAAATAAGAACTGGGCATCTTATCGCACTAACATGCCAGAGGCCGTTATCATCAGACGTCCTCCGGTGGGCGAAGAGTTGCAAGAATCATTTTTAAAAGACTCTTGGGCCAATCTTATTGGTGCTTCTTCTTTGGTTCCCGAGATTATAAATCAGAAATATAAGCAGGCACAGTATGCTATTTGGAATAGGAGTCTCGATAAAGTCTTCTTTTTTTCTCCAAGTCCTAAACTAGCAAATCCAGAGGGACGAGCATTATTTAATTTTTTAAATTCTAAAATTGACCGTAGTAAAATCACAAGCAGTTTAAGTGGATACAATATTGCAGAACAGTTCTTTCCACAAGGTTACGTTCTTTTTGATCCAGATTTTAGTAAGGGTACAAAACCTGTAGATTTGCCTGCGACTTTTCGTAAAAGACCTCTTGTTGTTTTATGTGCTGACGCTAGAGTTGGCGCAGTCCTCCGTGAGAATATTAAAACCACATTAAAGAGCGTAACAGGCGTAGAGCCGAAATTCAAAATTGTCACTCTGTCTGAATTTGAGAAAAATCGTGCAGAAGGAGAGTATGATGTTTTGGCGGGTTCTTTGCCAGTAAATGATCCAAATATTGATGGCTCAATAAGTTTTTTCTTTGGCCTTAGTCCTGCAATCATTCCCAATGCTGGAGAAGGGTCTAAAAATTTTCAAAGCCGAATTGATAATGCAAAAAAACTTAGCGATCAGATGGCGAGAAACCTTGAATATCGAAAAGTCTTTTCTGAAGCAGCTAAAGAGGCTTCCATTATTCCTCTTTTTCATTATTCTACCATCGTTATTGCAAAGGAAAATATTGATCTTTCCGCAGTTCCCACATCAGACGAAACAGTGGCCTTCTCGAAAGTGAAATTTAGATGAAGAAGCCAGTTTCTATCCGCAGCTATTTAGAGCAAAGTATCATACGCCAATCGGCGTTTGGCTTTTTGGCTATGGCAATTGTTTCTATATCCGTTACTTTCTTTTTGGGTCGCTATAAGATGTCCACTGATTTGCATAAATCAGCTTTGTCAACCGCACAGGCATTTCGTTCTCGTATCCTTGAGGGCGATATTAAATCCGTTGAGTCGCAGATTCACGAGGTTCTAAATCTTCAATCTAATGAAGTTGCTCTCATTTTAAATAAAGATCGCCTGCGTCTTTATAAATCGACAAGTTTAACACCTGTTGAGATAAAATATTGTAAACCTATTGGTGAATCATGCTTTGATGGATATTTTGGTCAGGGGCAAATTTTATTGCCAATTTATTTCGACGAGGAAGGTAAGCATCTTTTTGGATATCTCTTTCTAAGTAAATCTATTCAAATAGATTGGCTGTATGTATTCATTATTTTTTCCATTTTTTCGCTTGGTTATATTGGGCTTTTGTTTGGTCTCACCAAAATAACGAGAAACTCCTCAAAGAAGTTGTCGCAAGAAGTTACAGAATGGGCGCTTAGACTCAAAAATAATCCTAAAGAAAAGACTCCGCTTTCTAGCGCCCCTTTTTCAGAGCTATTGCCTTTGAAAGATTCCATAGAAGGACTGACTTCGCAAATTGAAAAATTTGAAAATCGCGCTAGTGATAAAGCAAAAATGCTAATCCTTCGTGGTATTGCTCACGATGTTCTAAGTCCTATTGCTCAGGTTCAATTGTATCTTGCAACTTTAGAAAGCAAGTTAACGTCTCATGAAGACTTAGAAGACCTATTAAGCGAGATGAGAACTTCATTGAAAAACGTATCCACAATCGCTTCGCAAATGAAATCCTTAAATGACAAGATCCTAGATATTGAACCGATCAATTTGACAAATGTAGTAGAAGAAGAAATTGAAAAATTAAGAAAGAGCAATGAGATTAGGACAAAATCAATCAGCATCAATTTTTCGTTTAATCAATCAGAAGTATGGACACCTATTTCACAAATTGAAGTTTCAAGGATACTGCAAAATTTAGTTCAAAACGCTGTCCATGCCTCAGTACCAAGTTCCGAAATTTCAATTGAGCTTGAGAAACAGCACAACACATCTATTTTATCAGTGACAGACGCAGGTTGCGGAATACCACAGAATCTTCACAAAAAAGTTTTTGAACCAGATTTTACTTCTAAGCCTGCTACTGGGACTGGATTGGGACTTTTCATAGTAAAACATATTTGCGAACAACGTGACGGAAAGATTGATTTGATAAGTTCAGTTGATAAAGGAACGACTGTCAAAATCAGTATTCCTGACTATGTGGAGGGGAAATCCTGTGCATTATAAAATTCTAATGGTTGATGACAACTTAAAAAATATTAAGGCGCTTAAGGGTTTTTTAGAAGTTAATGGCTTTGAAGTCACAGCAGTTTCAAACTCTCAAGACGCCCTGAAACTTGTGAAAGCGGAGGAATATGCTCTGGCTCTTTTAGATTATCAAATGCCTGACATGCCAGGAGACGCACTTGCAAGTATGATCCGCAAGATTAGTCCACTTCAACAAATTGCAATGTACTCTTGTGACAACACTAGGGAGGCTCTTAAGCAGAGTTATCGTGCTGGAGCGATAGATTTTTTTGAAAAAAATGAAGATCCATTCGAGTCGCTTAAGCGAATTAAAATGTATTGTAACAAGTATGATACGGCCCTTAGAACGATCAGGCCGATAAAAGATAAAAATGAAAATCGTAAATATTTGGATGAAATGAATATTGTCGGTCAATCTGATATTATGCGAAACGTAGGAACTAAGATTCAAAAATTTGCGCAAGCTAGTGATGTTACCGTGCTGATTCATGGAGAGTCAGGGACAGGCAAGGAATTAGTTGCTAAAGCACTACACGATTTTTCTCCTCGGTCCAAAGGGCCTTTTATCGCAATCAACTGCACAGCCATTCCAAAAGATTTATTAGAATCAACACTGTTTGGTCATAAGCGCGGTGCTTTTACTGGTGCTACGTCAGATCAAGACGGAAAGTTTATTTTAGCGCATGGTGGGACATTATTCTTGGATGAAATTGGCGATCTCTCGCTAGATTTGCAGGCAAAATTACTACGAGTTATTCAAGAACGTGTTGTCGAACCTCTTGGATCAAAAACTCCAAAGAAAATTGATGTTAGAATTATTTGCGCAAGCCATAAGAGAATTGACGACCTTGTTAAAAAGGGCTTATTTCGGGAAGATTTGAAGTATCGAATCCAGGTTGCCGAGATAGACCTTCCACCTCTCCGTGAAAGAGTAGAAGATGTTGAACTCCTCGTTGGTCACTTTACGAAAGTTTACAACGAAAAATACAATCTCAGTCGTTATTTCCAACAGCGAACAATTGACGTTTTAAAGAAATATTCTTGGCCTGGAAATATTCGAGAACTTTCAAATGTAGTAGAAAAACATTTAATTCAATCATCAACTGCCTTGATAAAACCAGAAGACTTGGATCTGGATTTATATTCTGCAAATCAGCAGAAAAGTTCGGGAGCACTTAAGCTTTCTGAACTAGATGAGCAACAGAATATAGCTAAGATTGAATATATAAACGAGGTAATTACTCAGTCTGGAAGTAAGGTGGAAGCTGCTCGTAGGCTTGGGGTGAGTCCTTCCCATCTTCAGTATATTTTGAATCAGTCAAAAGCAGCCAAGCAAAAACAGGACTTGAAAGCAGACCTTTCTCTTGAAGAGGTATGATTTTGTTGCTTGAGATATGTTTTGTTTGCAAAATAAGTTTGCGGGAGAAATTAAATGGAACTAAAGAATTTAGAATTAGTTTGTTATCGCATTAAACTGAAACCAGATTCGATTGAAAAAGTTAAAAGCTGGGGAGCAAAACTTAACTCTGAACATGAAGAAGTTGCGAAGCTTTTAAAAAATGAAGGCATCGTAATAGAGTCTGCTTTTTTAGAACAAAGCAGTGAGGGAAATTTTCTGATATATTATGTGCGCGCACACGATTTAAAGAAAGCCCAAGAGATTTCCGCAGCAAGTTTGCATCCTATCGACCAATTCCATAAACAAGTCATGCGTGAAATTACGGAAAGCGCAGTTGTCTTAGAAAAGGTTTTAGATATTTCCAGTGAGTAATTCTCTGAGTCTGCTTGAAAGTGTTGGTGATTGAGCGTGAATTACAATTCCTTTTTTATTCCTGGTCTGGGAATGAATATCAAAGAAGTTCAATTACCTCCAAATTCTTGTGGTTTGCAAAACCCAGGATTTAGTTTTGATAATCCAGTGCATTTTTCTCAAGAATATAGTTTGGAAGCTGTGGCAAGCTACCATCTGATTGAAATTGTTAAGATGTATGATCGGTCAAAACCTCTTACTCTGGTTGGAATGAGTTTAGGGGGAATGATTTTGAGTATTATTGCTTCGCAATTTCGCCAACATTTGCCTGAAGAAACTAACTTCATATTCTACATGACAAGCGCAAATAGTAAAAAGTTGCCATTGCTGAGTGAGCAAACATTAGAAAGTTGGTCTACTGCAAGGTCAGGTAATGAAGCTGATTTTGCTAATATACTTAGGCCATTTTTTTCATCAAAATTTTTAAAGGAAAATGAAGCGCAATTTAATCAATATGTAAGATATCGTGCCTATGGACAGAATAAACAAACAGCAAAAGCATATTTTTTTCAGCTAGGAGCACTTTTAAAATTCGACGGTGACAATTATTTTTCAAGTATGGAGCAGGATCGGTCAACATTCGTTTACGGGTCAGAAGACTTCATCGTAGATAAAGAACAAAGGAGTCATCTAATGTCTTTATCTCCAAAAGCAAATCATACTGTCATTCCTGAATTGGGGCACATGATTAACATTGAAAGACCAGATTTAATTTTAGAAATGCTGGCATCCTATCGACCAACTTCATAAACAAGTTATGCGTGAAGTTACGGAAAATATAGTCGTCTTAGAAAAGATTTTAGATATTTCCAGCGAATAATTCCCTTAGTTTGTCCAAATCAACGGAAATCCATCAAAATTTTTTGAGTCACTCTCAAAGAGGAGACCTTTTTTTAGTAACCAAATCGTCACGAATTTAGCGAAAAAGTGTAGTTTGGAGGGGGAGAAAGCACTAATTTCGTCACCAAAAAAAACCAAAAAGTCGTGGTGATTCATAAAAAACATCACATTTTGGTTACTTTTTTAAACCCTGCATATTTAAACATTCGTTATTTTTCTTAAAAATTAAATTGGAAATTGTAAAAAACATGCTTTTTGGAGCCTATTTGCTTAAAAAATGGGATGTCATTTTTAGGACTGAAATTCTGATTTTCTTTTCAAACGGTTGTCTTTTTTTAACAGCTCAATCAAAAACTTTGAAAATCCTAAAAGAGGCTTTATTAAAGCCTCTTGATGTCAATTTTTTGCAACAGAGGGAGCCTGACATTTCCCTTTTTAAAGGCTCTCACAGGCTCAAGGTTAAATTTTCTGAATAAAGCTTACTCTCTCTCAAGAGAAACTAGAAAAGGGAATGTTGGAGATCTAATAGAGTGTTCGCCACGCATAAGCATCGGTTGCATCTTTGGCGCAAACTTCGACGCTATCCTTTACTCCAGCGCCGCCTTGCGTAACCCAAAAAGTACCACGCGCAGAGGAATCACAGGTAGGCTTTGCTGTGGCTGTGTTTAGCCTTACTCCACCGTTAACTTCTAGCTTCTGACCAGGGCTTGTAGTTCCTACA
>FRDC01001891.1_pt2 | contig 29508 bp, 24 predicted proteins | sample 1106171 | NCBI WGS metagenome assembly FRDC01 (sample SAMEA3930566, study PRJEB13176) | freshwater metagenome | biome: Drinking water system; feature: drinking water; material: water | place: Singapore | collected 2014-12-20 | reverse complement strand
ACCTCCCCCGTCGGGGACGGGGGAGGGTGCCGCCGAATGCCGGTTGCCGAATGCCGAATGCCGGCCCCTAGTACAACGCCCGCGCCCGAATCGTCTCCGCCATCCCCCGCAAGTCCTCCAGGATGGCCTTCCCGTCCTGCGGCGCCACCTCCAGCACCACATACCCCACATCCCCCCGCGTCTGCAGATACTCCGCCTGGATGTTGACCCCGCGCGACGCGATCCGCTCGTGCATCGCGCTGAGCACCCCCGGCACATTCCGGTGCAGGTGCAGGATGCGGTGCGACCGCCGCCGCGCCCCGTCGTCCTCCCGCTGCTCGGGCAGGTCGACCTCGGGCATGTTCACGCTCCCCGCCGTCGCCCCGATGTTCATGAACTTGATCAGCTTCCCGCACACGTCCTCGGCGATGTTCCGCTGCGCCTCCTCCGTGCTCCCGCCCACGTGCGGCGTCAGAATCACGTTCTCCAAACCCTGCACCACGCTGCGGAACTTCTCGCCCTTCCCCGCCGGCTCATCCGGGAACACATCCAGCGCCGCCCCGCCCAGCCGCCCGTCGCGCAGCGCCTCCGCCACCGCATCGAGATCCACCACGCTGCCCCGCGCGTTGTTGATGAGCATCGCACCGGGCCGCATTTGCTTGACCTGCGCCCGCCCGATCAGGTTCTCCGTCAGCGCCGTCGCCGGCACGTGCAGCGTCACCACGTCGCTGGCCTTGAGCAACTCTTCCAGGCTCCGGCACGCCCGCGCGTTGCCCAGCGGCAGCTTGCTTGCGATGTCGAAAAACACCACCCGCATCCCCATCGCCTCGGCCAGCACGCTCACCTGGCTGCCGATGTGCCCGTAGCCCACGATCCCGATGGTCCGCCCGCGCACCTCGTGGGCCCCCTCCGCCGACTTGTCCCACTCGCCCCGGTGCATCTTCACCGTCTGGTCCACCAGCCGCCGGTGCAGCGCGATCGTCTCGGCAATCGTGAGCTCCGCCACCGACCGCGTGTTCGAGAATGGCGAGTTGAACACCGTCACCCCGCGCTGCCGCGCCGCCACCAGGTCGATCTGGTTCGTCCCGATGCAGAACGCCCCGATCCCCCACAACCGCGGCGCCGCCGCGAGCACGTCGGCCGTCACCTGCGTCTTGCTCCGAATCCCCAGCAGGTGCACCTCGGCGATGGCCTTCCTGAGCGCCGCCCCCTCCAGCGCCTTGGCGTGCGACGTCACATGGAACCGCTCGCCCTCGAACAGCTCGTTAGCCACGGGGTGCACGCCCTCGAGCAGCAGGACGTGGATCTTCTCTTTGGGGAACGAGGTTTTCATGGTTTTGCGATCACCCGCAAGGAATGGAGCCCTGAGCGCGAGCGAGGGGCGGGAACCTTGCACGGAGGAGTGTCTTCCCCTTCGCTCGCGCTCAGGGCTCGACGCTCCGACAAGGCTAATCCACCGTCACCCACCCACCCACCACCAGCCCCACCAGCACCACCCCCAGCACGATCCGATACACCCCGAACGGCATCAGCCCGCGCCGATTCAAAAACCCCACCAGCCACTTCACCGCCACCGCCGCCGACACCGCCGCCACCACGATCCCGATCAGCGCCGGCCCGTAGCCGAACACCTCGAACAGATTCGGCTGCCCCGCCGCCTTGGCTTCCTTCAGGTTCTTGTAGAGGCTGTACCCCGTCGCCGCCAGCAGCGTGGGCATGCCCAGCAGGAAACTGAACTCCGCCGCCGCCGCCGGGCGCAGGCCCACGAGCACGCCCCCGCTGATGGTCATCATGCTCCGGCTCGTGCCGGGCCACATCGACAGAATCTGCAGCAGCCCGATCACCAGCGCCCGCACGGGCGTCAGGTCCTCGACGCCCAGCCCGCCCGTCCCGGCCCCGACGCGCCCCGCCACCCGCTGCCGCCGGATGTACAGCGCGTCGATCACGATCATGAACACGCCGCCGGCGATCAGCGCCGCCGCCACCGGGCCGACGAAGAACAGGTGCTTCTCCAGCCACTTCTTGATGAGCAAGCCCACCACCGCCGCCGGCAGGAACGCAATCGCGATGTTGATCAACAGCCGCAGCCCGACCGGATCACGCCCCAGCACGCCCCGCAGCATCTGGAAAAACCGCGGGAAGTACAGCCCGGCCACCGCCAGAATCGCCCCGCCCTGGATCACGATGTTGAACGCGTCCAGCGCGGCCTTCGCCTGGGGCGTCTTCCCCAGCCCAAGCAGATCGCCCGCGATGATCAGGTGCCCCGTCGACGAGACCGGCAAGTACTCCGTGATCCCCTCGACCAACCCCAGGATGACCGCCTGCCACCACGTCATGCGCGCGCCCTCTCAGTGCTGTGAAGGCCGAGCATAGTGGTGGGGTCTGACCGGTGGGGCGGGCATGACCGGTGGGGCGGGCTTCCTAGCCCGCCTGGGTCAAACTTGCGTGGTCACGGGCTTCCTAGCCCGCCTGGGTCAAACTTGCGTGGTCACGGGCTTCCTAGCCCGCCGGACGGAGGCTCAGCGGACAGAGAAGTCTTTACCGCCCGAACTTCCGACCGTGTCCAAGCCCCTCACTCCACCAACGCCCCCGCCAGCATCGCCTCCACCGCCCCTTCCATCGGCTCCACCGTCCCCATCGGCCCCAGCACCCGCACCTGCACCGGGTCCCGCCCGCCCGGCAACTCCACAAACGCCCCCACAAACCGCTGATCAGGCTTCGGCGCCACCGCCACGCCCCCGGGCCCCATCCCCGCGTACGTCCCCTCCAACACCACCAGATTCACGACCATCCCCGTCGCCGCCTTGATCTGTTTCTCCCGCACCACCGGGTTCTGCCCCCCCTGCCCGGTCACCTGCTTCTTCCACCGCTCGATGTTGCTCGCCGGCGTCCCCTTGATCCCGAAGAACACCACCTCCGCCGGCCCCTCCGGCCCCGCGACGGCGAACTGCGCCAGCCGCATCCCCCCCGACTCCTGCTTCACCCACCCCGCGGGGATCTTGAACTTCACCCCGCCGATGGTTGTGTACTCCCCCGCCGCCCCCGTGATCTGGTCCGCCATCGCCGACGCCTGCTGATCCGCCGCCTGGATCTGCCCGCGCACGTCCTTGGCCATCTTCGCCGCCCCGCCCAGCACGCTCTGCGGCGTCTCGCGCGTGGCCTGCGGCGGCGGGCTCTTGTCCTCGCACCCGGCCCCCAACGCCGCCACCACGAAGCCCGCCACGCCCAAAGCCGCCCACACACGCTTGCGCTGTCCGCTCATGCCGCGAGTTTACCCTGTGCTCGAACCAACCCCGCGTGTCGCCCCATGCCCGTGATCCCGGTCGACCAACTCGACGACCCGCGCCACCCGCTCCTTGCCGACTACGCCAACGTCCGCGAGAAGCAGCTCGCTGAAGAGTTCCGCGAGCGGGGTGCGCTCGGGCCGCCGGGCTGGAGCCCGGGGGCGTTCCCTGTCGCCCCCTTGGGCAAGTTCATGGTCGAGGGCGACCTGGTCCTCCGCCGCCTGCTCGAATCGCCCTTCCCCCTCATCAGCCTGCTCGTCACGCCCACCCGCCTCGACGCCCTCGCCGACATCCGGCCCGCCATCGACCCCGCCGTCCCCATCTTCGTGATCCCCCCGCCGCGCCTCGAAGCCCTCGTCGGCTTCAACCTGCACCGCGGCCTGCTCGCCATCGCCGCCCGCCGACCGCCGCTGGCGCTCGCCGACGTGCTCGCCCGCGCCGCCGGCCGCCCGCTGCTCGTGCTCGAATCGCTTGCCAACCACGACAACGTCGGCGCCTGCTTCCGCAACGCCGCCGCCTTCGGCGCCGCCGGAATCATCCTCTCGCCCGACTCCGCCGACCCGCTGTACCGCAAGTCCACACGCGTCGCGATGGGCCACACGCTCACGCTCCCCTTCGCCCGCGTCGGCATCGGCCCCGGCTCGCCGCGCGACCACTGGCTCGACGACCTGAAACCCCTCCGCGCCGCCGGCTACACCCTCGCCGCCCTCTCGCCCCGCGGCACGCCCATCCGCGCCTTCATGGCCGCCCGCCCGCCCGCCGCCCCGCTCGCCTGGCTGGTGGGCGCCGAAGGCCCCGGCCTCTCCAACGCCGCCCTCGCCGCCGCCGACGCCGGCGTGAGCATCCCCATGACCCCCGGCGTGGACTCACTGAACGTCGCCGTCGCCACCGCCATCGCCCTGGAACACACCGCCGCCACCGCCGCCACCGCCCCCCCCCGCTCCCTCGATCCCTCGATCCCCTTGATCCCTCGATCCCTCGATCCCTCGATCCCTCCTTACCATCCGCCCGCCGTTCTCGTGCGTATGCACATGGAACCGGCCCCCGGGCCCCTCACGGCCCCCGGCTTTTGAAGGAACGCCCCGATGCCCGCCCGCTCCGTCCCCGCCACGCCCGCCCTTGCCGCCCTCGCGCTCCTGCTCGCCGCCGGCCTCCCCGCCGCATGGCCCGCACCCGCCCTCGCGGCCGCCGCCGACGTCAAGCCCGCGCCCAAGGACTGGCTCGCCGGCCTGAGCGATTTCTCGGGCGGCCCCGCGCCGACCACCGACACGCTCAAGGGCCAGGTCGTGCTGATCCTCACCTGGACCAGTTACCACCCGCCCTCCGTCCAGGCCCTCGCCCGCGCCGGCCGCCTCGCCGAGGCCCACGCCAAGGACGGCCTGATCGTCATCGCCGCCCACCGCGCCGACCGCTTCGACAACGCCGCCAAGGTCGCCACCGACCGCGGCTACAAGGGCCTGCTCGCCAAAGACACCGGCAGTCTCCGCTCCGCCCTCGCCGCCGAGAGCGATCCCAAGTTCTTCCTGATCGACCGCGCCGGCAACCTCCGCGCGAGCAACCTCTCGGGCGACGCCGTCGAGAGCGCCTTGACGCCGCTGCTCGCCGAGACCGCCGACGCCGCCTCCAAGTCCGCGGCCCCCGCTCAGGCCAAGGGCCCCAGCCGCCCCGCGGTCGTCACCCGCGAACTCGCCTCCAGCGAGCAGGCCGGCCGCAGCCGCACCGCCGTCCCCTTCACGCCCCCGCCCGACTCCGCCTACGCCGCCGCCGCCTGGCCTGCCAAGAACGAGGGCAAGAACTCCGTCCAGGGCGTCGACCTCGGCCTCGGCGGCGACGATCACCAGGGCAAGCCCCTCCCCGGCTTTTCCGACCTCCTGAACACCGGCTACTGGGTCACGCCCAAGCCCGCGTCGCTGGCCGGCAAGGTCACCATCATCTACATCTGGACCCCCGCCGAACTCCCCGGCTACCGCTTCACCCCGCAGGTCGACGAGGTCCAGCGCAACAACCTCGACGACGTCGCCATCCTCGCCTACACCGGCGCCGACCTGCTCGGCGGCGGCTCGCGCGACCGCAAGGTCAAGCAGGTCGAGGTCGAACGCTGGCTCCGCGAGAACCGCACCGACCTCGCCTACTCCTGGGACGAAGCCAACCGCGTCGCCTCCGCCCTCGGCACCAGCCAGTTCCCCCAGGTCTACGTCGTCAGCAGCGACGGCACCGTCCGCTGGCAGGGCCACCCCATCGACAAGGAATTCCGCAAGGCCCTCGACCTCACCATCTCCGTCGACCCCGGCGTCCGCGCCCGCCGCGCCGCCGAGGCCGCCGCCCTCAAGGGCCAGCCCAAGCCCTGACCGCCTCCGCGGCCCGGCCGCCCATGCACGACCCGCTGTTCCACGTCGTCCTGCACGAGCCGGAGATCCCCAACAACACGGGCAACATCGGCCGCACCTGCGTCGCCACCGGCTGCGCCCTGCACCTGATCCGCCCCCTGGGCTTCTCCACCTCCGCCAAGGCCTGCCGCCGCGCCGGGCTGGACTACTGGCCCCGCCTCGCCCCGCGCGAGCACGACGACTTTGACGCCTACCTCGCCGCCCAGCAGCCGCCGCGCCTCTGGCTCTTCACCACCAAGTCCGCCCGCCCCGTCTGGGACGCCGACCTCCGCCCGGGTGACGCCCTGCTCTTCGGCAAGGAAACCCGCGGCCTGCCCGACGACCTGCTCGCCCGCTTCCCCGACCGCCGCCTCGTGCTCCCGATGGTCGCGGGCGAACGCAGCCTCAACCTCGCCACCGCCGTCTGCGCCGTGGTCTACGAGGGGCTCCGCCAGTGCGTGCAGCGGGGCGACCGCGCCCTCACGGCCGACGCCCGCCTGACCCCGTCCGTACACTGACGCCCGATGCCCGCGACCACGCCACCCCGCTCGCTCGCGCCCGCGCGTCCCGCCGCCGCGCTCGCCCTCGCCGCCGCCGCGCTGCTTATGCCCTCGTGCGCGAAACCGCTGCTCTCGCCCACCGAAGAACGCACCCCCTTCGACCGCTTCGACGCCCTCCGCGCCAACGCCGCCCCGCAGGTCATCGAGGACGAGTACGGCCGCAACCAGCCCAACCTCCGCGGCCGCCTCGGGCGCAAAGATTGACGGTCGCGCCGGCCCGGATAACGCGTCCCGATAAGAAAACCCGTTCAATCCACAAGCTTTGGGGGCTCGCGGGCCGATCCGTGATATCCTGCGGTGAAGTACCGCTGTCAGCGACGATTGGCGACCCCCGCGTGCCGCGTAAGACCTCCCGCCAACCCGCCGGCCTCAGCCTCTCGCACCGCTCCAAGGTGGTCTGGCTGTCCCTCCTCGGTGCCATGACCGGCGTCGGCGGCCTGCTGCTCGCCGCCGACGGCCGCGGCGGCTCCGCCCGGGCCGACGGCCTGGCCCTCCCGCCGCTGATGGCCTCCGCCGCCGGGCCCTCGATCGACTCGGTCTTCAGCACCCGCCGCCCGCTCGACAAGGCCCGCTGGCAGGCCATCGTCATCCACCACACCGGCCAGCCCTTCGGCTCCCCCGCCACCATCGCCGACGAGCACGCCCGCCTCGGCTTCCGCGGCCTGGGCCACCACTTCGTCATCGGCAACGGCTCGCCCATGGACGACGGCGAGCTCCACGTCGGCTTCCGCTGGCTCGACCAGCTCCCCGGCGCCCACGCCGGCGGCGAAAAAGGCGACTGGTTCAACCAGCACGCCATCTCCATCGCCCTCGTCGGCAACGGCGACCGCACCCCCTTCACCCGCAACCAGATGGCCCGCCTCGCCCAGCTCGTCAAGGCCCTCAGCCGCGAGCTCAACATCCCCCCCGAGCGCATCCTGCTCCACAGCGACCTGGCCCCCACCAGCGACCCCGGCGTGCTCTTCCCTGCCGCCGACCTCCGCCGCCGCCTCGCCACGCCCTGACTGGCGCGCGGTTCGCCCTCCGCACTCCCCCCCACAACCGCTTGCTCCCGCCTCGCACCCGGCCCGTGCCGGCACCCCGGCAACCGCACGCCCGCCGCGTGCGTAACGCTTGCGCCCACCCGGTGGCCACACCCGCCACCGGATTCCCCAGTTCTTGGGGATGTCCTCCCCGCCTTCCACCCGCACAACCTCCGGCCTCACACCGGCTGCACGGCCGTTTGTCCCGGTCTTTCCGTGCCAGCCCGCACACGCCGCAACACCGCCTTCACGCACTCGTTCAACCGTCTGGTAGAGGAGTCGATCAGGGCGTACACTCGAAACCGCCGCCACCCGGGCGGCACAGGGGTCAGGCCGGTTCCGGCCAAGGGGTTCTTTCAGCCGTTCTCAGCCGCTCGTCCGGCTCTCATCACGCGTCGCCCGGCCCGCGCCGCGGCCTCCAGGAAGCTCCCGCTCGTGCGCATCTATAAGCCCGGAGAACTCGTCGAGGGGTACCGCGTCATGTCCGAGATCGGACGCGGCGCGGCGTCGATCGTCTACCTCGTCCAGGACCCCAAGTCCAAGCAGATCTGGGCCCTCAAGCACGTCGACCGCGGCGACGCCAAGGACAACCGCTTCCTCGAGCAGGCCGAGCACGAGTACACCATCGCCCGCCAGCTCGACCACCCCGCCTTCCGCAAGGCCCACGACCTCGTCAAGATCCGCGAGGGCTTCCTCTCCTCGCCCCACGAGCTCATCGTGGTCTTCGAGCTCGTCGACGGCACCAGCGTCGACCGCGAGCCCCCGCGCACCTTCGAGTCCGCCGCCGACATCTTCGAGCAGGTCGCCCGCGGCCTGCACTACATGCACGACAAGGGCTTCGTCCACGCCGACATGAAGCCCAACAACGTGATCGTCGACGCCTCGGGCGTCGCCAAGATCATCGACCTGGGCCAGTCCTGCCCGGTCAACACGGTGAAGAAACGCATCCAGGGCACCCCCGACTACATCGCTCCCGAGCAGGTCCACCGCCGCCCGATCACCCCCAAGACCGACATCTACAACCTCGGCGCGACCATCTACTGGGCCCTGACCCGCAAGTTCGTCCCCACCGCCCTGGGCAAGGAAGACTCGCTGCTGGGCACCATCGACGAGTCGGTGATGCCCCGCCCCACGCCCTGCAACCACCTCAACACCCGCGTCCCCGACTACTTCAACGACCTCATCATGCAGTGCGTCGAGGTCGAGCCCGCCATGCGACCCGCCACCATGGCCGAGGTCGCCGACCGGCTCAACCTCGTCAAGGCCCGCCTGCTCTCCGAGGCCGAGCTCCGCAAGAGCGGCTCGTTCAAGCGCGTCCACGAGGACGGCGAAGACGCCCGCGCCCGCGCCAAGGCCGCCGGCTCCAAGCTCGCCGCCAGCCGCGCCGGCTCCAGCGCCGCCGGCGACGCCCTCCCCCTCGCCGGCGACGATGTCCCCCTCCGCATCGAGGACGACGACCCCTCCTCGGGCATCCGCGCCTCGGCCTGACCGGCCGATTCCGGCCCGCCTCGCGCCACAAATCGTCCAGGCCCGCACATCCGGCCACCCGCCTCCGGGGGGGTCCTCGCCCACACCAAGCCCACCGCGCCCGCTCGACCGATCTCCGCAACCGCTCCGTGGAGGGTCAAGCGTGCGTCTATCCATCGGCGTCAAACTCGCTCTGGGATTCGGGCTGGTCTCCGCGCTCACCCTCGTCGGTGCCGCGTTCGTCGCCACCGGCGTTTCACGCCTCAGCCGCGCCACCGACCAGCTCGCCGCGATCATCGGCCCCACCACCGACGGCGTCTACGAAATCCGCGTCGAGGTCGCCTCGGCCTCCGCGGCGCTCCGCGGCCTGCTCCTGGCCGAAACCGATGCCGGCCGCACCCAGCAGCGCGAGACCTGGGCCGCCGCCCACGACGCCCTCGCCAAGGCCCGCGAGTCGCTCGCGCGGCTCGAGGCCCGCTGGAGCGAGGTCAACCTCCGCGCCGACACGCGTGAACTCAGCAGCCAGCTCGACGTCTGGAAGTCCGCCCAGACGCGCATCATCGAACTCGAGCGCCGCCCCGACCGCCCCGAGGACTGGCGCACGCAGGCCCTGGCCATCCAGGCCACCCAGGCCGGCCCGGCCGTCGAGGTCATCCGCGCCAAGCTCGCCGAGCTCGGCCGCGCCGTCTCGGCCATCGAGGAAGGCGCCTTCGCCGACGCCCAGACCCTCAAGACCAGCCTCCGCCGCGTCGTCCTCATCGAGGCGGTGGTTATGCCGGTCCTCGGCGTGGTCATCGGCGTCGTGCTCTCCCGCGCCATGGCGTCGCGCATCCGCCGGCTCCTCAACCAGGCCGAGGACGTCGCCAGCGGCAAGCTCTACGTCACCTCGGGCGTCAAGGCCGGCGGCGACGAGCTCGCCGATCTCAGCCGCGCCGTCGACCGCATGGCCGCCTCGCTGCGCGATTTCGCGCTCAACCTCTCGGGCCACAGCATGAACCTCGCCGCCGCCGGCGCCGAGGTCGCCTCCAGCGCCGACAGCCTCGCCACGACCGTCAACAACCAGGCCTCGCGGATGACCACGCTCTCCGCGTCGGTCGAGGAGATGTCCGCCAGCGCCGTGAGCGTCGCCGACAACGTCCGCCAGGTCGCCGACGAGGCCGGCCAGACCGGCAACCTCGCCGAGACCGGCTCGACCATGATCCAGAGCGCCGCCGAGGGCGTCCGCGACACCTGCACCCGCATCGGCGGGGCGGCTACGTCCGTCAAGGAACTCGAGCGCCGCGTCGAGAGCGTCCGCGAGCTGCTCGCCTCCATCAACGACATCGCCGAGCAGACCAACCTGCTCGCCCTCAACGCCGCCATCGAGGCCGCCCGCGCGGGCGAGCACGGCCGAGGGTTCGCCGTCGTCGCCGACGAGGTCCGCAAGCTCGCCGACCGCACCACCAGCATCACCGCCGAGATCAGTTCCTCCATCGGGGCCATCCGCGAGTCCATGCAGTCCACCGCCAAGACCATCGAAGAGAGCGTCTCCCAGGCCACCCGCGGCGCCGAGGCCAGCGAGTCCGCCGCCACGCAGCTCGAGAGCATTCGCTCCTCCACCCGTCAAGTCGCCACGCTGGTCCAGTCCATCGCCCAGGCCGCCCGCGAGCAGGCCGCCGCCGTCGAGGACATCCGCCGTTCAATCATGCAGGCCAACGACGAGTGCCAGACCACCAAGGCCAACAGCGAGCACTCCAGCCTCGCCGCGGCGGAGATCAGCGCCGAGGCCGAGAAGCTCTGCGCCATCGTCAAGCACCTCAAGGTCACCCGCCGCGAGTATGAACGCGCCCGCGTCCCGGGCCTGACCTGGGACCGCGGCGAGGTGATCGACCTCTCCGCCAACGGCGCCCGCCTCAAGATCGAGAGCGGCGAACGCCTCACCAGCGGTCAGAAGTTCGCGCTCACCCTCCGCGACCGCCCGGGAACGACCGCGTCCGTCAACGCCGAGGTCGCCTGGATCGGCTCCGCCGCCGACGGTCGCCTCGCGGGCGTCCGCTTCTCCTCGATCTCCGCCGAGGCCGAGCGGGCCATCAGCGCGTGGCTCCACGCCTCGATGCTCAACTCCGCCGACAACGCCCACCGCCGGCCCGCTACTGTCGCCGCGTGATCCCCGGCCCGCCCGTTGACCTCACCAGCGTGGACGGCGTGGTCGCCGCCCTCGAAGCCGGCGCCCACGCCAACCGCACCAACTTCTTCCGCCGCGGCTCCATCGAACTCGTCCCCCCGCCCGACCCCGCGTGGGCGCTCGTCGCCACCGGCGATCTCCACGACAACCCCTTCCACCTCGCCGCCGTCATCCGCGCCGCCGGGCTCGACCAGCCCCCCGACACCGCCACCCCCGCCCACCTCACCCTGCACGAGTTGATCCACGGCGACCGGCTGGTCAACGGGATGGACCTTTCCTATCGCGTCCTCGCCCGCGCCGCCGCGCTCAAGGCCGCCTTCCCGCTCCACGTCCACACCCTCCTCGCCAACCACGAGCTCGCCCAGATCGCCGGCGCGGGCATCACCAAAGACGGCGTCAACGTCGTCAAGGCCTTCAACGCCGGCGTCGAGTACGTCTTCGGCCCCGACGCCCCGGCCGTTCAGCACGCCCTGAACAGCTTCATCCGCTCGATGCCGCTGGCCGTCCGCTTCTCCGCCCCGCCCGATCGCCCGGGCCAGGACGTGCTCTGCGCCCACAGCCTCCCCGGCCCCGAACTGATGGACCGCTTCGACGCCTCCGTCCTCGAACGCGAGCTCGACGAAGAGGCCGACTTCATCCCCCGCCGCGGCGCGGCGCACCTCATGGTCTGGGGCCGCGGACACACCGCCGATCAGCTCGCCGCCCTCGCCGAGCGCTGGGGCGTCGGCCTCTTTATCCTCGGCCACGAGAAAGCCCCGGAAGGGTTCTTCACCCTTCCCCCCAACGCGGCCATCCTCAACAGCGACCACGCCCAGGGGGTGTTCGTGCGGACGACTTGGCCGGACTGGCCGACTTTGGACGGTCTTAAAAAAGCCCTCATCCCCCTCGCCGGGGACGCCCGCTCAGGGGTTTAAAGAAATCCGCCTCGCAGGCTGGAAATAGGGCGATTTGCTACCCCGAAGACTGGGGTTTTCGGCAACCCTTGCGCAGTTTTTCCACGTCCCGAGAACACGATCGTGTGGGATCGAGGGTTTTCCCGGCCTGAAGACTCTCTCACCGCCGATGCACTCGGACGTCCTCATCGGGTGGCCCGCGCGGGCGGTCCTCGCCGGTAAGTCCTGCCTCTACCGAGGGTTGCACCATGCGGGTCATCGAGCACACGCGCCCCACCGTCGACGCTTCCGGCCACACCCAGACCACTCAGTCTCCAACCCATCCCGGCTCGGTCTCCGCCGCCAGCCTCGTCGGCGACGCCATCGCCAACCTCGCCCTCAGCGGCCACGACCAGCCCCAGCCCTGGCTCGCCGCCGCCACCGAGTCCGTCCGCCGCTTCCTCGCCGGCCTGCAGCCCCACGCGACCGGCTCGGGCCTGGGCGTCACCGCCATGCTCCTCGCCTACGCCCCGCAGGAAGGCGGCCTGGTCATCCGCGGGCACGCCACCGCCGGCCTCGGCGGCAGCGAGCGGGCCGTCGTCGACCAGCTCCAGAACGCCATCACGGGCGAGCCCTCGCGCCAGGCCGCGTGGCTCCAGACCGGCTGTTGGACCCGCCGCCAAGCCATCGCCGACGAAGCCTGGCCCGGGGCCCTCCTCCGCGCCCAGCGCACCAGCCTCGGCCTCGATGAATTCGCCCGCGGCGTCGTCGGCGTGGCCGGGCCCGATCAGCCCAGCGTGCTCATGATCCAGATCGAGCACCGCCCGGGCGACCCGTGGCCCGAGTCGATCGCCCTCGACGCCTTGAAACTCCTGATGCCCCTGCTCAAGCGCGTCTTCGACGCGACCGTCGGCCGCCAGGCCCTGCACCGCGCCAGCGTGCTCGCCCGCGTCTCCTCGGCCCAGCGCCCGATCGTCAAGCTGCTCGCCGAGGGCCTGACGGAGAAGCAGATCGCCGCCCGCATCCACCGCAGCCAGCACACCGTGCACGACCACGTGAAGACCATCTACGCCTCGCTGGGCATCTCCACGCGGCACGACCTCATGGAACTCTGGTGCGGCCGCATGCCCCTGGCCGACCGCACCCCCATGCCCGTCATCCCCGGCCCGGCCTCGCGCGGCGTCCACGCCGGCCCCGCCGTCGGCTGGCTCGAGCCCTCGGGCCTGCAGCTCAAGGCGGGCTGATCGTCAAAGCCCCGCGCCGCACGCGCGGAGCGCTCGGCGTCAAGCCGGCGGCGGAGCATCGCGGCTCACGTTCGCTCACATTCTTAAGTTTCCGCCTTGCGTTCACGCGAGAGCGCGATAGGCTCGCCTCCATGAAGAGCCACCGGCTCCGCGCATCACGTGCTTTACTGGCGAACTCCTTGATGCTCGCGCTCGGCACGCCCTGCACCCTCGCCGCTGCCGAGCCCGACCCCAATCCGCAGGCGCTTGAGCACAAGCCGTCGCCGGAAGCACAGGCAGCAATCTCGGTGTTCGAGCGCATGAGTGAACTCGCCGGCGTCCCATTGCCCAAGCCGGGTGATCCGCCGATTGCTCCAACCACGCTGATCACGGCTACCTCGGACCCCGACGAAACGCTTTTCACCCTCGCGTTGTACCCGAGCCCCGAGCTGTCCGGACCCGGCAAACCGCTCGGTGCGCTCCGACCCGTACGCGTGTACCCGTGCCCGATCACCGCTGCGAGCAACCGAAGCCTTCTCGACGCGGCTACGAACGCAAAGATCTTACAGTATCGCGACGCGATGTTGGTCGCAAAGTTCGAGACAGCTCGGGGTGACACCGGCCTGTACATCGTGGCGGGTGTGGCCGAGGCCCGGACTGACCCAAAGGACCAAGAAACTCAGGGCATGGTGCTCGTCTTCCCCCAATCGTCTCACGCCGATCTGGCCGAAGCCCAAGCCGCGGCGGCGAAACTCGCGGTCCGATCCGAGGCGGAAAGGACGCAAGCGTGGATCGACGCGTTTGGCCGCGCGGCACCGAACATCCCGCCCGCTCCCGAGAAGGGCTTCGTCGATGCGTGGAAGGACGTGCCTTCCGTGCCCGCCCCGCCGCCGGAGTTCTGCCGCCAGCCGGTCCTCGACACACCACCGCCCCCGCCGGCACCCGCCGCCCCGCCGCCACACGGCTGATCACCACGGAGGCTCCCGATGACCACGCTCGAACTTGGCTGGGCCGCCCTCGCTTGCCTGATCTTCGTCCACCAGCCTGAACAACCCGGAGCACTCCGCGAACCCGCCATCGCCCCCAATCCAGCCGCCGAGCAGTTCGTGCCCAGTTGGGTCGACGTGAAGCAGGCCTACTCCGCCATGGCGACGCGCCTCAAGGTTCCCGAGCCGCGCGGAACACTCCAGTTCACCGCCAAGCTTGACCCCGAAGGCTCGACCTTCGAGTTGACGATGTACCGAGATCAACCAGCCGTCGAGGCCGGGCAACCGTTCGGCGCTGCCCGGGTCAAGCGGGTGTACCCGACCCCCGTCGCCGGTTCGCTGGCGATGTTCTACTTCACGCCCGACGATCTCAAGCACATCGCCGGTGTCCGGAAGGCCGCGGTCGTGGCCAGGTTTGTCGCCAACCGGCGCGAGTCGGATCTCTTCGTTGTCGCGTTGGTCGAGGAGATCGTGACCAAGCCCGACGACCGCGACTTCGTCGGCTTCACCCACTTTGCCGTTCTGTCCGCCCACGGCGACCGACAAGAAGCGGAGCAGGTGGCGGCGAAGGCTGCCAAGTCCGTCGAGTTGAACTGCACGGCCGACTGGACCGCCGCCCGCGGTCGCCTGCCGCCCAACATCCCCCCGATGCCCGAAAGGGGCTTTGTCTCGGCGTGGAAGGACGCGCCACTGGTGCCCGTGCCGCCGCCGGAGTTCCTCCCGCCGCCCCCGCCGCCCGCCGCCGCTCCGAACAACGCACCGCAGCCCGCCGGCGCACCGCAGCCTGCGGGCCGCTGATCCATCAGCCACGCGCCGCGACCGCACCCGCGCATCCAGCGCCGCCACGCCCCGCCCCTACGCTTCCTCCATGTCCCATGACCCCCTCGCCGACGGCCTGCTCGACCTCCTCCGCCACGCCGACCCCGAGATCGCCGGCTGGATGGACCAGGAACGCCAGCGGCAGGAATCCACCATCGAATTGATCGCCAGCGAGAACCACGTCTCGCCCGCCGTCATGCACACGATGGGCTCCTGGCTCACCAACAAGTACGCCGAGGGCTACCCCGGTGCCCGCTACTACGGCGGCTGCGCCTTCCACGACCAGATCGAGACCCTCGCCCGCGACCGCGCCAAGGCCCTCTTCGGCTGCCGATTCGCCAACGTCCAGCCCCACTCCGGCGCCCAGGCCAACACCGCCGTCTTCATGGCCACCATGAAGCCCGGCGACACCTTCTGCTCCCTGGTCCTCAAGGACGGCGGTCACCTCTCGCACGGGATGTCGATCAACTTCAGCGGCGTCTACCACAAGCCCGTCTTCTATCCCCTCCACTACCAGCCCGACCACCCCGAGTTCGAGCGCATCGACTACGACGCCGTCCGCGCCGTCGTCCACGAGCACAAGCCCAAGGTGCTCATGTGCGGCTACTCGGCGTACCCGCGCGTGATCGACTTCGCCAAGTTCCGCCAGATCGCCGACGAGGTCGGCGCCCTGCTCGTCGCCGACGTCGCCCACATCGCCGGCCTCTGCACGCACGGCGGCTGCGCCCACCCCTCGCCCTTCCCCCACGCCCACATCGTCACCACCACCACCCACAAGACCCTCCGCGGCCCGCGCGGCGGGCTGATCCTCACCAACGACGAGGAACTGGCCAAGAAGATCGACAAGGCCGTCTTCCCGGGCGTGCAGGGCGGCCCGCTCATGCACGTGATCGCCGCCAAGGCCGTGGCGTTTGGCGAGGCGCTCAAGCCCGAGTTCAAGGAGTACTCCAAGCGCGTGGTGCAGAACGCCCGCGCCCTCGCCAGCGCGCTGATCGAGCGCGGCTACCGCATCACCACCGGCGGCACCGACAACCACCTGATGCTCGTCGACCTCCGCCCCAAGAACGCCGACCTCACCGGCGCCGACGCCGAGAAGTGGCTCGAGGCCGCCGGCCTGATCTGCAACAAGAACGGCATTCCCAACGACCCGCGCCCGCCCAAGTTCACCAGCGGCGTGCGCCTGGGCTCGCCCGCGACCACCACCCGCGGCTTCGGGCCCGAGGAGATGCGCCAGGTCGCCGGGTTCATCGACCGCGTGCTCTCGGCCAAGGGCGACGCGGGCGAGACCGCCGCCGTCCGCCGCGCGGTTGGGGAACTTTGCGGCCGCTTCCCGATGCCCGGTATGACTACCGCCGGCGTGGCCGCGGGGGCGTGAGCGCCGGAGCGCGCCGCGCGGGTCGTTGCCCGCGGAGCGGGTGAGGGACATGGCCGACGAGACCATCGAACAGGCCGGCGCTCTGCCCTTCCGCCGCGACGCCGACGGCACGCTGCACGTCATGCTCGTCAAGAGCCGCAGCGGCGCCTGGATCGCCCCCAAGGGCCACATCGACGAGGGCCACACCCCCGCCGAGACCGCCCGCAAGGAAGCCTTCGAAGAAGCCGGCGTGCAGGGCCACCTGCTCAACGCCGAGCTGGGCTCGTATTCCTACGAAAAACTCGGCCACACCTACCGCGTCGAGCTCTTCGCCCTGCGCGTCACCCGCACGCTCGAAGACTGGCCCGAGCGCGGCGAACGCGACCGCGCCTGGATGACCCTCGCCGAAGCCCGCCGCAAGGTCACCTACGCCGAACTCCGCGAGGCCCTCGACCGCCTCAAGTCCCTCGCGGCGTAACTGTGCCGGTGGCACCGGCGTCCCGCCGGTGCCACCGAGATCACAGCAACCCCTCCCTCACTCAGGTGCGTACAAGTCTCCACGGGCGAAGCTCTTCCGTCGGCCCACTCGGGCCCCGCCCGCCGCCTTGTCCCGGCCACTCAGGCCGGAGGGAAGCCCGACCGTGAACGTCCCCGCGGCCCGCACGGGCCCCGCGCTCGCACGATCCGCACCGCCCCCCCCGCGCCCCCCGCGCGGCCCGTGCCCCCCGGGCCGCGCCTTTACCCTCATCGAGCTCCTGCTCGTCATCGCCATCATCGCCACGCTGCTCGGCCTGCTGCTGCCCAGCCTCGGCAAGGTCCGCCGCCTGGGCCGCCTCACCCAGTGCCAGTCCAACCTCTCGCAGTACGCCAAGACCCTCACCGCCTACTCCGCCGACTTCCGCGACCGCCTCGCCGGCTACTCCTGGCAGACCGGCAAGACCCGCAGCCAGTTCAGCGACCTCGCCCCCGCCGAGTCCGACATCATCGCCCACGCCCGCCAGGCCGTCGACATCGTCCGCCGGCGCCGCGGGGGCGGGGCCACCGAGTTCCCCGCCTTCGAAGACCGCTTCATGGACCGCAACTTCGGCCACCTGCCCATGATCGACGCCGGCTACTTCGGCGACCAGCTCCCCGAGCCCACCACCGTCTGCCCCGAGGACGCCCGCGCCATCACCTGGCAGAAGTACCCCTACGACGGCACCCAGGCCCTCGCCGCCACCGGCGACCCCGACCCCGATTCCTCCGTGGGCTACAAGGCCCTCACGCCCTTCTGGTCCACGTACCAGATGGTCCCCTACGCCTGGTCGCGCGAGGACGTCGCCCTCCGCTGGACCGGCGGCCCGCAGAAGCCGGTCAGCCAGGCCCAGAACGGCGAGGGACTCCACCTCCTCTACTTCATCAACCAGGACACGCCCCTCGACATGCGCTCGCTGCTCGACGTCCGCTTCCCCTCGCAGAAGGTCGCCCTCTTCGACATGTTCGACCGCCACTTCGCCGCGCGCCCGCTGTGGCACGCCTACGCCGATGCCCGCCAGCCGCTGCTCTTCTTCGACGGCTCCTCCAGCGTCCGCGCCGCCGGCGACAGCAACCCCGGCTGGGATCCCCTCGACCCCCACTCCGCCGCGCCCACCACATACAGCTACTGGCCCTCGCGCTTCGAGCCCCCGACCGTCAGCGGCGAGCCCTTCGACGAGGTCATCGGCCGCTTCCGCTGGACCCGCGGCGGGCTCCGCGGGATCGACTACGGCGGCGGCGAAATCGCCACGCCCTGATCCGCGCGGCCGTCCCCCCTCGCGTTCGCCGCGGCACCACGCCGAGCGGTTGAGACCATGGGGACAACCCGCCAACAGATCTATCAAGATTGCGCTTGGGTTTCGTGAAGAGCCCCGTCGCCTCTCCGACCGCCAACGGGGTTTTCCCTCGCCGCCAGCACGCATTGAGGCCCATGCCGCCGCGGGGCCCGTGTCAAGACCGTGTCAAGATCTCTTCAATAATGGTCCGGCGAGGAACAGACTCGCCCAGCGCGGGCCGGCCGCGCGCTAACATTCATCCGCCCGCACGTCCGGCCGGATTTCCGACCCCGGGAGCACGCTCTCGGCTCAGGAAATCGGTCTTGTCGGCGGGTGTTCGGGTGACCGCCGGCCCCTTGCGGCCTGGAGCGCTCGGACCAGATCGATGTTTCGTTCTGCGGCTTGGTTATTAAGACTGTTCTCTGGAGTTGGCCATGTCAAACCATCAAACCCGTCGCGGGTTCACGCTGATCGAGCTGCTCCTGGTGATCGCGATCATCGCGCTGCTGGTGGGCATCCTGCTCCCCGGCCTTAGCGGCGCCCGCAACGAGGCCCGCGCCATCAAGTGCGCCGCCTCCGCCCGCTCCGTCGGCCAGCTCATGCTCGCCTACTCCAACGACTACCGCGTCTACCCGCCTTCTTACGTCTACCCCTCCGACTCCGACGGCTTTAACTGGCGCATGGACGAGCAGCAGGGCTCCGACTCCTCCAACGGCTACCTCCACTGGTCGTACCTCATCACCGGCCGCGGCGAGACTGCCCAGGATGCGTTCCAGTGTCCCGCCCTCTGGAAGGGCGGCGCCCCCGCCGCCAACTGGGGCACCAACGACGAAGACGCCGAGGGCTGGATGATCAACGAGAACCCCTCGGTGATCGACCGCCAGGTCAAGCGCGTCGCCTACGCCCCCAACGACATGATCATCCCCCGCAACAAGTTCGCCACCACCGGCAACGTCCAGAAGCCCTACCGCCTCGTCAAGCAGGCCGACGTCGACAGCACCGCCCAGGGCTCCTCCAAGACCATCGTCCTCGCCGAGTGGCTCAACGTCGATTCCTACAAGTCCCTCTCCTCCACCAGCCAGGAAGGCCGCATCAAGAGCCACCGCCCGATCACCCCGGTCAACAACCAGGGCTCCTCGCCCTTCGAGCCCGAGAAGATCACCGCCCGCGGCTCGCGCATCATCCCGTTCTTCTACCCCAACGTCGACGCCAGCTCCGGCAACAGCGACCTCCGCACCACCGACGCCCTCGGCGCCGGCATGATCGAGGACGCCCAGACCGTCCTCAACGCCATCGGCCGCCACCACCCGCCCAAGGGCGGCGCCTTCGGCGGCACCACGAACTTCACCTTCCTCGACGGCCACGTCGAGCGCCTCACCATCGCCGAGACCGTCCAGAAGCGCCTCTGGGGCGACAAGTTCTTCTCGATGACCGGCGACAACCGCATCACCCCGCCCAACCCCGCCACGCCGTAACTCGCGCGGCGCGTCGGCGCCGACCCCGGCGTGCGGCCCGCCCGCACCCATTGACTGCTCTGGTCTGGGACGTTGACGATCGAGCGATGCGGCGTTCGCGCCGCGTTGCGATCGTCGTTTTTCGACGCGCGCATCCGACGCGCAGCCTTAGCCGTTTCTTGATGCAAAGCTGTGTGAGCGCGAGCGCCACTTGGTGGACCTTTCGCGGCGCACGGTCATGATCTTCCGCAGACCGCGAGGTCGACGTCGGCTTCCCCATTTTTTGCAAGGAGATCGAGATGAACCGTACCTCCCCGAAGACCCTGCTGGCCTTCGCCGCTTGCGGCCTGGCCGGCTCGATGGCCAGCGTGGCCGTCGCCCAGAGCGGCCAGTACAACGCCCGCAGCGTCAACGTCAGCGGCGCGACCCTGCAGCAGAACTTCTTCACCGCCGCCGCCTCCACCAACGACTTCATCGACGTCGACGGGAACCTCACCTCCGGCTCGCTGGGCTCGCTCTCCATCCAGCAGCTCGCGCCGGCGGGCATCCCCAACCCCCCCACCGCCACCGCCTCGCTCAACGGCTACTGGGCCGTCATCTACCGGTCCACCGGCTCCGTCACCGGCCTCCAGGAGCTGATCGACTTCGGCCGCACCCCGGCCAGCACCGCCGCCCAGATCCCCGCCCTCAACGCCACCGACGCGTACTACAACCGCACCGCCTTCATCACCGGCGGCGCCCTCGGCACCGGCAACAACAACGCCAACCCCGGCAACAACCCCATCCGCGCCAACGCCGTCAGCTTCTCCACCGACGCCACCAACGCCTTCCGCGTCCTCTGGACCCCGGCCGGCACCGCGTCGACCTCGCCCAACGTGACCCCGACCGGCGTCACCCGCATCGACGTCGCCGCCCTCGACGTCCCCGCCTCCTGGGCCGTTCAGAACACCACCGGCACGCCCTCCGCCTCCGACCTGCCCAACACCCCGGGCTACGGCACCAACCCCAACGGCACCCGCAACTTCGACGGGTCCATTAACGGCTTCTCCAACAAGCTCGCCACCCTCGGCACCGCGACCCTCTACAGCACCCCCGCGGCCGCCAACGCCAACACCCTCTTCGACACCCTCTTCGCCTGGGCCCCCATCGCCGTCGTCGCCAACTTCGGTACCGGCATCACCCAGATCCCCCAGACCGAGCTGCGGCACCTGTTCATCACCGGCCGCACCTTCTCCGGTGAGAACCTGATCGCCGTCACCCGCGACGCCGGCTCCGGCACCCGCAACGCCTGGACCAACTCCCTGGGCGTTGACCCCTCCTACGGCGTGGGCGAGAACGTCGGTGGCTTCACCACCAGCAGCGCCGCCAACCTCGTCGGCCCCGCCCTCATCCCCTCCAACAAGAGCTCCTCGGGCAACATGGAGGCGACCGTCTTCAACCTCCGCCTCGCCATCGGCTACGCCGGCGCGGAGCGCGGCATCAACAACAACTGGCTCGGCACCGGCACCAACAACGACACCAACCCCCTCGCCGACATCCCCTCGGTGATCTTCGACATCGGCGGCGGCAACGCCCCGGTCCGCCCCTACGCCGCGAACGTCATCGACCTCGCCAACGCCAACTCCTGGCGCATCGGCGGCCCGGCGTCGCTGGTCACCTTCGGTGACCCGCTCAACGCCCCCGCCTCCGCCGGTGGCGTGAACTGGCCCCAGTACAACTGGGACCGCGACGGTCGCCCGACCCGCCCCTCCGCGGTCGACTGCCCCGAGTGCAACGACCCGCAGAACCCGGCGTACTCCGACTACAAGGACGCGACCCGTCCCGCCGCCGAGGCCGCTCGCCCGACCAGCCTCACGCTGGCCAACCCCTACGCCGCCGCCCTCATCAACAACGTGACCCGCTCCACCGACGCGTTCGTGCGCATCGCCGGCAGCGACCAGAACAACTTCATGCCCGGCGAGCTCCTCGCGTTCAACTTCGTCGCCACCGCCGCCACCAGCGCGCTGCCCGTCAACAACCCGACCGTCTTCGAGGCCCGCACCCAGAACGCCTCGCTCCGCAACTACCTCCTCAACCTCGCCGGCAACCAGTTCGTCTACAACCGCTCCCGCTACTCCTTCTTCATCCAGGGCGCCAACAGCGCCGGCCGCCTCCCGCAGCGCACCGTCCTCACCGGCGGCAACCGGTACTCCAACGGCCTCTCCGACGCGAACACCTACACCCTCCAGAACGGCGGCGGCACCGTGACCGGCTCCTCCGGCCGCGTCCCGCTCCGCTCCAAGATCGCCGGTGACTTCAACGGCGACGGCCTCCGCGACATCCGCGACGCCGCCGAACTCGTCCGCGCCTGGCGCGAGCGCAACGGCGGCCCGGCCTGGGTCGCCCCCGCCGGTGCCCCCGACGCCGCCAACAGCGTCGCCAACGCCCCGGGCACCGGCGCGTCGATCGAGCTGCTCGGCGACTTCAACGGCGACGGCAACTTCGGCCGCATCTGGAACAACACCACCGGCGCCTACGCCGCCGACTACGCCGACGTCCGCTACTGGGCCGATGGTCTGGCCATCGACAACATCACCGGCAAGCTCCGCCGCTACGCCGGCTTCCAGGCCCTCGACAACGCCTGGCAGGACCAGGGCGGCACCCTGCCGTTCATCCCCACCGTGCTCGCCACCGGCAAGGCTTACGCCGCCGGCGACGCCGCCGGTGACCTGATCGGCGCCAACCCCGCCCGCCGCGCCAAGAACTGGGCCCCCACCTCCTCCGACGGCCGCGTCGACGCCAACGACATCGACTACCTCTACGCCCAGTTCAAGAACAACGCCCTCTCCGCTCAGCTCGGCGTCGTCGTCACCGACGGCGAAGCCACCTGGTCCGACATCAACGAGGCCGCCACCTTCGACCTCTCCGCCGACCTCAACGGCGACCTCGTCGTCAACCAGGCCGACGTCTGCCTCCTCGTCAGCAGCATCCTCGGCACCTGCGTCGGTGACGTGAACCTCGACGGCGTGGTCAACAGCACCGACCTCGCCATCGCTCAGTCCAACCTCGGCCAGGCCGGCGGCTGGGCCAAGGGCGACATGAACGGCGACGGCTTCGTCACCGAGGACGACATCAACCTCATCCTCGGCCTCACCATCCTCTGCTGCAACACCGACTACAACCGCGACGGCTTCCTCAACCTCGACGACCTCGGCGACTTCATCACCGACTTCTACACCCTGCCCCCCATCCCGGGCGGCCTCCAGGTCGACGCCCCCACCTACTCCGACGCCGCCATCGGCTTCACCGCCGTCTGCGCCTTCGCCCCCGACGCCCCGGCCCCCTTCGCCGCCAACGCCTACCGCGTCAACGGCTTCCGCGTCGCCTACTCCGCCGACGGCTCCAACGCCTGCCCCCTCGACCCGGGTCAGCCCTTCCCCAACCTCGACAACCTCAACGACTACATCACCGCCTACTACGGCCCCGAGTGCCGCTGCTACCAGAACTAACCACCACCCGGCACGCCCTTCGGCCCCCGCGCGGGGCTGACTGACCGGCCGGCCAACAGGTCCGCTTCACGCACCGGCCGGGGTTCGCCCCGGCCGGTGTCGTTTTTCCCGCACCCCCCTGGTTCCACGCCCCCACTCCGCCACCCCGCGCCCCCACTCCGCCACCCCGCGCCCACGCACACCCACCCGCGCCCCGCCATACTCCCCCGTCGGCCTACGTTCCGTTCTCCACCCGCCACGCCCGAGGTGCCATGCCCCACCCGATCCGTTCATCCCCGGCCCGTTCCGCGCCGCCCGCCCACCGCTCGCGCCCACGCCGCGGCTTCACGCTCATCGAACTCCTGCTGGTCATCGCCATCATCGCCCTGCTCCTGGGCCTGCTCCTCCCCGGCCTCCGCGGCGCCCGCGAGAACGCCCGCCTCGTCCAGTGCGGAACCCACCTCAAGCAGCTCGCCACCGCCGCCATCAGCCACTCCTCCGACCGCCGCGGCCTCTTCTCCACCGGCCCCTTCGACAACCGCCGCAGCCGCTCCTGGGGCGCCCTCGAAGAACGCGGATGGATCGCCGACTATGTCAACGGCGGCTACGCCGTCGTCGGCAACGCCCTCTGCCCCTCCAGCCCGGTCCGCGGCACCAACCGCTACGCCCCCGGCCGCCTCATCGGTGGCTCCGCCGGCATCTACAAAACCTACAGCCAGTCCGACGTCGATCAGCTCATCAAGGCCGGCTACAACACCAACTACGTCCAGACCTGGTACATGGCCTACACCGGCATGCGCTACGACTCCCCCCGCGGCAGCGGCTCGCTGCAGGACGAAGTCGAAGACATCGGCCCGCTCTCCCGCTCCAACCTCCAGACCCTCACCGCCCCCAACGTCATCGGCCCGCTCGACGAGCGCTACACCGCCCAGTTCGCCGGCGCCGACAAGGTCCCCCTCTGGGGCGACGCCGCCGTCGAACTCTCGCAGGACGACCTCTACCGCTTCGAGGGCCAGCAGTTCTACGGCTCAAAGACCCTCAGCAACGGGCCCAGCAACGTCGCCACCGGCGTCCCGGGCGTCACCGGAAACGCCTGGGGCCGCCAGGACTACGGCTGGCTCGGCCCCGCCCACGGCCGCACCACCTACAACCCCGGCGCCATGCTCAACGCCGACCGCACCCTCGCCAACATCGCCTTCGCCGACGGACACGTCGAGGTCTTCACCGACAACCGCGGCACCGGCACCAACTCCGCACGCGACGGCATGTTCGGCTTCACCAGCGACGTCTACCGCGTCGGCACCATCACCACCCGCCGCTACGGCGAACTCGAAGGCCGCGTCTACGGCGGCTGGCTCCACAAACGCGGCGTCAACTTTTGAACCAGGCCGAAGGCCCAAGGCCCAAGGCCTGAGGCCGACGTGGCCCTGGGTGCGCGGGGGAGCGTGTGGCCCCTCGCTGGCGCTCGGAGCTTTAGGTGCGGTGATTGGTGATTTTGAACTTAGGCCTCAGGCCTCAAGCCTCAGGCCTTTCTTCCTTCCGATGCTTCGGCATCTGCTTCAGCACCTTGTCGATCAGCCCGTACGACAGCATCTCGCCCTCGTCCAGCCACTTGTTCCGGTCGCAGTCCGCCGCGATCCGCTCGGTGGTCTGGCCCGTCGCGTCGCTGTAGATCTTGTACAGCCGCTCGCGCAGCCGCAGCATCTCCCGCGCCTCGATCTCCAGGTCCGTCGCCTGCCCTTCCATCACCCCGCCGATCAGCGGCTGGTGCATCAGGTTCCGCGCGTTCGGCAGCGCGAAGCGCTTGCCCTTCGTCCCGCTCGTCGCGATCAGGCTGCCCATGCTCGCCGCCTGCCCGATGATGTACGTCGCCACGTCGCACTGCACGAACTTCATCGTGTCGATGATCCCCAGCCCCGCCGTCACGCTCCCGCCCGGCGAGTTGATGTACACGTGGATGTCGCTCTTGCTGTCCTCGTTCGCCAGGAACAGCATCTGCGCGATCACCAGGCTCGCCACCTCGTCGCCGATCGGCGAGCCCAGGAAAATGATCCGGTCCTTCAGCAGCCGCGAGTAGATGTCATACGCCCGCTCGCCGCGGCCGGAGCTCTCGATCACGATGGGAACAAGGTGCGACATAGGGAATCCAGAAAAGGGCCAGATGGTCAAAGCGCCAAATGGCCAGATCGATCCATCAACCGTCCATCACCACCAACACGCCACCCCCGTCAAAACCGCCCCGCCTCCCTTTGCCCATTTGGCCATTTGGCCATTTGGTGTTTGGCCCTTTGACTATTTCCCCTTCGGCTCCTGGATCACCTCATCCACCAGCCCGTACGCCTTGGCCTCCTCGGCCGAGAAGTACTTGTCACGCTCCCCGTCCTTCCGCACCGTCTCCTCGCTCTGCCCCGTGTGCCGCGCCAGGATCCGGATCAGCTCGTTCTTGCTCTTGATGATCTGCTCGGCCTGGATGCGGATGTCCTCCGCCTGACCGCCCACCCCGCCGTACGGCTGGTGGATCATCACCTTCGCGTGCGGCAGGATGAACCGCTTGCCCTTCGTCCCCGCCGTCAGCAGCACGCTCCCGCCCGAGTACGCCCGCCCCAGGCAGTACGTGTTCACCGGGCTGGACAGGAACCGCATCGTGTCGTACAGCGCCAGCGTGTCGTCCACCGCCCCGCCCGGCGAGTTGATGTAGAAGTGGATGTCCTGGCCCTTCTTCTGGTTCTCCAGGTACAGCATCTGCATCATCACCCGCGCCGCCGACGCGTGGTTGATCTCGCCGATCAGGAAGACCACCCGGTTCTCGAGCAGCAGCTCGTCGATGGTCATCTCGCGGGTGCGCTGATAGGTGATGCTCACGGGTGATCCTGTCTCGGGTGGGGCGGGCTTCCCAGCCCGCCTGGTTCAATCGATCCTGGGGCAAACCACACTGGTCGGGCGGGCTTCCCAGCCCGCCTGCCTTGAACTCACACAACTCAGTGGCACCGGCGTCCCGCCGGTGTCCCCGGCCACTATAGATCCACCCCCCCTATCGGCAAGCCCCGTGCCGCGCTCCATCCCCGCACGCAACCCCCTGCCGCCCGCTCGCCGCCCGCGCCGGCCTGCCCGTTTGGCAGTGGCCCCGCACTTCCCACCGCCCACGCCGCCGAAAAAAGCGAAACCGCCCCGCGGTCGTGTTCACGCGGGGCGGTCCCGTGCTGTGCTCCACACCGACCCTGCCCCAAGGGCACCCGGTCGCGCCCGCCGATGGACCCGGTCCGGCGCAGGACTCCGCCCGCCGGTCCCCGACCCTCCACCAGCAGACCTCATGGCCCGCACAAACCGCCGGCCGCGCTCTCGCCCAGCCGGCAGCATGGCAAGGAGGTCCACGTCAATCCATCACGCCGCGTCGGCCTCGCTCAGCGGGTCCAGCCCGCTCATCGGCCCCGACCACGGGTAGTGCTTCTGCAGCGCCTCGCCCAGCACCCGCGACTCCGACAGCACGAACGCGCAGTGCGGCCCGATCGACCGGTACGCGAAGTTCAGCGCCCGCGGCAGATGCGCCCGCGTCGTGCAGATCAACAGCGAATCCTCTTCGTACCGCAGCGGCAGCATCCGGAACTGCCACGCCTGCCGACGCCGAAGCACCCCGATCGCGTCCGGCTCCACCCGCTCGCTCAGCGGGTCCACACGCCCCGCCAACTGCTCGTACTGCTCCGCCCACGCGTCCTGCAGCACCCGCGGCGGCACGCTGAACAACTCCTCCGCGATCAGCCCGAACGGCCGGCTGGTTTCCTTCTGCCGCTCCAGGATCTGCTGGCACTCGTCTTCCGTCAGCACGCCGCGCCGCACCAGGATCTCACCAAGCTTCAACCGCATCGTGGCCTCCTTCCATCCTCGCCGCCGGGGCACTCCTCGTCGCCCCGCCGGCCGCGAGAGGTTTCGGGTGATCCGCCCGCCCGCTCCGGCCTCTTGCCCGCACGAAGCCGCGGCACCCGTGAAGCCCGACCGCGCGTGGCGGTCCGCGCAACCCCGCCTGTCGCGCCGCCGCGCCACGCCATATTTCTGTCCACCCGGCTTGACGCCCCCCGCGCCGTATCGCAGCCCACGCCGCACCGCCCGAGAAGTTCGCCCCCAGCGCCCCGCCCACACCGCCGCCATCCGACCCCGCGCTCACCCCGCCGCGCTAATCTTGCCCCGACCGCGGCCGGCGGCCTTATCGGCCCACCCCGACGCGCCCAACTCGGACCCAACCCGCATGGCCCAAGAACGTTCCCCCCTCCTCCGCATCCTGGTGCCGGCCGTGGTCATGCTGGCCGCCATCGGCGTCGCGGCGGCGGTCTTCACCAACTCCGGCCGCAAGCCCGCGACCACCACCAGTGGCACCGGCGTCCCGCCGGTGATCGCCAGTGCCACCGGCGTCCCGCCGGTGCAAGCCACCACCCAGCCCACCGACGGGGTGCCACCAGTCCGTCCGTCCGCGGACGGACTGGTGCCCCCCACCGACGCGACCACCCCCGCCCAACCCGCAACCACTCAGCCCACCACCTCGACAACGCCCCCCGCTCCCCCGACCCTCCGCGCCCACGTCTGGTCCGACACCGACGCCGGCCTCCCCTACAGCCCCCTCGGCTCCCTCGCCGGCAAGTCCGCCGGCAGCCCCGCCACCATGGAGCTCCGCTTCAGCCCCAACGGCGCGGGCCTCGACGCCCTCCGCCTCGCCGACCACTTCACCAGCGTCGGCAAGCAATCCGACCACGAGATCCTCCAGCAGGCCGAGCGCCACGAAGTCCCCATGTCCGACGGCTCGCTCCGCGAGCGCACCGTCGTCCCCTTCGCCCTCCTGGGCCTCTCCGTCGACGGCACCTTCGTCAACCTCGCCATCTCCCCCGATGGCCCGCTCTGGCGCCAGATCGCCCCCGGCGAGTTCCTCGCCCGCATCGTCGACGACCAGGGCCGCGACGCCCTCACCGTCTCCCGCAAGTACGTCCTCCGCGAAGGCGGCTACGACTTCCGCCTCGAGCAGTCCGTCCGCAACCTCACCGGCCGCCCCCTCTCGATCACCTGGCACCAGTTCGGCCCCGTCGACCTGCCCATCGGCATCATCCGCTACGGCGGCGACGTCCGCCGCATCCGCCTGGGCTACCTGACCAGCCTCACCGCCGACCCCGATCAGCAGGTGGTCCTCTCGGGCGACCACTTCCTGATCCCCCACCAGACCGCCCTCGGCTCCCCCGCCGTCGACGCCGCCGGCCAATGGACCTGGCCCGACTACGCCGTCTGGCCCCAGCCCCGCGCCCGCGAAGAGAGCCTCTCCCTCGCCTGGGCCGCCCTCACCAACCGCTACTTCGCCGTTGCCATCCACCCCCTCCCCGAGCGCCAGCCCGGCCGCCAGGACACCCTCACCAAGAACGCCCTCGACAAGCGCTTCAACCTCGCCCAGTCCATCGACCGCGTCGTCCTCGAGCGCGGCGGCACCGACAAGAACGACATGCTCAAGCGGGCCGTCATGGCCCTCCGCTTGACCAGCCCGCCCACCACCGTCGCCCCGGGCGAGTCCGCCGACGCCACGCTGGGCATCTACGCCGGCCCCAAGACCACCGCCTATCTCGACGCCGAGCCCGGCCTCCAGCAGATGGGCCTCGAAGGCCTCGTGATCTACACCTTCGGCGGCCCCTGCGGCTTCTGCACCTTCCAACCCGTCGCCTATCTCCTGCGCTGGTACCTGGGCCTGCTCGCCCAGCACGTCGTCTTCGACTGGGCCATCGCCATCATCCTGCTCGTCGTCACCCTCCGCACCCTCCTCCACCCCATCACCCGGTGGAGCCAGAAGAGCATGGCCCGCTTCGGCAAGCAGATGGCCGCCCTCGCCCCCAAGCAGCAGAAACTCAAGGAGATGTACGGGCACGACCCCGTCAAATTCCGCGAGGAAGTCGGCAAGCTCATGCGCGAGGAGCAGGTCAACTACGCCGGCGCCCTCGGCTGCATCCCCATGTTCCTCCAGACCCCCATCTGGATCGCCCTCTACGCCATGATCTTCTTCACCTACGAACTCCGCCACGAGGGCGCGTTCTTCGGCCTCTTCCAGGCCCTCTCCGGCGGCTCCTGGGCCTTCATGGCCGACCTCGCCGAGCCCGACCACTTCATCAACCTCGGCCTCGACCTCCACATCCCCCTGCTCTCCTCCCTGATGGGGCCCATCGACGGCATCAACCTCCTCCCCATCCTCATGGGCGTGGTTTTCTACATCCAGCAGAAGTACATGACCCCGCCCACCACCACGGAACTCACCCCCGAGCAGGAGTTCCAGATGAAGCTGACGAAGGCGATGATCGTCTTCCTCTTCCCGCTCATGATGTACAACGCCCCCGCCGCCCTCTCCCTCTACTTCATGACCAACTCCATCGGCGGCATCATCGAGTCCAAGTGGATCCGCGCCCAGGTCGCCCGCGAGGACGCTGAACGCGAGAAACTCAAGGCCGCCGGCCTCTGGCCCCCCAAGAAACCCGCCCGCCCCGGCCGCGGCCCCGCCGCCGACGCCCCCCAGCCCGGCTTCCTCGAACGCTTCCGCCTCGCCCTCGAAGCCAAGCAACGCGAAGTCGAGCAGAGGCAGAAGAAGAAGGCCTGAGGCCCGAGGGCCGAGGGCCGAGGCACAAGACCGGCGGCACCGGTCGCACCGGTGGCACCGGCGTCCCGCCGGTGCTCCCCACGCCGAGGTG
>FRDC01000017.1_pt2 | contig 29549 bp, 30 predicted proteins | sample 1106171 | NCBI WGS metagenome assembly FRDC01 (sample SAMEA3930566, study PRJEB13176) | freshwater metagenome | biome: Drinking water system; feature: drinking water; material: water | place: Singapore | collected 2014-12-20 | reverse complement strand
AGGCGCTGCCGGGCAAGGCGGTGCGCTTCTACCGCGAGGCGCTGACGCTCGACCCCAATGATCTCGCCGCGCTCGAAGGCCAGGGCGAGGCGTTCGTCGCGCGCGGCGCGATCGAGCGCGCGCGCGACAATCTGGCGAAGATCCGCCGACGCTGCCCGAACGGCTGCGCGCCCGCGACCGCGCTCGCGGCGGTCATCGCGCGCGGGCAGGCGGGGCCTGCGGTCGCGGCGCAGGCGGCGAAGGTTGCCGGGCGGGAGTAGGGGCAGGAAACTAGGAGGCCATGCTCTGATCGCGGGGACAAATTTGCAACGAGGAAACGCATCCTTTCGGAACGCATAATGTCGTTTTCAGTTGTCCTTAAGCGATAGACTCATATATATCGCTCGTTGCCGCTGATTTTGGCCTCTTGGGAGAACGAAAATGCGCTTTGAAACTTGGGGTGGCACGCGCTGAATATAGCTGCACCAGCCGGCGCAAGCCAAACGGTTTTCGGAATGGCCTCCATAAATGAAGTGGAGGCCATTTTCGTAACTGCACTAATCGCAACAGTAATAGCGATATGGGGCGTAATTACGCAGCGGATAGTGTCAAGAAGAACGGCCACCCTGGAGTATTTTTCTCGAATTGACAACGATAAAGATCTAATTGATGCAAGAAAGACGTTTTCTGCTATAACAAAAAGCGGTAGTGATTTGATCGAATTTGCTGAGCCAAATAAATTCGACTCCGATGAAAGTTGGGCGCTTCGATTAATATTGAACGAAAACGAGCGTTTAGCCATAGGTATCCAATTTGGCGTGCTTGACCGGCATTTTGTAGCTCGTCACGCGCGCGGCGTATTGATTAGAGATTGGGAGCTTTCTGCTCCGTTCATCTATAAACTCAGGGGCAGTACCGGTAATCTCGCTATATATCATGAATTTGAAGTTCTAGTGCGCGTTCTTTCTGATCGAAAAATGCCTCGGAGATCTTATTTTTGGCGACTTTGGTTTTAGCTTTATACTTGGGATAAATATCCGATCGCAATGAGTTTAAATCGCGTCGTCGAACTCGGAAGGCGGCGTTTGACGGTAAAGTGAGAGTGCTGAATATACCATTATTACATTACGGTTCTAGCGAAATACGCTGCGGAATCATGATTTCAGGCTCAACGACAAGCCTGAGGTGGTGAGGTGGCGGCTTGAGCTCCTTGGGAAACGCTTGAGTCTCTGCGCCTCCGCGTGAACCAAAAAACGCCGCGCCCCGCGCGAACCCCGTCACCCCAAGGCGCGCGCCAACGCCACCCATTCCTCCGCCCGCACCGTCTCCGCGCGCCGCGTTTCGTCGATGCCGACCGCCGCGCAGGCCGCGAGCGCGCCCGGTACCCCTTTCAAACTCTGCCGCAGCATCTTGCGGCGTTGGCCGAAGGCGGCCGCCGTCAGCGTCTCCAAAACCGAAAGCCGCACGCCCTCGGGCGCTTCGGCCGGCAGGATCGCGACCACCGCCGACATCACCTTGGGCGGCGGCGTGAAGGCCGAGCGGTGAACCGGCAGCGCGATCCGCGGCCGGCTGCGCCACTGGGCGAGCACCGCGAGCCGGCCATAAGCCTCGCTCCCCGGCGCGGCCACGATCCGCTCGGCGACCTCGCGCTGAAACATGAGGGTGAGCGAGCGCCACCAGGGCGGCCAATCGGCGGAGAGCCAGCCGATCGCGAGCGCGGTGCCGACATTATAGGGCAGATTGGCGACGATATGCGCCCCCGCGCCGACCAGCGCGCGGTGATCGATCGCGAGCGCGTCGCCCTCGATCACGCGCAGCTTTCCGGGAAAAGCCGTGTCGAGCTCGGCGAGCGCGGGCAGACAGCGACGGTCGCGCTCGATCGCCGTCACCCGCGCGCCCGCCTGGAGCAACGCGCGCGTCAGGCCACCGGGGCCGGGGCCGATCTCGAGCACCTCGGCATCGGTCAAATCGCCGGGGATGGCGGCGATCCGCGCGAGCAATTGCCCGTCGAGCAGGAAATTCTGCCCCAGCGCCTTGCTCGCCGTCAGGCCGTGCCGCGCGATCACCTCGCGCAGCGGGGGCAGGCCGCTCAAGTCTCCAGCCGCCGCGCCGCGGCCTCCTGCGCCAGCTTGAGCGCGGCGATCATCGCGCCGGGGTGCGCCGCGTCCTTGCCCGCGAGATCGAAGGCGGTGCCGTGATCGGGCGAGGTGCGCACGATCGGCAGCCCGAGCGTGATGTTCACCCCCTCGTCGAAATGCAGCGTTTTCAAGGGGATGAGCGCTTGGTCGTGATAGCAGCACAGCGCCGCGTCATAACCCGCGCGGGCGCGGGGGTGGAACAACGTATCCGCCGCGAACGGCCCGCGCGCGTCGATCCCCTCGGCGCGCAGCTGCTCGATCGCGGGGGCGATGAACTCGATCTCCTCGCGCCCGATCGCGCCTTGCTCGCCGGCATGGGGGTTGAACCCGGCGAAGACGAGGCGCGGCGCTTCGATCCCGAAATTGCGCGCGAGGCCCCGCGCCGTCGCTCGCCCGCGCGCGACGATCAGCTCGGTCGAGAGCAGCGCCGCCACCGCCGAGAGCGGCACATGGGTGGTGATCGGCACCACGCGCAGCGAAGGCCCGGCGAGCATCATCACCGCGTTTTCGCGCGCGATGCCACAGCGTTCGGCGACGAATTCGGTCTGCCCCGGATCGGTGAAGCCCACCGCATAGAGCTGCGCCTTGGAAACCGGGCCGGTGACGAGCGCCCCCGCCGCCCCCGAGCGCGCGAGCCCGACCGCGAGTTCGAGCGACTGGAGCGCGCAGCGGGCGCCATCGATATCGGGCGCGCCGGGCAGAATATCGCCGCCGTCGAGCACGTGCAGCACCGGCAGCGCGCGATCGAAAGCGGAGCGCGCCTCGGCCGGATCGGTGATGCGCGCGAGCGGCACCCCGCTCACCCGCGCGACCGCGCGCGGATCGCCCACCGCGAAGAAGGGCGCGAGGCCGTGCGTGCCCCGCGCCGCCCAGGCCTTGGCGATGATCTCGGGCCCGATGCCCGCCGGATCCCCCATGGAAGCAGCGATCGGCGCGATCATTCCGGTCTCCGTCGCAGGGCCCCAGTGGAGCGATGGCTCAGCGATATTCGATCACCGCGTCGCGGCGCAAATCGCGCAGCTTATGGTCGGCGCGCAGGTTGATCGCCTGGTCTTCCATCTGGCTGCGGATCTGTTCGGCCGAGGGGAGCTGCCCGGCGACGGGATCGTTGCGCCCGCACAGCACGAGCACGCGCACGCCGTCTTCGGGCGAGCCGAAGGGGATCGTCGCCTCGCCGACCTGCATTTGGCCGATCATCGCCTTGAGCGGCCCGGGCAGGTCCCTCAGCCGGATCGAATCATTGTCGACCAATTCGGCGCCGAGCCCGTCGGCGACCTTTTTCGCGTCGCCGCAGCCTTTGATCGTCTTTGCGACCTCGGCCAATTTGGCGACCTTGGCGGTCGCCTGCTCGCGCGTGGTGCCGGCCGCGAAGGGGACCGAGATTTGGCGCAGACTCAGCACCGCGTCCTCGGGGTTCGCCATCAGCAGCTTGCGCTTTTCGACGACGTAGAGCAGCGAAAAGCCGCCCGGCACCTCGATCGGCCCGGCGAGCTGCTGCGGGTTCATTTCCATCGCCGCTTGGGCGAGCGTGTCGGGCAAGGTGCCCGGCTTCACCCAGCCGAGATCGCCGCCCACCGGGCGCGTCGTCGCGTCGGAGCGTTCGAAGGCGATTTGTTCGAAGCTGCGCTTGTTGCCCGCCTTGATCTCTTCCATCAGCGCGCGCGCTTCGTTGATGATCTGGGTTTCCTGCCCCGGCGCGGCGCGCAGATAGATTTCCTTCACATGGACTTCGTCCGAGCCCTTTTGCGCGGCGAGCCGGGCGAGGATCGCCTTCACCTCGGCATCGCCGACGTTGACGTTGAAGGTCACCCGGCGCTGGAGATAGCGACGCCAAGCGATCTGCGCCTCGATCTGGCGGCGCAGCGACCGTTCGGACGAACCGATCGAGCGCAAATAGCTGCGCATCTCGGCCACCGGGCGGTTGAAGCTGCCGGCGATGCGCGTGAAGCCATTGTCGATTTCCTGCGCGCTCACGGTGATGTCGGCGGCCTTGGCCTCTTGGATCTGGAGCGTTTCGTCGATCAATTGGCTCGTCACCTGGACGCGGAGCGCCTCGAGCTCTTGCGGCGAGAGCTTGAGCTGATTGGCCGAGATGATCAGCGCCATGCGGTGGTCGACATCGGTGCCGGTGATCACCGCGTCGTTCACGATCGCGGTCGCCTTGCGGATATTGGGGTCGCGCTTGCCGTAAACCTGGAGATTGGCCGGGATGTTGAGGTTGTTCTCGGGCAGGTTCTGATCGGGAACCGTTTGCGCGGCGGCCCCCGCGGCGAGCACCGCGCCGAGCGCCAGCGGGCTCAGGCGGCGCAGGGATAGAATCGTCTTCACACTCGGTCCTTCGAAATGGGGCGTGCCGCGCCCTATGCCTCCTGGCGGCTGAACGCCCGTTTAGCGGCCGAGGTTCTTAAAAGAAAGCGTCAGCAAGATGGCGTCGCCCGAACGCGCGTCGCCGGTGTTCTGATAATCGCGCCGCCAGGTGACCCCCAGCCGCAGGCAATCATCCTCATAAGCGATGCCGACGCGGTGGCGGATCGGCGAAAAACCGTCGGTGAGCGACAGCGGATCGGCGCGGCGGGTGGTGAGGTCGACGGTAGTCGAGCCGAACGCCGACCAGAAGCGCGTCGCCTGGACGCGCGCGGCGAGCCGCACTTCCTCGCGGTCGCGCAAATCCTCGAGCGTGGGGGCGATCTGGCGGTTGAGCCGCAGATAGCCGACCAGGAAATAGCTCGCGCGGCTGCCGATGGTCGCGTCGATCTCGAGCCGGCGCAGCGTCAGATCGTCCTTGTCGAAGCGATAGCGGTTGGTGAGCGCGACGATGTCCTTATAGCGGATTTCGGTGCGCCCGACGAAATCGGAGACGCGATCGGCGAAGCCCACGCCATCGGGGATCACGGTGTTGCGCCCGGTCAACCGCACGCTTTGGCCGAGCACGCTGTTGATCGTGAAATCGGGCAGGGTGAGCGCCCATTCGAAGCCATAGGTCAGCCGCGTCGTATCGTCGAACCGGTCATAGCCGGGAAAGCGGTTGAGCGAGAAGAGGTTCGCATCCTCGAGCTCGACCGAGCGCGAATCCTCGTTGGGCACGATCAAATTGGCGAGCGGCGGGCTCGCGACGATTTGCACGCGCGGGGTGAAGCGCTGCAAGCCGCCCAACAGGCTGCCGATGAAGGGCCATTTCACGTCGAGCGCGAAAGCGGCGATGCCGCGCCCCGTCACCCCTTCGCGCCCGCGATAGCTGACGACGCTCGTCGCGACCGTGTTGGTCGCGTGATAAAGATCGGCGCGACCATAAGCGGTGAGGGTGATCTCTTGCCCCCAGCGCGTCAGCTGCCGCAAATCCCAGCGCACGCTGGCGAAGGCGCGCTGGGTGTCCTGCCCCGCCGTGCGCCCGATCGCGAGCGTGTTGAGCTGCGCTTCGAGCACCCCGCCGAGGAACCCGCGGAAGCGCCGACGATAATCGATCTCGGGCAGCGCGACGGGTTGCAGTCCCTGGCGATCGTTGATCCGCAAGGTCTGCACCGCCCAGCCGGTCACCGCGAAATAGCTGTCGGCGTCGATGCGGCTGACGTTCACCGTGTTGCGCAGCAAATCGTCGAACGAGATGAAATAGCGGCGCAGGAAAGTGCGGTCGGTCGAAACGCGGAAACTGCCCGAGGCACTCCAATAGGGATCGAGCTGGAAGCGGCCATTGCCCTCCAAATAGCCGCGGAAGACGTTGCGCGTGGTCGCCGCCGCCGGGTCGCCAAAAGCGATCGCGTCGGTGCGGTCCGAGTCGGTCGCATAGCCGCCGATGTGATAAGCGCCCTTGCTCGTCAGCGCGTTGTAATCGAGCTGGAGCATCGGCAGCACCCGGCTGAAGAAGCGCGGGGTGATCGTCAGGGTGCGATTGTCGGCGATCGAGAGAAAATAGGGCTGGGCATATTCGAAGCCGTTGACGCGGCTGTAGCGAATATCGGGCGAGAGCAAGCCGCTGTTGCTCCCCCCGCCGACCGGGGTCGAGAGCGCGGGGAGCGGAATCGTCGCGACGCCGAAGATGCTCAGCTGCGCGCCGGTGAAATAGAGCCGTTTCTTGTCGGGGTTATAGACGACGCGGACGGCGGTGACTTTCCAGGTCGGGCTTTTGGGGCAGCCCGCGCTGTCGGTGACGGCGCAGGGGGTATAGGCGGCGTCGCTCAGCGTCACGATGCCATTGTCGCGCACCCCGCGCCGCGCCGCGATCCGCCCGCCGCGATCGAGCACGACGAGCATATTGTCGACCACCCCGTCGCGCAGCGAGTCGGTCAGGTCGACCGCATCGCCATAAGCGGTGTCGCCGGTGGGATTGACGATCACGACATTGCCGCGCGCGGTCACCTTCCCGGTGCGGCGGTTCCAGGTGATGGTGTCGGCGCGCAGCCGATCGGCCTCGCGATACATGCGCACGTCGCCGGTCGCGGTGACGATGTCGGTGTTGTCGTCATATTCGAGCTGATCGGCGCTGAAGGTGATTTCCTCGGCGCTCGCCGGGCGTTCGGCGGTGACGACGGGTTCGGCGCTGCTCGGCGGCGCGGGCGGGGCGGGCTGCACCGCGCGGTTTTGCAAATCTTGCGCCGCCGCCGGCCAAGCCGCGCACGCAGCCCAAAGCGCGCAGGAGCCGAGAAGAAAGCGACGCGTCACGCGGTTACCCCTTTACGTACGGCTTTTGCCGCTGCAATCCGGCCCTATCGCATCGGTTGCGCCTTGGGGCAATCGGCTGCGCGGGCTCCGCCCCGTGCTTTGAACCGGCGCGGCTCCAGCGCCGACAGGAAATGAGGTTCGCATGAAGATCAGCTTTGCCCCCACACTCGAATCCGTCGAGGTCGTCGCGCTGCCGGTGGAGAAAGACGGGCTCGAACGCGTCGTTTTCGGTGCGTTCGCGGGGAGCGGCGAAACGCTCGCCCGCGCCGCCGCGCGCGCCGCGCGGTTCGAGGGTGAGGCGGGGGCGAGCGTCGAGGCGTTCGTCGAGCAGGGCGGCCAGGTCGTGCGGTTGGTGCTGCTGGGCGTCGGCCACGGCAGCGAGGCCGATTATGAGCGCGCGGGCGGGGCGCTCACCGCCAAATTGCTCACCGGCGCGACTCGCGTCGCGGTCGATTTCGCGGCGCTCGGCGGCGCGCCGACGGTGGCGGCGGTCGCGCGCTTCGCGCTCGCGGCGCTGCTGCGCGGCTGGCGGATCGACACTTATCGCACCCAATTGACCGACAAGCAGAAGCCCAGCCTCGCCGAACTCACGCTGGTCGGCGCGCCCGAGGGCGCCGAGGCGGCCTGGGCGGAGGCGCAGGCGGTCGCCGAGGGGGTCGCGCTCACCCGCGAATTGGTCTCCGAGCCGCCCAACGTGATTTACCCCGTGAGCTTCGTCGAGCGCGTGCGCGGCTCGGTCGAGGGGCTGGGGCTGGAGATCATCGTGCTCGGCGAGGAAGAGATGCGCGGGCTCGGCATGGGCGCGTTGCTCGGCGTCAGCCAGGGATCGGTGCGCGAGGCGCAGTTGCTCGCGCTCAAATGGAACGGCAAGGGGCCGGGCGACCCCGATCTCGCGCTCGTCGGCAAGGGCGTGACCTTCGACACCGGCGGCATCAGCCTGAAGCCCGGACCCGGCATGGAAGACATGAAATGGGACATGGGCGGCGCCGGCGCCGTGGTCGGCGCGATGAAAGCGCTCGCGCGGCGCAAGGCCAAGGCGAATGTGATCGGCGTGTGCGGGCTGGTCGAGAATATGCCCGATGGCAATGCCCAGCGCCCGGGCGACATCGTCACCTCGATGTCGGGGCAGACGATCGAGATTCTCAACACCGATGCCGAAGGCCGGCTGGTGCTCGCCGACGTGCTCACCTGGGTGCAGCGCAACCACCGGCCCAAGACGATCGTCGATCTGGCGACGCTCACCGGCGCGATGATCATTTCGCTGGGGCATGAACAGGCCGGGCTGTTCAGCAACGACGACGGCTTGGCCGAGCAATTGCTGAGCGCGGGGCGCGCGACCGGGGATCAGCTGTGGCGCCTGCCGCTGGGCGACGCCTATAACAAGCTGCTCGACAGCCCGATCGCCGACATGAAGAACGTCGGCCCGCGCGGCGCGGGGTCGATCACCGCCGCGCAATTCATCCAACGCTTCGTCGACAAGGGCGTGCGCTGGGCGCATCTCGACATCGCCGGCACCGTCTGGGTCGACAAGGCCGGCGCGACGCATGACAAGGGCGCGACCGGCTTCGGCGTGCGGCTGCTCGACCGGCTGGTGCGCGACACGCTCGAAGCCTGACGGGCGCTGAGGGTGCGGGTCGATTTCTATCATCTCACCCGCCAGCCGCTGGCGCGCGTGCTCCCCCGGCTCGTCGAGCGCGTATTGGCGCAAGGCGAGCGGCTGGTGATCGTCGCGGGTGACGAGGACCAGCGGGCGGCGCTCGACCGGCTGCTGTGGGATTATGCGGCGGAGAGTTTCCTGCCGCACGCGATCGCCGGGGCGATGGACGACGCCGCGCAGCCGGTGCTGATCGCCGAGGCGCCCGCGCCGCTCAACGCCGCGCGTCACGTGATGCTCGCCGACGGGGTGTGGCGCGACGAAGCCTTGGCGTTCGAGCGCGCCTTTCACCTGTTCGACGAGGCGGCGATCGCGGCGGCGCGCGCGGCGTGGCGCGGGCTCGCCGATCGACCCGGGGTTGAGCGACGCTATTGGAAGCAGGGGGAAAAGGGCTGGGAGCAAGCCGCCTGAGCGTCGGCGCGGCGTGCCCGAAGCCGCATAGTCCCCAGCTTGCCCCGGCGCCCCCGGGCGGCTAAGCCCCCGCGCCGAAGCAATCAGGAGTTTCCCATGGCCGTCACCCGCACTTTTTCGATCATCAAGCCCGACGCGACCCGCCGCAACCTGACCGGCGCCGTCACCAAGATGCTCGAAGAAGCCGGGCTGCGCGTGATCGCCTCGAAGCGCATCCGCATGACCCGCGACCAGGCCGAGGGCTTCTACGCGGTGCACAAGGAGCGGCCCTTCTTCAACGATCTGGTCGAGTTCATGATCTCGGGGCCGGTCGTGGTGCAGGTGCTCGAGGGCGAGGACGCGGTCGCGCGCAACCGCCAGGTGATGGGCGCGACCAACCCCGCCAATGCCGAACCCGGCACGATCCGCCGCGAACTCGCCGAATCGATCGAGGCGAACAGCGTCCATGGTTCGGATTCGGACGAAAACGCGGCGATCGAGATCGCTTATTTCTTCAGCGACGATGAACTCGTCGGCTGATCCCGAAATAACCATCGCCGATGCCGGCGTCGCCGACGTGCCGGCATTGGCGATGCTGTCCACCGCCTGCGCGGTGAACAATTACGCGCATATCGCCGCGCCCGACGAACTCGCCGCTTATTGCGAGCAATATCACTCGCGCCGCTTCTTCGCCGAGCGGCTCGCCGATCGCCACTGCGCGATCCGGTTGGCGCTGCTGCCCAATGGTTCACCGGTCGGCTATATGATGCTCGATCCGGCCGAATTGGCGGTCGGCGATCATATCCCCGAGGTCGAGCTCAAGCGGCTGTTCGTGCTGCCGCGCTATCGCGGGCGCCGCTTGGGCGAGCGATTGTTCGAACACGCGCTCGCCGACGCGCGCGATTTGCATGCGCGCCTGGTCGTGAGCTGCGAGCCCGACGATAGCGCGCGCCGCCGCTTCTATGAGTCGCTTGGCTTCGTCTTCGCTGGCGAGCGCGCGTTCAACTTCGGCAAGGCGCGCTATCACGATCTCGTCTTCGTGCTCGCCGGCGCCTAATCGTCGCCCACCAGCCGCAGCAACCGCGCGGGCGCGGCGCGGCGCCAGCTTTGCAGGAGCCAATGCTCGACATGCGCCCAATCGACCTCGCGCGCGTCGAGCCGCAGCCCCACCCTCATCCGCCATTTTCCACCGTCATCCCCGCGTAGGCGGGGATCCATTCGGGCAGGCGTCGGCTCTTCGCCGAAGGGCCGGGCGGGCGTCGCTCGCCGTCGCGAAAGCCAGCCCGAATGGTTTCCCGCCTTCGCGGGAATGACGGTCGAGGAGAGGAGATGGCGATCTCATTGCGCGGCGAGCAGCGCTTCGACGCTCATCGCGCGACGAACTGGCCGAGCAGGCGTGGGTAGAGCCGGTGCTCGGCGATCAGCACGCGGGCGGCGAGCTTGTCGGGCGTGTCGCCCGGCAGGATCGGCACCACCGCGCGCCCCAGCACCTCGCCCTCGTCGAGCGCTTCGGTGACGATGTGCACCGAACATCCCCCTACCTTGTCGCCCGCGTCGATCGCCCGCGCGTGGGTGTCGAGCCCCTTATATTTGGGGAGGAGCGAGGGATGGATGTTGAGCACGCGCCCCTGCCAGCGCTGGACGAAGCCCGGCGACAACAGCCGCATATAGCCCGCCAGCGCGATGAATTCGGTGCCTTCATGATGGAGCGCCGCTTCGATCTCGGCCTCGTAATCGGCCTTGGGGCGGCCCTTGGCGGGGGTGGCGAAGGTCGCGATGCCCCGCTCGGCGGCCCAGGCGATGCCGGGCGCCTCGGGCTTGTCGGAGGCGGCGAGCACGATTTCATAGGGGCAGTGCGGCGCGGCGCTGGCGGCGACCAAGGCTTGCAGGTTCGAGCCCCGGCCCGAGAGCAGCACCGCGACCTTGCGCCGCGCGCTCATGCCGTATGCGTCGCGCGCCAGGCCGCGCGCGCGCTCCACGTCTCGCCGCCGCCCGTGACGGTGCAGCCGCGCGCGCCGCGCTCGATCCGGCCGATGCGGAAAACGCGCTCGCCGTGCGCCTCGAGCGCGGCGGTGGCGCCCGCCGCCTCATGCTCGGCGACCACCGCGACCATGCCGATGCCGCAGTTGAAGGTGCGTGCGAGCTCCTCGGGCTCGATCGTGCCCTGCGCCTGGAGGAACGCCATCAGCGGCGGCAGCGGCCAGGCATCGGCGTCGATCGCGGCGTGGCAGCCGGCGGGGAGGACGCGCGGCACATTCTCCAGCAGGCCCCCGCCGGTGATATGCGCCAGGCCCTTCAGCCGCCCCTCGGCGATCAGCGGGAGGAGCGACTTCACATAGATGCGCGTCGGCGCCATCAGCGCGTCGATCAGCAGGATGTCGGGATCGAACAGCGCGGGGCGGTTCATGCGCCACCCCTTGTCCGCCGCGAGCCGCCGCACCAGCGAGAAACCGTTCGAATGCACGCCCGACGAGGCGAGCCCCAGCAGCACGTCGCCCGGCGCGATGGTGGCGCCGGTCAGCACGCGATCGCGCTCGACCGCGCCGACGCAAAAGCCCGCGAGATCATAATCGCCCTCGGCATACATGCCCGGCATCTCGGCCGTCTCGCCGCCGATCAGCGCGCAACCGGCGAGCAGACACCCTTCCGCGATCGAGCCGACGACGTGTTCGGCGATCTTGGGGTCGAGCCGGCCGCAGGCATAATAATCGAGGAAGAACAAAGGCTCGGCGCCCTGCACGATCAGATCATTGGCGCACATCGCGACCAGATCGATGCCGATGCCTTCGTGGCGATCATGTTCGATCGCGAGTTTGAGCTTGGTGCCCACCCCGTCGTTCGCGGCGACGAGCAGGGGATCGCGAAACCCGGCCGCCTTCAGATCGAAAAAGCCGCCGAACCCGCCCAATTCGGCGTCGGCGCCCGGCCGTCGCGTCGCCTTGGCGAGCGGGGCGATCGCGCGCACCAGCGCGTTGCCCGCCGCGATCGAGACGCCCGCCTGGGCATAAGTATAGCCGCGCTTGTCGTTCATGGCGCGGGACTAGCGATAACGCGCTTGGATTTCCACGCCTGCTTCGCCAAAAGGGCGCGCCTATGCTTCGCGCGCTTGCCTCCGGCCTTTCCGTCGCCGCTTTGATTTCGCTCGGCCTGGGCGCGCTCGGCCATGCGCAGGGCTCGAGCTTCGAGGTGAGCGGGGTCGCGGTCGACGTGACCGCCAAATCGCCCGAGGCCGCGCGCGAGGCCGGGTGGCGGATCGCGCAGCGCAAGGGCTGGGCGATGCTCGCGCGGCGCCTCGGCGCCCCCGGCGCGGCGCTGCCCGATGGCACGCTCGATTCGATCGTCTCGGGGATCGTGGTCGAGCGCGAGGAGATCGGCCCCAATCGCTATATCGCGCGGCTCGGCGTGCGCTTCGATCGCGACCGCGCGGCGGCGATCTTGGGCGTGTCGGCGGCGCTCAGTCGTTCGCCGCCGATGCTGCTCCTGCCGATCGAATGGTCGGGCGGCGCCCCGGTCGCGTTCGAGCGCGAGAGCGAATGGCTCAAGGCCTGGGCGCGGTTCAACACCGGCAATAGCGCGATCGATTATGTGCGCCCGGCGGGCGGCGGGCCCGATCCGCTGCTGCTCAACCACGGCCAGCTCAACCGGCGCGGGCGCGGCTGGTGGCGATCGATCCTGGCGCAATATGGCGCCAAGGACGTGGTGATGCCGATCGTGCATCTTTATCGCCAATATCCCGGCGGCCCGATCATCGGCGAGTTCCAGGCGCGTTTCGGGCCGGACAATCACCCGCTCACGCGCTTCTCGCTCCAGGTGCGCGACGGCGACGCGCTGCCCGCGCTGCTCGACGCGGGCGTCAAGCGGATCGATGAGGCCTATCAACAGGCGCTCTCGGCCGGGGTGCTGCGCGTCGACCCCAGCCTGGTCGAGCCCGCGCCGGCGGCGCCGGTCACCGCACCGACGCTCGACGAGTCGATCCTGGGCAACGAAGGCCAGCCGGTGAGCGAAGTGCCCGTCACCCCGCTCGCCGTGCAAGTCGATACCGCCAACCCCGCCGCGCTCGACTCCGCACAGGCCGCGTTGCGCGGCGTGCCGGGGGTGCGCCAAGTGTCGCTCGTCAGCCTCGCGCTCGGTGGGGTTTCGGTGCTGCGCGTCAACTATCAGGGCGACGCCAATGGCTTGCGCGCCGCGCTCGAGGCGCGCGGCTGGCAAGTGGTGGCGGGCGGCGGCGCGCTGCGGCTGATCCGCCAGAGCCGCATCCCGCCCACCATCCTGCAGGATGCGCCCACGGACAACGCAACCGCCGGATGACTCAACTCGCGCTTCCGTTCGTCTGGCCCCCCGATCCGAGTGACGACGAATTCCTGCTGAGCGATTCGAACGCCGCCGCCGCCGCGCATTTGCGCGAGTGGCGGCGCTGGCCGGTGCCCGCGACCTTGCTCACGGGCCCACGCAAATCGGGGCGCACCTTGCTCGCGCGGCTGTTCGTGAAGGGCGGCGGGCGCGCGATCGACGATGCCGATCGCCAGAACGAGACGCAATTGTTCCACGCCTGGAACGCGGCGCAAGCGGACGGCGTGCCGCTGCTGCTGGTGGCCGACGCCGCCCCGCCCGAATGGCGGGTGAAGCTCCCCGATCTGCGCTCGCGGCTCGGCGCCACGCCGGTCGCGCGGCTCGGCGCGCCCGATGATGCGTTGATGCAGGCGCTGTTCGAACGCGCTTTCCTGAAGCGTGGGCTCGATGCACGCCCCGATCTCGTGCAATGGCTCGTCGCGCGAGTCGAACGCAGCCATGTCGCGCTGGGGCGCGCGGTCGACGTGCTCGACACGGCGGCGCTCGCCGAGCGGCGGCGGTTGTCGATCCCGCTCGCGCGCGCGGCGCTGGCGGCGGCGGGGATGATGGGAGGAAATGATGGATCGTCCGACGCTCGCTGAGATGGAAGATGACGATGCGATGGGCGAGCCCGCCGGGGGCGGCGAACGCTTTTTCAACCGCGAACTGAGCTGGCTCGCCTTCAACCGCCGCGTGCTGGAGGAAGCGACCAACCCCGCGCATCCGCTGCTCGAACGGCTGCGCTTCCTCTCGATCTCGGCGAGCAATCTCGACGAATTCTTCATGGTCCGCATGGCGGGCTTGCGCGGCCAGCAGGTGCAGTCGGTCGATAGCCTGTCGGCCGATGGCCTCACCCCCGCCCAGCAACTGGCGCTCGCCGCCGCCGAGGCCGATCGGCTGATGGACGAGCAGCAGCAGGTTTGGCAGTCCTTGCGCGAGCAATTGGCCGATGCGGGCATCAAAGTGCTCGGCGCGCACGACGTGCCCGAGGCGGACGCGGCCTGGTTGGAGGCCTATTTCCGCGAGCAGATTTTCCCGATCCTCACCCCCCAGGCGCTCGATCCGGCGCATCCCTTCCCGTTCATCCCCAACAAGGGGATGAGCCTGATCTTCGACCTGTGCCGCGCGCGCGACAAGGCGATGGTGCGCGAACTGGTGATGCTGCCCACCGCGCTCGGGCGCTTCGTCCGCTTGCCGGGCGAGGGCGCGCGCTACATGGCGATCGAGACGCTCATCAAGCGCTATTGCTGGCTCGTCTTCCCCGGCTATGAGGTGCGCGACGCCGCGACTTTCCGCGTGCTGCGCGACAGCGATCTGGAGATTGAGGAAGAGGCCGAGGATCTGGTGCGTTACTTCGCCAACGCGATCAAGCGGCGGCGGCGCGGCAAGGTGATCCGGCTGGAGCGCGAGCCCGATCTGCCGAGCGAGATCGAGGCGCTGCTCAAGGCCGAACTCGGCGGGGCGGACGGGATCATCACCGAAAGCGTGGGCTTCCTCGGCATGGGCGATCTGGCGGCCCTGGTCGAGGAGGATCGCCCCGATCTGAAATTCACTCCCTTCACCCCGCGCTTCCCCGAGCGCATCCGCGAATTCGGCGGCGATTGCTTCGCCGCGATCCGCGCCAAGGACATCGTCGTCCAGCACCCTTACGAAACGTTCGACGTGGTGCTCGCTTTCCTGCGCCAGGCCGCGCAAGACCCCGATGTCGTCGCGATCAAGCAGACGCTTTACCGCGCGGGCAAGCAGCCCGGGGTGATCAACGCGCTGATCGCCGCCGCCGAGGCCGGCAAATCGGTGACCGCCGTCGTCGAGCTGAAGGCGCGGTTCGACGAGGAGCAGAATCTGCTCTGGGCCTCGGCGCTCGAACGCGCTGGCGTGCAAGTCGTCTATGGCTTCATCGATTGGAAGACGCACGCCAAGGTTTCGATGGTGGTGCGCCGCGAAGGGGCCGAGTTCCGCACTTATTGCCACTTCGGCACGGGTAATTATCACCCGATCACCGCGCGGATTTATACCGATTTGAGCTTCTTCACCGCCGATCCGCGCGTGGGGCGCGACGCGGCGCAGATGTTCAACTATGTGACGGGCTATCTCGAGCCGACCGACATGGAATTGCTCAGCATGAGCCCGCGCAACTTGCGCGCGCGGCTGTTCGAGCTGATCGACGCCGAGATCGCCTTCGCCCGCGCCGGCAAGCCCGCGGCGATCTGGGCCAAGATGAACTCGCTGGTCGACCCCGCGATCATCGACAAGCTCTACGACGCGAGCAACGCCGGCGTCGCGATCGAGCTGATCGTGCGCGGCATTTGCTGTCTGAAACCAGGCGTGGCGGGGATGAGCGAGCAGATCCGCGTCAAATCGGTCGTCGGCCGCTTCCTCGAACACAGCCGCATCTGGGCGTTCGGCAATGGCGCGGCGCTGCCCAATGACGGCGCCTTGCTGTTCATCTCGTCGGCCGATTGGATGCCGCGCAATTTCGATCGCCGCGTCGAATATATGCTCCCCATCCTGAACCCGACGGTACACAAGCAAGTGCTCGATCAGGTGATGGTCGCCAATTTGATCGACACCGAACAGAGCTGGGAATTGCAGAGCGACGGCAGCTATTTGCGGCTCGATCCGGGCGAAAAGCCGTTCAATCTGCATCGTTATTTCATGACCAACCCCTCGCTTTCGGGGCGCGGCGCGGCGCTGACGCGGGGCGCGGTGCCGCGACTGTCGCTCAGCCGGCGCGGGGCGGTCGCACGGGACTGATTCATGGCAACCTTGTTCTTCGGCAAAGCAAAGCCGCGCGCGGCGAATGGCGAACCGCGCACCGCGATCATCGACATCGGCTCGAATTCGATCCGGCTGGTGGTTTATCAAGGCCCGGCGCGACTGCCCGCGATCCTGTTCAACGAAAAGGTGATGGCCGGGCTCGGGCGCGGCTTCGCCGAAACCGGGGCGATCGATGCCGGCGCGCTGGAGCTCGCGCGGATGGCGCTCGCGCGCTTCGCCGCCGTCGCGCGCGAGATGGAAGTCGCGACGCTGAAAGTGGTCGCGACCGCCGCCGTGCGCGACGCGGCCAATGGCGGTGAATTGCTCGCCGAGGCGCGCGCGATGGGTCTCGCGGTCGAACTGCTTTCGGGCGAGCAGGAAGCATTGGGGGCGGGGCTCGGCGTGCTCTCGGCGATCCCCGAGGCCGATGGCATCGTCGGCGATTTGGGGGGCGGCAGCCTGGAATTGGTCCGCGTGCGAAGCGGCGCGGTCGAGGCGCGCGCGAGCTTTCCCTTGGGCGTGCTTCGGCTGCCGGCGCTGCGTGCCGAGGGACCGCGCAAATTCGATCGCGCGGTCGATCGGCTGATCGCCGCGGCGGGCTGGGAAGCGCGCGGCGCCGGGCTGCCGCTCTATCTGGTCGGCGGCTCGTGGCGCTCGCTCGCGCGGCTCGACATGTATCAGACGGGCTATAAGCTCCCCATCATCCACCAATATGAAATGCCCCCCGCGACGATCGCGCGGCTGACGCGCACGCTCGCGCAGATTTCCAAAGGCACGCTGCGGCAGATCCCCAATCTATCCGCCGCGCGCATCCCGACGCTGGGCGACGCCTGCGCGTTGCTCGGCGTGCTGCTGCGGCATTTGGGCGCGCGCACCACGATCGTCTCGGCGTTCGGGTTGCGCGAGGGGCTGCTCTATGCCGCGCTCTCGCCCGAGGAGCGCGCGCTCGATCCGTTGATCGTCGCCGCGCGCGAGGAGGGGCGGCGCCTGGGGCGTTTCCCCGAACATGGCGATTTGCTCGATAGCTGGATCGCCCCCTTGTTCGAAAGCGACGCGCCCGCGCTGCGGCGGCTGCGCCACGCCGCCTGCCTGCTGGCCGACGTCGGCTGGCGCGCCAACCCCGAATTCCGCGCCGAGCGCGGGGTGGAGATCGCGCTCCACGGCAATTGGGTCGCGATCGACGCCGCCGGGCGTGCGCTGGTGGCGCAGGCCTTGTTCACCTCATTGGGCGGCGGCCTCGGCGCGCCCGAGCCTTTGCCCGCGCTGGCGGGACCCGTGGAGCTCAAGCGCGCGGTCGCCTGGGGGCTGGCGATGCGGCTGGGGCAGCGGCTGTCGGGCGGCCTGGCGGGCCCGCTGACGCGCAGCCGGCTCGCCGATGACGGCGCGGCGCTGGTGCTGAGCTTGGCCGCGAGCGACCGCGCGCTTTATTCGGAAGCGGTCGAGCGGCGGCACAAGGCGCTGGCGAGCGCGCTCGGCCGGCAGGCGGTGGTACGCGCGGGGTAAGGGGCGCGAACGATCGGCTCCAGGCTGTCGCCCCAGCGCAAGCTGGGGCCTCTAGCCGGTGTAGCGCTCCATTTGCCCCAGGCCCCAGCTTTCGCTGGGGCGACGGGCTTGGTCGACCAAAGCTGCCGACCGACCCCTTGCGATCGAACTGCCGGCGCCGCGGCCTAAGCCTCTTCCGCCCGCGTCATTTTCAGCTTGCCGCCCTTCACCGCGAAGCCCAGCCGGCCTTCGACCAGCGCCAGCGCGTCCTTGCCGAATTGATCGTAACGCCAGCCCTCGAGCATCGGCAGCCCGGCGCGCTGCCCCGCCGCCAGCGCCTCCAGCTCGTCGGTGCGCGCGAGCAATTTCGCCGCCACATCGATGTCGCGCGCGCGGATTTTCAGTAGCAGCTTCAAGAGATCGGCAACGAGCGCGCCGTCCTTGCCCAGCCCCGGCTTGCGATCGTCGCGCGGGGGAATTTCGCTCGCCGCGAGCGGGCGCGCCTCCTCGAGCGCCGCCATCAGCCGCGCGCCGATGTCGTTCGAGGCCCAGCTCGCCGAAAGCCCGCGCACCTTGGCGAGATCGCCCTGTTTCTTGGGCGGCGACAGCGCGAGATCGGCGAGCGTTTCGTCCTTCACGATGCGGCCGCGCGGCAAATCCTTGGTCTGCGCCTCGATCTCGCGCCAGCGCGCGAGCGCTTTCAGCCGGCCGAGCACCTCGGGCTTGCGCCCCTGGATGCGCACGCGGTGCCAGGCTTGTTCGGGGTCGTTGCGATAATTTTCGGGCGCGGCGAGCCGTTCCATTTCCTCGTCGAGCCAGGCGCCGCGCCCGGTCTTGCGCAGCTTCTCCAGCATCTTGGGGAAGATCGCGGCGAGATGCGTCACGTCGCCGATCGCATATTCGATCTGGCGCTTGTCGAGCGGGCGGCGGCTCCAATCGGTGAAGCGCGCGCCCTTGTCGATGCCGATGCCGAGAAAAGTCTCGACCAGGTTCGAATAGCCGATCTGCTCGCCCAGCCCCAGCGCCATCGCCGCGATCTGGGTATCGAACAGCGGGTGAGGGGTCTTGCCGGTCAGATTATAGATGATTTCGATGTCCTGCCCGCCGGCGTGGAAGATCTTGAGCACCTCCTCGTTATCGACCAGCAGATCGAGCAGCGGCCCCAGGTCGAGATCGGGCGCCTTGGGATCGATCGCGGCGGCTTCGTTTTCGTCGGCGATCTGGATCAGGCACAGTTCGGGCCAATAGCTGTTCTCGCGCATGAATTCGGTATCGACCGCGACGAAACGCGCTTGAGCGAGGCGGTGGCAGAGATTGGCGAGCGCGGCAGAGTCGGTGATCAGGTCGTGAATGTGCATGGCGCTGGGTAGCACCGCGATCGGCACGCTGCCAGACCGGGCTTGTCCGGAGCGCGCGACCCGCGAGACCACGCACGCGAAATTATATGAACGGATTGAAAAGTTTCGGCGTTTTCAGCGCATCCTAGTTGCGGGAGTGAAGACGATGGCGGAAACGCCGAAACCCAAGGGGAATGGCCGCGGCTTCGCGGCGATGGACGCCGAACGCCAACGCGAAATCGCGCGCATGGGCGGCAAGGCGAGCGGCGGCAATTTCAAGAACAACCCCGAACGCGCCGCCGCCGCCGGCCGGGCGGGGGGCAAGGTTTCGGGCGGCAATTTCGCCAATGATCCCACGCGCGCGGCCGAAGCCGGGCGCAAGGGCGGCGAGGCGAGCCACCGCACGCCCGACGGCGGCGAGGAATAGCGCCTCGCGCCCTTGCGCGGACGGCTTGACAAGCGCGGCGCCGACGCCCGATGGGCGCGGCCATGCATAGCTATCGCACGCATCATTGCGCCCAATTGCGCGCGTCCGACGTCGGCCAGACGGTGCGCCTATCGGGCTGGGTCCACAAGAAGCGCGACCATGGCGATCTGGTGTTCGTCGATCTGCGCGATCATCACGGCATCACCCAGATCGTGACCGAAGTCGACGGCCCCGCCTTCGCGGTGATCGAGGGGCTGAAGAACGAAAGCGTCGTCACCATCACCGGCACGGTGGTCGCGCGCGCGGCGGAAGCGGTGAACCCCAATCTCGCGACCGGCGCGATCGAAGTGCGCGCCAGCGCGGCGGTGGTGCAATCGGCGGCGCAGGACCTGCCGATGCCGGTCGCGGGCGAGGCCGAGTATCCCGAGGATATTCGCCTGCGCTATCGCTTCCTCGATCTGCGGCGCGAAAAGGTGCACGCCAACATCATGCTGCGCGCGCAAGTGATCGCCTCGTTGCGCCAGCGGATGATCGCGCAAGGCTTCACCGAATTTCAGACGCCGATCCTCACCGCCTCCAGCCCCGAGGGCGCGCGTGACTATCTGGTGCCGAGCCGGGTGCATCCGGGGAAGTTCTACGCGCTTCCCCAGGCGCCGCAGATGTTCAAGCAGCTGCTGATGGTCGCGGGCTTCGATCGTTATTTCCAGATCGCGCCGTGCTTCCGCGACGAGGATGCGCGCGCCGATCGCAGCCCGGGCGAATTCTACCAGCTCGATTTCGAGATGAGCTTCGTGACGCAAGACGATGTCTTCGCCGCGATCGAGCCGGTGCTGCACGGCGTGTTCGAGGAATTCGCCGATTGGCAGGGCAAGGGCCGCAGCGTCTCGCCACTGCCCTTCCGCCGCATCCCGTACCGCGAGTCGATGCTGAAATATGGCAATGACAAGCCGGACCTGCGCAATCCGCTGATCATCACCGATGTTTCGGCGCTGTTCGAAGGCTCGGGCTTCGGCCGCTTTGCCTCGATCGTGGCGGCGGGCGACGTGGTGCGCGCGATCCCCGCGCCGAACACGGCCGACAAGAGCCGCAAATTCTTCGACGATATGAACGCCTGGGCGCAGAGCGAGGGCTTTCCGGGCCTGGGCTATGCGACGCGCAAAGGCGGCGTGTTCGGCGGGCCGATCGCGAACAATCACGGCGAGGCCGGGATGGCGGCAATCGCCGAGGCTCTGGGGCTGGGGCCGGACGACGGCGTGTTCTTCGCCGCCGGCAAGGAAGCGCAAGCGGCCAAGCTCGCCGGGATCGCGCGGACGCGGGTCGGCCAGCAACTGGGCCTGATCGACGAGAAACGCTTCGAATTTTGCTGGATCGTCGATTTCCCGATGTTCGAATATGACGAGGATGCGAAGAAGATCGACTTTTCGCACAACCCCTTCTCGATGCCGCAGGGTGAGTTGGCGGCGCTCGAAACCAAGGACCCGCTCGATATTCTCGCTTATCAATACGACATCGTGTGCAACGGCATCGAATTGTCGTCGGGCGCGATCCGGAACCATCGGCCCGAGATCATGTACAAGGCGTTCGAGATCGCGGGCTATAGCCGCGCCGATGTCGACGCCAATTTCGCGGGTATGATCAACGCCTTCAAATATGGCGCCCCGCCGCACGGCGGCTCGGCGCCGGGGGTCGACCGCATCGTGATGCTGCTGGCGGACGAGCCCAATATCCGCGAGGTCATCACTTTCCCGATGACGCAAAAGGCCGAGGATCTGATGATGGGCGCCCCCTCGGCGGTGAGCGCGAAGCAGCTGCGCGAGCTGCACATCCGCACGCTCGATTAGGCGCGGTGGGGGGGCGGCTTCCAGCTCCTCCCCTGCAAGGGGAGGGGGACCAGCCAAAGGCTGGTGGAGGGGTGACACCCTCGATCAGCCGGGAACACCCCTCCGTCACCCGCTTCGCGGGTGCCACCTCCCCCGCCGGGGGAGGAGCTCGGTGAAGTGACCCAATCGCTCAACCGCAGCCTCGGCCCCGTCGGCGTGCTGTTCCTCACCCTCTCGGTCGCGACCCCGGTGTCGTCGCTGTTCGCGACCGTGCCCGGGATGCTGCACGCGGCCGGCACCGGCGCGATTTGGGCGCTCGCGCTCGCCAGCCTGATCTGCGTCGCGACGGCCTATGTCTATGCCGAGCTGTCGTCCTGCTGGCCCGTGGCGGGCGGCGAATATGTGTTCGTCGCGCGGACTTTGGGGCCGATGGCGGGGTTCGTGATGCTCGGCGTCAATCTGTTCAACAACGTGCTTTTCCCGCCGATCCTAGGGCTGGGGCTCGCCGCCGTTTTGGGGGCGGTCGCGCCGGGCGTGCCGCAAGTGCCGCTCGCGCTCGCGGTGGTGATCGCCTCGACTTTGGTCGCGCTGCTCGAAATCCGGGTCAATGCCGTGATCACGGGCGCCTTTCTGCTCGTCGAGCTGCTCGCCGCGCTCGCGGTGCTCGCCGCCGGCTTGATCGCGCCCGAGCGGGATTTTCTGCCGTTCCTCGCCGCCCCGATGATGCCGGGCGCCGAAGGTCTCGCGCCCGCGACGCCGGCCTCGATCGGGGTCGCCGCCGCGATCGGCACGCTCGCGCTCAATGGCTTCGGCGTCGCGGTCTATTTCGGCGAGGAAATGCGTCACGCGCCCGCGCGGATCGGTGGCGTGATCCTGTGGGCGGCGCTGCTCACCATCGCGATCGAGGGGCTGCCGATCGCCGCCGTGCTGATCGGCGCGCCCGATCTGCGCGCGCTGCTGGCGATGGACGATCCGTTCGGCTTTCTCGTCACCCACCGGCTCGGGCGCCTGGCGGGGCAGGCGGTGGCGCTGGGGGTGGCGATCGCGCTGATCAACGCGGCGATCGCCTGTATCCTCGCGACTGCGCGCTTCTTCTATGGTACCGCGCGCGATCGCTGCTGGGGCGCCCCGTGCGACGCGCTGATGGGCGCCATACACCCCAAGCTCGGCTCGCCCTGGATCGCGACCTTGGTGACGGGCGGGCTCGGCGCGCTGTGCTGCTTCGTGCCGCTGCCGCTGCTGCTGGTGGCGAGCGGGCTGGGGCTGACGGCGATCTATGCCGGGATCGCGCTCGCGGCGATCGCCGGACGGCGGAGCGGAGCGACGGCGGGCGCGCCGTTCCGCATGCCCTGGTTTCCGCTCGCCCCGGTGGTGACGCTGGCGGCGAGCCTTTATCTCATGATCCTCAACGCGCTCGACCCGGGCGAGGGGCGGCTGGGGTTGATCGTGACGGCGGCGCAGATCGCGCTGTCGATCGGCTATTATGCTTTGGTGGTGCGACCGCGCGGGCGCTGGATCGTTCATCTGCCGGTGACGTCATGACGATCGACTTGAAAGATTATGAGCAAGGGGCGGATTACCCGGGCGATTACGACGCCGATCTGAAGGCGCTGCAAGCGCGGCTCGCGCGGCTGCAGGTCGCGCATCTATGCCACAAGCGCCGTGCGCTGATCGTGTTCGAAGGGTGGGACGCGGCCGGCAAGGGCGGCGCGATCAAGCGGCTGACCGCCGATTGGGACCCGCGCTATTTCGAGGTCTACCCCATCGCCGCGCCGAGCCCCGAGGAGCGCGCCCGCCATTTCCTCTGGCGCTTCTGGGCGCGGCTGCCGGCGGCGGGGAATATCGCGGTATTCGATCGCAGCTGGTATGGCCGCGTGCTCGTCGAGCGCGTCGAGGGGTTCGCGAGCGAGGCCGAGTGGCGGCGCGGCTATGACGAGATCAACGAATTCGAAGCGCAACAGGCCGATAGCGGCACGACGATCGTCAAGCTGTTCCTCCACGTGACCCAGGAAGAGCAGGACAAAAGGCTGCGCGAGCGGCTCGAAGACCCGTGGAAACGCTGGAAAACGGGGCCGGAGGATTATCGCAACCGCGCGCGGCGCGACGATTATCTGGTGGCGATGGCGGAGATGTTCCGCCGCACCGACACGCGCTGGGCGCCCTGGGTCGCGATCGACGCGAACGACAAGAAAGCGGCGCGGATCGCGGCGCTCACCGCGATCGCCGATCGGCTCGAGGCCTTCGTGCCGATGGAACCCCCGCCGCTCGATCCCGAGCTGGAGCGCGTGGCGCGGGCGGCGCTCCAACGATAGCCGCCCATCGCGTCGCCCGCTCGCCAGCGTTCCCGAACGACCAGGGCCCCAGCTTTCGCTGGGGCGACGGTTTTCGTCGGCGTCACCCCATCGTCAGTGCGTCGATCGCGCCTTGCAGGATGTAACTGGCCGCCAGCTTGTCGACCCGCTCGGCGCGTTTGGCGCGCGACAGATCCTCGGCGATCATCTGCTGCTCGACCGCTTGGGTCGACCAGCGCTCGTCCCAGAGCAAAATGGGGCCGAGATCGGCGCAATTGCGCGCGAAGGCGCGGGTCGATTGGGTGCGCGGGCTGTCGCTGCCGTCGAGGTTGAGCGGCAAGCCGATCACCAGGCCGCGCACGGCTTGCGCGGCGATCAGCGCGGCGAGCGCGGCCTTGTCAGCGGTGAATTTGGTGCGGCGGATGAGCTGGGCGGGGCTCGCGAAATGCCATTCGGCGTCGCACAAGGCGGTGCCGATCGTCTTGGTGCCGACGTCGAGCCCGAGCAACCGCCCGCCCTGGGGGAGCGCCGCGCGAAACGCGTCGAGAGCGGTGGTCGGGAGCATCGGCCCATGGCGCCGCTTGGCCCGCCGCTGTCAAGTTCGCGCACGACGCTCCGGCGCCTGGCGCCGCCCTGGCACGCGCGGCGCCCGGCTTATTTGGCCGGCGCCGCCGCGTTGCCGTCGGCGGGTGCCGCGGTGTTGCCCGCGTCGGCCGCGCCCGCGTCGGCCGTGGTGTTGCCGGGCGCCTGAGTCGTGTCCGGGCCGGGCGCCGCGGGGGCGGCGGCGGGGAGCGGCAGGTTGGAGCCTTGCGCGTTCAAATAAACGATCACGTTCGCGCGGTCCTCGGGGTTGGTGAGCCCCGCGAAGCTCATCTTCGTGCCTTCGGCATATTTGCGCGGGTTGGTGAGCCATTCGTTGAGCGCCTGGAAAGTCCAGGTGCCGCCCTTGGCTTTCAGCGCGTCCGAATAGGCAAAGCCCGGGTGCGCGGCGACCTGATGGCCGACGATGCCCCACAAATTGGGGCCGATGCCATTGGCGCCACCCGATTGGACATTGTGGCACGAGGCGCATTTCTTGAACACCGCCTCGCCCTTGGTCACGTCGGCCGAGGCGAGTAGGGTTTCGATCGGCGCCGCCGGGGCGGCGGCGGCGCCTTCGCCCGCGCCTTCCTCGACCACGCCCTCGATCGGATAACCCATGGTCTTCGGACGACCTTGTTTGAAATAAAGCTGCCCGGCCATCGACAGCCCGAGCCCGACGAACAACGCCGCCAGGATCCAGCCCAAAATCACGTTCGTCCGGAAATTCATCGGTCCCTGATCCCTATTTTCGTGGCCGCCCTTTAGAAGGCCAAGGCGCGCCTCGCAAGCGCGCTTGCCGTGCTCGCGCCGCGCGGCTAAGCGCGCCGCCGATGGAACGCTTCCCCGCGCCCGCGCTGCCGCATGTCGCGCGCCTCGCCGCCGCGGCGCAGGCCGATCCGGCGCGCGCGGTCGCGTTCCAGGGCGCGCCGGGGGCCAATTCGCATCTGGCGGCGCTGCAAGCCCATCCCGGCTGCGCGCCGCTCCCCTGTTTCGATTTCGCCGACGCGATCGAGGCGGTGCAGAGCGGCGCGGCGGGGCGCGCGATCATCCCGATCGAAAATTCGCTCCATGGTCGCGTCGCCGACATTCATTTCCTGCTGCCGGAATCGGGGCTGGCGATCACCGGCGAATTCTTCCTGCCGATCCGCCACGCGCTGATGGGGCTGGGCGAGGCCGGCCAAGTGCGCGAGGCGGCGAGCCATCCGCAGGCGCTCGGCCAATGTCGCCGCTGGCTGCGCGCGCGCGGGATCGAGCCGGTGACCTATCCCGATACCGCGGGCGCGGCGGCGATGGTCGCGGAACGTGGCGACCCCGCGCTCGCCGCGCTCGCGCCCCCGGGCGCGGCCGAAATCTATGGGCTGACGCTGTTCGAGACCGACATCGCCGATGCCGCGCATAACATGACGCGCTTCCTGACGCTCGAACTCCAGCAAAGCGCGCCCGAGGGGCCGGGGCCGTTCATGACGACGTTGATCTTCGCCGTCCCCAACGCCCCCGCCGCGCTCTACAAGGCGCTCGGCGGCTTCGCGACCGCCAAGGTCAATATGACCAAGCTCGAAAGCTATCAGCCCGGCGGCAGTTTTTCGGCGAGCGAATTCTATGCCGATTTCATCGGCGCCCCGGGCGATCCCGATGTCGACCGCGCGCTCGCCGAGCTCGCCTTTCACGCCGATTGGGTGCGGCTGCTCGGCAGCTACCCGATGGCGCGCGAGCGCTGAGCTACTCGCTTTCGTCATAAAGGGCGGTAACAAGGCGGCGATGAGATATCCGCTCGCCTTGCTGCTGCTCGCCGCCGCCACGCCCGCCGCCGCGCAGCTGCGCCCGCTGGTCGCGCCCCCCAGCGACGCCGCCGTCGCCGCGCGTGACGGGGTCGATGTGTTCCTGGTCAACGAAGGCGCGGACGCCGCGCCGATCGCCGCGCCCGAGGAGATCGAGACGATCGCCAAGGACGGCACCGCGCTCAAGCTCAGCTTGATCCGCTCGACCGCCGAGGGGCCGCCGGTGCCCGCGGGCGGCTTCGCCAAATTGCGCTACCGGCTCGCCCCGCTCGCCGAGGCGCCACTGCTCGCCGAACGCGCGCCGCCGCCGCCGAGCGGGGGCGAGGGAAGCATCACCGCGTCGCGCGGGCTGTCGAACGGCGCGTTCGAGCGCTTCCGGCCCTATGAGCCGACCTATATCGTCGCCGGCGCCGGAACCTCGCGCGCGAAACTGCAGGCGAGTTTTTCGTTCCAACCCTTCGATCGCGGCGCGCTCGCGCCGGTGCGCGTCGCTTATACCCAGACGATCTTCTGGGCGATCGGCACGCCTTCCGGCCCGATCACCGCGACGATTTACCGCCCCGAGGTTTTTTACGAGCGCGACTTCGGCGATTCGATGAAGATCGCGATCGGTTATCGGCACGATTCGAACGGCGGGGGCGTCGCCGATTCGATCGATCTCAACCGTTTCTACATCCGCGCCAATCAGCGTTTCGATCTGGGCGGGCGCTGGCGGCTCGACATCGCGCCCGAGGCTTATGGCTTTTTCGGACCGCGCGGCGTGGCGCGGGATATCGACCGCTTCTTCGGCTATGGCGGCATCACCGCCTCGCTGCTCGAAGAGGATGGGATCAAGCTGCAAGTCTATGCGCGCGGCAATCCCGGCACCGGGCGCGGCGCGGCTGAATTCTTCGTGAGCTATCCGCTGCGGCGGGTCGGCGGCGGGCTGGGGCTTTACCTCTTCGGCGAGGCGTTCACCGGCTATGGCGAGCAATTGCTGCGCTATAACCAGGTCGACAATCACGTCCGCTTCGGGGGGTCACTGACGCGCTAGGGTCTAAACGCTGGCGCACCGTGGCTTGGCCTGATGCGCCGTGCCGCCTATGGTCGCGCGCATTCTGCCGGAGGAGACCCCAATGCGCCTGATTCTCGCCGCCGCCGCGCTGTTCGCCGCCGCCCCCGCGTTCGCCGCGCTCGCCCCCGGTGCGGTCGCCCCCGATTTCACCACGCGCGGCGCGACCGCCGGCAAGGTGAGCGGCTTCCATCTGAAGGAAGCGCTCAAGAAGGGGCCGGTCGTGCTCTATTTCTTCCCCGCCGCTTTCACCCCGGGCTGCTCGGCGGAAGCGCGCGCCTTCGCCCAGGCGATCCCCGAGTTCAAAAAGGCGGGGGCGACCGTGGTCGGCCTGTCCGCCGATCCGGTCGAGGTGCTCGCTGATTTTTCGAACAAGGATTGCGCCGGCCAGTTCATGGTCGCAAGCGCCGGCCCGGCGGTCGTCTCGGGCTATGACGTCGCGCTCGGCCGCCCCATAACGGGTAAGGACGGCACGCCGCGCCTCGTCACCAAGCGCACCAGCTATGTCATCGCGCCCGATGGCAAAGTGAACTTCGTGCATGACGATATGAACCCCGCCGAACATGTGCGGCTCACCTTGGAAGCGGTGAAGCGGCTGCGCCCGCGCGGTTGATCGCATCGCAAATATTATCTTAGGATAATTGCGTTAGGCGTCGGTGCCGTCGGGTTCCGGCTTGCTCGTAGAATCACGGGGAAGCCGGCCAGGGAAACGGTGCTGGGGCAATGAAGCGGTCGAATCTGCGCGTGACGGATCGAGACGAGCTGGGGCAGTCGCTGTTCGCCGCGATCGGCGAGTTCTTGGCGTGCAACCATCTCACGCCCGAACCGATCAATTATGAATTCGCCTATCGCGTCTGCTCGGCGCCGGGTGGCGCGCTCGCCAAGGCGGTGGCGGCGATCACCGATGGCGGCATCCGGTTGACGCGCAAGGACATCGTCTCGCTCGGCGGCAACGTGTCGAACGAGCCCGTCGCCGAAACCGCGAACGCGCTCGCGCAAGGGCTGGTCGCGCAAACGCAGATGCAAGTCGAAGGCTTCGCCGATTTGGTGGCGGCCATGCGCGCCGACACGCGCGAATTCGGCCGCGATCTGGCGGCGAGCGCGACCGCGATCCAATCCAAGGGGCAGGCGGTGCCCGATGACGTGCTGCGGCTGACGCATGCGATGATCGACCGCGTCCAATCCGCCGAAAGCCAGCTCGAGGCCGCCACGCGCGAAGCCGACGAACTGCGCCAGAAGCTGGAGGAAGCGCGCGACAATGCGCGGCGCGATCCGCTCACCGGCCTGCCCAACCGCCGCGTGTTCGAGGAAAGCTTCGCCGAGCAAAAGGCCAAGGGCGTGCCGCTGTGCCTGGCGGTGTGCGACATCGATCATTTCAAGCGCGTCAACGACAGCTTCGGCCATGCGGTGGGCGACCGCGTGTTGAAGGCGATCGGCGCCGCGCTCGAGGAACAATGCCAGGGCCATTTGGTCGCGCGCTATGGCGGCGAGGAATTCGTCGTGCTCTTCGCCGGGCTCGAACTCGCCGAGGCGCGGCTGAAGCTCGATGGCGCGCGCACGTTGGTCGCGGGCAAACGCTATCGCCTGCGCGAAACCGATGCGCCGCTCGGCGCGGTGACTTTTTCGGCGGGCCTCACCGCCGCGCTGCCGGACGAAGCGGTGGACGATGTGTTCGTCCGCGCCGATCGGTTGCTCTATGCGGCCAAGGGCGATGGACGGAACTGCATCAAGCTCGCCTGATCGGCCCGCCGCGCCATCTCGCGGCGCGCTTTCCCAAGGCGGCTGGTGGAAATTCCCAAATCATGCTTGGCGCGCGCTTGAAACTGGCGCTTTTTCGCGCTTGGCACGCCTCGTGCAAACCCCTGGAGCGTCGCCGCCGGATGGTCCGGCCGGCGCCAAGACTGGGAGGAAGCACGATGTTCCGTTTCGAAAATTTCGCCAAGACCGCGGCCTCGGTGGCGGCCGCGCTCGCGCTGACCGCGATGTTCGTCAGCGCCGCGGTGCCGGTGATGCCGGTCGCGTGATCGCCCGCCGCGCCAAGGAGAGGATCATGACCAAGACCATCGCGATCGGCGTGATCGCATTTCTCGCGACGGGGCTGTTGCTGTTGGGGCATGACGCCCTGGTCAACGCCCTGACCGCGGTTTGAGCCCGCGCCCCCGCCGGTCGCGCCCGAATGGCGGCGACCGGCGGCAGCGGGGTCAATCGACCGCGTCCTTCACCGCGCGCCCGGCGAGCAGCCCGAGGATGAGCAGCACGACGAAGATCGCGACCGCGATGTAGAACAGGATTTTGGCGATGCCGATGAAGGCACCCGCCAGGCCGCCGAAACCGAGCACGGCAAGCACCAGCCCGATCACCAGAAAGATTATCGCCCAACGCAGCATGATTGGTCCTTTCGTCTGTTAGCGGACCAACGAGAGCGGGGGCGATACGTTCCTTTGCGAGCTTGGCCCTGTCGAGCTCGGGGCCGAGCTTGGGGCCGAGCTTGGGCGGCCGCCGCCGGTCAGGCGCCGCGGGTCGCCTCGAACAGGAACCAGGCGCGTTGTTCGGCTTGATCGGTCCATTCGTCGACGATGCCGCTCGTCGCATTGTCCTTGGCCGCGTCGGCCAATTCCTTCACTTCGCGATATTGCTGGACGAGCTTCAGATTATCGTCGCGCAGCTCGAGCAGCATGTCGCGTGGGGTGACGAAATCCTGGTCATTGTCCTTGACTTGCTGGCGCCGCGCGATGTCGCCGATCGAGCGCAAGGTCGTCTCGCCCAGCTTGCGGACGCGCTCGGCGATCAAATCGGTGACCGCCAGAATTTCCGTCGCCTGTTCGTCGAGCATCAGATGATAGTCACGGAAATGCGGGCCGGAGACGTGCCAGTGGAA
>FRDC01002805.1_pt2 | contig 29564 bp, 29 predicted proteins | sample 1106171 | NCBI WGS metagenome assembly FRDC01 (sample SAMEA3930566, study PRJEB13176) | freshwater metagenome | biome: Drinking water system; feature: drinking water; material: water | place: Singapore | collected 2014-12-20 | reverse complement strand
TTTCAAACTCTAACGGAGTTCGGGGCTAGGTCGGGACGCTCGAATCGAAGCTCCCGATCGCGCCCACTCTACCAGTCGATGGACGATTGAGGCCGGACAAGATTATTGGCGAAGAACCTCGATGGGCATTTCGACGCGCCTCGCAGTTCACGATGAACTTGATCCCTCCCAAGGCTACTTACCACTCACAAGATTGGTGGTTGGTGACATTCGTCTGCAGGCGACAGCTTCGGAATTGGCTCTTGAAGAGTTGACCTTTGCAGAAGTTCGAACTCTGGAGCCGGGAGACCGTCTTGCTCCAGAATGGGCTTGGTCTGTTGGAGCAGCGTTGCAGCGACGCCAGGAGTTCGATTGCCCCACCTGTCTCACTTCGCAGGTGAGGGGCGGTTTTGGGAGAAGCCTTTCACTTTTGGGTGATCAGGAGGTTCGCGATCCTTACGGTTCTCAGTGGGTCGCATATGCCTTAGCACGTGGGCAAGCCGAAGTCGGAGGTGGGATGAAGAGCGGCCAACGAGTCGGAGCTGGCATTGAGATCGGCTCAATTCTAGATCAAAAAAAAATCGCTGTGAGTTTGTATGGAGAGCGCCTATGGTGGTGGAACACCGTAAATGTAGACACGCCCTGGACTCAGTCTTGGGGCGCGGAAGTGCGGTTTCGACCTCCCACTAGGGAATGGCAGCTCGGGGTTAGATTGCGAAGGTCCGAAGTCGCATGGCGTAGATTTTCGGTATTGGCCGAAGGTCCAGTGCAAGACGAAGCCAAGCTCTTTGTTTCCTATTTCCCAAGTCTATGAGGACAATGTCACCCATGTGGAACCGCCTTCGCTGCCTCACGGTTGGATCGCCCCTTTTGATGTGCGCATTCATGGTCCCCGCATTTGCGGCAGGAGAGCGATATGGCGCCTACGGTTTATTTCCACTCGGATCCCATCGGGTGATGGCCATGGGCGGAGCTTACAACGCGCTTAGCGACGATGCGACAGGTGTCACTTACAATCCTGCAGGACTTGCGTTTCAGTCCTACTGGGCGGATCTGGGCGGAAATGTTAACTCGGTCTGGAATCGGGAGGTGGATCTCAACGGCGATGGGCAAAAAGACGGCCTACCCTATGTGTACTTCTACTATGCCGCCACATTTCGGGTAGGGAATTGGGGTTTTGGGATTGGAGTAAACTCCCCATATTTTGTTGAGCTTCCAATTGAAAGTGACAGCGGGTCCTTTCGAGAAAAACGAACCCTGAAGCTTGCGATCGAAACTTTTAACTTGCCCATCTCTTATCGCATTACAGATGAGTGGAGTCTTGGCATCAATATCCAGTCCTACATGGCAAAGCAACGCTATCAGTTCAGTACCACAAACCCTTCTGTATCCTCGCGTGATGTTTCAGGTCAAAATGAGCGCTCGGCTGTGTCGACTGGTGTGATGTACCGGCCGAACGAAAGCTGGAGTGTGGGACTTTCTTATCAACCGCGAGTGGAATTCTCAATGGATACCTCCCTCAATTCTCAAACGGGAGGCGTAAATTGGTTCCGAGATATCGTCATTCCGGCCAAGACCGCTTTGGGTATAGCCTATCGGGAAAAGCGCTTCATCTATTCTTTGGATCTCGATTACTTTGAGGGCTTAGAGAACACCGTCTATGTGGGAAGCGAGCTCATCCCTCAATTCCGAAGGGTTCAATTTGATCAAGAAGCAAAGTTAGTACTGCATGGCGGTTTTGAGTGGAATGCAATCTCCAATCGACTGTGGGATCTCTATCTTCGAATGGGGACCTATAACGAGCCCCCTCGAATCAAGGGGAACTCTTCACGGCAGCATCTCGCTCTAGGAACAGAACTTCGCTACTGGATTCTGGCTCTTAGCGTGGCGGTTGACGGGGCCGAAGATTTTACAAATCTGGCCACGGGTTTTGGAATCAGCTTAAAGTACTATTTGTGAGGTTAAATTGAATACTTTTAATCCGAACTCGACTTATGTTCCTCGAATTGCTCTCACGGGCGGGCCTGGAGGTGGGAAGACCACGGCTGCCGACTTATTTCGTCGCGAACTTGGCGATCAGGTGGTGATCGTTCCCGAGGCCGCGACCATTCTGTATCGAGGAGGATTTCCAAGGCTTGCTCGAGAAGACGTGCGGAAGACCACACAAAAAGCAATTTTTCAGATGCAAACAAATCTTGAAGATGTTTACTGTGATCATTATCAGTCGCGGGTGCTTCTTTGTGATCGAGGTACGGTGGATGGAGCTGCCTATTGGCCTGGCTCTGAACAAGAATTCTTCTCCGCGATGAGCACAACTTTGGAAACTGAGTTGGAACGCTACGACGCGGTACTCTTTTTTGAAACTGCCGCTGTAGGAGGTATTGCAATCGAAGGTGGCAATGCAGTGCGAATTGAATCTTTAGAGGAGGCCGTGCGCTTAGACCAAAAACTTAGACGGTTGTGGTCAAAACACAAAAAGTTCACGTTAGTCCCTCACGAGAGGTCGTTCTTAAAAAAAATCAGTTCAGCCCTTACTGAGCTGTCAAAACAAGTTACCGAGATCAGATCGGCGCGGGACTAGGCGTGCAGTCCTTTCGATTCAAATTCGCTCAACAATTGCTCTGCGAGTGAATAATCGGGCATCGTACCTCTGGGGGTAGAGCTTGTTAGGCGCTGAAGTAGCTCCCGCTGCAATCTACCAATCTCTTGAGCACGTCGATAAGGAACTAAACTGTAAGTAATGAGTCGGTAACGGGACTTGTACCGCAAGGGGAGCTTGTCCTCGAGCCATGCTTCAATTCGCTTTGTCTCATGGAACGCTGGATCACCCACGTGATCACGCATCTCAACGTAGTTTTCAAGCGCCATATCCGCAATCGCATCGGCGTTGGGCTTTCTTTGTTTTTCATAGGTTGGGAGCAGCTCTTGCCAACGTTGGAGTCCAACAGGAGTCTTTCCAAGAAGATTTATCAATTCGGTCACGTCCTCAAAACCACAGTTCATTCCCTGTCCAAAAAACGGGACGATTGCATGAGCCGCATCACCCAACACCATCGTATGACCATGTGACTGCCACGAACTCAGCCGCAGAGTGCCCAATCGACCTTGGGGATGATTTAAAAATTGTGAAACATAATCGGGGACGCGCGACGGGATATCCGAAAAATCTCGTTCAAAAAGTTCGCGAACCTGAGACTCCGTTTTACATCCTGAAAAACTTGCGAGAGGGTCCTGTTGAGACTCGCGCGGTAGATAAAGCGTGAGCGTGAAAGATCCATCTCGATTGGCCAAGGCCATCAGCATGTGAGTGCCATGAGGCCAAATGTGAAGGGCATCAGTTCTTAACCCTGAGGCATTGGTACTGGGTAATAGGAGTTCTTTGTAGTCCGCCTCGAGCCAATCCATTTGAGCGATGGGTGAATCGCTTGGTGTTTCGCAAATGGCCTTGCGAACCGCGCTGTTGACTCCGTCAGTTCCAATCAAGATATCGTAAGGTTCCGTAGCACCACCAGCAGACAGCTTGCGATCCTGTACTTCGACCTTTTCGATTTCTGAATTAAAGCGAAGAATAGCGCCAGCCTTTTCGGCTTGATCGATTAAAAAACAATTCAGCTCCGCCCTTGAAATCGCAAAGTTGCATTCGCCGTCCCGCCCGTAGGGCTGATATTGAACGCTTCCCGAGGGAGACTTCGAATGAATCTCTCGTCCATAAACTGCGACCGATAAGTCTTTGGCCGCTTGGGAAAGACCCACTTGGCTTAACGCGTGTAAACCTCTTGAGGTTAAGATCAAGTTAATCGACCGTCCCGCTTGAGCCACTTGAGCACGAGGATCGGCCCGCTTTTCAAAAACGGTCACGGCATAGCCGATCCGTCGAAGGACGCAAGCGAGTAGCGAGCCCACAAGCCCAGCTCCCGCAATCGTGATTTTGGGAATTTGTGAGGGGGCTCTTGAACTCATGCGTCTTCCTTCAAGACTTCGACTAATCGATAAATGTCTTCAAACGAATTGTACAAGGGCGCCGGAGTCACCCGTACAATGTCGGGCTCGCGATAGTCGACAAAAACCCCTCGCCTTGCCCATAGTTTCACTTTTTCTCGGGGACTTTCCGCAAAGCGAAGGCATAGCATTGATCCTCGCTGGGGACTGGGTGGCGTGATGACTTGGATACGATCTGAGAGATGATGGTTCAGCAGCTGCCCCAGATAGTGAGTGAGGCGATCTCCACGCTCGCGGAGAGCTACCATTCCAGCTTGATCAAAAAGTCGCAGAGAAGCCAAGTGGCTCGCCAGCTGCAAGATCGGCGGGTTACTCAGCTGCCAGGCCTCAACGCTGGGAATGGGGTCAAACGTCGATCCCATTTTAAACCGAGTGTTTTTGTTGTGACCCCACCACCCCTGTAAACGCGGTAAGTTTTGATGATGATGTTTTTCGTGAACAAATAGCCCCGCGATTCCTCCGGGCCCCGAGTTTAAGTACTTGTACGAGCACCAAACTGCAAAATCAACTTGGGCCGCGTGGAGATTGAGAGCCAAATTCCCGGCTCCGTGCGCGAGGTTTAGGCCTACTGGAATCTCAAACTGCTGAGCCGCCTTTACAATCGCTTTAACATCAAAACATTGTCCCGTTAAATAATTGCACTGACCTAGCAGAATCAACGCAAGTCTATAGCCTTCCGACTGAATGAGGCCAACCAAGTCCTCGGTTCGAATCGTGGCTTCTCCAGGTCTGGGTTTTGCCTCAATTATAGTTGTTTGTGGGTCAAGTCCATGAAATGCCGCCTGGCTGTCGACGGCGTACTTGTCCGATGGGAAAGTACCATGCTCGATTAAAATTTTCCTTCGCTCCTTATGAGGTCGGTAAAAACTTGCGAGGGCCAAGTGAAGATTTACGGTTAGCGAGTTCATGGCCACCACTTCGGACTCTTTTGCTCCCACTAAACGAGCAAGGAGCGGAGTGACACTTTCGTGATAGGGTAGCCAAGGACGTTCGCCTTCAAAATGGCCCTCAACGCCCAATGTAGCCCACGCCTCGAGATCTTCGTTTACGAGCCGTCGTGCATTCTTCGGCATCAAACCTAACGAGTGGCCCGCAAAATAGAGGGGCTGTGAACTGGACCGCGGAAATTCAAATTCTGCGCGGTAAACAGAAAGAGGGTCTCTTTGATCAAGGCTGCGGACTGCTTGCAAACTGTTCTCTTGAAGCTCCATCGGTGACGACGCTGAACCATATGGACAACAAGGTCAATTTGAGAATAAGTTGATCCAAATCTGCGGAGGCGTTTTTGAAAATTCATGATATTTCGCCCCTGATTTCGTACCGCTTGGCAGTTTTCCCCGGCGATACACCCTTTTCTCAAAAATTTCTCATGGATATGGAAAAGGGCCACCATCTGACGTTGAGTTCGATTACCACGACTGTACATTTGGGCGCGCACGCTGATGCACCTCGCCACTACTCCGCTAAGGGCGTGGGCTCTGCCGAGCGAGACTTGGCACCGTACTTGGGCCGTTGCGAAGTAAAAACCGTTCGCGCCTCTCGAGGAGAGAGAATCAGCCCTGCTCATCTTGGAGGGTGGATTCCGAAGCAATCTCGGGTTCTTTTTAACACCGGTACATTTCCTGACCCTGAAAATTGGAATCCTGGCTTTGCCGGCTTTTCTCCCGAGGTCATTCACTTTCTTGCCGATCGGGGAGTGGTATTGGTCGGGATTGACACGCCCTCCATAGACTTGGCCGATGATAAAATTTTGGTTTCCCACGCTGCGGTTGCCGAAAGGAATCTCTCGGTCTTAGAGGGCGTGATCTTGAGTCAAGTTACCGACGGAGAATATTTTTTAATTGCGCTCCCGCTTCGTGTTGAGGGTTCAGATGCGTCGCCCGTGCGGGCGGTGTTGTTGGAGGGTGCTCTGTCATGATTCAAGTTTTAAACTACGTTGCCGGAAAGTTTGATCGGGTAGGAGCAGACGACTCCCTAGACATTGTGAATCCCGCAAAGGGTGTGACCATTGGACACGCGCCGAGGACCTCAGCGGACGGAGTTGATCGCGCCGTGAAAGCCGCGGCGAGTGCCTTTGAGGATTGGCGAGCGGTAGGTCCAAAAGAGCGCAGTTCGTGGTTAAACCGAATTGCCGATGAAATTGAAAAAAACTCGGATGAGCTTGCGCGAGCAGAGAGCCTGAATACCGGGAAGCCTCTTCGACTGGCACGAGAGGTGGATATTCCCAGAGCCGCATCCAATTTTCGTTTTTTCGCTGAGACGTTGCAGCAGTTTAAGGGCGATGCGTTTACGACATCCCCCACGGCTCAAAGTTGGACCCAGTATTCGCCTCTTGGTGCGGTGGCGTGTATTTCGCCTTGGAATCTCCCCATTTATCTTTTGACTTGGAAAATAGCACCGGCGCTTGCTGCTGGAAACACGGTGGTGGCAAAGCCTTCCGAGGTAACTCCTTATACGGCATTTTTGCTTTCTGAAATTGTCAGCGAGCTTAAACTTCCGCGGGGTGTGTTAAATGTTGTGCATGGTCTTGGTGGTGAGACGGGGGCGGCTCTTGTTGAACATCCGCTCATTCAGGCCGTGAGCTTCACTGGGTCTACCGCCACGGGCCGTTTGATCGCGCAGGCGGTGGCTCCACAGTTTAAAAAAGTGTCGCTAGAAATGGGGGGCAAAAATCCGACGTTGATTTTTGCAGACTGTGATTTTGACCGCGCGGTGGAAACAACGGTCCGAGCCGCATTTCAGAATCAAGGGCAAATTTGTTTATGTGGTTCTCGGATTTTAGTGGAACGCCCGATTTATGATCGTTTTGTTCAGGCTATTGTGAAAAGGACTCAAAGCTTAAAGGTCGGCGATCCATCTGCTGGCGAGACGGACCAAGGGGCGCTGGTGTCAAAGGCCCACTATGACAAGGTGTTGAGTTTTCTCGATCTGGCCCGGCGTGAGGGAGCTTCCGTGTTGTGTGGCGGGCGCGCTGTAAATCCTTTGGGAGAATTTTCGAAAGGATTTTTTATTGAACCGACCTTGCTCGCAGATGTGAACGAAGCCTCGAAACTTAATCAAGAGGAAATTTTTGGCCCCGTTGCGACGGTCATGCCTTTTGACAGCGAGGACGAGGCCCTTCGTATTGCCAACGGAACGGTTTATGGTCTCTCGGCGAGCGTTTGGAGCCAAGACCCCCAACGCGCGCAACGAGTTGCAGACCAACTCGAGGCTGGACTGGTGTGGATTAACTCGTGGATGATCCGCGATCTCAGAGTTCCGTTTGGTGGAGTTAAACAATCCGGATTGGGCCGCGAGGGTGGCTTTGAAGCACTCAAGTTTTTCTCCGAAGTGAAGTCCGTAACTGCGCAAACCTAAATTGTAATAGTTCACTACCCCCCACCTGCTGACTCATCACCGCCTTGAACGTCGCGGGACGCTCCGCAGCACCCTCGAGCGGGGCTTCTGCCAATATCGACTCCGACGTTGGGGTGTTTGAACGAAGTCCTGTGAGCTTCGAACCACGGCAGTGAACGAGATCGATAATAAAAATCTACAATGCGGTGCATTGTATAAACTAATTAAGTTGACATTGTTTTTGATAATTTCGCTGTAGGGTTGCGTCGGTAGGTTTAGGCTTTTAAACACCTGCTTTTGCTCTCGCATAGGCCCTGTGGACATTGTTCTCAATCTGCCCCTGGTGGATCCGGTACTCTTCGCGGGATCGTCTGTAATCGCATATTAGCTCTAAAATTCTGCTCCTGAAATCACGTGGTAAAAGGATAAGGAGCGTTACTTTGAAAACCGTAAGACTGGAAAGGAAGTGCTTATGACCTCGACTGAAGTTGAAAACCTACGAAAACTCGATTCCAAAGAACTCCGTTCATTCGTTTTAACTTCAGCCCAAAACGAGCGGCACCATATGATGAGGGTTTTGTATGGACTGCAGGAGATTGAGCGTAAGCGGTTACATCTGGAATGGGGATTTTCGAGTCTTCATCAATTTTGTGTGGAAGGCCTTGGCTACTCGGAAGGAAGTGCCGCAAGACGCGTTCAGGCCGCGCGCCTCTTGCGCGATGTGCCTGAGGTGAAGGCGAAGCTAGAAGAGGGAACCATTTCCCTGTCGGTAGCCGCACAAGCCCAATCGTTCTTTTACCGGGAAAGTAAAATGGCCCGTTCTTATACGTCTGAGGGCAAACGAGAGCTTCTTGAGAAGCTTGATCACAAAACAAGCCGTGAAACCGAAGTTGAGCTTTTAAAACTCTCTCCTCAAGCTTTGCCGCAAGAACGATTGCGTCAAGTGACACCGGAACACCAAGAACTGCGGGTGATACTCGATGCGGAGATGATTCAGGCATTGGAGGACTTTAAAGCCTTGGCTTCACACCAACTGCCCAACGGCACCCATCAAGAGGTGCTCCGTTTGGCGTTGAGGACTGCCACCGAAGCTCTTCGAAAGAAAAAATTGGGTGCAGGCCGAAAGGCTCAAGCTAGGGGTGAAAACGCGAGCGCCCCACAGTCTCCGAAAAACCCAGTTATCCACAATTCCACTCCGACAACGGTGCCGAGGCGTATTTCGGGACCGTGGCGCTCGTCACGATTTATTTCCGTGGCCACTAAGCGGGCTGTTTGGGAGCGGGATGGCGGGGCTTGTGCTTACGTAGATCCCGAGACTCAGAGAAGATGTGGCGCCAAATTAAGGCTCGAGTTTGATCACCACCCCGTGCCATTTGCTCGCGGTGGTAAGAGCGTGGCTCAGAATCTTCGGCTCGCATACCGGCTGCACAACGCTTATGAAGCGGAGAAGATGTTTGGAAAGTATCGAGACCCTCGCGTTAACGCAGGAACCTGTTGAGGAGTGCCCTTCTACAGCTTGCGAAGGCTCCGGAAAATTGCGGAGGGAGGAGAACAAACCCGCCACACCGTCGAACTTGTGGACACTTTGGAAAACAACCCATGGGTCAGAGCAAAACGATGTCACTCGTGCGGAATGTCGGTAATCAATTTCGGTAACCACTTGTAGAAGCGGATAAAATTTAAGGAGGCGACCTTGAAAACCGACTCAAACAAATCTCAGAAGCACGCTCAGTCAAACGTGGCGTCTACGGACGTTGTGTCCTCGCGAACTTTCAATACCGAAGTGGCGAAAACAACCGCACCAACACCGGATCAACTGCCTTCGGGCCAAACGGGCCGGCCGACGACATTGGCAACAGCTGAAGTATTGTTACCTCGTTCCCGAGTTGCGGGCCTAGCCGCGATCGCCCCGGTCTTCATTGCAGTTTTGGTGACAGCTTCAATGCTTCAGTCATCGTATGCCAACGAGATTCCATTAAAGCCGACGGCCTCTACAGTAGTCTCGGAAGCTTCGCCGGCTGCGGTGATGACGGCCATCAGTGGCCCAGCGGCTTTTGCCAACGGTATACAGTGCGGCTGGGTGAGCGAGCGCAATGACTGCCGCGTGTCTCGGGTCGATAACTACACACAGGTTCAAATTATACGCCCTCGGCTCCACAATTACGCAATCGCCTATGAGCAAATCACCAACGAGATTCTGGAGTACAATGGAGGTTCTGGCTTTGGTATGATTTGGTCTGGACCAAATCGTAGATACCCTGATCCGCAGTTTGGTCAACCCGACTCACGATTTAGTACGGGCGTTCGAACGGTTCCCCTGACAGCCAGGCAATTCTGTTGGCACATTGGATTTGTTGACGCAGTCGATTTTAGCACGGCCAACACCTCGCGAAGTCGTCTGATCACATTCCACCGAAGAAGTTCCAACATTGAATCCGCTTGGACGGTCGACTCCAATCCCGACAGGCGATACGAGTCGATCACTTGTCGAGGTGTGAACGCCGCCGCTCCCCGACACAACATCAAAATTTACGACGGTAGCGAAGTTGGCAACAACTATGTCGTGGCATTTGTCCGAAGTTTTTGGGGAAGCGGCCCTCGAGATGTGCTAGTCGGCATGTGGTTTGGAAGTGGTTTTTTTGCTGACGGTTATGTTGAAAACCTTTGGTATTCCAGGCGATCTGGCGATCGTGTGGTGGGGAATCTTGAGTACTCGCAGATGTCAGATGTTTTTGTTCGAGGGGCTGCTCGTCGCTTTTGTTTTTATCATCATCGTAATGACCGTAACCAGGGTGGCCTTGGGAACGTGGATAGTCTTGGGTATACGAAGTCTGATTACTTCGAAGATATCTATGCGCCCTGCCGAGTTGTGCCGACTGGGTATTCGTGTAGTTCGCTTGCCTACAACGAGGATGATTTTGGAAATGGCCGTGGACAGCTGATTTCGAAGCGGCCCACGATGGATTATTTTCGCACGATCACTTGCTTCTCTCCGGTCGTAAATGAACCGCCTAGGCTTGCCGCTGACGAGGGTGTTCCACCCTCTCAGGTGAGTGCGGTAGTCAATGCCGCAACAGGGCGGTCCAATTTGACTTCGGGCGCCTACGCGTCGGTATTTGGCTCGAGCTTTTTGCGAGAGGGTGAAGGCCCTTATCAGTACGATAACCTCTCGCTCTCGCCTGTGTCTGTTATGGTCGGCGGACGTCAAGCGGAGCTCTATTACGCATCTGCAGGACAGTTGAATGTTCGAATTCCCGAAGGACTTATTTCGATGTCGACATCTCTAGATGTTTTCCGAGTCGGCAGTGCTACGCCGATTGCCAGCATCCCGATTTCGATTTCGGAGCAGGCTCCGGGTATCTTCACGTTCAATCAATCAGGAACTGGAATCCCCGCAGGGCAGTTTACGACCGTCGAGAGATCCGGCTCACTGACCGACGCACCGGTACCGCTCGGAACACTCAGTTCCATGACGCGCATCACGCTTTGGGTAAACGGTGTTAATCCTATCACCGTACCTGGCAATCCATTCATCAGGCCAGGCGTCGTGGTTTATCTCTCTGGAGGATCTGTTGCGGGCTACCCCGCGACGATCGAGTACGCGTCAGCATCCCAGTTTCGGGGACTCTTTCAAATCAACTTTGTACTGCCTCCGATGGAAGAGCTTCGAAATCAGCGAGTGGAGGTACGACTCGAAGTCGACGGGATTCCGGCTCAGGACGGCATTTTCTTGAACGTCGGTGGCTGAGCGAAGAGCGATGTCTAACAGTCCCTCGAGCGTAAACTCCTTAAGAGCACCTGAACCCGTCGGACTTTACCCTCATTGTATTCGTGCAGGCGATTTTTTATTTCTTTCAGGAGTGGGTCCTCGAGAAAGGGGCCGCGCCGAAATTCCCGGCGTAGTCCTTGGACCCGACCGAAATATCATCTCTTATGACATCAAAGCCCAATGCCATAGCGTGTTTCGAAACGTGAGAGCGATCCTCGAGGACGCAGGCGCACGCTGGGAAGATCTCGTAGACGTGACAGTTTATCTTACGAACATGAAGGCCGATTTCGCTGCCTATAACGAACTCTGGGCCGAATACTTTAAGGACCGCAGGCCCTGTAGAACCACGATTGAAGTAGGCGCCCTTCCGACTCCCATAGCGATTGAGCTTAAGTGTGTTGCCTACACCCCCCAAAGGCCCATCTGAGCATGAAAGCCTTTAAGCCTATTCAACTGAAGAGTTGGATTGAACAGAACCGGCACTTACTTAAACCCCCGGTTAACAACAAGGTCATTTGGAAGGACTCCGAGTTTATCGTGATGGTGGTGGGGGGCCCCAATCAGAGGACCGACTTTCATGTGAATGAAGGCGAGGAGTTTTTTTATCAACTTGAAGGTGAGATAAATCTGAGGTTGGCTCGGACCGACGGAGAAGTTGAGGATGTTCCCATCCGCGCCGGCGATGTGTTTTTATTGCCGGGCCGCACACCCCACTCGCCTCAACGTCGAGAGGGTAGCGTGGGCTTAGTGGTTGAAAGACAACGCCGACCCGAAGAGAAAGATGGCCTGCAGTGGTATTGCGAGGCGTGCCACCAAAAACTATACGAAGAGTTTTTTATCTTAACCAACATTGAAACGCAGTTCGCCGCTGTATTTGAACGGTACTACGGAAGTTCGCACACGCGGTGTAAGAGCTGCGGCTTTTTAAACGGGCCAAGTTGGAAACGTTGGGTGCCGACCTGGCAACAGCAGGCGAGTCTTTAGGATAGCAACAGATGACTTTCAAGATCGACATCCACACACACATTCTCCCCCCCGAGATCCCCTCGTTTCTCTCTCGATTTGGCTACGGGGGATTTATCGAGATGCGTTCGTGTGAGGCCTGTGGAGCGGGCGAGCGCGACTTGTATTTTGACGACGGAAGGTTTTTTAGAAGAATCCAAGCCAACGCTTACGAACCCGATCAAAGAATTCAGGAGATGTCTGAGAGTCACGTAAGCCTACAAGTGCTTTCGACAGTCCCCGTGATGTTCAACTACCACATCCCCGGTCATCATGGCGGAGAGGTCGCAAGACTTCTGAACGATCACATTGCCGAGGTCGTCAGGCTCCACCCGAAAAAATTCCTAGGACTCGGAACAGTTCCCCTGCAAGATCCGGAGAGAGCCGCCGCCGAAGTCTTGAGATGCATAAAACAACTTGGTTTACACGGTATCCAGATTGGTTCTCATGTGAACGATTGGAACCTTTCCGCACGAGAGTTAGATCCATTTTATGAGAGTTGTGAGGAAAGTGGCGCTGCGCTGTTCGTTCACCCTTGGGACATGATGGGGCAGAGTCGAATGACAAAGTATTGGCTTCCGTGGTTGGTGGGCATGCCGGCGGAAGGAAGCCTTGCCATTTGCTCCATGATTTTCGGCGGTGTTTTTGATCGTTTTCCCAAACTTCGAGTGGCTTTTGCTCATGGAGGCGGCAGCTTTGCTTTTACGCTGGGACGGATCCAACACGGTTTTGAAGTGAGACCAGACCTCTGTGCCGTTGATACTTCCACGCCTCCCCAGGATTTTTTGGGAAAATTCTGGGTCGATGCTTTAGTCCACGACGCTGAAAGTCTGAAATTTCTTGTGAATCGGTTTGGAGCAGATCGAGTTTGTTTGGGTTCGGATTATCCATTTCCGCTCGGTGAGGCCAGGCCTGGGAAGCTAATCGAATCCATGAATTGGGAGCCGAGTGAGAGATCCTTACTTTTTTCTGGCGCTGCGGCGAGTTGGCTTGGTACTTCGATTGAAGAACTCAAGAGGAGAGCAGAATGGACCTGATGTTAAAGGGTAAGCGAGCTTTGGTTATGGGTGGCTCCTCAGGAATTGGACGGGCCATCGCGGAGGAGTTGATCGCCGAGGGGTGCCGAGTCGCTTTGGTCTCGAGTCAAAGAGATAAACTGGAACGCACGAAAAAAGAAATTGGCGCTGAATTCGCCTTTTGTGCCGATCTGCGCGAAGTCTCAACTGGAGCACGAACCACCGAACTTGCGGTTCAAGCTTGGGGTGGGCTTGATATTTTGGTCACCAACACCGGTGGCCCCCGGCGTGGCGAGTTTGCCGAAATTTCGTCTGCACAATGGCATCAGGATTTTCAGTCGCTTTGGATGAGCGTGGTGGAGTCGCTAGGTGTGGCCCTTCCGGTCATGGCAAAACAGCAGTATGGGCGGGTGTTGATGGTGACTTCAGTAGCGGCCAAAGAACCCATTGCCAAACTTACAACTTCCAATGGGCTTCGGTCGGGTTTAAGAGGTTTAGCAAAAAGTGTTGCAGACGAATACGGTAAACACGGAATCACCGTAAATGTTTTGATGCCAGGACTTACAGACACCGACCGGTTGAAAGACGCGCCGCCCTCGGCGGAGCGAATTGCTGCAATTCCTGCAAGACGACTAGGCGAGCCTCGAGAACTCGCAGCTCTTGCGACTTTTTTGGCATCCCCGCGGGCTGCTTACATTACGGGGCAGTCGATTGCCATTGATGGGGGCCTTCTTCGCGGCAACTGACGTAGTTCGCTATTTTGTTACGCACTCTTAGAGTTGGCCCCAGGTGTAAACGCGGTCCACGGTTTGGACTCCCATCAGGGGCATGTTGAGCCAGCGTTGTTTTTCGTACCCCGCCCACTCCCAAGCCTCGCTGGGAACACACTCCGCGAGATTAAGGCGTCCACAGCCCTGATAGGGGTTGAATCCTTTTGCAGCCTTAAACAACTTCACTTCAAAAGCCCACCCCGGCCGCATCGGAATCGTCGCAAGCCAGCGACCTGCCGCAAAACCATGAGTAAAGAATTGAACAAATCCCCCTCGATTTTCGTTGAGCTGCGGAACCCAAGCCCAGAGATTTTCCTTTTCAGAATCAATGGGAACTTGCTCGACCGCAAATGCCTTGTTTGCAAGGATAAGCCCTGGTGTCCAGCGGCGGACGGGCCGCCCCTCATTGTTTGGAGGTTGGAACCGAAGCGTGCATTCGGACGCGCCTTCAAAACCCAAAAGTGGTTTGGTGCAGGGCAGTCTCTTAAAGGCCTCGCCAACTTCTCGTTGAAAGCCTGCGCTATGGTAGTTCTGCCCAAAGTGGTAAACAAAAAGATTACTTAAGTAGTTCGCTACAAAAATTGAGGCGAGCTCCTCGTCTCGGATGACCATCACATTTTCATCATTTCTTCTGACGGCGTTAGCAGACCAGTTAGCGGAACCATTGATCAGCTTTACGCCGAACGAATTTCCAACGACTGCGAATTTGTGGTGATAAGCCCCGTAGGGGCCCGTCAATTGGTAGTCAAAAACTTTGAGTACGGCCTGATCTTCTTTTTCAGATTCGGGCCCGCCTGCCAGTGCACCATCCGGCATCACGCGAGGCTGTGGGGGTGCCGAGTTGTCGCCTTCACCTCGCGAAAAACCTAGAGGTCGCAACACCGAAAGTGCTTGCTGAAACATGGGGTCGTCGAACCGACCTCGATCAAACCAGATCAACAGGTCGACTCCACGGTTATAGAGGTCCACTAGAGTCGTGGCAAACGAACGATTGGTAATAAAATTTGTGCCCACGTAAACGTAGCTATCACTTAACTGAAAGGGAGGTCTCGCGGGTTCGGTGGCCGAAGCCGCGCGAGGGAGAGTCTGCCTCAGCTCAAAATTGATAAGACTCTGCACGTTATCCTCGGGCGAAAAGTAAGTCCGAGGATATCCTCGCTCTGGGCTTAAGTAACGACCGGGATCTTCTCCTGTTGTGATAAGGTCCCGAACCGATTTTCCATCGTGAAAGCGTTCAATTTTCGAGAACTCTTGGGCGAGCTTGGCGTAGCGCTCGTCAATAAAACAATCACGATAAGTTTTTCCCTCACTCAAGGCGTGAGGTTGATTGAACTGAGTCAAAAACCCACGTTCGCGAACGGGTTCGCATGCCGCGGAAAGAGCGCCTTCTCCGCCCTTTGCTTCTGGCTTCAGAAGATGCTGGGTCGACCCACTTTCGGCCAATTGTGCAAAACCCTGGTCCCAATCTTCGTGCCCGGAATCGCAGGTTTGGGGATTACGGGTAAAGGCCCGGCACGCCGCAAGCGATTGCTCCCGCATTTCCTGCACCTCTTGCTGAAACTTCTCTACAATAGACCTTTCCCTCACCACCATGACGTTTTCGTAGTTGTGGACAAGGCCCGAGTAGCTAAAATTTGCGGACCCGGTGATCAAAACTTTGTCCTCGATGATCACAATTTTATTGTGCATTTGTGGCATACGGCCCCTCAGCACCGGCACACGATATTTTTTTAAATTCTTGTGGGGTGGTAGTGCCCTCCAAACCGCATTGGCAGTTTTGGAGCGAACAAAGTCCACTCCAAACTCCACTTTTACCCCTTGATTGAGCTTGTGTAAAAGCAGTGGAACAAACTCCAACACATCCATGTTGTAAGTTGAAATTTCAATTTTCTTTTCTGCTTTGAGCAGCTCCCCACCCACGGCGTGAATGGGCATGTCATCAGGTGAAAAGTAAACACAGTACTTGGGCGGAATCACAACCCCTGAAGAGCCGGTGTAACTGCTTGTGCAATGTCCCGGGTAAATGTCGGGTCGAGGGAAGGCTCTTGTGCTCGCGTTGTAGTCTTGCGCGAAGCCTAGCGAGCCCAAAAGAGCCACGGTTAAAAACGTATAGCTAGCGACCTGAAGGTTCTGATTTCGTATTAAAAATTTCATGGGAGACACCTACCAATATTATTTTGCAACAGAAAGCTCCGTTCAAAGGAGTGCAAAATTTTCGAATTCAAGAACAATCATTTCAAGCGTGTCCCGAATGTGTGAGCGGGAGCGTGAATTCAAATCAGTGGCGCGTGATGGTTTCTAATATTCCACAGGAATAGGATCAAGCGATCTCCAAAGGTACCAGGTCGCAACCGATGCCCACGGGGAATATTCTTTTTCAAAAAAATTGAGTTGCGTTTTGGAAAGTGGGTAGCGCTTACCGTACTGTAAAGAAATTGCCTTTTGAAGCCCCAAGTCGTCTCGGGGGAACACATTCGGGCGCAGGAGATGAAAAATCAAAAACATTTCTGCGGTCCATCTCCCGATTCCTCTCACGTCGGTAAGTTCTGCAATAACTTCATCGTCTGAGAGTCGTCGCCAGCGTTGAGGCTGCAGTCGACCGTCCAGAAAGTGAGCCGCAAGATCTTGCGCGTACTCAACTTTGCGTTGAGATAGCCCTGCCGAACGAAGTGCCGGAGTACTCGCGCCCAGAATATTTTGAGGCTCCTTCGGCGAAGTGATTTGATTGACTCGGTCCCAGATGGTCTGTGCAGCTTTAACAGAAATCTGCTGACCCACGATCGAACGAAGAAGTGTTTCAAATGCGTTTCCTCGCGACTGAAGTCCGGCCCCTCTGTAGGTGGAGATGAGCAATTTCAGGACGGGGTCCTTTGCTGAGAGCTCCTGACATGCTTGGGACCAATATCGGGGTTTCAAAAAACCTCACGGTGTTAGAAATCGATTTAGGACTACACTTATGAGTAAAATACAATATCTTAAGCCCTTGAACCAGGTGGAGCTTATGAAATGTGACTCCTTGAATTGTGACCCCTTAAAGATTTTCATTTTAACCCTCACTGTAGCGTTGATAAGTCCTCAGTGGGTTTGGTCGGCCTTCGATCACGCTCACTCAAAATGGAGTTCGGTTTTGAAGAGTTACCAGGATTCCAAGGGGCAAGTGCATTACAAAAAGCTCAAAGAGTCGCTTACCAATGGCAAATCTGAGTTTTCGCAATACACGGATACCCTTCAGTCCGTAACTGAGTCGGAGTACAGCGGATGGACCGAGGCTCAAAAAAAGGCCTATTTGATCAACGCGTACAACGCCTTCACGGTTAAATTGATACTGGACCACTACCCCGTCCAAAGTATCAAAAAAATTGGCGGGCTCTTTACGAAGCCTTGGTCGATGAAGTTTTTTTCTCTCCTCGGCGGCAAGATTAAATCTCTCGACCCGATTGAACACGAGTGGCTGCGGCCTCAATTCCGGGACTATCGCATCCATGCGGCGGTCAATTGCGCCTCAGTTTCGTGTCCACCGCTTCGGAATGAGGCCTATGTTCCGGAGAAGTTGGAAGCTCAATTAAATGACCAGATGACGGTTTGGTTGTCAGATCCCAGCCGAAATCAAATCGACGAGCAAAAAAAGATTGTCAACCTTTCGAAAATTTTTGATTGGTACGGTGAAGATTTCAAAACTTGGGGCAAGGGCGTTCCAGAGGTTCTCAAACGTCATGGGCAGGGGGCCTGGTCAAAGTTCGACTCGAGCTACAAAATAAAATTTTTAGACTATAACTGGGACCTCAACGACGCAGACTCTAAATAATTATGTTTGAGTTCCGAGTTCTATTTAGAAGCCAAGTCCTATTTAGGAGTCGCCATATCGAGTAGCAGAAAGTGCGCTTCACGATTTGGCCGAAGCCTCAAACGCTCGGCGCGTTCGACCGCGATTCCGTCGCCTGCGCTCAGTTGCGCCAGTTGAGAATTCCCCTTCGCCACAACTTCCTCAAGCGAAAGCTCGCCCTCAATCTGTTGAATCCAGATCATCCGGTTGGGTCGAACCGAGTAGCTCAACTCGCCTTTTGACATGGCGCTACCTTGATTACCTTTACCCAAGTACATGTCAACGTCCTGCCCAATGGAGACCGTCTGGTCTCGCCCATCTGGCGACATCACGTGGGTGAACGCAGAAGTTTCGAGCGCACTACTAAACGATTTCTGACCATAGCTAGGTTCGGTTCCGTTTCGTCCGGGCAGGATCCAGATTTGCAGAAAATGAGTTTCTTGTTCAGAAAAATGGTTGAACTCCGAATGAGTGATGCCCGTGCCTGCACTCATTCTTTGAACTTCGCCTGGCTTTATCACGGTCCGGTTTCCCATCGAGTCTTGATGTTCTAACGCTCCGGAAATCACATAAGAGATGATTTCCATATCGCGATGCGGGTGTGTCCCAAATCCGCTACCCCCGGAAATTCGGTCTTCATTGATCACGCGAAGATGACCAAACCCCATTTGTTTTGAATCGTAATAGTTTGCAAATGAAAAAGTGTGTTTTGAGCGAAGCCACCCATGATCAGCGTCGCCACGCTCTTTCGATAGTCTCAACTTAAACATTTGCGCCTCTGTCGCCGCACTCGGCCCGCCGTCTGCCACTGCCCTCTCACTACTACCAGCCGCTACCGTTACTTTGGCTGCGGCTTGAGCATTTTCTCCACTTCCGCAACGTGGGCTTCTTCTTCCACAATCATCTCGCGAGCGTATTCTTCAAGGTAAACGGATTTACCTTCGACCAACTCCAACAAGCTTCTGAGGTTTCCCAGTTGAGCCTGCTCGTGGTCTAAACTTTCTTTCAGAATGTCGTTGAGTGTATGTTTGTGGGTTTCGACAAGTTTGCCAATTTTAAGGCTAGGGTGTCCACCGAGTGTTGTGATGTGCTCGCCTGCGCCGCTTGCATGATCAAGGCTCTCGCTGGCTTGTTCCCGTAACCACTTCACAATGGGGATACGATTGTGCCCAAACACCATTAGGGAGTAATGGGTGTATCTGACGACACCAGCCAGCTCTGTTTCTAAAATCTTATTGAGTTGATCGATGACTTTTTCTTTGTTCATAGGATTCCTCTTGGGCTCGAAGGTGGTCCAAATCGTCGCTTCAGTCCAGAAAATACCTCGATTAGCGCCACATCAGAACCTTTCGGAGCGTTAGGCCAGGGGCAACGGCGCATTTGCTACTTATTGGGCTAGGCTGACGACGGGCGTCCAAGCTACGACCATGGACAAACCTTCAACTTCAGGATGGGATTATAGAACTCGGGGGTAGCCCATGCAAGTTGATCAGGTTATCGGTGCGCGAAGAGTATGCGGACTGGAGATTGCCTTCGCCTGGGAAAGGGTGGTCGGTGCAGGGAACATTTACGATGTGGCAAGAGCGTCCGGTTTAGCGGAGGTTTACCACCTGGCGAAAGCATTCGGTTTAGCGAAGATTTTCGTCTTGGTTACGATATGCTTGATTTCCCTTACGTCATATCAGACCGCGTGGGCTGCGACTGGACCTGAAACCGAAATGCCGATTTCCCCCGAGACGCTAAAGCTTGCCGAAAAGGCGGCTCTCAAAACTCTTCAGAGTCTACAGAATCAACTTTCGGAACAGATGGCCAAAAATCTTGTCACCTCCATTGAGTATTGCCACGAAAACGCGATTCCGCTCACTGATGACTTTCGCCGAGACAACCCCGCCGTGACCGCAATTAAAAGAACTTCGCTGCGTCTTCGAAATTTAAAGAACAAACCGACCGCCGACGAGGAGGCTATCCTCAAAAAGTGGGAAGCGTTGGTTGCCAAGGGCAAGCCTGTTCCCGATTTTGAATCAAAAGTCTTTTCGGCCGATGAGGTGCGCTACTACAAGCCCTTAAGGGTGCAAGCCATGTGTTTGACCTGCCACGGACAGCCCGGCGGCGAGTTGGCCCAAGCCATCAAGTCCAAGTTCCCCATGGATCGCGCCACCGGCTATAAAGAAGGGGAGTTTAGAGGACTCATCAGGATCAGCGTGAAGCCCCAAAAGGTCATCGAGGCCAGCGCGAAGTAACGGTAATGAAATTGTAATGAATTTCAAGCTCCGCCCTTAAGCGTGCGCGCCATGTTTTAAATGTACCCTCCCCCTGGCCCGGTTCGCAACATGCCGCACGAAATTTTCCGCGACAACCAAGGCAGCGAAACTTGTATTGGTTGTCTCGGCTAATTTCGCGTGGGTTTTCGCAGCGACTATTGACTCCTATCACAAATTCTTGGCTTCGGCGCCCGCCTTTCTATTTTCGAGATAGCGGGCCATTTTGTTCATGCCCATTTTCTTGATCGCCTGGCGCTGATTACAAGTTCTGCAGGTCAATTGAAGGTTGCCCTGGTCGTTGCGACCTCCCCAGGCCCAGGGGTAAATGTGATCGATTTGCAACGCGTACTGAGAGCTGCAGATTTTGCACTCGCTGCGATCTCGTTGCCAGATTTGTCGCACGGTCCTTACCGGAATATGCCTGGAAGATAATTTTGTAGTTCGTTCAAATTTTCGCATCTTACTTGGTTTGGCCTCAACCGTTGGTGTTGCCTCCACTGGTGCTGTTGCCATTTTTCGATCTTCAGCGGCTCGCGATTTATTTTCCCTCGTTTCAATGTCAACTGTTGTAACTTCCTCGATTTCAGCTCCGCGCACGCCCGGGTCCCAGTTTTTGAGGGCCAAGTCGCAAAGTTCTTCCAATAACTCGGATGTTGAAAGGTGGGGTGTACGATGAGCCCTGAGCCCCTTGAGTCGATTAATTTTTTCAAGGGTACTTTTAGAAACGGTGAACTTAAATTCCACGAGTTGCTCAGATACAGGCCTTTCTCTATCGGGAGTGAGCGTAGAAGGAGTTGAACTGTATTCAAGTGCAATCACCTGGGCTTCTCTTGAAGTTTTGTTTTCAAGTCGTGCTACTAGCTCGTGCTTTTTCTGCTTTGTGAGCGGCGTGGCCTTGGCCTCACGCCGGATCACCGTCTGAGCAAGGCTCAAGTTAGACACCGACAACCGACCCGATTGTATCTTGTCCTCAAGCTCGGGCATGGTGCGAAGGAGCCTCATGGCTGAAATCCTACGGTAAGCTTGATCTTCGCTGTAACCCAACACCTCAACTGCGTACGCATAAAGTGAACTGCACCCGAGATCGGAAAAAAGCCTACGACGCTCGATCTCCTCGAGATGCCAAAGGATGGCCGTCATGGCCTCCCGCTCACGGGCCACCAAAGTTTTAGTCGCTTCAAGCAGTTGAGAATCAGAAAGTGATTTTAAGTTCATATGCCCTCCCATGTTTTTGTTTGCTTCAACGCCAGTTCCAGCACGACTGTAACATCGTTTTTTTATCGAAATTTCGCTTCGTATACGGGCCGTAACGCTCATCGCAGAACAAGGATCGGTGGGGGTTCCAAAGACTGAATTCATATCAACCCCAAGGCTTTAGCGACGTTCGGCGCCGCTTTTATTCTAGTTTTCGGGAGTTGAGTTTTTCGAACGCAAAATGCGAAGAATTGTTGTCAAGAAAATAATTCATGATGCCACACTCGTTGCCGTAGGTGAGGACCGCGGCATGTCAGTTGTTTATGTTTATAGCAAGGGCATTTGGTTCCCGGGGCAAGATGAGAACTCAATTGATGATAACTGTTTCACCGGCGTTAATGCTCTTGCAATCCACTTCGGCGTAGAGGGTTCGTGCAGGTTTTAATTGGTAGAACTTATATCGCTGACACGGATTAAATGCTTTTCCATCGTAGTCCCATTCCCTAAACAGGAGCCTTTTGCTATTCCGCGCCGGAATTGTTTCTGATTTAACAGGATGGAGTGAAGACTCTTTATTTACATCGATGTTAAATACGATTCGTTCGACCTCAAGTTCAAACGGAGATTTATTTTCAAAGACCTGCTCGACCTCATAGCTGCCGGCGAAATACAGCAATGTCATGCCCCCAACAGTTATTAGCGAGCCTACGACCAGTAGAAGTAGAATCATTTTCTTCATCAACACCCGCCAATATTGGAATGTGCCGGTAACGTTGGCAAGGCTGCGCGATCCTCATGTTACTCGATCGCATCACTTTAGGCCGCGCCCAACCAGTTTCCGCGACATCGCGGGACGCATTGCGGCGGTGGATATGCAATGCGTGATTTGCGAAGCACAGGTCAATACCCGCCGGACCTACCTACCCGCCAAATTTATGTTTTACCGAACCATCAACGGGGTTGAAGTAGATCTCGATCTTTTTGCCGTCGCGGTCGGTGCCGTAAACTTCATAGCAGGTGCCTGGCTGCTTAAATTTTTTGATGGTGTAGCCCTGTGATTCCACCATTTTCTTGAAGGCTTCTTCGCTCATCCATTTTGATTTGGGTTCATCGGTGCAGTTCTTCATCGCCAAAGCAGGAAGCCCCAACAAAAAAACCAACCCAAAATACACAAGCGCCGGATTTGGCTTTGCTAAAAACGCTAGATTTGACTTCATCAAAGAAACTAAATTTAAATGAATTAAAAATTGTTTATTCATATGCAGATCTCTCCCATGTAATGCACCCCTATGTAGATCACTCCGAGCTTCCACCTAGCGCAGTCCTCACTTCGAGCCCGAACCCGACATAAAGTGAGGTGCCGGGGTTCACGTTAAACTTCATGTCTGTTCTTAACACGATTCCGCTTCCAAGGGGAGCGCCGACTCCCACTCCCGCGTGTGCACCTAGCGTGCTGCGGGTATCAAATTCGACACTTCGGTAACGGACAAAATCAAGCCCCCCAAATAAATGGGCCTCAAGTCCTTCCATCGGCATGATGATACGGTACGAGGCCGCGACGTTGTGGTAGCCTGCTCCGTAGGCATTTGAAAAATAAGTCCCTAGTTCCCAAAGTCCCCTGCCGGCTTTTAGCCCAAGGTTAAGACCAGCCGTGGGCATGATCTCAGAAATTCCATCTACCTGGTTGGGTAGAAGTGGGCCCGTGTGAGGAGTGACCGACCAAAAGCTGGACTCCTCTGCCGCTTTCGCGATGGGCATCAACGCGGAGGTGAGGACGAGGGGGACCAATAGTGGTATGCGAGCCCACATCACGCTTCGAAACCCGCGACCTAAACTCAATCCTACTTCCATCATTTCATGCCACCACGCACCTCGGTACTTGTCACTTAAAGATGTTCCTCAATTTCGCAGGTAACCATAAGCGATTCGATGGGACTCGTGGTTGACCGCCGGGAGAGGGCCAATCAAAATGTTGTTTATGACGGTGACAAGGACTGACCTTGCTGATTCCCAAAGCCAAGTGATTCGCCGAGAGGCCTACGTCGAGGCGGGCGATCGTACTCCGCTTTATTACCAAACTTGGTCCTGCGAAAGGCCTCGAGCCACGATTTTGGTGACCCATGGTTTAGGTGAGCATTCGGAACCCTATCACCGACTCGGCGGTGCCTTAGCTCCCGCGGGATATGAGGTGTTGGCATGGGATTTACGAGGCCATGGTCGCTCTGATGGAAAGCGGGGAGTGCTTCGAAGTTTTGACGACTTCACCCGCGATTTAGACGAGATTAAAAAAATTGCCGTGCAGAAGGGGCTACCCGTTTACCTTTTAGGCCACTCGATGGGCGGGCTGATCACCTGCAAATACGTGATCGACTCCTCTCCCCAGGATGTAAAGGGACTGATCCTCTCCTCGCCATTTTTTGGAGTTGCGGTTGAAGTTCCTCGGGTCAAAGAGGCTGTGGGGCGTTGGCTGGGTAAGATTCTTCCTGAGCTTACGCTCTTTAATGAGATCAAACACTCCGACCTCACTCACGATCGAAACGTGATCAAGGAATTCGAAATCGATACCCTTCGTCACGACCGGGTTAGCCCTGGCCTCTACAACGAGCTGCTTGCCGCCTTAAATTATGTGCCCTCTCGGGCTTCGAAAATTAAACTTCCGGCACTGATCCAACAGGCCGGGACCGACTTAATCGTAAGCCGCCCTCGAACCGAAGAATTTTTCGCTCACCTCGGGTCGAGCGATAAGACTTTAAAAATTTATGACGAGTTTTTTCACGAAATCTACAACGAAGTGCACCGGGAAAGACCTTTCTCTGATCTTCAAGAATGGCTGAACCAAAAGAATGCGTTGAGGATGTGATTCTAAAGAGGAGAGTTGCGATGGACTCCGAGAGCGACAAGAGACGTCTTCTCAAAATGGTCCGAGAGCTTTCTTATGAAAAGAAAACGATCACTTTGGCATCGGGTCGAACAAGCGACTTCTACATCGACATGAAGCACACGTTGCTGCATCCAGAGGGGGCTTGGTTGGTGGGCCAATTGATCGCGAACTTGTTGTCCAGTCAGGACGGCATGCTTGCAGGAGTGGGTGGCCTTACGATGGGTGCCGACCCCATTTCCACTTCGGTTTCAATTGCAACCCGCCAGTGGAAACGTCCCCTGATGGCCTTCTACATCCGCAAAGAACCAAAAGGGCATGGCACAGGGCAGTGGATTGAGGGGCTCAAAAATTTTAAGTCAGGAGATGTTGTTTATGTCCTGGAGGATGTTGTCACGTCGGGCGGATCCAGTCTTAAGGCTGTGGAACGAGCGGAAATGGGTGGACTTAACGTGCGTGGTATCGTCACCTGTGTAGACAGGCAAGAAGGGGGACGCGAGGCCATTTTGGCTCGGGGACTGGACTTTCAAGCACTTCTCAATCGTAGCGACGTAACAGGAGAACTTTTGTGAACAGGTTAGAGCAAGCGCTGAGAGGGTTACATTCCTTTTTGCTCGCCGCATTGCTTGCACTTCAGGTGGGCTGTGCTTCGACCTCGGAAGTGGAAGTCGCTCATTCCTCAGAAAGTCCCCATGCCGACTATTTTGGTTTAGTTCAAAAGTTTACCCGCCAAGCTTACCTCTATTCTGGATTTATCAACGTGTTTCAGCTTCATGCGACGATGATCAATGAGGAGATTCTGGCTCGCCAGCTACGATATCTCTCGCAGTCCTATGGTTGGTCAGATGATGGGTATCGTAAGGAGCGGGAAAAAGCGGTTCAACGCGCGTCCTCGTCCATTGATTTCTTTTTAAGTTTTTTTGCAGCGGACTTAATGGCCAACGGACTGGACGGCGAAAAGTCGGTTTGGCGTTTTTATCTTGAGAGTGCTGGTCAACGTTATCAGGGCACCGTCAAAAAATGGAAAGCACCCGGACCTGAGATCGAGGCGGTGTTCCCATTTGTTACCAGGTGGCACACGGCCTATCGCGTGACTTTTCCAGTCGGGACCGGCCAAGTTCAAAATCAAGAGACGAAGTTTGTGATTCAGGGACCTCTAGGGCATCAGGAACTGGCTTTCCCAGCGGTCATTTACACGGGAGCCCAGGGGGCTTCGTTGGGGGTGGATAATGGCGTCGGTATTTGAAACTCTTGAGCGCGTGGACTTCAAAGCAGGAGATATTCTTTTGCGACAGGGAGATCCGGGCGCATTTTTTTACATTCTGCAAGAAGGCGAAGTGGAGGTTTATTCCCGGAGGGGCGAAGGAGCGATGGTTTCTCTTGGAACCATTTCGTCAGGGCAGCCTTTGGGGGAGTTTGCCATGTTGGCAGGCGGGCACAGGACGGCCTCCGCCCGAGCGATCAGCGATGGGTATGCGATCAAAATTTCCGAACAGTCCTATCGAGAGCTTCTTGAGGAGCTTCCCGAATGGGCCACTGCGGTCCTACAGAGTTTGGTAGATCGCCTTATCCGCCTTAACGCGCTTGTCCCCGCGATCCAACCAGCGGAAGAAGTGACCCTCGTGATCCGGTAACGGGCGCCTAAATAACGCGTCGCATATAATTCTAAATATTTGAATTTAGAGCATTTATTTACTTTTTTGATAAAACGCAATTTTTCAACTGATTTTCGCGCCACCTCTGAAATAGCTTCGTGTTCCGTTAGCGGTTTCACATCGGAAGCACAAGACGTCGACCGGGGGGTTTCATGTCTCAGCGCAGCCAGGTGTGTCCGGAGGCGAGGTCTATCCTTGCTCAATGGGCCACCCCGTTTTCAATTGAAAGATTTTGTTTACTTGCTGTTTTCTCCTCTTTTTTGCTGTTGGCCGGAGCCTCGAACTCTCAGGCACAAAATAAAAAAAGATTACAGGCGACTAAGAGTTTCCGAGTCGCTCAGTTGGGTACGATTGGATTAGGATCCTCTTCAACCATTACAGCTCCATTGCCTCCCGTACGAAAACCTTTTTGGAATGACATCCAAGCCGGTTACTTTGGGTGGTCTTACGGGCCTAGTTTTGGAAACTGGAACGAAGGGCAATCTCCCAGTATTCAAGGAAGCCCTGGAACTTCGACAGGTCTTTTCACTCAGCTGCTTTTGACGGCGCCGATCAATGAGAAGTTTCGATTTGCTGCAATTCCGATGTTTGTGGCTCAACCCTTTGATAATCAACAAAAGGCTCGCTGGCTGAACCCCTCGTTTGGGTTTCAGGGAGTTTTGTGGTCCGCCAATGGCTTTACCCATTGGGCTCGCTTTGAAGTTGTCGCTCCCGCAACCGAGGGCGCTGCGCGAGACGGGCTTGTAATCGCCCCCCAAACGGTTCAGGTCCTCACCTATCGCGGGCTGGAGTCGAATTGGGAATTTCAGAATGTTGTTGTGCCGACTCATAACTTTTTTAAGAACGGCGAAAGTAGCGGATCCTTGTACGTGAGCCCGATGATCTCGTACTACTTGTCGCGTGGGTTTCGGTTTACGCTCTTATCTGAGCATTTTTTTGGCCGAGATCGTGGCTTAGAGATGAATCAATTGAGAGAAACCCAACCCGACTTCGTGGGTCTGGGTTTTAGACAGACTTGGTTTCTTTCGAACGAAAGAACCATTTTCATCCACCCCTACGTGAATACTTTTCCCGACCGTTTGAGTGCGGACAATGTTCATTTTGCAATGATGTTTGGCGGAAGACTTCTCTAAAACTTAGCCGCTTAATGGCCAGCATGTCCTCCGCTCTTGAAATCGAACTTCAAAAAGCTCTTCGAGACTTACCACGTGGGGGTCGGATTTTTGTTCAGGGAGCCGCAGCAACACCCACGCTTCTCCTAGAGGGCGCGACAAAAAGATTTGCAGAACTTTCGCCCGTCGAACTTGTTCACCTCCATTTGGAAGGACCACTTCCCCACCTCGAAGCCATAAGATTAGGGCACTGCCGTGTCCGAGCCTTTTTTGTGGGTTCAGGCCTTAGGCCACTGATGGATTTTGATCGGGTGGACTACGTACCGGTGCACCTTTCCGAAATGGCTTTTCTTATGGAACAGGGGAGGTGCCCGATCGATGCAGCTCTCGTGCAGGTCTCAGCTCCCAATGATCAGGGTTTTGTGAGTCTTGGAACTTCGGTCGACATCGCGCGCGCGAGCGTTCGCGCTGCCAAAGTCAAAATTGCGCAGGTGAATTCGCGTGTGCCATTTACTTATGGCGATGGTGTCTTGCCGCTCTCGGAGTTTACTCATTTAGTCCATGCGGATCGCGACCTGCACTTTTCTGAGCGCGCGGAACTCACATCGGAAGATCGCTCCATTGGTCAGCTGGTAGCGGACCGGATTGAAAATGGCTCGACGATTCAGATGGGAATTGGTTCGGTTCCAGACGCTGTTTTGAGTGCGCTGGCTGGACATCGGGACTTGGGTGTTCACACCGAAATGTTTTCCGACGGACTGGTTTCTTTAATTGAAAAGGGCATTGTGACGAACTCGAAGAAGAACGTTTTTCCCGGGCAAGTTGTAGCAAGCTTTGTTTCGGGCTCGCAGGATTTGATGCGGTTTCTCGACCGAAACAAGGTGATTCAGATGAAAGAGGCCGCTTTTGTTAATGATCCTAGAGTGATAGCGCAAAATCCCAAGGTGGTCTCGATCAACTCGGCCGTTGAGGTGGACTTAACTGGGCAGGTTTGTGCGGACAGTGTCGGTTCAAAAGTGATTTCGGGCGTTGGTGGGCAAATGGATTTTGTTCAGGGAGCCCACTTCGCCGGTGGACAGTCGTTTGTGGCATTTAGTTCGATCACTTCTAGGGGCGAATCTAAAATTGTGAGTCGCCTGAAACCAGGTGCTGGAGTGGTGACGTCGCGGGCTCATGCGCAAGTGCTAGTAACAGAGTACGGCCTTGTTGATTTGGTCGGGCTAAGTTTAGGGGAACGGGCTAAGGCCTTGATCAAGATTGCACACCCGCAACACCGTGATCGGCTTCAAAGGGAGTGGTATGACATCCGGAAGTCCCTCTAACAATTTGAATGCGGGCTCGGGGCCGACGGTGACCGATGTGCTGGTCGTGGGTACGGGCCTAGCGGGTCTGACGGCAGCGCTTAAGATTGCGGATTTTGCCAAGGTCCTTATGGTCGCAAAGGCATCGGCTACGGAGACCAACACGGATTGGGCGCAGGGCGGTGTCGCAACCGTCTCAAATCCTGAAATCGCTCAGGATGTAGATCAGGACGATTCGTTGGAGTCTCATGTTACCGACACGCTTTCTGCTGGGGCCGGTCTTTGTCGAGAGAGTGTCGTGCGCATGGTGGTGGAGCAAGGTCCTGAGCGGTTGCAAGATCTATTGAACTGGGGCGTTCGCTTTGAGGGATCTCTTCACCGAGAGGCTGGGCACTCGCATCGGAGGATTTTTCATGTTCAAGATCACACGGGGCAAGCCATCCAGAGAAAGCTAATCGAGCGAGCCCGGTGTCATCCGAACATTAAAATTTTAGAGCACCACCATGTGATTGATCTGATTACCAATCGTCGGGTCGATCCCGGGGGAATCGGGGAGCCGCAAGTTTTAGGAAGTTATGTCTTTGATTCAGCACGAGATCGGGTGTTTACGATACTGGCGGAGGCGACCGTTCTCGCCACCGGGGGAGCCGGCAAGACTTATCTCTACACCTCGAATTGGGCCGGTGCGACGGGTGACGGAATTGCTCTTGCTTTTCGTGCTGGGGGGCGAGTGGCCAATCTTGAATTTATGCAGTTTCACCCAACCTGTCTTTACCATCCGCTCGCTCGAAATTTTCTGATCACCGAGGCGATTCGAGGAGAGGGTGCTGAGCTCGTCAATCGCGCGGGCGAGCCCTTTATGCGTAAGCAAAATCCGGCGGGGAGTCTGGCCCCTCGAGATATTGTGGCAAGAGGAATCGATGCTGAGATGAAGCGCTCAGGCGAGCCTTGCGTTTACCTGGATGCGACCCCGAGGCTCGTGAAAGACTTTGAGCAGAAGTTCCCGGTTATATATAAAAAATGTTTGGATTTAGGGATCAACCCCAACGCAAAACCCATACCGGTTGTTCCCGCGGCGCACTATTTATGCGGCGGCGTGATTGTCGATGAGCGTGGGCGAACCGACCTTACGGGGTTATACGCCGTTGGGGAAACCACATGTACGGGGCTTCATGGCGCCAATCGCTTGGCATCGAACTCGTTGCTTGAATGTTTGGTTTACGGGAACAATGCGGCCGAGGACATTCGCGTTCAAATGTCGAGCAGGTTAAACGAGAGCAGTATATCCAGTTGGTCGTCTCGAGTGCCCGATTGGGTGGCTACGGCCAGGCGGGACTCTGACGAGATGGTGGTGATCAGCCACATGTGGGATGAGATCCGAAGACTGATGTGGAACTATGTGGGGATTGTGCGTTCCAATAAGCGGCTTGAAAGAGCTCGGTCTCGTCTGCAGACCATTCAGCAAGAGG